>OHAU01000181.1_pt1 | contig 91847 bp, 76 predicted proteins | sample 1577181 | NCBI WGS metagenome assembly OHAU01 (sample SAMEA3541472, study PRJEB24748) | human gut metagenome | biome: human gut; feature: human-associated habitat; material: faeces | place: China | collected 2012
CCAACGACCCCGAGATTACAAATCACGTGCTCTGGCCAACTGAGCTAAAGAGGCGAGGTGGGCAAGCTGTTCTTATCGCGTCGCTACAACCTTCTGCCCTTGCTACGTTCCCGTCCTGGGGGATTAAAAGGGAGCTGACCGTAAGAGACTTGCCCATATCGTCTTTTCATTTCTGAAAAGCGAGTGCAAAGATAGCAAGAATATTTGAAATAAAACAAGTTCGCAGACCTCTTTTTGCGTTTTTAACAAAAAAACATAATTTTGCGATGGCTATACCTTATATATAATATAATTTCCGTATTTTTGCAGTATGAATTACGAGGAGATAAAACAACTCCGTGCCTACGCACGATACGATGGAATATATTTAGCAATTGTATGGGCAGCAAGTTTCACTTGCTTCTTGGCATCGCCCCTGCTGGGCATTCTTGCCACATTCAGTTCCATACTCACACTGTCTACCCCATTCTTTGTAGCCTATCGACTAAAGGTTTATCGAGAGATTGGACTAAACGGCACTATTTCGTTCAAGCGTGCTTACTTCTATTGCATACGTGTCTTTATGAACGCTGCCCTGCTTTTCAGCTTGGCACAATGGCTCTATATGAACTTTTTAGACCACGGAAAAGTGGCAAGTATGGTAGCTTCGATAACGTCTTTGCCCGAATACGATAGCTTTTTTGCTGCCTTAGGCATCAGCAGGGAAGAATTTACAGCGACCCTGCCAGAGGCGTTCTCAGCCACACCGATGGTGATAAACAGCCTGATGTACGAAATATTCTTCGGTGCAATCATCAGTCTTATCGTGTCAGCCCTTATGGCACGCAATAAAAAATAAAAGAAACAATACTTGAAGAAATACAATATGGACATATCTGTTATAATACCACTCTACAACGAAGACGAGAGTTTGCCTGAATTGCACGCTTGGATTTGCAGAGTAATGAACGCCAACCACTTCTCTTACGAGATTATCTTTGTGAACGATGGCTCTACCGACAACAGTTGGGAGGTTATCCAACGCCTCAGCAAAGAAAATGAAAACGTGCGTGGCATTAAGTTTCGCAGGAACTACGGAAAGAGTCCTGCACTCTATTGCGGTTTTAAAGCAGCGCAAGGCGACGTTGTTATAACAATGGACGCTGACCTTCAAGACTCTCCCGACGAAATTCCTGCACTCTACAAGATGATTACCGAGGAGGGCTACGACCTTGTAAGTGGCTACAAACAGAAACGTTACGACCCACTGACAAAGACCATTCCGACCAAGTTATTCAATGCTACAGCACGCAAAATCAGCGGTGTGAAGAATCTACACGACTTCAATTGCGGACTGAAAGCATACAAGAAGGCGGTTGTGAAGAACATTGAGGTGTATGGAGAAATGCACCGCTATATTCCATACTTGGCAAAAGAGGCTGGCTTCAAGAAGATTGGAGAGAAGGTTGTACACCATCAAGCACGCAAATACGGCACTACCAAGTTCGGAATCAACCGTTTCTTCAATGGTTATCTCGACCTTATAACGCTTTGGTTCTTAACCAATTTTGGCAAGAAGCCTATGCACGTGTTCGGCTTGTTGGGCAGTTTCGTGTTCTTCATTGGACTTATTGCCTTCCTTTGTCTTATCGTTGAAAAGATAATCAACCTATTGAGTGGCATTTATGGCGATTTGCTAACCAACCACGCATCGTTCTTTATTGCACTGACAGCTATGATTTTAGGTACACAACTCTTCCTTGCTGGCTTCTTGGGCGACTTGATAAGCCGTAACAGCGATAGACGAAACGACTACCTTATAGAAGAAGAGATAAACTTATAAAGCAAAGAAGGGACAGGAATATGGGTTTCGCCACATTCTTCTCCCTTTTCTTCTTGCTTCTTGTTGCTCAACCGATAAACACAGATAATTTATGAATAATAAAACAAATAAAAAACTATTATGGCAGTTACCCTTCTTGGCGTTACTCATAATAGGTTCCATTTTCATCATAAAGCAACAACGTTCAACTCCCTATCAGCACAACGAAGGACAGGTTTTTGGTACGTTTTACCATGTAACATATCAAAGCGAACAGGACTTGCAGAAAGAAATAGAAGCGGAATTAAAGAAAGTGGACAACTCGTTGTCTACCTTTAACAAGCAATCTGTTATCTCAAAGGTAAACAATAACGAACCAACGAATCTCGACGAGTTATTTATCGAAGTTTTCGACAAGGCGAAAGCAATATCAAAAGAAACAAATGGGGCTTTCGACATTACGGTTGCGCCACTCGTAAACCTATGGGGATTTGGCTTTAAGCAAGGAAAAGAACCGTCAAAGCAAAAGATTGACAGTTTAAAGCAACTCGTTGGCTACGAAAAAGTTTCGTTAATAGGTAAAGGAATTAAAAAGACAGACAAACGCATTATGCTCGATTGCTCTGCCATTGCTAAAGGATACGGTTCTGATATGGTGGCACGACTGTTCAGAAAGTACGACATCAAGAACTTTATGATAGAGATTGGCGGCGAAATTGTTGCAAGCGGAAACAGCGAAAGCCGTGTGCCTTGGAAAATTGGTGTGAACAAACCCGTTGAAGACAGTACCAATGCGAATACTGAAATACAGACAGTGCTCAACGTTACCAACAAGGCAATGGCAACAAGCGGCAACTATCGCAACTTCTACTATAAGGGTGGAAAGAGGTTTGCACACACCATCGACCCTAAGACTGGCTATCCTGTGCAACATTCACTGCTTTCAGCAACGGTACTGACAACCGATTGTGCTACTGCCGATGCCTATGCGACAGCCTTTATGGTAATGGGAATAGAGGAAGCAAAGAAGGTTCTGGAAAACCACAAGGAACTTATGGCATACTTCATCTATGCCGACAACCAAGGCAAACTGCAAGTTTGGTACAGTCCAGAGTTGGAAAAGAAAATAGTGCAATAACGATTTGCCGATAAAGAACCCACCCCGAAAGAATGCTTCAGATATACGATAAACTCCTTGAATTACCCTTGTTCCTTGGTATTGGGGCTGCCGATTTAGCCGAAATCGTCAGTACTACAAAGTTCGGTTTTCTCAAACTGAAACCCAAAGAAACATTGGTAAAGGAGAACGACAGGGGCGGCAGACTCTATTTCCTTATGGACGGCAAACTATTGGTAGAAAGTTGTGCCGACAACCACAGTTATAGCGTCATTGAAGAAGTTGCTGCTCCCACAGCCATACAGCCAGAACGCGTGTTCGGACTTGTACAATACTACTCCAAAACCTTCGTTGCAGAAACTAAATGCAACATCTTATACATTGACAAAAGCGAAGTCTTGAACCTTGCTAACAACTATCTCATCTTCCGTTTAAACTTTCTGAATATGCTTTCCACGCAGGCACAGCGTTGCAGTCGCCTACCTTGGCAGCAACAACCCAAGGACATTCAGGAGAAGTTCATTCACTTTATCAGAACACATTGCGACCACCCTGCAGGCAAAAAAACTATCAAAATAAATATGCAAACATTGGCTAACGAACTGCACGAAAGCAGGCTCAATGTTTCAAAAATGCTCAATGCTTTAAACGAAAATAATACTATTACACTGATGCGAGGCGAGATAAACATTCCTTCATTAGAAAAATTGCGTTAAATCTGTTGCGGTCTTTTGCTTTTACATAGTTTTTTCTGTAACTTTGTAGCATATTAGAGAGAAAGCAAAACAATGGCAGAAAATACAAATAAGGAGGGACAGCAACGCCTGAATCCCTTCTTTCAACCATACAATACACCACACGAAACTGTTCCATTCGACAAAATAACGCTTGCCGATTACGAAGAGGCTATGTTGGAAGGAATACGCCGTGAGGACGAGCAAATAGAGAAAACAATAAACGACCCTGAAGAACCTACTTTCGAAAACACGCTCATTCGTGAAGACGAAGTGGAAGGACGCAAATATTATTACGACCTTCTTTCACGTGTAGAAAGTGCGTTTTTCAATATGCTTAGTGCAGAAACAAACGACGAAATGGACGCATTGGCACAGAAAATGAGTCCAATTCTCACCAAGCACGCTAACGATATCAGTCTTAATCCTAAACTTTTCGAACGCATAAAGGCTGTTCACGAGAAGCATCGAGAGCTTACTCCCGAAGAAAGCAAGCTGTTGGAAGAAAGCTACGATGGCTTTGTTCGGAGTGGTGCGCTGCTCAATGAGGCTGATAAAGACAAGCTACGCAAACTCACCGAAGAAGCAAGTATGCTCGCATTGAACTTCTCTCAAAACGTATTGAAAGAGAACAAAGCATACGAACTCCACATTACCGATGAGCAAAAGCTCGACGGACTGCCCGATTCCATTCGTGAAGCAGCTGCCGCAACCGCCAAAGAGAAAGGTCTTGAAGGCTGGATTTTCACATTAGATGCGCCGAGTTACGGTCCTTTCCTTATGTATAGCACGCAGCGCGACCTACGCAAAGAACTCTATATGGCACACAATACGCTATGTATTAAAGCCAATTCGGAAAACAATATCGAAGTTTGCAAACGCTTGGTAAACCTCCGCCGGGAGATGGCACAGCTGTTAGGATACGATACTTACGCCGATTTTGTAATGAAATATCGTATGGCAAGCAATGTGAAGAATGTCTATAAATTGCTTGACGACCTTATTGATGCTTATAAGCCAACAGCTATAAAAGAATACAACGAGCTCTGTGAGATAGCCAAAAAGCAAGAAGGAGACGACTTTAAGATGATGCCATGGGACACAGCTTACTATGCGCACCAACTTAAATTAGCAAAATACAACCTCGACCCAGAGATTTTGCGTCCTTACTTTGAATTAAACAACGTTATTAAAGGCGTATTCGGATTGGCAACTCGCCTTTATGGCATTACTTTCAAAGAGAATAAAGACATTCCTGTCTACCATTCTGACGTGAAACCGTATGAGGTTTACGACAAAGACGGCTCTTATCTTGCAGTGCTTTACGTTGATTTCTTCCCACGAAAAGGCAAGCGTGCAGGTGCGTGGATGACGGAATTTCAAGGCCAACGCATCACGAAAGAAGGCGAAAACATACGTCCACACGCATCGTTGGTAATGAATTTCTCGAAGCCTACCGACGATAAGCCAGCACTATTGCGCTTGGGCGAGGTTACAACCTTCCTGCACGAGTTTGGCCATTCGCTACACGGCATCTTTGCAAACAGCCGTTTTGAAAGTCAATCGGGTACGAATGTATGGTGGGATTTCGTAGAACTGCCGTCGCAATTTATGGAGAACTTTGCCGTAGAAAAGGACTTCCTGCGCACCTTTGCTTTCCATTACGAAACGGGCGAACCGATGCCCGACGAACTCATCGAAAAGATTATAGCCAGCCAAAATTTCAATGCGGCAATGGCTTGCCTGCGCCAAGTGAGCTTCGGGCTATTGGATATGGCTTATTACACACAGAAAGACGAGTTTAAGGAAGATATTATTCCGTTTGAAAAGAAGGCATGGGAAAAAGCTATTATTGGCGAACAAATCGACGGTACTTGTATGACGACGCAGTTCTCGCACATCATGTCAGGAGGCTATGCAGCAGGATATTACAGCTACAAGTGGGCTGAAGTGCTCGATGCCGACGCTTTCAGTTTGTTCAAAAAGAACGGAATATTCGACCAAACCACTGCTCAAAGTTTCCGTGATAATGTCCTTTCCAAGGGAAGTACCGAACATCCGATGGTGCTTTACAAGCGTTTCCGCGGGCAAGAACCTACCATCGACGCGCTCTTGGAACGCAATGGCATTATAAAAACAAACTAAAGAGAAAGCAATATATATTCGCAAAAAACGATATGAAGACCAAAAAGCAAACACTTCTCGACTATCGCTACCTACGCATGGCACGTGTTTGGGCAGAAAACTCCTACTGCAAACGTCGCCAAGTGGGCGCGTTGGTGGTGAAAGACAAGATGATTATCAGCGATGGATATAACGGAACGCCCAGCGGTTTCGAGAATATTTGTGAAGACGAAAACGGTATTACCAAGCCATACGTATTGCACGCCGAAGCCAATGCCATAACCAAGTTGGCTCGAAGTGGCAACAACAGCGACGGTTCAACACTCTACGTAACGGCTTCGCCCTGCATTGAGTGCGCCAAACTCATCATTCAGTCGGGCATTAAACGCGTGGTATATGGAGAAAAATACAGACTTACCGAAGGCATCGACTTGCTTGAGCGTGCTGGAATAGAGGTTGAATATTTAAATCTTGAAGACAATGAGTCAGAACAAGAATAATCGTTTCATGCCCTTGTGGCTGGCACTGTGCGTTGTTATCGGCGTGCTTGTCGGAACATTCTACGCCAATCACTTCTCAGGAAACCGCCTGAACATCATCAATAGCGGTAGCAGCAGGTTGAGCAACTTACTGCACATCATTGACGACCAGTATGTTGATTCTGTCAATATCGACGAATTGGTAGAGAAGGCATTGCCTCAAATCCTTGCCGAACTCGACCCCCACTCCGTTTATATCAGTGCAAAAGATGTGCAAATGGCTACCGAAGACCTGAAAGGGTCGTTCTCTGGCGTTGGTATCGAGTTCACTATTCAGCAAGACACCATACACGTACAGAATGTTATAAAGAACGGACCAGCCGAAAAGGCAGGCATTCTTGCAGGCGATAAGATAGTAAATATCGACAACAAACCTTTTGTTGGCGACAGTGTTACCAACGAAGAGGCACAACACAGACTAAAGGGACCGAAGGGTTCCAAGGTGAAAGTGGGCGTAAAACGCTTTGGCGAGAAAGACATAAAGTATTTCGTACTTACCCGAAACGATATTGCCATGAAGAGCGTTACGGCAACTTATATGCTCAACGACTCTATCGGCTATATCCGCATAAAGAACTTTGGCGAGCGCACATACGCCGAAATGCTGACCTCGCTGCAACAGCTGAACCTGCAAGGAGCCGACAAATTGGTTATCGACCTGCGCGATAATTCTGGCGGATACCTTGAAAGTGCAGTGCAAATGGCAGAAGAATTCTTGCGCAAGAACCAGCTTATTGTCTACACACAAGGTCGCAAGAGCCCACGACGCGAATACCGCAGCCGTGGCAAAGGCAGTTATCAGAATATTCCTTTGGTAGTACTCATCAACGAAGGTTCAGCGTCGGCTTCCGAAATCTTTGCAGGTGCCATTCAAGACAACGACCGTGGCACTATCGTAGGTCGTCGCTCGTTTGGCAAAGGCTTGGTACAACAGCAAATACAATTCCCCGATGGCAGTATGATTCGCTTAACCGTAGCACGCTACTACTCGCCTTCAGGACGCTGCATACAGAAGCCTTTCAAGCCAGGAGGCATTGCTGCATACGAACAGGATATGCTGACACGCTACCAGCACGGAGAGTTCTTCTCGCAAGACAGCATAAAGCACACAGGCCCTGCCTACCATACCAACAACGGACGCCTTGTCTATGGTGGCGGTGGCATTACTCCCGACATCTTTGTGCCTGAAGATACGAGCGACGTAACGTCTTACTACAAGGAGGCAGCTATGCGCGGACTCATTCTGCAATATGCGTTCAAATACACCGACGAGAACCGCCAGACGCTGAAGAAGTATACAGAAATGAAACCACTGTCAGAGTACCTGACAGGCAGAAACCTTGTGAACGACTTCGCAAACTATGCGGAAAAGAACGGATTGCGACGGAGAAACAACCTTATCAACAAGTCGCACGCATTGTTAGAGAACTACATTTACAGTCGCATTATCTACAATATACTCGACGAACAAGCGTGGAATCAGTACCTGAACCGTAACGACGATATGATAAAGGCGGCAGAGAAAGTGCTCAACAGTGGCGAGGCTTTTCCGAAAGCACCTGCCAAGAAAGGGCATTCAACAAAGAAACAACAAAACAGAACTACATAAACAAAATGGGGCTTATCGAGTCTGACTGACTTGATAAACCCCTTTTTTCGTTTCAAACTTTTCGTACTTAACCTTATTATGATGAACAAAACAGAACTCAGAAAAGAGATACGCAACCGTAAACGCCAATACACGCAAGAGCAGCTACAAGCACTTTCTGCGCCCATCATCGACCGTTTGCGCCACCACCCCAAACTTGTTGCAGCGAAAACAGTAATGCTCTACCATTCGTTGCCCGACGAAGTATTCACCCATACTTTTGTAGACGAAATGGTGGAAGCAGGCAAAGACGTACTGTTGCCAGTGGTTATCAGCGAAACGGAAATGGAAATACGCCGCTATACAGGTGCCAAAGATATGGCAATGAGTTCGTTTCATATCTTAGAACCCATTGGCGAACTCTTTACCGACTACGACAGCATCGAGTTCATAGCCGTTCCCGGTATGAGTTTCGATGCCGACCGCAACCGCCTCGGTCGTGGAAAAGGCTATTACGACCGCTTCTTGAAACAGACTGAACAAGCTTACAAATTAGGCATTTGCTTCGATTTCCAAAAGCTCGACAGCATTCCTACCGACGAATACGACGAGAAAGTAGACGAGGTACTTTAAGGATAAAGTAGAGGGAATTTTACCTTTATTTTGTAAAGATAATTTCGTTGAAAAACGGTAATTGCGTTTTGGCATTGCGAAAGCGTAGGTTTTGCGATGCAAAACAGCCGCTTTTACCGTGCAAAACCTACGCTTTTGGAATGCAAAACAATAGGTTTTGCAAAGCATTGGTAATGAAACAGTTACACAAAAGACACGCTTGTGAAAAATATTTACACATTTCTCACGTTCTTTGCACTTACAAAATAAGAAATATTGCTGTATTTTAAGTTTCAGTGCAGAGCCACTGTGGCAATTCTAAATTCCAAAAATTGCCGTGTTTCAGTAGATGCGGACTTCTGAAATAACAAACGAACCAACGTGCTCGTTCAGGCGTTTTACCAATTGCGTGCGCATCATCGATAGGTCTTGGCGCAAGGCTGGGTTGCTTATTTTCACAAACAAGGTTTGGTTGCGAATACTCTTTTCCTGCGTATATCGTGCCACCGTAGCACCTACAACCTCGTCCCAAGCAGCTAAAATGCGCTTCTGGAGCAAAGGCGACTCGAGTCCACCATCGCGCAATGCCTTGCCAAGCACCTCCGATAAAGATTTTACCTTGCGTCTAAACATTGGCTGCACTCCTTTCCGTTACTTCGCCATTTTCAACCGAAAAAAGCTTGTAGTCAAAACTACTGTTACCCAATATCTTGTCTAAATGGTCACGGTTGGTGTCTGTTATGAATATCTGTCCGAAGCTATCGCCCGAAACCAACTTCACTATTTGCTCAACACGGTCGGCATCTAACTTATCGAATATATCATCGAGCAACAGCAAGGGTGTCTTGTTGCCTGCTGCCCGCTTCAGGAAATTGAACTGTGCGAGCTTCAACGCCAACACAAAGGTCTTGTTCTGTCCCTGACTTCCTTCACGCTTAATGGGGAAACCGCCTAACGACATAACAAGGTCGTCCTTATGGATACCGTGCAACGAATAGCCCATAATGCGGTCTTTCGCCCTGTCGCGCTGTATAACCTCCAACAAATTGCCACGTTCGCCGTGCGAAACATACTGCAAAGACACCTGTTCGCGGTTTTGCGAAATGGCTTGATAGATAGATTGAAACACGGGCACAAGTTGTTCGATAAAGGCTGCACGTTTCTTGTAAATCTCTGTTCCGTACTCTGCCATCTGCATTTCCAAGAGTTCCAACAGCGTGCTATCGGGTTCTTCCTCTTGTTTCAGCAAGCTATTACGTTGCTGCAAAGCCTTGTTGTAGCGCGTAAGCGACTCTATGTAAGGGCGGTCGTACTGAGAAATAACAACGTCCATAAGGCGACGACGTTCCTCACTCCCACCTTCGATAATCGAAATGTCGGACGGAGAGACGAAGATTAAGGGTATCAGACCGATGTGTTCCGACAGTTTCTTGTATTCTTTCTTGTTCCGCTTGAAATGCTTTTTCGAGCCTCGCTTCATACTGCAATACACTTGCTCTCGGTCTTCCGCATTTGTTGTATAGTCGCCTTCCAATACAAAGAAGTCGCTACTATGGCACATAACCTCCGAATCTTTCGAATTGAAGGCACTTTTACAGAACGAAAGATAATACACGGCATCGAGCAAGTTGGTCTTACCTACTCCGTTATGCCCAATAAAACAATTCAACTTAGCCGACAAATTGAGTGTTGCCGCCTCTATGTTCTTGTAATTTATAATTGAAAGCTTGTCTAATCGCATGTAGTTTCTGCAAGTTTTGTCTAACAACTTGTGCATACAAAGATACGGAAATTAATGCTTATAATGAAAAAATGTGCCCACTTTTGTTTTGAAGAACAAAAAAAGAGTTGCCTTCCGACAACTCTTTTTTCTTAACAACCACTACCATCTATATTGCAAGACGGTGCGTCGCTCCTGTTCGGTTGCAAGCCCGCATCCTCTGCATTCAGCGTTACGGTGCCGTCTTCCAACACAAAACAAGGTATGCCTGCATAGCCTTTCGCACGCGCTTCTGCAAAAACAGGGTTGTTGTCGCGCAAGCGTAAAAACTCTTTCAGAAAGCGAACGTGCTCGCCAATATCTATTACCTCGTATCGGCTGTCGCCTTTTACCTGCTCATCTACTGCCACACAATCTGGGCAAGTTTTCATTCCATATATCTTTATCATAGCCGTTGTGTTTAATGATTGCAAATCTTGCTTGCATCTACTGTAAATTCATCGCTGTTTGAAGGCATGAACTTCCCTTTTTCCTCAAGGAAATCAACAAGTTCTTCAGCCGTCATTCCTTCCACAGAACAAGTGTGGAAACGTTCCTCTGTGCCGAATTTATCAACAATTGCTTTTACTAAACTTTCCTTTGTGCTATAACTGTTGCCCTCCATCATGTGGAGAACATCGTGTCCATGTGCCATTTTCGTATCCTTTCTTTTAATTTGTTGCGTCGCACAAGGCGACTTCTTTTTTCTTAATTACCTTATAAAACACAGAACGAGGAATATCATTGATGAAATTCCTCGTTCGCTTTGGGTGGACGGTGGGACTCGAACCCACGACATTCAGAACCACAATCTGACGCTCTAACCAACTGAACTACGCCCACCATGTTTTTGTTTGCTTTTCAAAAGCGAGTGCAAAGGTAGGAATTTTATTTATTTTACCCAAATAAAATCCGTACTTTTTTATTTCGTTTTATTACTTTGCAGGAGTTGCAGGAGCTTTAGCGGCTTCGCCTTGTGCTGCTGGAGCAGCTTGCTTTTGCTGACTTGCACCGAAGTTAGGCAAGTTGTTTGGATTGGTAGCACTACCTTCTGTTGCAGCCTTTTCAATTACACTTTGCTCTGTTACAGCCTGTGGTGCAACGTAAGCAGTTGCAATGCTGACAACAACCATAAAGATTGCACAGCCCCAAGTTACTTTTTCAATAAAGTCGGTTGTCTTGCGAACGCCCATAATAGCGTTGGAAGATGAGAAGTTTGATGAAAGGCCGCCACCTTTAGACTCTTGAATTAGAACTACTCCAATCATAAGAATGGCTGCAATAACGATAAGTACTACTAAAAGCGTATACATTTCTTGTGCTATTTTTTATTATTGTTTATTATCAATTTCTCCAAAAATCGGATTTGGTCTGCAAAGTAACGATTTTTTTTCGGATATACCAAATTTAATCGCTGAATTATTTCCAATGCCTTAGAATATCTGCCTTGTTTTATGTAAATTCGTGCTAAAGTTTCGGTGAAATATCCGTTTTCCTCTATTTCTACTTCTTCTGCACTGCTTTCTTCTGCGGTTTCGGGTTCGTATTCTGTATCTTCCTGCAAAACGATTTTACCGCCTTCATTATAGATAAAGTCGTCTATCAGACTTTGTCCGCGGAGTTCTGGTACTGTCTTTTCTTTCTTTTCCTGCTTTTCCGACTGCATTAGGAAAGCTACATAGTCTACTGTTGCATCGGCAGGTGTAGGCTTCCGTCCGCTTTCCGCAGCCTCCTCGGCATCTTTCGGAATCTGTTCGAGAAAGCTGTCAATAAGCGAAACGGTTCTGTTGGCTTCTGTTTCCGGAGCCGTTTCTTCTTTCGAGGCAGTCGGTACAGCTTCTTGGGTAACCGATGTGCGCAGCTGATAATGAGCAGACTCTACAAGGTCGAAGAGTATTCTACGGTCGGTGATGTAGATGGCAGCACGCCGCAACTCCTCGTCAAACGTGGAATCGTGCAGCAGAAACAGGTTCTTCAGGAGCAAAACCCGTGCCGGCTGATAGAACGGATAGAGCGCAATAAGACTTCGGAGGTCGTATAACGTCTCCTTGTTCAGGTCTTCAGGGTGATTAAAATAATGTGCTATATCCATATTATTGTTTTCTTTACGATGCTGTAACGATTGTTTTTACCAATTGGCAACGGTTGCATTGAATATCTGGTCGGTAAGGTCTTTCACCATTTGCTCTACCAACTCTTCCTGCACTGAGTTCAAACTCTTTGTAGTATCGTAGCTGGCAGATGCTGTAAACTGCCTTTCAAAATCTTCGCTATGGTTGCTGTTGTTCGTGAAACGCACGTTCACGGTGATAGAAAGTTCGGTTTGAGCCGAATAGCCCTCACTCGAAACACTCTTGTTGCGTTGTTGATACTGTGTTATTTCGCCCTCAATCTTCAAGTCGCCATTGCGTTTCACCTGCTCCAAGCGGGTATGATTGGCAAAAACATCTTTCAGTTTGTTGTTGAACATAGGTCCCATTGGTCCCCACACATAAGCAGAACGAATTGGAAAATCGGCTATCTGAATGCTGCGCACCTTGTTGTAATCGATACTTGCGCCATTGAATTTATAGCTCACCGAACAAGCAGTAAGACACATCAATGCCACTACTATATATATAAGGTGTATTTTTCTTGTTTTATTTACTATCCAAGCCATATTGCTTAATTCGTCTGTAAAGCGTTCTATCGCTGATGCCTAACTCCTGTGCAGCCTTCTTTCGGTTGCCGTTGTTGCGTTCCAAAGCCTTCTCAACCATCTGTCTGCCCACATCGCTGAGGTTCAAGACTTCGGGTTCTGATATTTCTTCGGCTTCTGCAAACTCTATCAAGCTGTCGGAAGCAGGGCTTTCTGCAACAGCGTGTTTGGCAGGAACGGGCATCGCCTCGTGATGTTTCTCGGCCAAAGGCTCGAATCCTCTCGCTCCGTTCAACGCACGTGTTTCTTCCAATTGCTTGCGAACTGTGTTTAAATCGCGGCGCAGGTCGCTCACATTGCCACGCAGCTCGTAAAGTATCTGATACAGTATGTCGCGCTCGCTTTCGTAGCTATGCTTTCCACCTTTTTCTATAATGGCAAGCTGTGTGCTATCGGGGTCGCGCGGAATAAAGTCGGTCAGCATATCTGCCGTTATCTCACGCTGCTCGCTCAACACCGACATTTGCTCGGTGATGTTCTTCAGCTGTCGCACGTTTCCTGGCCATTTGTAGTGCAACATTATTTGTTTTGCATCGTCGGTCAGTGTTATTTTGGGCAAGCGATACTTCTCTGCCATTTGCATAGCAAAGAGCCTGAACAGCAAAAGAATATCTTCGCCACGGTCGCGAAGCGGCGGCATCTGGACAGGAATGGTGTTCAGACGGTAAAACAGGTCTTCACGAAACTTTCCTTCGCTCACCGCCTTGCGCATATTAACGTTGGTTGCAGCCACTATGCGCACATCGGTCTTGCGCACTTCCTGCCCTCCTACACGAATGTATTCGCCTGTTTCCAACACACGCAATAGCTTGGCTTGCGTTGCCAAAGGCAGTTCGCCCACTTCGTCGAGGAAGATTGTGCCTTTGTTTGCGGTGCCGAAATAGCCGTCGCTTTCGCCAATGGCACCCGTAAACGAGCCCTTTTCGTGTCCAAAGAGTTCGCTGTCAATTGTTCCTTCGGGTATGGAACCGCAGTTGATGGCAAAGTATTTTTCCCGCTTTCGTGGTGAATTGTCGTGAATGACGCGGGGAATAATTTCCTTACCCACACCGCTTTCTCCAACGATAAGTACGGATAGGTCGGTTGGTGCAACCTGCAACGACACGTCTAAAGCTCGGTTCAGTGCTTTGCAGTTGCCCACTATGTTGTAACGCTGTTTTATGCGTTGAAGTTCTGTATTGTTCATTTGGCTGACAAATTTACCTATTTATTTTTAAAAGTCTGCAATTTTGGCAGAGTTTAACAAACACTAATGGTTTTCTTTTGGTTTACCAGAAACCCCTGCGAATATACCTGCGCTTCTCCCATAATACAGAAAAACTGACGGAAGGTTTCGCCCTGATTTTGTAAAGATAATTCTGTTAAAAAGTGATAACTACGCTTTAACGTTGCGAAAGCGTAGGTTTTGCGATGCAAAACAGCCGCTTTTACCGTGCAAAACCTACGCTTTTGGAACGCAAAACAATAGGTTTTACAAAGCGTTGATAATAAAGCAGTTACGCAAAAGATATTGCTATGAAAAATATTTACACACCTTTCTCCTTTTCTCACCTATCTAATAAGGTCTTTTGCTCTGCTTCAAGTTTCAGCAAACAGCAATAATTCTGAAAACATTGCTCTTTATCTAAAAACTTTTGATTAACTTTGTAGCATGAAGATAAAGGTTAATTGGAAAATGTTTTTAGTGTTCTTCGTCGTCATCGGAGGACTCTATTATATTACACAGAACTTTTGGATAACCGCAGGTATTATGGTTATCTTGTTGCTTATTGACGGCTTCTTGCGCGAGTACGACTTTAAAAAACGAGGCGAAAAACAAGCAGAGGAAATTTTAAAAGGCCTCGAAGAAGACGACAACGAAGACGATAACGACGAAAAGGAAGATACAAAGTAATGGAAAAACTCGTAGAACTATACAAGCAATGGGCAGGCAACGTTCCTGCAAACATAGAAAAAATGGCTGGTGCAGGCAGCAACCGAATCTACTATCGCTTTACTGACGACAAGGGAAAATCGGTGATTGGCGTTATCGGCACGAGTCGAGACGAGAACCACGCCTTTATCTATCTTGCCAAACACTTCGCTCAACGGCAACTGCCTGTACCACATATACTTGCTGTTTCTAAAGACGAAACACGCTATTTGCAAACCGATTTGGGCGTAACATCGCTTTTCGATGCCATTCGGGGCGGACGCGAAGCAGGCGGTCGCTACAATCTTGCAGAGCAGGAATTGCTGCGCAAGACGATAAAAGAACTGCCCAACTTCCAACTTCGTGGTTCACGTGGGCTGGATTACAGCTATTGCTATCCGCAAGCCGAGTTCAACGAGGAAACCGTTTTCTTAGATTTGAACTACTTCAAATATTATTTCCTGAAAACGACAGAACTTGACTTTCACGAGGTAAAGCTACAGGCTAGCTTCCGAATGTTTGCAAAAGACCTTACATCGGAGAAGATGGACGCCTTTCTTTATCGCGATTTCCAAGCACGCAACATTATGCTCGATGCCAATGGAAAGCCACAATTCATTGATTTCCAAGGTGGAAGAAAAGGGCCTTACTATTACGACCTTGCTTCGTTTCTGTGGCAGGCAAGTGCAAAATATCCGTTCAAACTGCGTCGCGAATTGGTTTTCGAGTATTATAACAGTCTGAAGCATTTTACCGAAGTGCCGTCGAAACGCCATTTTGTAAACCGTCTTTCGCTGTTTGTACTCTTCCGTTTGCTGCAAGTGTTGGGCGCATACGGTTTCCGTGGCTATTTTGAAGGCAAGAAATACTTTATCGATTCCATTCCACCTGCCATTCAAAACCTCCGCGATGTATTGAGTTTGGGCGAGAAAGTGTTCCCTTATCCGTATATGCTGGATATGTTGAAAAGGCTGACACAGCTACCACAGTTCGCTCATATCGAACAACCTGCAAAGAACAGAACCGACGGTTACAAGGTTGCCGAAAAAGATGTGTACAAGGCAAACCCATTGGACGGTCCCGCAACCTTCTCTAAGTACGACGGAAAAGGCCCTTTGGTGGTGCGGGTGTTTAGCTTTTCGTTCAAAAACGGTATTCCTGAAGACACTTCGGGCAATGGTGGAGGCTACGTTTTCGACTGTCGCAGCACGCACAACCCTGGTCGTTACGAACCTTATAAGAAGATTACGGGACTCGACGAGTCTGTTATCCGCTTTTTGGAAGACGACGGCGAAATCTTGGAATTTCTTCGCCCAGTCTACAAACTCGCCGAACATCACGTGGAACGCTATATGCAACGTGGTTTCACCGACCTTATGTTCTCGTTCGGTTGCACGGGCGGACAGCATCGTTCCGTGTATAGTGCGCAGCATTTAGCAGAATATTTAAACCGAAAATACGGCATCGAAGTGCGCATTACACACCGAGAGCAAGGCATAGAACAAGTGTTGGAAGCCAATCCAAAAGAAACTTAGAGGAATATATTACCTGCCTTTGGTACTTTTAAACTACCCTCAAGGTTATATGTTTATTTCTTTGCTGTCTGAAATTTAATTAGTAAATTTGCACGCATTAAAAGCAGTAGACAATGCAATCAATGATATTTGCTGCCGGACTTGGCACACGTCTGAAACCTCTGACCGACAGAATGCCCAAAGCATTGGTTAGGGTTGGGGGCAAACCGCTTATAGAACACGTCGTCAGACAATTGGTTGCGGCGGGCAGCCAACGTGTGGTTGTGAATGTACACCACTTTGCCAATCAAATCATTGAATACTTACAGCAAAACGATTTCGGCACAGACATTCGCATTTCCGACGAATCTGAAATGCTGCTCGATACAGGAGGCGGAATAAAAAAAGCAGTATCGCTTTTCAATACCAACGAACCTGTACTCATTCACAACGTAGATATATTAAGTAATGTAGACTTACGTGCACTATACGATTACGCTTGCGAAGCAGAAACAACACAAAAGGCTGATGCCGTACTACTTGTAAGTCCACGAAAAACAAAGCGTTACCTTATCTTCGACAAAGCTATGCGCTTGGTAGGCTGGACTAATACAGACACTGGCGAAGTAAAATCGCCTTACGAAGCCTTGCATTATCTTACCTTTACACAGCCTTACAACGACACCAATGCAGCCAACGAGCAACACGGTTACACACTTTTTGCTTTCTCTGGAATACACATTGTTGGCAGAAAAGTATTTGAAACGATGAACGAATGTCCTGAGAAGTTCCCCATAATGGACTTTTATCTGAAGTATGCAAAGGACTTACACTTCGTCGGAAAGGTGAAAAACGACCTTAAACTTATGGACGTTGGCAAGTTGGATACGCTCTCCGAAGCTGACGCTTTTGCACAACAATTAGGCTATTAGGCAATAACAACAACGAAAGAACAGAAAAAACAACAACATACAGAATATGCAAAAAATCATCATCTTGGATTTCGGTTCACAGACAACCCAGCTAATTGGTCGCCGATTGCGTGAATTAGACACGTTCTGTGAAATTCTTCCATACAACAAGTTCCCCAAGGACGACCCATCGGTGATTGGCGTTATCCTTTCAGGTTCGCCCTATTCGGTTCACGACCCAGAGGCGTTCCAAGTGGATTTAAGCCAGTTTGTGGGCAAAGTTCCTGTACTTGGAATTTGCTACGGTGCACAATACATTTCGCATAAGAACGGTGGCAAGGTAGAACAAACAGGTACTCGTGAGTATGGACGTGCCAACTTGGCAACCGTCGATACAGATAATCCATTGTTCCGCGGCTTCGACAAGAACTCGCAAGTATGGATGAGCCACGGCGATACCATTACCGCCATTCCTTCCGACTGCAAGACCATTGCCTCTACAAGCGACGTTAAGTTTGCAGCTTACGCCTCAACGACACAGCCTTTGTGGGCAGTTCAGTTCCACCCAGAGGTATTCCACAGCTTGCAAGGTAAAATTCTTCTGAAGAATTTCGTAGTAGATATCTGCGGCAGCAAGCAAGAATGGAGCCCCGCTTCGTATGTGGAAACAACCGTAAAAGAACTGAAAGAGCAGTTAGGAAACGACCGCGTGATACTCGGACTATCGGGTGGCGTCGATTCATCGGTATGTGCAACCCTGCTCAATCGTGCCATTGGAAAGAACCTTACCTGCATTTTTGTAGACCACGGTATGCTCCGCAAGAACGAGTTTACGAAGGTTATGGAGGCTTACGAAGGCTTAGGACTGAACGTTATCGGCATCGATGCGTCAGAGAAGTTCTTTACCGACCTCGCAGGAGTTACCGACCCAGAGCAGAAGCGCAAGATTATCGGTCGCGATTTCGTAGAAGTTTTCAATGCCGAAGCTAAGAAAATAACCGATGCAAAGTGGTTGGCACAAGGCACAATCTACCCCGACCGCATCGAAAGTCTAAGCATTACAGGAATGGTTATCAAGAGTCACCACAACGTGGGCGGCCTTCCAGAGGAAATGGACTTGAAGCTTTGCGAACCATTACAATGGCTGTTTAAAGACGAAGTGCGCCGTGTGGGCTACGAGTTGGGGATGCCTGAACACCTTATCAAGCGTCACCCATTCCCAGGACCAGGCTTGGCAGTGCGCATTCTTGGCGATATTACCCGCGAGAAGGTGCGTATTCTCCAAGAAGCAGACGATATTTATATCGAAAATATGCACAACTATGTTTGCGAAGACGGCGAAGTGCTTTACGATAAGATATGGCAAGCAGGCACTGTACTTTTATCTACAATCCGCAGCGTAGGCGTTATGGGCGACGAACGCACCTACGAACACCCTGTTGCCTTGCGTGCCGTAACCAGCACCGATGCGATGTCAGCCGACTGGGCGCAACTCCCTTACGACTTTATGGCAAAGGTTTCAAACGAAATCATCAATAAAGTAAAGGGCGTGAACCGCGTTTGCTACGATATTTCTTCAAAGCCACCCGCAACCATTGAGTGGGAATAAAACACAATAAAAATAAAAGTGAAGCAGTAGAAACCTCAGTGGGAATAACCCATTTTATGGACGAAAATAAGCTCATAAAACCGTAAATATTTTTCACAAGAGTTTCTGCTGCATAACAAGCTCACTATCAATGCATTACAAAACCTATTGTTTTGCATTCCAAAAGCGGCTCTTTTGCACGGTAAAAGCGTAGGTTTTGCGTTGCAAAAGAGCCGCTTTCGCAATGCCAAAACGCAATTACCATTTTTCAAAGAAATTATCTTTACAAAACCAAAGATGTTTTCAGCATCAGTTTTAAGCAAGAAAAAGGAAATCAACGCTATCAATAATATTCTATAGAAACAATAAAGGCGCATCGTTTTCGATGCGCCTTTATTGTTTCTGTTTACCTTTTCAAGAGGTTATACCCATTACTTGTTCTTCAACAAATCGCGAATTTCGCCAAGCAATTTTTCTTCGTTAGAAGGCTCTGCAGGTGCAGTTGGTTCTTCTTCCTTCTTCTTTGAAAGACTGTTCATACCCTTAATCATTGCAAAGATACAAACTGCGATGATGAGGAAGTCGATGACATTCTGAATGAACATACCATACTTAACTTCAGCATCGCCTACCATTATGCTCACTTTGCTAAAGTCTACGCCACCTGTCAGCACACCGATAATCGGCATCATAACATCGTCTACCAGCGAAGATACAATCTTTCCAAACGCACCACCAATGATAACACCGACAGCCATATCCATTACGTTACCACGCATGGCAAATTCCTTGAACTCTTTAATAAAAGCCATAAGATAAAATTTTAATCGATGCTGCAAGAAAACCTACAATCTTTTTCAATTAACATAAGTCAAGTTATCCTACTAACACATCTTTATTTAATAATGTTTAATACTCTTTTCGGTTGCAAATATAAGAACTTTTTTGTAACTTTGCATACGAAGAGATAAAAAATATTACTTTTCTCTTGAAATAAACTTATAGGTAATATAGTATTCACTTTAAATAAAGACAAATGATTAAAATTGGTATTAACGGATTTGGTCGTATCGGTCGTTTCGTATTCCGCGCAAGTCTTGAAGAGGCAAACGCTAAAGACGTAGTTGTAGTTGGTATTAACGACCTCTGCCCAGTTGATTATCTTGCTTACATGTTGAAGTACGACACTATGCACGGTATTTTCAATGGCACAATCGAAGCTGACGTTGAAAAGTCTCAGCTCATCGTAAACGGTAACGTTATCCGTGTAACTGCAGAGCGTAACCCTGCTGACTTGAAGTGGGACGAAATCGGTGCAGAGTACGTTGTAGAGTCTACTGGTCTCTTCCTTACAAAGGAAAAGTCTCAAGCTCACATCGAAGCTGGTGCTAAGTACGTTGTTATGTCTGCTCCTTCAAAGGACGACACCCCAATGTTCGTTTGCGGTGTAAACCACGAAAAATATGTAAAGGGAACTCAGTTCGTTTCTAACGCATCTTGTACAACAAACTGCTTGGCTCCTATCGCTAAGGTATTGAACGACAAGTTTGGTATCACAGACGGTTTGATGACTACCGTTCACTCTACAACAGCTACACAGAAGACTGTAGACGGTCCTTCTTTGAAGGATTGGCGCGGCGGTCGTGCAGCTTCAGGCAACATCATTCCTTCTTCAACAGGTGCTGCAAAGGCAGTAGGTAAGGTAATTCCTGAACTCAACGGCAAGCTCACAGGTATGTCTATGCGCGTTCCTACATTGGACGTTTCAGTAGTAGACCTTACTGTAAACTTGGCTAAACCAGCTAAGTACGAAGAGATTTGCGCTGCCATGAAGGAAGCTTCTGAAGGCGAATTGAAGGGTATTCTCGGTTACACAGAAGATGCTGTGGTTTCTTCTGACTTCCTCGGCGACCCACGTACATCTATCTTCGACGCTAAGGCAGGTATCGCTTTGACAGACACATTCGTAAAAGTTGTATCTTGGTACGACAACGAAATTGGTTACTCACACAAGGTTGTAGAGTTGATTAAGCACATGGCAAAAGTTAATGGCTAATCTTCCAATTTCATAAGAAAACATATTAAAAAGCCATTCGGTTTATTGCCGAATGGCTTTTTTTTATTATTTTTGTGCAATAAAATGGAGAAGATGCTTACGATAATAGGTCCAACGGCGAGCGGAAAAACCACTTTTGCCACTGCATTAGCTGCCACAATGGGGGCAGAAATAATCAGTGCCGACAGCCGTCAGGTGTATCGTCGTATGGACATCGGTACGGGTAAAGACCTTGCCGACTATGAGGTGAACGGCATAAAAGTGCCCTATCACCTGATTGATATTGCCGAACCGGGCACAAAATACAATCTTTTCCAGTATCAGCAGGACTTCCAAACCGCCTATGCCGACATTGCCAAGCGTGGAAAACCCATTATACTATGTGGCGGAACAGGACTTTACGTCGAGGCAGTGCTGAAGGGTTACGCTCTTTCGCCAGTTCCGCAGAACGATGCTCTGCGCGCTTCGTTGGCAGGAAAGTCGCTCGGCGAACTTACCAAAATTCTTTCTGCACTGAAAGCAAAGAACCATTCGGCAATGCACAACCGCACCGATGTTGATACAACCAACCGTGCCATTCGTGCCATTGAGATAGAAACCTACGAGCTGGAACACCCTACGCCCGACCGTTCGATGCCTGCTGTCGATTCGATAATTATCGGTGTAGACATCGACCGCGACGAACGCCGCCGCAAAATAAGCCGTCGCTTGAAGGCAAGGTTGGACGAAGGTATGGTTGATGAGGTGCGTGCACTGCTCGATTCGGGCATTCCTGCCGATGACCTCATCTACTATGGCTTGGAATATAAGTTCGTTACACAATACGTTATCGGCAAATTAAGCTACGACGATATGTACCACAACTTGGAAATAGCCATTCATCAGTTTGCCAAACGACAAATGACGTGGTTCAGAGGAATGGAGCGACGTGGGTTCCACATTCATTGGATAGATGCTGCAACATCACTGAACGAAAAGATAGCACACGTCCAGGCACTCATCGAAAAAGCATAAAAAACGGTTCAAACGAGATAATATATATGGTAGACGAAAAGAAATGGGGCATACTTTATTGCCCGAAAGGCGGATTGCTGAGCAGTCCACAAAAGCGTTGGGAGCGTGTAGAGCGTTGCCTTAAAGCACACAACATCGCTTTCGATATGATTCAGAGCGAAAGTTCGGCAGGTGTAGACCGTCTTATCCGTATGATGATAGGCAACGGATACCGTACCATCGTTATCTTCGGTGGCGATTCGGCACTCAACGACACCGTCAATTGCCTGATGCAAGAGAAGGAAGAAGTGCGCGACAGCATCGTATTGGGCGTAATTCCCAATGGTGTTATGAACGACTTTGCCCATTTCTGGGGATTCGACGAAGACAATATCGAACAGACCATCGAGTGGTTGAAGGCACGCCGTGTGCGCAAAATAGACCTTGGCTGCATTCGTTACAAAAACCGTGAGGGCGAAGGTTGCCACCGCTATTTCCTTAATTGCATCAACATCGGACTTATTGCCACCATTATGAACCTTCGCCGTCGCACACGCAACCTGTTCGGTTCGCGCAGCCTTTCGTTCATCTTCTCGTTCATTCTCCTGGCTTTCCAACGTCTGGACTTCCATATGCACATCAAAATAAATACGGACGAAATAAAGCGTAAGGTTATGACTGTCTGCTTAGGCAATGCCCTTGGCTACGGACAAACGCCCAATGCAGTGCCCTACAACGGACAATTAGATGTGTCGGTGGTGTACCACCCCGAAGTAACCCAGCTATTCGAAGGCATCTATCTCTTCCTGCGTGGCAAGTTCTTGAACCACAGAAGCGTGCACCCCTATCGCACACAAGAAGCCACAATACACGTAGAGCCACGCACGCTCATTGGCATAGACGGCAGACTGATGGCAAAAACGCCCGTTGGTCCATTTAAGGTAATGGTAGAAAAAGAGGTTATCAACTTCCTTATACCCGCATAGTTTATCGGCACAGAACCCTTGATTTTGCGCTTATTGCTGTGCCATAGAACTTAAAGTACAGCAATATTTATTCATTAAATACGAGCGGAAAAAAGGCGAAAAATATGTAAATATTTTTCACAAGTATAATTATTGCGTAACTATCTTATTACCAACGCTTTGCAAAACCTATTGTTTTGCATTCCAAAAGCGGCTGTTTTGCACGGTAAAAGCGTAGGTTTTGCAGCGCAAAACAGCCACTTTCGCAACGTCAAATCGAAATTATCGGTTTTTAAAGAAATTATCTTTACAAAACTGTCGCACTCATACTACTTTGCAATGAGATTTTCTTCATACAATCAAGGCGAAGATTTTCCACCCTTCCATTAGGAGATTTACCTCATAGAAAACAACGCGGGATTGCCCATTCAAGGACAATCCCGCAAATGTTTCTTGCTATATTAAAGTCTTGGCAAACAACAATGCTTGCCTTCGCTCTTACTTCTTTGCAGCCTTTTTCGTTGTTGCTGCCTTTGTTTTCTTTGGTTTATCGCTCTTTTCGTATTGTTCTAACTTTGCCCGCAGCTTATCGTTTTCATTCGCCAGCTTCTCTACTTTGGCTTTCAACAACACTTTTTCCTTCTCTTTTGTCTCTATTTCGCTCGCCTGATTGCGTATTGCCGTCAGCAGAGCGTTCAGTTCTTCGTTATCTATATCGGCAGGATAAAGCGCATCTACACGACTGATAAAGTCGCCCAAGATATTCATATAGTTGGTGAAAGCATCGAACGGCGTACTGTAAATGCCACGGTCTACACCCACAGGCACAGGCTTTGTGCTCATTGCACTGAAGTTGTCGCTCGCCTGCAGATAGTCCCAGTCCTGATTAATGCGCGAATCGTTGGCAATGCGCACTCTGTCGGCTATGCTATACAGCTTATTGAACGCCTCGCGCTGCATAGAGTTTCCAAGCCACGTACTAACGTCGCGTTCCTCGTCGCGCCAACTTAACGGATAAGGAACGGAAAGCTCTCCCACACTCTTGGCACGTTCGCAAACCTCCGTAGGCGTAGAGAAACTTATGCCACGCTGGCGGGCACATTCGGGCAAAGCCTTGAAGAACTCAAGTATATTGCTGTGCAAGGGCTGCTCAATGCCCAATGCGGTAAGGTTCATAAAGATACCGTAAATTTGCTCTTCGTCGGGTTGCGATGCTATCTTGTTGATGTAGTCGTCGGCAAACAGTGGGTATCCCTCCCACTCCGAGTTGTTGAAGCGGAGCGATATATCGTCGCTCAGGGTTACATCGCGCAAGATAAGCTTCAGCTGTGGTGCAAGTGCGCAATGGTAAAGATAATGAGGACTCTTCCAACCCAATACGTGTTTTGCGCCTTCGGTTATCATTCCCTTGAACTTCATCTCGGCAGCCATTCGTCCAATCTCGTCGCTGTAAATGAGCGAAGAGTTGCGCAATACCTTCGGTGTGTAGTCGAAATACTCCTTAATCTTCTTGCTCAGTCGTTTCACTTCTGCCTTGAAGCTGTCTTCATTGCCTAATGCAGCCAAGCCGTGCGAATAGGGTTCGGCAAGAAATTCCACACAACCTGTCTTAGCAAGTTCCTGTATTTTCTCTATCACTTCGGGGGCATACTGCTCCAAACTCTCTATACCCACACCCGAAAGGCAGAGTGCTACCTTGAAGTAACCGTTGCTGTCTTTTATCATTTGCAGCAGTGTGTCGAGGGCAGGTATATAGCTGCGTTGCACTATATCGGTAATGCTGCGTTCGTTTTCGTAATCGTCGTAATAGTAATGGTCTGTGCCAATATCGAAGAAACGATAACGACGCAAGTGAATAATTTGATGTATCTCGAAGTATAAGCAAATTGTTTTCATTGTCTTTTGGTTTTAAATGTTGTTGATTTTGATTGATACAGCCTTTCTCGCCTTAATGTTTCCACCCCAATGTGCGGAGGTAAAGTTCGCGAATCCACGCACCTACTTTCTCCCACGTTATATTATCTACCTCTCGTTTTCCTTCTTCCGACAAGTACTCGAACATACTTTCGTTGTGGCAGATAGAGTACATGGCATCTGCCATCGCCTCTATGTCCCAGTAATCCACCTTTATGCAGTTGTTCAAAATCTCGGCACAGCCACTTTGTTTTGAAATAATGGTGGGCGTTCCGCATTGCATTGCCTCTAAAGGAGATATACCGAAAGGTTCGCTCACCGACGGCATGACATAGACATCTGATGCCTTCAAGCACTCATAAACTTGGTTGCCTTTCATAAAACCTGGGAAGTGGAAACGGTCAGCAATACCTCGTTCGGCAGCCAAAGTTATCATTTGGTTCATCATATCGCCCGACCCTGCCATGCAGAAACGAACGTTGCGTGTGCGTCGCAACACCATATTGGCAGCCTCGACAAAATACTCTGGTCCTTTCTGCATCGTGATACGACCGAGGAAGGTTACCACTTTTTCCTTTCCTTTGTGTGAAGGTCGTGGCAGATTTGCCACCTCTTCTCGCAACGGATATACGGCGTTGTGCACCGTGAACACCTTTTCTGGGTTCTGATGATACTGCTTGATAACGGTTTGTCGGGTAAGTTCCGACACACACATAATGCAGTCTGCATTGTCCATTCCGTCTTTCTCTATCGCATAGACCGTAGGATTTACCTTGCCTCGAGAGCGGTCGAAGTCGGTCGCATGCACGTGAATGCACAGCGGTTTGCCCGATATCTTCTTGGCGTGGATACCTGCTGGGAAGGTAAGCCAGTCGTGGGCGTGGATAATATCATAATCCATGGCACGTGCGACCACACCTGCTATAATGGAATAGTTGTTTATTTCTTCGTGCAAATTGGCAGGATAGCCACCCGCAAACTCCATTGCGCCAATATCACTCACGTTCATATTGCTGAAATCGGCGTAGATATTATCGCGCAACTTGTAATATAAGTCGGTGTCCATAATGTCGCCCAATCGCCAATTCAGGTAGTCGTGATTGATGTCGCGATACACAATGGGCACGCAGTTCATCGCCACGATGTTGGCAAAAGTCTTATCTTCATCGCCAAAAGGGTGCGGCAGACAGAGCGTAGTCTCTATGTCTCCCTGTGCGTGCAAGCCCTCTGAAATACCAAAATTAGCAGTCGCCAATCCGCCAAATACATGTGGTGGGTACTCCCAACCGAACATTAATACTTTCATTTTGTGTCCTCCTAATCTTAATATTTATACTTTTCGAGCAGTGCCAACGTGCGCAGCACCTCACCAACATTCATTGCAAACGATATTGCACCGCGTCCCGAATAGGGCGGATTGCCATCAAAATACTCGGGAATAGTGCCCAAACAGTGGCTCGTAACTTCGTCTTCGTAGCCTATCAGCTGTCGTTCAACAAAGCTCAAGCGGGTGCGCTTGTAAAGCTTCAGGCAAGCTTCGAGATAGAAACCGCCCAACCACGGCCACGCTGTGCCTTGATGATAGACACGGGTGCGGTGGTCTTGGTCGCCTACACAGACGGGGGTGTATCCCCCACTCTTTGGCGAAAGCGAGCGTAAACCTTTCGGTGTAAGCAGTTCGCGTGTACAAATGTCCACCACACTCTTCTTCTGACTCTGATCTAACGGCGAATAATCGAGTGCAGCAGCCAATATCATGTTCGGGCGAACGCTCCAGTCTACCATGTTTCCGTCTACATAATCGTACAGATAACCGTAATTATTCAAGAACGTTGCAACAAATGCGTCCTTGCACAAGCTTGCCATTTCTTCCAAATGTGCTGTATATTCGGTTTCGGAAGTGTCGCTGAAGAGCCATGCTACAAACTTTATGTCGTTATACCAAAGGGCATTAAACTCTACAATATAGCCCGAGCGTGGGTTTACAGGCTTGCCGTCTACCATGCCATTCATCCACGTTATAGCCTTGTTTTTGCCTTCTGCGTACAGCAAACCGTTGGTATGTAAGAACAAGTTGGGGTGCTTTCCGTTTTCAATATAGGCTATCATATCTCGCAGAAAGTCGCCATAGAGTTTCAAGCAGCTCTCTTTCCCTGCTTCTTTTGCATATTGCTGAATTGCCCAAATGCACCACAAAATCACATCAGGTTGCTCTATTTCCTGTATTTCTACCGTCAGCGGTTCGTTCTGCATAAATTCGCGCAAACCTCTTTCGGCGGTTTCCATAACAAGTTCAAAGTAATCTTGCTCCTCAATACTTAGTGTAAGTCCAGGCAAAGCGATGAACTGGTCGCGTGCCCTGCACTTGAACCAAGGATAGCCGGCAAGTATGTAGCGGTCGTCATTCCTCTTTCGGTTGTGGAACTGGTGGGCAGCATTCACAAGACAATGGAAGAAGTTGTCGCGCGGAGGTCGGAATTCAACCTCGTTGTCGAAAATTCGCTTTAGCGTAGATGTCTTTATCTCTGACGTTGAGCCAGAGAAAACAATGCTTTCGCCTTTCTTTATCTTCATTTCAAAATAGCCGGGAACATACAAATCCTCGTCTGAATAATAGCCTCGGGCTTGTTCCTTGGGATATTCCAAGCCACGATACCAATAGGGTTCGTAATGAAACTCGTTGTCTTTTGAGAACTGCATGAACAGTTGCGGATAGCCTTCGTAAAGACAAGTGGCTATTCCGTTTTCAACATTATGGTATTCACGGTTTATGGCAGCATTCTCGTGGGTAAACTCGCGCACACTTCTAAAAGCGAGGAAAGGACGGAACTGCAACAGGGTTGTGCCCTGCCCTTCCAGCAAAGTGTAACGCACAAGTATGCGTTCTTCGTAGCATTGCAACACCACTTCCTTTTTCAGCACCGCATTACCTACCCTATATACAGTGGTAGGTACTTTATCGCAATCAAATTCACGAATGTACTTGTGCCCGTTCGGGCTATAATTTCCTCCGTGATACTTATGCAATCCGAGGTTGAAAGCTGCTCCATGCTGTATCACTGTTGGGTCGAGCGAACTCAACAGTATGTGGTTCTCGTTATCTAATTCGGGAACAGGCACAACCAAAAGCCCATGATACTTTCTGGTATTGCAATCTACGATTGTAGAACAAGAATATGCTCCTGACCGGTTTGTGCGCAACAACTCTCTCGGCAGGGAATCTTGCAGGTTCGTCATCAAAGCTTTTTCAAATTTAAGGTATCCCATAATTCTCTCGTTTTTATGTCTATACTTAACTATCAAATACTTATATGCTTTTTGTGTGATAGGTGTAAACAACCTACATTATTGGTCAAAGGTACAAATAATATTTATAAACAAGAATTTTATTGCTACTTTTTATACATTATTATCGCTTTTACAAAATTGTAAAGGCACACAGTGAGAATAGCAAAAATTCAGTGAAAAAAACTTGTTTTATAGACGAAAAAGAGGAAATAAAACTGTAAAGATTCTTCTTAAATATATCTTTCGCATAACCATCTTATTACCAACACTTTACAAAACCTATTGTTTTGCATTCCAAAAGCGGCTCTTTTGCACGGTAAAAGCGTAGGTTTTGCATCGCAAAAGAGCCGCTTTTGCAGTGCCAAATCGAAATTACCGTTTTCCTTCCGAATTATCTTTACAAAATAAAGAAAAGCTGCTTGTAGTTACTTCAAATAAAAAAAGGAAATCAACTCCCCCACGCAAGGAAACAAAAAAAGAGGCGAACCCTGCGTAGGGAACGCCTCTTATATATAATAATGTAATGCTGAATTACTTGTTCACAAACTTCTTACCATTCTGAATTACCACACCCTTGTAGTTCTTACCTATGCGCTGACCAGCGAGATTGTACATTGGAGCATTCTCGTTTTGAGTTTCCTGAACGGTGTCGATAGCATTAGGAACAACCTTTTTAACCTCAATGAGGTTGATTGACGGTACACCTTTGTAAACAGAAGCAACAATACCAACAACATCATATTCGCCTGTTGCAACGAACTGTGCCATATCGTTGAAAGCAGAAAGTTGGAAACCATTGTAAAGCTGTACCTTCTTTTCGCCGTCTACAACATAATATCTCTTTGATTCTTCGGCTGTAATCTTAACTTTTTCCAACTTAACCAAGTCGCAAAGGTTATCTATTGCGGCAGCAGGAGCAATAACCTTTGGTTCAGCAGCAGCACCTTCAACGTGGTTGAGCTTATCGAGGTTGGTAACGCCGGCTACTTCTATCAGCTCAGGAGTAGCGTTGTACTCTGTGTACTGACCAACAATTTCGCCGTTAAGGTCTTCGTTAGCCTTCAAGCCCAGTGTGTGCTTGTAGAAAAGAATTGCACCGGAGTGGTCGCGAACATAAATACTGATGCTGCCACTGCTTAATGTCCATTTGTAAAGTACCTTTGCATTAACAAGTTTCAATATAGCTTTCTTGTCTTTGCCGATAGCCTTAAATTCAGCAATTGAGTTTGCAACTGCAAGTTCTTCCTTTGTGAAAGTCTTTTCAGCAACAGAGCTTTGCTTGCCGTCCTTTACTGCAATTGCCTTCACAGTGGTTGTAGCAGTAAGTTCGAAAGGAGCACTATACAATGTAGAAGCAGTTGTAGGAGCTTCGTTGTTGGTTGTATAATAAATCTTTGTGCCTTCAGCAGCCGAAAGTGTTACGGTTGTTTTGTCCAAGAAAGGTGAAACACCTTCGATAGAAGGAGGTGCAACTGTGTTCGGATCAGGTGTACCAATGGTTACAACAACCTTGGTTGCACGAACCTGACCCTTGCTTGCAGTAAATACAACCTTATCAGCATCACCTTCCCAAGTACCAGTCTTCTTATCTCCTGTAAAGGTATAACCCTCTACACCTGCAAAGCCATTAGCACCATTACTACCAGTGTTATCAACGTCGCAAGTAAACTCTATCTTTGTGATATTGCCAATAGTTGATGTAATGGTTGTCTTTGAATTCTTATAAAATCTGTAGTGTTGGTTGCCTTTGACATTAAAGGCTGCATCTGTAGACTCAATGGTAATACCACCCTTTTCCATCTTGTCGGGTGTTTTATTTCCAGTCGTTGTTCCTTTTGTCTCGGTCGGAATAAACGTTACCACTGTTTGTGCATAGGCAGCTGTGCCCACCATTGCCAACACGGCAACGAATGCATTGCGTAAAAATTTGTTCATAATTAAATTAATTTTAATTGATAATGTTGATTAAATATATTTTATTTCGTTGAGATTTCAAAAGTCTAATGCTTACAGCAGGTTTTACTTCACGAACTTCTTACCACCTTTTATATATATACCTTGTGGTAAGGCTGTGTGGTTTGTGCCCACATATCGTCCGTCAAGCGTGTAGATTCTTTCGTTGGCAGGTTCGCTATCCGTAGCTATTGTGTTGATGCCTGTTGGGTCTGACTTCTTCAAATAGTTGAAAGTAACGGTTTGTTCCTTTTCATCTTCTGTAATATTATAGAATGGTTTCTTGAGAGTACTCAAATTCAACTTTATTTCCAACAGTTCCGTTATTGCCTTCTCACCAGGGAATGGGTCGCCCTTGTGGCTTTCTCTGTATCTCTTGCGTTCCTCTTTGGTCTTTGCTGTGTAGCTTGAGAACAATTCGCCGTCAGCTGGAACGACTGTCATACCAGGCTTTCCTGGCGTGTCGTTCACGTGGTCGTACATATTTACGCTGCTTTTACCATAGTTTACACGGTAAATCAACATACCGTGTCCTAACTTCGCAACGCCTGAATGCCAGTCCTTGTCTTGTATATTGTGCAGTATAATGTACTCGTCGCTGTTCTCGCTTTCTATCTTGCGTGCCTCATCAGCCTTCAGCGTAACGGTTTGCGCCTTGTCTTCGAGTGTTGTCAGCGATGTCCAACCCATTACTTCTTTCTCCCACGGTGTGTAAGGAGTAGGAGAAAAGCCGTTGTTGGTGTATTCGCCACCGTCCATTAAGTCCCAATATTCCATACCTTGATTGTCTATCCTTGCTGCATCGGCAATAGGATAAAAGTCTGGCAAGCCCATTGTGTGTGAGAATTCGTGGCAGAATAAGCCAATGCCGTTTATCATTTTCACAACCTGTCCGTCTTTTACAGGAGAAGTTCTGTTGGCATTCAGTTCGTTGCTGACACCATAACGACCTATGGTATAACCGTCGATAACAACGCTTCCAAGTAGGTACGACGACTTAGGCCAGATGTCGGTATCTAAGTTTCCGCCCATTGATTGTGCATAACCGGCATAGACAACATAAACCAAGTCTATAATCTTGTCGTCGTTACTATCATAGTCCTTCCAGTTTATCTGACCTTTTGCAGCCTCGCAAGCATCTTTTATCAGTTCGATAATATTTACATCGTGGCTTGAGCCTGCATCTTTACCATAGAATGCCAATGGCTTTGGCATACGGTAAGGGCCCACCAAACTAAACTGTGGCGTGAACTTTCCGTTGCTCATATCTTTGAAATACTGGCGTACACTACCATAGTTTAATTGTTCGTTTGTGCCCAACGACTTGGGTTTTCCCTCACCGTTAAGATATTGTTCAAAGCTTGCTTTAGGGTCTTTCACCGTAAAAGGATTGTCGCTGAAGTCTACAAGAATGGTTAAAACCTTCGGACTACCTTCGTGTGGGAAGTAAGGTATCGATGGCTGACCGATACCAATAGCACCTCGTGCAGCTGTCACCTTTTGGTTTGCGCACTCGAAAAAGAGCGTTTTCTTTTGCGCTTTTGCCATCTTTGCTTCTGCTGTTGTACGGTTTTCTGCATTATGTGCCAATAAGTTTGTGGCTTCCAATACACCGTCAGAAGTAACATTTGCAACATAGTAGCCTTTGTTTTTCCTTGCTACCAATATGCCGTCGAGCGTTGAAATCCAACTGAAATGCTCGTCGCCATGCAACACAAGCGTCACTTGTGTGCCGTCGGGCTGTGTTACAACAAATGGTGTAGGGTCAGCTTTAGCTGCTCGTGCAACAATCGTAGCTGCAACCAAACAGAATGTAAGTAATAGTTTTTTCATATAATATCTCGTTTATTGTTTTCTTAATTTATGGTTCGGGCAGTGTGATTACACTGTTCACTCAACTTTTTCTAAACGCTTAGCCATTTCTTTTGCCAAAGAAATACTGCCCTTTATGTTTAGTCCTATTTCCATATTCAATAGCATGGTGCGGACAATGGTGGTAGCAGGCAAAACAAGTTAAGCATTTTCCGTTATTCTTCCACTTTGGTTCTTTACCCATTCCTCCGTCTATATCGCCAACAGGACATACCTTTACACAGATGCCACATTGCACACATTTCTCACTTTCTACTCTAAAAGGTTTGTCAGTAATAAGGAAATGAGTGAAGAACGCCCCCACAGGGCCAGAGAAGAAATCGGGTATTGGACCACGTTTCAGCTGTTCCCAACCTAATGGCAGGTCGCCTTGACGTGCTTTCTGCTCCTTCACTATCGAAGCAAAACGAAGAATAGCCTTCTCTGCTTCTTCTATTTTCTTGCGTTCTTTTTCAGGTTTGTCTACGTCCATTCCTGGCAATCCGACATAAGATTCTGGCATTATCACCGACTCAACAGCATTCAAATCTAACGCTGCTCCAGACTTTACCTCTCTCATCAGCTTTACAAAACGCTCCATTGTTCGTCCAATAGAGTCGCCCGTTGTCAGCAAGCAAAAGGTATAATGCCTTGTCTTACTCTGCGAATCTATCTCGAGTAGCTCAAGTGTACGCATGAATTCATCAACAATGCGTGGCACTCGCCAACCATGAACAGGGAATACAAAACCCACTATCTCATCTTTCTGCAAAGTAAATTTAGTGTTTGTCCCCACTGCTTCACTTATGGAAACGATACGTTCACCGAGACATTGCCCTAACAGCTCTGCTGCCCAACGACTGTTTCCTGTACCCGAGAAATAGAATATCATGGTGCAAAAATACTTATAAATTCTGAAATAGCAAAGTCTTAGCAACCTTTTAATCAGTTTTAGTCTTTTATTTTACATTCCGTTCATTCAATACTTAAAAGCCTAATCCTTCCAATTGTAATAGCTTTTGAAAGAAATAGAAATATCAATACAATTGTTTTGCAAATTGAACAGATTTTCAAAAAAATCACATATAAAGTATTGTGGTTTACAATTATTTGTTTAAATTTGCAACCACTGAAGAAATATAATCTCAGATTTTGATATATAAGTTTCATTTAAAATTATTACACAAACATGAAAAAATCTATGATGAGCCTTCTTCTCATGTTGTTGTTCGCACATACCTCGTGGGCAGCACCTGTGAAGTTAAGTACAGCAAGTCAGACTGCTCAGAAGTTCTTGCAGCAATACGGCAAGCAATTGAAGAGCACAAATGCTGCCTATGCTCCAAGAATGAATGCGCAAGGAGCGCAAACGACAGCTCCTTACTATGTCTTTAACTCTAAAGATGGCAATGGTTTTGTAATTGTTTCTGGCGACGACCGTACCTCAGAGATTCTTGGTTACAGCACAACAGGTAGCTTTGACATTAACAAATTGTCTGCAAATATGAGAAGCTTTATGGACGGTATGGCTAAGGAAATCAGCTTACTGGACAAATACCAAGCTAACAATACGGCAAAAGCTCCTGCACAAATGAAAGCAAGAACTCCGATTGAACCATTGGTAAAGACCGTATGGAATCAAGATGCTCCTTACAGTGATTTGTGTCCAGATGACCCATACAACACAAGTGTAAAACTTCCTACAGGGTGTGTAGCTACAGCTATGGCACAAGTAATGTATAAGCACCAATGGCCAAGCACTGTAACAAATACCATTCCTCCATATACTACCAGAGTATATGAGAATACAAGCAAGTATGGTGAAAGTAAATACAAGACGATTTCGGTAGAAGGTGTTCCAGCAGATACGAAAATTGACTGGGCAAATATTGTACCAATATACAATTCTCAAACACCAGCTGAAAAGAACAAAGCAGTTGCAGAATTGATGATATACGTTGGTCGTGCAGTAAAAATGGGCTACGACAGAGATGTCAATGGTGGTTCTGGTGCATCTGGTTACCATATAGCTACCGCTTTAAACAAATACTTCAACTACAATGCTTCTACTATTCTTCGTACAGAATATAGCTTAGATGAATTTGAAAACAGACTTTACAATGAAATGGCAGCTGCGCGTCCAGTAGTATTCTGCGGTCAGTCAGCAGGTGGTGGTCACGCATTTGTTATCGATGGATATGATGGTAAAGGCTATTTCCACGTTAACTGGGGTTGGGGTGGCGACTCTGACGGCTACTTCAAGATTGCCATTCTTAACCCAGGAAGTACAGCAGGTATCGGTGCAAGCTCTACTTCAGACGGCTATGCAATGGGGCAAAGCGCAACAATTGGTATCTCGCCTAACACTTCAGGCAACCCTGTAGCACTCTTATTACAACCAGAAATTAAGAGAGCATCAAAAGCAGGAAACTCTATCACTTACACAATGTCTAACTTCAACAGAGAGAGAGTAACTGTTGAAACTGGTTTGGGTAAGATTGAAAACGACGGCAGTGTTACTCCTGTATCAGATATATCTAATTTAGGAGTAAATCCAAGTTACCTGATGAAGAAAACCGTTAAGATTACAGGCTTGACTACAGCAGGCGTATTTAAGGTTACACCTATCCAACGTCCTGCTGGTTCTACTGGAAGATGGTATTACGACCCATACATGTATGCAACCGTAACAACTTCAAGCACAGGTCAAACTGTAGAATTGAGATTCGAAGACTATGGTGATTTCAAGCAGTTGAAGGCTTCTAACTTCGAGTTGACATCAGGTGGTATTGTTGGTAAGATGAACAATGTAAACGTAACTGTCAAGAATACAGCTGACCACGAAGTACATACCACAGTGTACTTGATTTACGAAACAACCAATAATGCTGGACAAACTGCAAAGCAACTCCACTCACAGGTGCCTGCAACCGTTCCTGCAAAGAGCAGTGTTGTATTGCCAATGAGTTTCTATGCTGACAAGGTTGGACAACATAACATTTCTTTGTGTATAACAGAAGACTACCAAAACTTCCAAAGCCTTGGTGGTGCAAAGGTTACAGTTGTCAAAGCACCTGCCAAAGAATCATTGTCTTACAGCTATACTCTCAAGGGTGCAAACAATATAACAATATATGGTGACAGAATTGAAGGTACTGTAACTATCAAGAATAAGGGTAACGAGGCATATCACGAGAAGTTAACAGTTGCCAGAGCGAATACAAGCAACCAATACGACCAAACATTTGGTGCATCAAAAGAAGTATCACTTAACCCTGGTGAGTCTACAACAATTGACTTTGAATTTAACAACTGTGCCTACAGCAAGCATGTTATAGTTGTAACTTACAACAATCCTTCATCAGGAACAGGTATTAAGAGCGGTTCATATAAGTATGCAACTCTTAAAAAGGGCTTCATTATTTACAACGGCGACGGTTCACGTCAAGGCTATGCTCCAGCTGCTACCGTTACAGTTCCAGCAGAAGCTGCAGCTGTAGACTTGCGCGGTATCGAGTTCACAACTGTTGAACCCAACAGCAATCCTAACACATTGTACTATGTAGATGCTGCCAAGGCTTCTGCAGCAGGCTTACCTGCACAGAACGTAGTTGCAGGCGAGAAGGCTACAAAGGTAGTACTTACCGATGGTAACGACTTCTACTGCCCAGCGACATTCACTGCTGACGAAATCTCTTACACACGTAAGTTCGATAAGGCTTCTGATGGCAAGACAAACTACGAAGGTCTTTACATTCCATTCACTCCAACTTCTATCATGGACGGTGCAAAGGCATTGGCATGGCAGACTAAGGACGGCGAAGCTAAAGACTTCTTCTTGATGCAATATGCTGGCTCTAACGCCAACAAGCTGAACTTCGTTTACGCTGACGAAACATTCAACGGTAACATTCCTTACCTGATGGCTGTACCTCAAGCACTCGTAGGCAAGAACATTACTTTCGGTGCTAAGAATGTGAAGATTGTAGACAATGCAACTCGTTTCTGCTCTGCAGACAACAATCACTTCGTCTTCACTGGTGTTTCAAGCAAGAAGACTTTGGCAGAAAACGACTATGCACTTTCTGCTGATGCTAAGTTCTTCGAGTTGAAGCCAGCAGCTACAGTTGATGCTTTCCGTGCATACATCATCGGCCACGATGGTTTGGATAAGCTCGAAATCTTGTTCAACGGCGACTTCGTTACAGGTATCAACGGCATCAACAGCAACGACACTGAAGTTAAGACTGTTTACGACCTCCAAGGCCGCCGTCTCCCAGCTGAGGCAGCAACCAAGAAGGGTGTTTACATCATCAACGGCAAGAAAGTTGTTGTGAAGTAAAAGACAACGCTTCCAACATTGTTGGGACATACAAATAAACATAAGAGGTTGTATCATACTTTTGATACAACCTCTTATTTTTTGCAGCAAACCGTACCGTTGCATAATTTACGAAACGACTCCCCCACTCTTTCTCCTCCTTTAAAGAACTCATACCCGTAACCTCCTTCCCTTTTCATCTTCTCCAAGGAGGCAATATTTACCCTCAAAAGTCTTTGTCAGTTAAATTATTTACGTGTAAAGAAATATTTATTTACACGTATGGAAATATTTACAAACACGTAGAAAAATATTTATTTACACGTAAATAATTCTTCTATGAACTGCTAAAGTTGGAAAACACTTTAGAAAATACAACGAAAAACAGAAGGGAACACTCCATTATCCCGAACCACCAAGCCATCGCCCCACTGCTGTTTACACTCCTCATTTTTCGGTATTTTTCTTTATCACACTTATATAACAAAATCTTTTAGTACCTTTGCATGCGTAAAAAGATAGGATATGGCAATAAAAGCAGCATTTTTTGATATAGACGGTACACTCGTTTCGTTTAAGACTCACAAAATTCCACAATCAACAATCAATGCTATAACAAGGGCAAAGCGCAAAGGTATAAAGATATTTATTGCCACAGGACGTCCCGTTGCCATTATCAACAACATTGCAGACATAAAACATCTGGTGGACGGATACATCACTTTCAACGGTGCTTACTGCTTTATGGGCAACCAAGACTTTGTACTCTCGCCTATCCCCGATGCTGATGCGCAGACGATGATAGCCGATGCCGAACGCCGCGACTACTGCGTATTGGTATGCGGAAAGCAAGAGGTGGTGATACACAACTACAAGAAGGTATTTACCGACATCTTCGTACACGACTTGGGAGTGAACAATGTAGACGAAAGCAGAACGATTGCTGACTTACAGGGTCAGCCCATCTTGCAACTTACACCTTTCTTCACGCAAGCCGACGAAGACATTATCATACCCGATATGCCCCACTGTGTTTCGGCACGCTGGCACCCAGCGTTTACAGACATCACCGTGAAAGGTGCCAACAAAGGCAATGCACTGACCACAGTGGCTGCACAATTAGGCATCGATATTGCCGATTGCATAGCCTTCGGCGATGGTGGCAACGACCTTTCCATACTGAAAGCAGCAGGCATTGGCGTAGCTATGGGGAATGCCAACAACGAGGTGAAAGCGGCTGCCGACTACGTCACAACATCGGTAGACGAAGACGGCATTTGGAAAGCGATGAAACATTTCGGGGCATTGGAAGAGGAATAACAAAAAGACAATACTCGATATTCCGACAAAACGACTCATCGTTAAATTGAAAAGGTATATCGAATATCCAACAAAAGAGAACAGACAATTTGAAAACAAAACATATAGAAACCCTCAAACAAGAAAAGCGTGTGCGCTTTGTGGTGCTCTTCACTTTACTCATCATAGCGATAGAAGTGATTGTCGGCATCACTTCCCACTCTATGGCACTCTTGGCTGACGCCATTCATCTTAGTTCGCACGAACTGATATTAGGGCTGAACTGGACTGCATACCTGTTGGTGCGCCGTCTGCAAAACAAGCAGTCGGAGAACTACGACACAAGCAAGATACTGAGCTTGTCGGCTTTCACAAGTGGAATATTCCTACTCGCAACGGCTATCTTCATTGTTATAGAAGCATTTGAACGCCTGAACGGGAACGAAGGACACATTACGAACCACAACTTTGCCATAATCACAGCAGTTGTGGGGTTAGTGGCAAACATTATCTGCGTGCGCGTAATGTACGACAAGAATGGCAAAGCCGACTACAACAGCCACGCCGTCTACCTGCATTTACTATCCGACACCTTGGCAAAAGCAGGCATCGTTATTGGCATTGTGTGCGCTATGCTGTGGGACATACTGTGGATTGATGCTGCTGTCGCCATCATCTCGGCACTCATTGCAGCCCATTGGGCAAAGAATTTGCTGTGGGATACAGGTCGCACACTAACAAGGGCGTAAGCAGAAAACAAGACAAACAACAACACATACCAATGAGCATACTTCCTGAATACATAAAGAAACTGTTTGGAACAGGGCGACAAGCAACGACCAAAAACGTTGCCTTGGTGCTCTCGGGCGGTGGCGCAAGGGGCTACTTCCATATCGGAGCTATCGAAGTATTGCAAGAACGGGGCTACAACATCGTAGCCGTGGCAGGCACATCGATGGGCGCATTGGTAGGCGCAGCATACGCCAACAGAAAGCTGAACGAACTAAAAGCATTCGTTACAGGACTGAACAAGAAACAGATAGCAAACATAATCACTCCCACTATGGGGCTTGACCATGTAGCAAGCGACAAGAACCTCATAGAAATAATGAAACCGTTGTTAGGCAAAACCAAGATAGAAGACTTGCCTATACCCTTCGTCTGCTGCGCATCTGACATCGTGAGCGGTACAGAACGTGTGTTTCAGAAGGGTTCGCTGCTAACAGCCGTACGCGCATCTATCTCCATTCCTTGCTTCTTCAAGCCTGTAAGCGAGAACAACCATATTAATATAGACGGCAGCATACACAATACGCTTCCGTTAGACCGTGTTGTACGGCAGGCAGGCGACCTATTGGTGGCTATCAACGTGAACGGTTCCGACACCTGCCCGTACAATGCTTACCAGAAAACGGAGGAAGAAGAGAATGGCTTTTTGGCAAATATAAGAAAACGACTGCCTTTCCACAATGTACAGTTTTCGGCAAACTACCTGAATATGGCAATACGTGTGGCAAGCCTAACCATACAAACCAACACGCAACTGGCACTCAAGCTGACTCCTCCCGATATATGTGCCGAACTGCCGATGAACGCTTTTTCGCTCTTCGACTTCGACAAAGCCACAGAAATAATAGCTTGTGGGCGTGCGGAAATGGAACGTAGGCTTGACGAATACGAACAAAAGACAAAGAATTAAGAAAGGAAACAGAAAATGACAGAAACAATAATCGGCTTATCAATACCACTTTTAGGAACGGTTTTAGGCTCGGGATTTGTGTTTTTTATGCGCAACGAAATGCCTGCCCGCCTACAAAAAGCATTGCTTGGCTTTGCTTCTGGCGTTATGGTGGCAGCATCTATATGGTCACTCATCATACCGTCAATGGATATGTGGGCAGACCAAGGACGCCTGCGCATAGTGCCCGCCTTGGTTGGTTTCTTAGTGGGTATAGCCTTTTTGCTGCTCATCGACTATATCACACCTCACCTTCACATTGGCAGCAGCAAACCCGAAGGACCACGCACCAAGCTGAGCCGAACGGCTATGCTTACCTTTGCCGTTACCATTCACAATCTTCCCGAAGGTATGGCGGTAGGTGTTGTGCTGGCAGGAGCCTTGCAAACAGGAAGTTACATATCAACAGCTGCAGCGATGACGATGGCGATTGGTATTGCCCTTCAGAACATTCCTGAAGGTGCCATCATCTCTATGCCGATGCGCGAAGCAGGCAACTCACGTATGAAATCGTTTATCATCGGTTCGCTTAGTGGCGTAGTAGAACCTATTGGTGGCATACTCGTAATACTGTTGGCAAGTGCCATAACACCCGCCCTGCCCTATTTGCTGAGTTTTGCAGCAGGTGCTATGTTCTATGTGGTGGTAGAAGAACTCATACCCGAAGCGTCTGAAGGCGAACATTCCAACCTTTCTACCATTGGTTTTGCCATTGGCTTTGCCCTTATGATGACCTTAGACGTGGTGTTAGGATAATTCTCGATAAGTGCTTTTATAGCTATTATTTAACTGAAAAGCACTTATCGATAAAGAAAACTTTTTCTTTTATTCAACTTTTTATTAGCATTTAAAGTGCTAATATTTAATCTTATACACATAAAACTCATGAATTAAAGGAAGAAAATAACACAAAAAAGTAGGTGAAATATTTGGAAGTATGCAAAAAACTCACTAACTTTGCCACAGTTTTTTTAGTGGTTAATTTAGTTTTAGTATTGGAACCTTGGTTGATGTGATATCAGTCAAGGCTTTTTTATGCTCGCTATTTTTCTTCATTTTGTAAAGAACAGCAATACCAAGCCGTTCTTACGTTGTCCTTGTTCCTACATATAAACAATGCACTGTCTTCATAGCAAATCTATCAAAGTATAAATTCAAGCAATTGATTTATATCATAAAACAACGACAAAAGGGTGTAAAAGTTACAAAATAAACTATTCAATGCATTAATAATAAAAAACTTTCGTATCTTTGCATCGTAAGATTAAGGATAATAACAAACAAAGCTGTCGGAAGAAAACATTGCTGGCAGCTTTTTAAAAAGAAAGGATTAATTATGACAATAGCATTATTAGCAACAACAGCATTCGTAGTATCAACTCTTGTGGCTGCATTCGATAATAAGTATTAAGCGTAAAACAAGGTATCGCTAAAAGGCTATATTCCTCACAACGCAAACAGTTAAAGGCATAGCAACAAGCGATACAACGATACTAAAACGAAAGAACCCTTAAAACATTCTTCGCAATAACAAAGACTTGTTTTAGGGTTCTTTCTTATTTATATTTATTGTTGAATCATTCTTTTGGTAGGCTAAAAGCGGTTGAAAACATACTTTCTTGCCCAAAAGAACTGAAGAATGCCACGCAAAGAAAGGAACATAAGGAAGGCTATCCACAAAGCATTGTTACCCAAAGAAGGCTTGGCAACATAATAGAAAGCAAAGAAACAAGCCATTGCTATGGCAGAAGGAACAAGCATTCCCTTTGTTTCGGTCATACCGATAAATATGCCATCATATATAAAAGTTGCAACACCTGCAAGCGGAATAAAATAAACCCAAACAAGATAAGGTATCGAAGCTTGCACAACATATTCCTCATCGGTGAGTAATCGAAGAAAATCGAGACCACCGAAAACGTAAACCGACGTGAACAAAACTACCATAACGCCACCAAAAATAAACAAACGGCGCACCATTTGCAGAAATCTCGCCTTATCCTTTGCCCCATATAGCTTACCGCTCAATGCCTCACCAGCATAAGCAAAGCCGTCCATAAAATAGGAAAAGAGGGTAAACATCGTCATCAATAGCGTATTAACCGACAGCATTAGTGCACCTTGCCTACCACCTGCGCTTGTGAAAAAGAGATTGACAGCTACCAAACAAAGCGTGCGTAGAAATATATCACGGTTTACAACGAAGAAGCGTTGCCAAGCCTCAACGTGCGCAAGTGTAGACTTGAAAAGCGACAAGGAAAGCTGTGCAGTAGTTGCCGATGCATAGAAAGTTTTGTTTCTAAGTCCACGGCGCACAAAGAACAACGCCATAAAGAAACCACTCCACTGTGCTATGAGTGTGCCTGCAGCAACTCCTTCTATCTTCCAACCAAAGGCAAAGACGAACAACAACGAGGCGAAAATATTGATAATGTTTTGCACAATGGCTATCAGCATAGGTATTTTCGTATTCTGCATACCGATAAACCACCCCGTCAGCCCGTACAAACCAAGCATAGCAGGTGCTCCCCAAATAGCTATGCGAAAGTAAGCACGCACCAATGGCAAAGAAGTTTCGGGGGTATTCATTGCACGAACCATTCCCCACTCTATCGCAGACTGGCAAACAATGAATGCCATACCCATACCGACACCAATGGTTAAGGCACGAAGCAATACACGAAGCGCGTCCTCCCAATCCTCTCTGCCGTATGCCTGAGACGTCATTCCGCTTGTACCCATGCGCAAAAAGCCCAATATCCAATACATAATATTGAATATCATAGAGCCGATAGCAATAGCACCAATGTAGTTTTCGTTGCCTATATGCCCTACAATCGTTAAATCGACCAAGCCCAAAAGCGGCACGGTGATGTTGCTAACGATTGACGGAATGGCAAGGTTGAGTATTTCTCTGTTTGTCTTATCCACGCTGTTTCATCGAATATAGTCTTTCGACACCAAGTCGTAGTAAAGTGCTTCGAGTTCAGCTAACGACAATCGCTCCACCGAATGTTCTATTATTCTTATGAGTTCTGCCTTTCTTGCGTCGTCTTGTATCTTGTCAAAATCCATATTTATAATCTTAATTCTAATTCGTTGATGGCCTCTTGCATATCTGCTGCAAAGGTTGTGTGGTTGCAAAGAAACTCTTTTCTGCCTTTGGCAAGGTGCGCATAGAGTTCCTTATTCATATCGTTTACGTACGATGCAATGGCAAATTCGATGTCGTCTCGTTGTGTTTCGCTGTTGGAAAACTCGTAAACACGATATTTCTGATGCAGAAAACAGTAGGCAGATTCTATACTATCCTTGTTTATCATAGGTTATTGGCTTTGCAAAAGAATTGGAGCAGTTATACAAAACCGAACAACTTCCGCTTCGTTCTTCGTAAGTTCTTTCCGTTTGCATATTGCTTTTGGTTAGTAAAGAACTATGGTTTCACCTTAAATCGCACACGAAACGACCGACTGTACTCGTCCCAATTCGTACCCAAAAGTTCGAACTTGCCTATTTGTAACGTAGAACGAACGTGCTTACCGATGCACGGACACACATCGTAATCGCCTATTCTAACAAGTCTTATTTTCTCTGAAGCATCTTCAGGAAGTCGTTCGAGCGTTACTCCTTCGGGCAATTCGGTGCGTTCCACAAGCTCGTAGGTTACCGGAAGGTCAGCTTCGATGAGCCTGTTCATTTCGTCTTCTATCGCTTTTTCGTCTTTTCGAGATGGTTTTTTCGAAAGTACGAAAGTCATTTTACTCTTCTTTCGTTCTATGTGCGCATTCTTGCTGCGCTCCGTTCCGAACATTCTTACCATGAGTTGGTTAAGAAGATGCTCTGCCGTATGCGCAGGAGGAAACTCTTCCTTATTATGTTGATTGAATGTATAATCGTCTAATTCCATAGCTTAAAATTTATAAATCCTTCCACTAAGTCCTGCAACCACCATCTCGACAGGACTGTCTTGCTGCAAAATAGCCATTTGTTGGTCGCCCGAAAGCAAATCAACCATATCTTTCTTACCCTCTGTCAGATCCATATAGTCGAACGCATGGGCAGGGATATTCACACGAACGTGAGCCTCAGCTTCTCCAAAGTTGGCAACAACAAGCAAGGTTGTATTGCCAAAACTGCGCAAAAAGGCAAACATTTTGTTGCTATCGAAGTCTTCATTCGCCTCGTTGGCATACATAAGGTCGAACGTTTTGCCCTCGCTGACGGCTTTCTCGCTATTGCAAATATTCAATATTGTACGGTAATCCTTTTCCAATTGCAGTTGTTCAGCCGACAACTCGCTACGCTCAAAGAATCCTTTGCGAATGGCTTCAACGCTCCAATAGTCGAAAATAGTAGAGCGACCGTCTACGCCTGAGAAGCCTTCGCCGTCCATTCCTCGCTCGCCGAACTCCTGTCCTGCATAAATCATCACGGGATTACGCTGAAACAAGGCTGAAACAATAAGCGCAGGGATTCCTTTTTGCATATTTCCGCAAAAGAAATCAGACGCTATTCGCTGCTCGTCGTGGTTCTCAAGGAAGTACAATATATGCTCACGAATATCATCGGTAGCCTGCCATTGCTGCGAAATATTACTTGCCGAACGGTGCCCACACATCACATCGCGCAAGCAATCGTACATGCCCACCTTGTCGTACAGATAGTCGAAACCTGCTGCAACATACGTTCTATACTGATTAGGGTCGTACACTTCGCCAATAAAAACGATGTGAGAATACTGCGCTTTTACCTTTTCGGTGGTATACTGCCAAAACTCGTGGGGCACCATTTCTGCCATATCGCAGCGGAAACCATCAATTCCTTTGGCCGCCCAGAACAGCAATATGTCGGTCATCTTGTGCCAAGTATCGGGTATTGGTTCAAAATGGGTGCTGCGTCCGCCCCAATCGCAATAATCAACACCATAATTCAGCTTGACCGTTTCGTACCAATCGTTGGCTTGTGGGTGCGCATCGAACCTGTCGTTACCTGTGCAACGCGCCACCGTTTCGGCGTATTCAGCCGCCATTTCGTTTGAATCATCAGCCTCTATACCATTGGGAAGCGGTATAGCCGACGTGTCTAAAGGCTCGTTTGGACAATAATAGAAGTTGTTATTAGCATCGAAATGCTTGCCCGTATCGTCGGTTTCGCCCAAATCTTTCACGCCCTTTGGCTTGCAAATGCTCTTGTATTCGCGCGCCACATGGTTGGGAACGAAGTCGATAATCACCTTCAAGCCTTCCTTATGGGTGCGTTTTACCAAGTCTTCAAACTCGCTCATACGTTCCGCAACATTATCAGCAATGTCGGGGTCGATGTCGTAATAGTCGGTAATGGCGTAGGGCGAACCTGCCTTACCCTTAACGACGTGCGGTGTCTGACGTGGAATACCGAAAGCAGAATAGTCGGTGCAAGTGGCATGACGAATGACACCAGTATACCAAATGGTATTTACACCGAGCGATTCTATCTGCTGCAACGTTGCAACATCAAAGTCGTTCATCTTTCCAACACCATTTTCTGCAAGCGTACCGTTTGGCTTTCTGTTGCTGTTCTTGTTGCCAAAGGTGCGTGTAAACACTTGGTAAATTACTAATTTCATAAGTTTTGGCTTATATCCGATAGAATAAAAAAGACACAACTCCCCACATTTCCTTACACCCCCTTGGGCTTTTCAAGCTGACTATCTACGAGCCAAGCAACAGGAAATACATGGGCTTGTGTCCCTACATGAAAATTATTGAGGTGGAAACAGCACTGCTATCTATTGCAGTTGCCGTGCTATATTATTCCACTCCGTGAGCATTCACTTCCTTATCTATCTTGCTTATCATACCTTGAAGTGCCTTTCCAGGACCACATTCAATAAATTCGGTTGCACCATCGGCAATCATGTGCTGTACGCTTTCGGTCCAACGAACGCTCGATGTAAGCTGTGCGATAAGGTTTGCCTTTATTTCTGCTGCATCGGTGTGTGGCTTAGCGTCTACATTCTGATATACAGCGCACTTAGGCGATGCTATATTGGTAGCCTCAATACCTGCCTGCAACTCGTCTTTTGCAGCCTGCATGAATGGCGAGTGGAACGCTCCGCCCACCTTCAAAGGCAGCGCACGCTTGGCGCCAGCTTCCTTCAACAACTCACAAGCCTCGTCAATACCTTCCTTTGAACCAGAAATTACCAACTGACCGGGGCAGTTAAAGTTGGCTGCAACAACCATATTACCGCTCTTTGTAACTTGCTCGCAAACCTCTACCACCTTTTCGTCAGCCAAACCGATAATCGCAGCCATCGTACCAGGGTTCAACTCGCAAGCCTTCTGCATGCAGTTTGCACGCAAAGCAACGAGTTTCAAGCCGTCTTCAAACGACAATGCACCTGCCGCCACCAATGCCGAGAACTCGCCAAGAGAGTGTCCTGCCACCATTTCAGGCTTGAAATCGTCGCCCAAGCAAAGTGCTGAAATGACACTGTGGAGGAACACTGCAGGCTGTGTTACGTTGGTTTGCTTCAACTGTTCGTCCGTTCCTGCAAACATTATATCGGTTATCTTAAAGCCAAGAATTTCGTCAGCTTTATCGAAAAGTTCTTTTGCTAAAGGGTTGTTGTCGTATAGGTCCTTGCCCATACCTACAAACTGTGAGCCCTGTCCAGGGAATACAAATGCTTTCATCTTTATTTCTTTTATTTAATCTTTTAGGGTACAAAAGTACAATAATAATATGAAACACACAAATTTCCGCCCTTTCACCTTATATATAATTAGGTGAAAAAATTATGATTATAAAGTTGCCGTTCCCTAAATCGACTGTTCGTATATAAAAAACAAAAATAAAACCTCTCCTTTTAAAATAGCTTTTGAGGTGCTCGAAAGGCTGATTTCTGAATTATCAGCACGTTGAGAAATATTTATTTACGTGTAAAGAAATTATTATTTACGTGTAAAGAAATTATTATTTACGTGTAAAGAAATTATTATTTACGTGTAGAAAAATATTTATTTACACGTAAATAAATTGATAGAAGAATCGTTTTACTATGCGATTACACCACTAAAAAGAGGGATATTCCACATTCCAGAGAAACAATGCATTGCCAGGCATACTCTCGCCAGCATCGCTTCGGGTGCCGCTATCCACTATCTTGCGGAACTCGTCGAGCGAAATACGACCTCTTCCCACCTCTATCAGCGTGCCCACAACGGCGCGAACCATATTGCGAAGGAAACGGTTGGCAGTAATCACGAAGCACCATTCCTCTGCTTCGGCTGCATCATCGTGAATAGATAGTTCGGTCTTGCAACGTTCCCAACGTGCCTCTGTCAAGTTGCAAATGGTGGTTTTGTTGTCGCCCCCTGCCTTGCAAAAGCACTTAAAGTCACGTTCGCCTACAAGATAACTTGCTGCTTCGTTCATACGTTCGTAGTCTAATGCGTAAGGCATCTCGCAAGAATAGGCTCTCAAAAATGGGTTTCGTCCATGGTGTATATAATAATGATAAGTGCGAGAGGTGGCTGAAAAGCGTGCGTGCAGTTCGCTATCGACAGCGAAAACAGCCGTTACAGCAACATCGCGGGGCAGCAAGCGGTTCAGTTTGTACGCCAACTGCTTGCAGTCAATGCCCTCTTGCCCATCAAAATGGGCTATCATAGTGCGTGCGTGCACTCCCGCATCGGTTCGTCCTGCACCTATTACGCTTATCTTTGTGCGCAACAAGGTTGATAAAGCCTTTTCCAAGACCTCCTGAACCGATATTCCGTTGGGCTGAATTTGCCAACCGTGATAGTTCGTACCGTCGTATGAGAATTTTATAAAGTACCTTTGCATAAGTAGATGCAAAGATACGGAAAATTATTCCAAGTTGGTTCGTTTGCTGAAAAAACTAAATAAATACCACACACAAAACAGAAATACGTACCAAAGAAGCACTTGCAAGACATTGGGGTGCAGCCCCTCGATGCTTGCGCCCTGCAAATGGGCTACCCAATGCAAGGCTGCGTTCATCGAACCGACTACAAACAGCAATGCCTTTCCCACCAAAAGCTGCACCTGCGGTATAAAAAAGAACACAAGAAGCAGCACTGCAGCATAGAGAATGGCAGTGGCACACGGAATAACAATGAAATTGGAAAGCAGGAAATAGCAGCTAAACCGACCGAAATAGAAGGCTACCAAGGGTGCTGTACCCAACTGCGCAGCAACAGAAACCGTAGCCAATCCCCACACCCAGCGAAGCAACCAATGGCGTTGAAGCAGCTTTGGAGAGAACAGCCCATAAAGCAAAGGTGCGAAAAGAACAATAGAAAGCACCGCCACGAACGACATCTGAAAACCTACGTCCCACAAATTCTGTGGACGAACGACCAACAAAACAATGGCTGTCAATGCCAATGTGTTGAGCGAGAACTTATCTCTGTTAAGCAATCCGACAACGCTGTAAACGGTAATCATCGTAGCCGAGCGCACCACCGAAGGCGAAAAGTCTACCAACAGCGCATACAGCCATATAAGCAACAGCACGAACAGGTCGCTCAAATGGTATCGGACAAGAAGATTTAAATAAGGAATGCCCTTGCAAAGATTGAATCCGAAAAGGAAAATAGCATAGATAATGCCAAGGTGCAAGCCCGAAAGAGCCAGCACGTGGCTTGCACCCGAAATGGAATAATCGTCTTTCACCTCCTTTGAAATAAGCTGCTTGTCGCCCAAAGTCATAGCAACCGTAACGGCAGCCGACTGCCCATTGAGCCCCACACGTGCATAAGTCTGCAACCATTGTTGCTTTGCTCGCTTCAGTTCTATAAGCGTGCGGTCTACACCGCTAGGAAACGACAGGTCTACTGAAGCTTTTTTCCAATTCCGATAATAGATGAATGTTTCTGCATCAAAGCCATGCAAGCGCAGCCAACGGGCATAATCAAATTCAGAATCACGGAAGTTTACAGGCTCTTCCAACTGCGAAAAGGCGGTGATACCGTCGCCAACATGCAGTCTTTTATAGTTTTCAGAAACCGTATCGCACAGTATCGAAGCCTTCACCTTCATTGCTCCGTCGGTCGTAGGTATCGCCAAGTCTACCTTTATCACTTTTCCGTGTCGCACAGGTTCCGTCAGCAATACAGCATCGTAGCGCAATGGTTCTGCAGGAAGCGATTTCTGCATGGTCATTTCAGCATCTGCCATAAGCAAACCACCGACCGAAGCCACCGAGAAAAGCAATGCCCAGCTACCCAACAGTCGTCTTTTCCCACTTAAAAACACCACCGCCAAGCACAAAACGGCAACAGCAAACCAACCCCATAACAGCACCACACTCAAGGCATACCGCCCAAGTGCCATACCCACAATTAAGGCTACAGCCACTTTCACCAATGGATTCATACTAAGAGCGATACTTTGCTTCATGGCACAGATTGTTTTTATATCGCTTACAAAAGTAAGAAATATTTTTCTATTTCCAATGATTCACCAGCCAGCAACATTCCTCCAAGTTTTCATTTCAGGGGGTTATGCTCCCGCTCCATTTCGCCTATACACCTTATTACAATAGGTAGAAAAGGACAACAATCGTGTAAATATTTTTCACAGCAATATCTATCGCATAACAAACTAATTATCAACGCCTTACAAAACCTATTGTTTTGCGTTCTAAAAGCGGCTGTTTTGCACGGTAAAAGCGTAGGTTTTGCAGCGCAAAAGAGCCGCTTTCGCAACGCCAAAGCGCAGTTATCAATTTTTAAGAGAATTATCTTTACAAAAACAAAGGGATTATCTTGTAACGGCTTTCGGTAATACAAAGAAAATAGTTCTACTATTAAAGTTCTGCCAAAGTAGTTTTATGCCACCCTTTTCGTATATACATACTCGAACAGAACGTATATAAAAAATCCCTTTCGACTAAGTGCTGAAAGGGATTTTCTGTATTTGTTGTTTTGCTGAAATTACTTGTACAAGTAACGTTTGATAGAACGCTTTGGCGTCTTTACAAACTCTTCTTCCATAATTTCAATATCTGAAAGTTTGCAATAAGCAGGATTTATTTCGTTCAACTGCTTCTTGTTTTCTTCCATTAAGTTCTTTATATCGGCATCGTTGAGTCCAAGTTCCTTTGCTTCTTCAAGGTCTGGATAAACCAATCCTACGAGCTTTTCGCCACGTTGCACTACAAGACATTCGCTTACGAGTGGCAACGAGTTGAGCTTATCTTCAATTTCCTCGGGATAAATGTTTTGTCCGTTGCTACCCAAAAGCATATTCTTGGAACGTCCCTTTATATAAATATTCTGGTCGGCGTCCATTGTTCCGAGGTCGCCAGTATGGAACCAGCCATCGGCATCGAGTACTTGGCGGGTAGCTTCTTCGTTCTTGTAGTAGCCAAGCAACACGTTAGGACCCTTCGTGAGGATTTCTCCCGGTACGTTTTCTGGGTCTACACTGTCGATGCGCACCTCTTGGTGCAAGGCAGGCTTACCACACGATGTCGGCACAAACTCTTTCCAATCGCTGTAACCAATGATTGGCGCACACTCGGTAGCACCGTAACCCACAGTGAATGGGAAGTTAATGTCTTTCAAGAACATTTCTATTTCGCGGTTCAAGGCTGCTCCACCGATGATAACCTGATAGATGTTACCACCGAAGGCTTGCATTACTTGTTCGCAAATCTTCTCTTTTACCTTCTTCTGAATTACAGGTGTGTTCAGCAACAGCTTCATGCGGTTGGTCTGAATCTTGGGGAACACACGCTTGCGAATAATCTTCTCGATAATGAGCGGTACGGCTATCATAAGCGCAGGCTTCACTTCGGCAAGTGCTTGTGCGATGATTGCAGGCGAAGGCATACGTGTCAGGTAGAAGACATGGGCACCTGCAATAAACTCGAAGATAAGTTCGAAAGCCATACCATACATGTGTGCCATTGGCAAAATGCTGATAATGTGGCTTCCAGGCTTAACGGTTGCGCCCAATACGCTGCGTGCAAAGTCGGCATTGCTCCACATGGCACGATAAGGAATCATTACACCCTTCGAGTTTCCAGTAGTTCCGCTGGTGTAATTGATAAGTGCCAACTCGTCTGGACTTTGCTCACGATAGTAGTGAACATGCTCGGGACGGAAGTACTTCGGGTACTTCTTTCCAAACATTTCGTTGAGATGTTCGCGTGCGTATGTAAGTTTTTCGGTACGGCTCAACGTGAGCGAGAGGTCGGGAAGATAGATAATGCCTTCGAGTGCGGGCATCTTCGTAGCGTCAATTTCCGTTGCAACGACATCGCCCACAAAGAGTATCTTCGATTCAGAGTGGTTTACGATGTTGTGTATCTGTTCTGGCGTAAACTCGTGCAGAACGGGTACCGCCACTGCTCCGTATGTAAGGGTTGCCAAGAAAGCAGCAGCCCACATTGAAGAGTTACGTCCGCAAAGAGCGATTCTATCGCCTTTTTGCACTCCACTTGCCTCAAACATGATGTGTATCTTCTCTATTTTACGAGCAACATCATGATATTGAAGCGTCTTTCCCTTATAGTCTGTCAGAGCATCTAAGTCCCAATGTTCAATGACACTCTTCTCTATTAATTCGTTAAAACTTGGAATCTGTTGCATTATAAATGTCTTTAAACAGTGCAAAGGTATTCATTTTTTTGCACATTTCAAAAATATATGTGCAGCAATTGCACTTTTTCTGTTAATTTGTGCAATTTCTTTAATGCAACAAAGCAGGTTTTCCGTTATTCGTAATGCATCGTTTTGGCAGGGTGAATGTGACTAATCAGATAGCTTGGCGCAATGAGAACAAAGACACATATTAATAAGGTGGCAAGGTTTAAAGCCAATATAAGCAGCACGTTGAGTTCGACTGGAACGGTGCTGACATAGTATGTCTTAGGGTCGAGCGTAACAAGACCAGTGTATTTCTGCAAGAATACCAGTCCTAAACCCACGAGATTGCCCCACAGCAAGCCTTTGCCAATGATGAAAGTAGCAAACCATAGGAAGATGTGGCGTATCTGGGCGTTCTTTGTTCCCATTGCTTTCATAATACCAATCATCTGCGTGCGCTCCAAGATAATGATGAGCAAACCCGAAATCATCGTTACTCCTGCAACCGAAACCATAAGTGCGAGGATTATCCAAACGTTCAAATCCATAAGGTCGAGCCACGAGAATATCTGCGGATTTTGCTCCATTATCGTGGCTGTCGAATAGCTGTCGCCATATCGGTCGGTCTTTCCTTTCACCTTATTTAATATGCTTAAGGCGACGGCATCGAGTTGTTCAAAGTCGTTTACCTGCACTTCTGCCCCACTGCACTGTTCCGGCTGCCAGCCATTCAGCTTGTTTGTGGTGTACAAATCGGTGAAGCAAATCTGCGAATCGAACTGTTTCAAGTTGGTTTCGTAGATACCCGAAATGGTAAAACGGCGAGTACGCACTCCCTGTTCGTTCACAAAGTAGGCATAAATCCTATCCCCCACCTTCAAATCAAGCTTCTCTGCAATGGCTTTTGAAAGCAGTATTTTCTGCTGACTCTTTACATCTGAGAACGCTGGAATGCTGCCCGCAACCATATTTTGATGTATAAAAGTAGAGTCGAAATCGCTTCCCACACCTTTCAGCATTACACCAAGGAAGTCGTCATCGGTCTTCAAGATACCCTGTGTGTAGGCATAACGCTGCACGTGGCGCACACCTTGCGTTTGCATCAAGGCACGTTGCAGACTGTCGTTCACCACAATGGGGTAATTCTCGGAACGCTGAAAGGAATTGAAATTAGCCACCGTGATATGGCTGCCAAAGCCTACGACCTTATCACGGATAGTATGTTTGAAACCAAGAACAACACAAACAGACACTATCATAACGGCAAGACCGATTGCAACACCAAGTGTAGCAATGCGAATGGCGGGTTTAGACACCTTTCTGCTTTTGTCTTCGTTGCCGTTTAACTTTCGTGCTATAAATAAAGGAAAGTTCATTTGTTTGTATTTTATTGTTCTTTTGCTTAATAAACGAATGCAAAGATAAAACTTTTTTTCGTTTTAATGGCATTTAAAAACTATTAAGCCATATCCCGACTCCTAAAAGTTATTAATACATAGGGGCAAGTATTAAATACAGAATTGCCCAATCTGCCTGCGAAACCTACTCTTGGGATGAGAATTATTTAAAGATACAAGAACAGAATAAAACAAAAACGCAAGTCCTGTTTTCCAACAAGCCTTGCGTCATCACATCAATCAGAGGGTATAATGTAAGATGTGTATGTTTTATGGGTGCTCACTACCACCCGGAGTAGAAGGCGAGCCTGAATCGTCTGAAACCGTCTTGCCTTTCCATTCTTCCCATTCGATGTCCACGTCCGACAAACCACGGGTAGACACACGTCCCTTGCCTCCGCCACGGTAGCGGGTTTCGGGTAGGAAACGCACACGCACGCCGTTGATGAGTTTGGCTGTTACTTCCTTCTCCGTAGCAACGCCGTTTTTATTGGTTGATGCCGTGAAATAGAACGAGCCGATACCATCTAACTTCACCGAGCGTCCCTGCGCCATATAGTCGCCCATCACGCCACCGAGGGCGGTCAGCACGGCGCGAACATCGGCAGGACTCACCGTCGATTCGGCTGCTAAACGCTTCGCCACTTGTTCAGTACTGATGGGTGAACCTACTAAAACGGATTTGGGATACCACTTTCCGTTCACTTTCATTTTCATTTTCTTGTAGAATGCCATGGTTTTTAAAATTATGTGCCTTTGGGTTGCGCAAACGTTAATAAGTACGAAAGTACATTTTGTACCCCACGAAAGTATATTTCGTGCCCTACAAAAGTATATTTCGTCGCTGTCTCTATCTACTATACCCGTCGGCTGGTTAATGTTATGTTAATAAATCAAAATTGAAAGACATATTACCACACAGGTAAATGAAAAATCTTGGTAAAAATAGAAACTATCGTCCCCCAATACTGCATAAAGACTGGAGTGTGGGGGACGAAAAGCTGTTTTACAGATGAAAAACCGAATGATGTTGCCTATTATTCTTATCTTTTATACAATGTGGACAAACATATTACTTTTTCAACGGTATATTCAATTACCATATATTTTCATCTCTGTTGTGTGTTGATATGTCAAAGAGCGAGAAGGATAATTCCAAATACAGTTTTTTGGAGTCCTTTATTTTTTATCCACATATACCGCACGTATGGGCATGAATTCGCAAGGTGAATGACGTGAGCGGAGTGTATGTGCATCGCATCGCTTGTTTGTTTTCCAATCAGTCTCGTTGCCGTATGGGTTCACATGGTGTCCGAAACTCCATGCATCTACGCAACCCTGATCCAGCGTAGATGTCATATACTTTGATATACATCTATTCCAAACCCAACAACCATTGCCAGCGCGATAGAATGCAAGAGGAAGGAATGTGCCATCGCAGAGGTCGTGCCATGAGAAACGTTTCGGGCATCGTGCATCATAATATGTAGTGCGTACTTCGCCTTTCGGTGGACAAGTGAACATAAAACCGTAGGCTGGTTTTTGGCAATGTTCTGCGAAAAAGCCGTATTCCCACGAGTAGGCGGTGAAGAGTGTGGTCATTTCCTCTGCTGTAGGCAGACGTAATTTGCCACAAGTAGCCCAGTAAACGATGTCGCCATAGCGTGCTTTGCGGAAATCTTTTGTTTCGTGGCGCATTTCAGGGTCGGTAAACATTTTTCCACTTATCTCTCTGTTACCACTTGGCGGACAGTAATGGCAGTTCGGATTCCATGCAGCTTCACCAATGACTCCCCAACGGAAAGTATCACATATACGATGTCCCTTATGTCCCTTATGTCCTCCGTGTCTTGTGGCATTGCTGCTCCACGGTTTACGATAGAAACCGTAGGACGACTGGTTCCACGAACGGCACAGGTCGCAGAGAATGAAGTTGGACTTAGCCCACTTCACGCTTCCACACCCTATCGGAGGTTCGGGCGTACTGGGATTGCCCAACTCAATGATGAAGTTGTAGAACTTTCCAGCTACAAGCATCATTTTCTGCTTCACGTTATAAGTCTTGCCGTTTCCATCCTCGACGGTAAGCGTGTAGGTCTCCTCTTGCTTGGTGGGGAACATGGCAATATGTGTAACTGCGACAGCCGATGAGGGTTCTACATCGATAATATCAGTCTGCCCAGAATGATGCAGTTGCAGGTCGCCATTGGGGTTGTTTGTGTTCAGATTGAGAGTAGCCATCGATGGTGCACCTGTTATTTTCAGTTTTTTCGTCATCAGTGTTTGTCCGTTTCGCTTGAAAGTGAATTTACAGTTGCACAAAGATACTTGCGACTGAAGATTGGCATACACAGAGGCAATGTCGTTGCTGACTTTGTCCACCTCGCCAAGCCCGAACTTGAAAAAGAAACGGTTTGTGAAGTCTTCGAGTGTCCCTTTCTGCTTGCTGATGTCGAGATACAAGTGTCCGAAGTGCCCCTGTTTCACAGTCTCATTATTGATGGCGGGATAAAACATGGCGATGCGGTCGCCCTTTTTTGCAATCATCTTTCCCTCAAAATGAGTTGATGCGCCTGCTTCCGTAGCTTCAGCCGTAGAGGTATAGTAGGTGTTGAAGTTAAATATAGTAACTTTGTCCCCCTTTTCCCAGAAGAATCTTCCGTCGGTGTCCAATTTGGCTCTTGTCGTCGGAAGGTTTGACCCATACGCTTGCGAAGTGGAGATTGTAAAACCGCTTACCTGCGTTCTTGCTTCCGAAGTTGTCTCCGTCGTCTCGTTGTTGGTGCAAGCTGTAAACAGAGCTGCGACTATGAAAATACTGAAAGTGTTGTGAAATTTCAGTACCTTGAATACTTTTTCCATTTTCTTTGTTATCGTAGTTTTTATTTGGTTATTTACTTTTTCCATCGGAATTTAAAGACCTTGAACGTCTTGATTTAAGCAATTGAGCAAAAATTCCTATGTTTAACTTCTATTTAATATCGCTGTCATTTGCAACCTCATTGTCGAATGAGAACTCTTTGGCAGTCATAATACCTCCTCCCCCTGGCTGACCGGGTTCCAAATCTCCACCAGGAGTAGGTTTCGTAGGACTTCCTGCACATAGTTGTCCTTCATGCTCAACCTTTATTATCTTAATGCTTGGTTTCACATACTTTCTTTTTTCTTCTTTTTTCATAATTGTTGAATTGTTTGACATAAACTTTGAGTTTTAATGAATAATTATTGTTTGTCGTTTCTGTTATGTATACGTATTGGCAGTCTTTATACATCGCATGAACTATACAGAAAAACACGCTAAATTCTCCTTAAAATCCGACATACACATATACGCATAGCCTGCAAAGGAATTTCTTCAGAATCCCTTTGCAGACTATGTTTCAGGGCACGCTGTCACGCGCGCGTAGGAGAAAGTTTTTAGAGGAAATAAGCGACGGTGCGCCTATGAGAGAGAGAGAGAGAGAGAGAGAGAGAGAGAGAGAGAGAGAAGCAAATTATTTGGAATAACCAAATAATTAGACAAGAAATTTACAGGAAAAATTGATTTCTCCTGTGCCGTGCATATACTACCATTATATATGGGAATATACTGCATAATGTCGTTTCTCTCTAATATGTTCAAAATCTGTTTGTTAATAATCGTGGGCAAAGGTAATGGAAATATTTGGAATAGGCAAGGAAAAAGAAAAAATATTGAATACTGTTAATTTCTAATGGTGTAAAACTGAATTATTCAATACTTAATCTAAGATAATGGTAAAGATTCAAAATTAATTATGATATTTTTTGAGGAGACAAAGTTGGATTAAGCCAGACTTTTTTAGTACTTTTGCATTCAAATTAAACATAAACGACACGGTTCATTCTTTGCGGTTACGCTCTAGAGTGCCCGATAAACAACAAAAGAAACAATGAGAAGCAAAACTACTTCTTGGTTTGAGACCAAGGTGCGTTACGATAAGACCATGGAAGATGGTCAGAACAAAAAGGTTACAGAGGCTTACACTGTTGAAGCACTTAGCTTTTCTGAAGCAGAGAGTGCCATAACAGAAGAAATGTCGCACTACATCAGTGGCGAATTTGACGTGAAAGCGATTACCCCAGCTGCTTACGGCGAGATTTTCTTCAGCGATGCCGACAGCGACGACAAATGGTTCAAGGCTCGCTTGGCATTCATTACCATTGATGAAAAGACCGAAAAGGAAAAGCGTTCCACCATTACCTACCTTGTTCAGGCTCACTCTGTCAATGGAGCAGTGAAGCACGTAGACGAGGTTATGGGCAAAACAATGATTGATTACGACATCGTTTCCATTGCCGATACAAAGATTATGGACGTGTTTGAGCACAAAGCAGCATCGAAAGCGTCTGACGCAAAGCCTGAATACGAATAACAAGGAAACATAGAATACCATAAAACAACCGAACTATGTATGATGTAGCAACTAACTTACACAAGGTGAAGGACGGCTTGCCCGATGGCGTTCGCTTGATTGCCATCAGCAAGTTTCACCCTAACGAATATATCGAAGCAGCCTACAACGAAGGGCAACGTGTATTTGGCGAGAGCCACGAACAAGAGCTTTCTGCCAAAGCGAAGACGCTGCCAACAGACATTGAATGGCACTTCATAGGGCATTTGCAGACCAACAAGGTGAAATACATTGCGCCTTACATTTCTATGATTGAGGCAGTGGACTCAATGAAACTGCTGAAAGAAATCAACAAACAGGCAGCAAAGCACGACCGTATCATCAATGTATTGTTGGAATTGCACATCGCCGAAGAGGATTCCAAGTATGGTTTCAGCCTTGACGACTGCCGTAATCTATTGGAAGAAGGCGAGTGGCGCGAGCTAAAACACGTGCATATATCGGGCTTAATGATGATGGCATCGAACACAGACGATACCGAACAAATCAGGAAAGAAATGACCCAAGCTGCCGATTTCTTCGATGAAGTGAAAGCAAAGTACTTTGCCGACGACCCCGAATTTAAGGAACGGTCGTGGGGAATGAGCAGCGATTACGAGATAGCAATAGACTGTCGCAGCACGATGATTAGAGTAGGAACTGCCATTTTCGGTCCTCGCGTGTACTGATAACCGACAAGCCAAGCAACAACACCCCAACAAAACCACCCCCAACTGAATTATGATACAAGAATATCAAATACGCGTGATGCCCCAAGTGGCATATAACGAGGAGAATATAAAAGCGTTTATAGCAAAAGACAAAGGCATTGACGCACGCACCATCAACCACGTGCGCACGCTGAAACGCTCTATTGATGCTCGCCACCGTGATATTTTTGTGAACCTGAAAGTAAGAGTCTACATCAACGAAGTGCCGCACGACGACGCTTTTGTGAAGACAGAGTACCCCGATGTGAGCCATGCGCCTCGTGTCATCGTTGTCGGAGCAGGGCCAGGCGGACTGTTTGCCGCATTGAAACTGGTGGAATTAGGTTTGCGCCCCATTGTTCTTGAACGTGGAAAAGACGTGCGCGAACGCAAAAAAGACCTTGCACAAATATCTCGCACCCATACCGTAGACCCTGAATCGAACTACTGTTTCGGCGAAGGAGGTGCAGGAGCTTACTCCGACGGCAAGCTTTACACACGCAGCAAGAAGCGTGGTTCGGTGGAGAAAATACTCAACGTGTTCTGCCAACACGGCGCATCTACAAGCATTCTTGCCGATGCTCACCCGCACATCGGTACCGACAAGCTGCCCAAAGTTATTGAAAATATGCGCAACACCATTCTCGCTTGTGGCGGAGAAGTGCATTTCCAAACAAAAATGGTGGCGTTGGAAACCGACGGCAACAAGGTTGTTGGCGTGAAAGCCGTGTCTACTTACGGGGGCAGACAACAGGAAAAGACATTCAAAGGAGCCGTTATTCTTGCTACAGGACACTCGGCGCGCGATGTTTACCAGCACTGCCAAGAGGCAAGCATCGAAATGGAAGCGAAGGGAATTGCCGTCGGTGTGCGTTTGGAACACCCTGCAGAACTCATCGACCAGATACAATACCACAACAAAAACGGTCGTGGGAAATACCTCCCGGCAGCCGAATACGCTTTTGTAACGCAGGTAGAAGGGCGTGGCGTCTATTCTTTCTGTATGTGTCCGGGTGGTTTCGTCATTCCGTCAGCAACAGGACCGCAACAGATTGTAACCAACGGAATGAGCCCAGCCAACCGCGGAACGAAGTGGTCGAACGCAGGAATGGTGGTTCAAATCAACCCCGAAGACATCGAGGGCAACGACTTATTGCGTATGATGCACTTTCAAGAGCAGTTGGAAAAAGACACTTGGCAACAGGGCAATATGCGCCAAACCGCCCCTGCACAGCGTATGGCAGACTTTGTGAACAAGCGTTTGTCGTACGATTTGCCTGCTTCGAGCTATGCACCGGGACTCATTTCCAGTCCGTTACACTTTTGGTTGCCCGACAATATCGCCACTCGCCTACAACAGGCATTCAAGAATTTCGGCAAGCAAGCACATGGTTTCCTTACCAACGAGGCTGTAATGATAGCCACGGAAACACGCACCAGTTCGCCCGTACGCATTCTCCGCGACCGCGAAACTTTCATGCACGTGCGCCTTCAAGGCTTGTTCCCTTGTGGAGAAGGTGCAGGATATGCAGGCGGAATCGTCAGTGCGGGCATCGACGGAGAGCGTTGCGCCGAAATGGCAAGTGCGTATTTGTCGAGCATTCAACAATAAAACATCTTATAAAATATGGCACGATGCGCTTGGGCTGATACACACCCATTACTTCAAAAATACCACGACGAACGTTGGGGCGTACCCGTTCACGACGATAAAATGCTCTTTATGTATCTTGTAATGGAATGTATGTCGTGCGGACTGTCGTGGTTGCTGATGCTGAAAAAACAAGAAACATTCCGTCTTTGCTTTGCCAATTTCGACTTCAAGCAGGTGGCTCGCTTCACCGCTGACGATGTTCAACGCATTCTTAATACCGAGAATATGCTGAAAAACCAACGCAAAATAGAAGCGATGATTACGAATGCGCAGGCCTTTCTTCGCGTTATAGAAGAGTTTGGCTCGTTCGACAAGTACATCTGGCAGTTCTCGAAAGGAAAGACAATGGTCTATCCCTCTCACCAAAAACGCCTCTGCACCCGCAACGCATTGAGCGACAAGGTCGCTAAAAACTTGAAAAAACGTGGCTTTAAGTATGTTGGTTCAGTCATTATTTACAGCTACCTGCAAGCCATAGGCATCATAAACGACCACCAAGCCGATTGCGATTGTTACAATCGGAAATAACCCTGATTTTGTAAAGATAATTCTGTTAAAAAGTGACAACTGCGCTTTGACGTTGCGAAAGCGGCTCTTTTGCGCTGCAAAACCTACGCTTTTACCGTGCAAAACAGCCGCTTTTGGAATGCAAAACAATAGGTTTTGCAACGCATTGATGCACAGTTAGTTACATAATAGATAGTCGTATGAAAAATATTTACACTTTTACAGTCTTTTTCCTCCTTATATTATATAGGTCTGAACCTCCACATCAGGAAGTTCAGACCTAAGTTTATAGAAGGTAAAAAGAATTTCAGCGAACAGCCATAATCCTCCTACTACATTTTATTTGTGCCGATATTCAACAGAATTTTAACCGTTTCTTTCGTCTTTCTCGCTCCTTTATACTATCTTTGCATAAGATAGGCGGCACTCGGCAAACTAAGAGTAAACTATCTTTGCACTCGCTTGCACTATCTTTGCATAAGATTATCTTACCCGAAAACAACCAACCTAATGGATATAAAGAATAAAATAGATTGCTTTGTTCCTTGCGAAAACGCACAGCAAGCACAACAATATGCAACGCAATTCATAAACGAAAACGAAGTGGCAAAGGTTTTTATGCTCACTTCCGACAGTACGAACGTTAGCGAGAAAACGGCTGAAGGCATTGGCTACATACAAGTTGGAAACATTCTTTCTACGGAAACAATGTTGAAAATGGCACAAAATGCTACTGCCGACTACGTGCTTTTCTATATGAAAACTTCGCCCATAACTCTGGGCTACCATGCTTTAACACGACTTGTGCGTGTAGCTGCCGACACGAAAGCAGCCTTAGTGTATGCCGACCACTATTCTGTTGAGGCAGGAAAAGTGATGCGCCACCCTGTCATCGACTACCAAGCAGGCAGCATTCGCGACGATTTCGACTTCGGTTCGTTGGTTCTCATAGATGCAAAGTTGCTCCGTGCATACGCTGAACAAGCTGAAAAGGCTGACTATAAGTTTGCTGGTTGGTACGATTTGCGCTTGTATCTAAGCAGAAAAGGTAAGATATTCCACTTAGACGAATACCTTTACACAGAGGAGGAAGACGACCTGCGCCGAAGCGGAGAGAAGCAATTCGACTACGTAAACCCTCGCAATCGTGAGGTACAGATAGAAATGGAACGCGCTGCAACAGCACATTTGCGCACCATAGGTGGGTTGGTAGACACCAAGAAATACAGACAGCCCGACTTTACAAGCGGCGATTTCAGCGTTGAAGCATCTGTCATAATCCCCGTTTTCAATCGTGAGAAGACCATTCGCGACGCTGTTACATCGGCATTGGCACAGAAAACAGATTTCAAATACAATGTTATTGTTGTAGACAATCATTCATCTGACAAGACGACAGCCATACTTTCGGACATTGCAAAGACCGATGACAGGTTGGTACACCTTGTTCCCAACCGCACCGACCTTGGTATTGGCGGCTGTTGGAACTATGCCGTGAACAGCGAACATTGCGGTAGGTTTGCCGTACAACTGGACAGCGACGACCTCTATTCATCGGAACAGACATTGCAAAAGATTGTAGACGCTTTCCACGAACAGCAGGCAGCAATGATAATAGGCTCGTACCGTATGTGTGATTTCGACCTTAACACACTTCCTCCAGGGCTGATAGACCACGCAGAATGGACGGAAGACAACGGCTGCAACAATGCGCTCCGCATCAACGGCTTAGGTGCGCCACGTGCGTTCTACACACCTTTGGCACGCGAAGTGCAGTTCCCGAACACCAGTTACGGCGAAGACTACGCCATGGGGTTGGCTTTCAGTCGCCGGTTCCGCATCGGACGCATTTACGAAGAGCTTTATCTGTGCCGTCGTTGGGGCGGAAACAGCGATGCAGCGTTAAGCATCGACCGCATCAACGCCAACAACTTGTATAAAGACCGCTTACGAACGATAGAACTGACAGCACGTCAGCAACTCAACAAACAAGGCGACGAGGAGGGCGCAAAGAGTTTAGAGCCTTTTTTTACAGCCAACTGAACCAGTGGGAAGATGCCAAACAGCGGTTCAGTGATTTACAATTGGTGAAGACAAAGCAATTCGACGGTGGCTTAAAGGTGCAGTTCAACCCTGCAAGAATAGTGAGTGCAGGGGCAAAAACAGACAAGGCAACCATTGCCAAACGCCCTTGTTTCCTTTGCAAGGATAACCGTCCGAAGGTTCAGACCAGCGTTTCGTTCGGTGAATCGTTCGACATTCTGGTGAATCCCTTCCCTATTCTGCCCGTCCATTTCACCATTGCAGCACGCCAACACCAGTTGCAGCTCATACAAGAACATTACGCCGAGTTGCACAAACTCAGCGACAAGTATCCAAAACTTATGTTCTTCTATAACGGTCCTAAATGTGGCGCAAGCGCACCCGACCATCTTCACTTCCAAGGAGGTACGAATGGTATTCTGCCCATGCAGGAAATGTGGAGCAAGCTCGATGCTACTGCACAGCCGTTATTAAGCATCAACGAGGTTGAGGGTATTTTTGAAATTGTCGATTTCGCCTATCCTGCCATTGCAATCAAGAGCCGTAGCGTTGAAAACGACGCACGACTGTTCAGCATTGTGTACAATTCGCTGCCTCAACAGGCTGATGAGGCAGAACCAATGATGAACATCGTCGTGTGGAAAGAAGGGTTAGACACGGTGTCTGTTGTCTTTCCACGTCGCAAACACCGCCCCGATTGCTACTCAAAGGAGGGCGACGAGCAGTATCTGATTAGTCCTGGCGCATTGGATATGGGCGGCTTGCTCATTCTTCCACGCCAAACCGACTTTGAACGAATAGACGAAAGACTGCTAATGGAGGTGATGAAAGAAGTTGTTCTTCCCACCGAAGCAATGCAGGAAGTAACCGAAAAGATAAGAAACAAAGGGATATAACAACAAGAAAAGAATGGAAACGAGCAACATAAAAGAAGAGCCAATCGTTTCGGTAGGTATCGTGAGCGCGAGCAAACTGTGTTTTTCGCTCAATGCACCCTATACCGTTTGCGGTTCGCAGCGTTGTGGGAAGCAAGTTGTAGAACTGTCGGAAGGTCGTATTCTGTGGGAAAACGCATTGTACGATGAACTTCTTTTCGAGCCAACCGATGCTCAATCGTCGTTCACACTCGAAGATGTTACCATCGGAGTAAACTTCCATTGGGAGCGAAAAGAGGCACAAACATTCTTGGGAAAGTTGCGTTTCATAGTGGAAGACAACAATATCTGCGCCATCAACGAGCTGCCTGTTGAGACTTATCTTACCAGTGTTATCTCTTCGGAAATGCGTGCAACATCGTCGTTGGAACTACTAAAAGCCCACGCTGTTATATCGCGCAGTTGGCTTTTGGCACAAATGGAACAACGAAAAGCAGACAACAACAATGCAGACAAGCAACCCTCGTTCTTCAAAACCGATGAGGAAATTGTGCGTTGGTACGACCGCGAAGACCACAAACGGTTTGATGTGTGTGCCGACGACCATTGTCAGCGTTACCAAGGCATAACGAAAGCCGCCAACAAACACGTTGTGGAAGCCATTCAACAGACTGCAGGAGAGATACTGACAAGGCACGGAGAGATTTGCGATGCACGGTATAGCAAGTGCTGTGGCGGTGCTGTCGAAGAGTTTCAATATTGTTGGGAGAACATTAAAAAGCCTTATCTGCAGGCTCTGCCCGACGCTCTGCCCGACTCAACACCCCTACCCGACCTCACCGACGAGGCAGTTGCGCATCAGTGGATACTGTCGTCGCCCGACGCTTTCTGCAATACGACCGACCAAAAGGTACTCTCGCAGGTGCTGAACGACTTCGACCAAGAGACAACAGACTTCTATCGGTGGAGCCAAACCTACTCGCAAGCGGAGGTAAAACAACTCTTAGAGGAGAAATTAGAAGTGCAGTTTGGCGATATTATCGACCTTGTTCCACTATCAAGAGGCAAGAGCGGACGCATTTACCGATTGAAAATAGTAGGCAAAGAGCGCACCCTCATCATTGGAAAAGAACTTGAAATAAGGCGTGCACTTAGCAAAAGCCATCTATACAGCTCGGCATTCATCGTTGAAAAGGCAGATATAAAAGACGGTGTACCGCAGAAATTCATCATAAAAGGGGCTGGCTGGGGACACGGCGTAGGACTTTGCCAAATCGGTGCTGCTATGATGGGCAAGCAAGGCTATCGGTACGAAGAAATATTACTGCACTATTATAAAGGTGCGGAAATAACAAAAGCCTATTAATAGTGCTTCACCAATAAGACAAGATAAAAGCTGAAAGAACCGAAATGAACACAAACGAGCAGACAAACACAAAGGCTTGGCTATGGCTACCCACCGTGTATTTCACACGAGGGTTGCCCTATGTCATTGTGTTTCTTGTGTCGTTGGTGTTCTTCAATCGCATGGGGCAATCGAATAGCACCATTACACTGATTACATCGTGGGCGTTTGTTCCTTTCATTATGCGTCCGCTGTTAGGCAGATTCGTTACAGGCTATGCCACAAAACGGCTTTGGGTGTTGGCAATGGAACTGCTGATGGCTGTATCAATGTTCGGTATCTCACAGTCGATTACCACTCCTTATTGGGAAATAGCATCTATGCTGTTCATCTTTACAACAGCGTGTGCCGCCGTAATACACGATGTGGCAGTGGCAAGATTCTACAAACTCAGCATGTCGCGTAAGCTACCAAGCCTCAGCAGTGTACATTCTGTGTTCTTACTGATGGCAATTGTGGTAGGAATGGGCATTCCGCTGATGCTGGCAGGCAACTTAGAGGTGTTGAACAGAGTCGTTGAAAAGTCGTGGGTAACTACCTTTTACTTCTTGGCGATAACCTTCTTGCTGCTCTTTATCTATCATACTATCGTGTTGCCACGCCCCCAAGACAAACCGTCGATACCCATTCGCAGCGGACTGACAAGGCGATGGTGGTTGGAAACCAAAACTACCTTTATGCAATTGCCCAACTATGTGGCGTTGCTTTCGTTTCTGTTGCTGTTCTTAATACCCGAAGGAATGTTCTTCCGTATAGCTCCCTTGTTCTTAATCGACCCTGGAAGCAATGGCGGATTGAGCCTTTCGCCACAAGAATTAGGTCTTGCTCAAGGCTCGGTGGGTGCCTTTGCCGCTATTGGAGGTAGCCTTTTAGGTCGCTATGCCATAGAAAAGCGAGGACTGTGGGGCAACCTTTGGCTTATGGTGTGCGCCATTACATTGCCCAAGATGCTGTATATCTACCTCAGCTACAACTTTGTTTCCACCCTTTCTATTGTCAATACTTGCGTGGCAATAGAGCAATTTGGCTTTGGTTTTGGCATTATACCTTATATATATGTGCTTCTTTATTGCTCACAAGGCAAATATTCCATCTTCCGATTCTCCTTGGCAAGTGCTGCAGCAGCCTTTTCGCTAATGGCGTCAGGCTGGTTTACAGGCATTCTACAAGAATATTTGGGTTACCAACGCTTCTTCGTTATCGTTGCCATCGTAAATGTTTTACCATTCATCGTGGCAGGTTTCTTAAAGCGAACGAGCGACTTGGACAAGAAAGTGGAATAAGTATGACAGCCTACAACCATTCTCCAAACAATCTACCTTTTTATATTAAGGGCACGCATTTGTAAGAAAATGGTTATCTTTGCAAGGAATTTGAAAAAACGCTTCGTATGGAAAAGAAATATAAAATAACAGTTGCTGGAACTGGATATGTAGGTCTGAGCATTGCAACACTGCTGAGCCAACATCATAATGTGGTGGCAGTAGACGTTATAAAAGAAAAGGTAGACCTTATTAATAATAAGCAATCGCCTATTCAAGACGACTACATTGAGCAATACTTAGCAGAAAAAGACTTGCACCTCACGGCTACCTTAGATGGGGAAACAGCTTATCGCGATGCCGATTTCGTCGTAATTGCCACGCCAACCAACTACGACCCAGTGCGCAACTACTTTGACACGACACACGTTGAAGAGGTGATTGAACAAGTAATACGCGTAAACTCTAACGCTATTATGATTATAAAATCGACCATTCCAGTAGGCTACACCGAGAGCGTAAGACAGAAATACAACTGCGAAAACATTATTTTTGCACCCGAATTCCTACGCGAAAGCAAGGCACTATACGATAATCTATACCCCAGCCGCATTATTGTTGCACGCCCAGAGAACGACGAACGATTGGACAAAGCAGCACACGAGTTTGCCGAACTCTTGAAAGAGGGTGCCATAAAAGAGGATATTCCAACACTCTTTATGGGATTGACCGAAGCCGAAGCTGTGAAATTGTTTGCCAATACCTACTTGGCTTTGCGTGTAAGCTACTTCAACGAACTCGACACATACGCAGAAGTGAAAGGCTTAAACACAGCCAATATAATACAAGGTGTGTGCCTCGACCCCCGCATAGGCTCGTTCTACAACAATCCATCGTTCGGTTATGGTGGCTATTGCTTGCCAAAAGACACGAAGCAACTGTTGGCAAACTATTCAAATGTGCCTGAAAACCTGATTCAAGCCATTGTGGAAAGCAACCGTACACGCAAGGATTTCATTGCCGACCAAGTATTGAACAAAGCTGGGTATTACGATTATAACGAACAGGGAAACTACAATCCGATGGTAGAAAAGGAATGTGTGATAGGCGTCTACCGATTGACGATGAAGTCGAACAGCGATAATTTCCGTCAAAGCTCTATTCAAGGAGTTATGAAGCGCATAAAGGCAAAAGGTGCAAAGGTGCTTATTTACGAACCTACACTCGAAGATGGCACAACCTTCTTTGGCAGTTTGGTAGTGAACGATTTGCAAAAATTCAAGACGGAATGCGACGAAATCATTGCCAACCGATACGATAGCGCATTGGACAACGTAAGAGAAAAGGTCTACACAAGGGATATTTTCCAATGCGATTAACACTACAAAGCAACGAAATAATTCGATAGACATTGAGCGAAAGAGCAACCCTCTTTTGCTAACTCATCAAGGGCAGTTACGAAAAGTACTGCCCTTTTTTGAATGCTGGTATTAGGAACGAGAGGTATTTTATGAGTGAAAAGAAGTCTACAACGATGTAAATATTTTTCGCAAGCATAACTACCGTGTAACTTGTTATTTATCAACGCATTACAAAACCTATTGTTTTGCATTCCAAAAGCGGCTGTTTTGCACGGTAAAAGCGTAGGTTTTGCGTTGCAAAAGAGCCGCTTTCGCAATGCCAAAGCGCAGTTATCACTTTTTAACAGAATTATCTTTACAAAGTTAAGCCAAAATTCTCTCACTCTCTCATTAGAGGGCTTGCTTAAAAACATCTGTAAGATTGCCTGCTTAACCTACTTTCCTACACTGAGCTTGCTTTATCAGTAACAAATAATCTACGCCTTATATTGTACCTTCTGCCCATACATTCTTGCGTTGTCTGTTTGTTTCGTTGCACCACTATAAACGCCTACATCACCTATAACAATCCTTAAAATACTGTTTTTTTCGCTTTTAAGGGTTTGTATGTCGTTTTTATTTCGTACTTTTACAGCTTGAAATAGCTACTAAAAGCCCTTAAAACGAAAATAAATGCCATTTACGGCGATTTTCGTTTGAAATGTAAGGGTTTGCAGAAAGCTACTACGACAGAAAATAAAAATACATATATATAATGGACGAAAATCAGACAATAGACCAGGACCGTATTTTGAAAATAAACATTGAGGAAGAGATGAAAAGCTCTTACATCGACTATTCTATGTCGGTGATTGTGGCTCGTGCGCTTCCAGATGTACGCGATGGTTTTAAACCTGTGCACCGCCGTATCCTCTACGGTATGCGTGGCATTGGTAACTTTAGTAATCAACCTTACAAGAAATGTGCACGTGTCGTTGGTGAAGTGCTTGGTAAATATCACCCACACGGCGACTCTTCTGTGTACGGCGCATTGGTGCGTATGGGACAGGAGTGGAACATGCGCTACAAACTTGTGGACGGACAAGGTAACTTTGGTTCTGTCGATGGCGACTCACCGGCAGCTATGCGTTACACAGAGTGCCGCTTGGCAAAGATGGGCGAGCACGTAATGGACGATATTGAGAAAGATACGGTAGACATGGCGAACAACTTCGACGACACGTTAAAGGAACCCGCCGTGATGCCAACCAAAATTCCGAACTTGCTTGTAAACGGCGGTAACGGTATTGCCGTGGGTATGGCGACAAACATTCCTACACACAACCTGAACGAAGTGATAGATGGTTGTTGCGCCTACATCGACAATCCCGACATCACTGTCGATGAGTTGATGCAATATATACCTGCGCCAGACTTCCCAACAGGTGCTTACATCTACGGTTTGCAAGGCGTAAAAGACGCTTACGAAACAGGTAAGGGACGCGTTGTGATGCGCGCAAAGGCTGAAATAGAAAGCGACGACCAACACGATAAGATTGTTGTAACCGAAATTCCATACGGTGTAAACAAGCAGCAACTGATTGAATACATTGCCGACTTGGTGAAAGAAGGCAAGTTGGAAGGTATTTCAAACGTGAACGACGAAACAGGTAGGCAAGGTATGCGCATCGTAGTAGACGTAAAACGCGATGCCAATGCCAACATTATTTTGAACAAGTTGTTCAAGATGACTGCATTGCAAAGCTCGTTCTCTGTAAACTGCATTGCACTTGTAAACGGTCGTCCACGCTTGTTAAGCTTGCAAGAGTGTGTGAAATACTTTGTAGAGCACCGCCACGACGTAACTATTCGTCGTACAAAGTTCGAGTTGAACAAGGCAAAAGAGCGTGCCCACATCTTGGAAGGCTTGATTATAGCCTGCGACAACATTGACGAAGTGGTGCACATCATTCGTGCAAGTCAGACTCCAGCAGAAGCGCAAACCAACTTGGAGAAGCGTTTCGAGTTAGACGAACTGCAATCGAAGGCAATTGTAGATATGCGCCTGTCGCAACTCACAGGCTTGCGTATGGACCAGTTGCACGCTGAATACGACGAGTTGATGCAGACGATAAAGAACTTGCAGGAAATTCTCGATAACCCAGAGCGTTGCAAGGAAGTGATGAAGGAAGAACTCCAAGAAGTGAAAGAGAAGTATGGCGATGCCCGTCGTACCGAAATCATTCCAGACGAACACGAGTTCAATGCCGAAGACTTCTATCCTAACGACCCAGTAGTTATCACCATCAGCCACCTTGGCTACATCAAGCGTACACCGCTTGCCGACTTTAAGGAGCAAGCACGTGGCGGCGTAGGCTCGAAAGGTGCGCGTACGAGAGATAAGGACTTCACGGAATTCATCTATCCAGCAACCATGCACCAGACAATGTTGTTCTTTACGAAAAAAGGACGTTGCTTCTGGATGAAGTGTTACGACATTCCTGAAGGCGACAAGACATCGAAAGGACGTGCCATTCAGAATATGTTGGCACTCGACCCAGACGATAGCGTAAACGCATTCTTGCGTATAAAGGGCTTAGACGATGAGGAATTCCTCGACTCACACTATGTAGTATTCGCTACAAAATGCGGTTTGGTGAAGAAGACATCGCTGCGCCACTATTCACGTCCACGTACCAATGGTGTGATAGCCATCAACATTAACGAAGGCGACGAGGTTGTAAATGTACGCTTGACAAACGGTCATAACGAACTCATCATAGCCAATCGAAACGGTCGTGCGTGTCGCTTCAACGAAGAGGCAGTACGCACAATGGGACGTGTGTCTACAGGTGTGCGTGGTATGCGCCTCGATGAAGACGGCGATGATGCTGTGGTAGGTATGATTGTCGTAAACGATGCTGAAACCGAAACCGTAATGGTGGTATCGGAAGAAGGCTACGGAAAACGTTCAGTTGTTGAAGATTACCGACTTACAAACCGTGGCGGTAAGGGTGTGAAGACTCTGAACATAACCGAAAAGACGGGAAAATTAGTTGCAATAAAGAATGTAACCGATGAAAACGACCTTATGATTATCAATCAGAGTGGAATCGTTATCCGCCTTTCAGTAGCTGAATGCCGTGTTATGGGACGTGCTACGCAAGGTGTTCGTCTTATCAACCTTGCAAAGAAAAACGATGTGATAGCATCAGTATGCAAAGTTATGAGTGCCGAAATGGAAGAACAGGTGGAAGAAGAAAGTCGTTCGCAGTGGAATAAAGCAAACGAAGACTTCAAAAACGGACTTGCAGGAGGCAGCGAAGACAAAGCTAACGACGGCACCGCAGACGATGAAAGCACGGAAACGGCAGCACCATCGGTAGATTTTGAATAAAATAAAGTGATAAGTTTAAACGTTATTGGAAAATCGTATATATTGAATAGAGAGAGCTTAATAACGAGTATTAATCTTTAAATTATAAACTAATATGAAAAAATTAATCATGGCAGTGATGATGTTAATAGGAACATCGGCTGCTTTTGCTGGCGACAGCGAACCATTGAAAGCAATTATGAAGGCTCAGAACTATGCTGAAGCTGCTAATCTTTTGCAATCTACTTTAGACCAACTCGCAGGTAACGACGAAAAGGCTAAGGCTTACAACCGTCTTTACGAATTGGCTATGAAGAAAGTAAACTACGAGCAAGGTATTCAGTTGGAGAATGAGACTCAGAAGCAAATGGGTAAGGAAGGCAACCGACCAGTAGACGAAAAAGGACTCTATATGGCAGCAGGTGCGGCTTTCGACTCTGGTATTGAAGCCATTAAGTACGACAATCTGCCAAATCAAAAGGGCAAGGTAAAGCCTAAATTCTCTGGTTTGGTAGAACAGGTTTACAAACTCCGTCCAACACTTATCAATGCTGGTATCTACTTCCAAGGTAAGGACGAGAAGATGGCATACAAGTATTTGGCAGAGTATGTTGAATCAGCAGACTATCCTGAATTTATCAAGTTCAAGGAACAAGACCAGAACTTGACTGAAATAGCTTACTTTGCAACGATTTATGCTTACCAAAACAACGACTTTGCAAAGGCAGAGAAGTATGTAGAGTACGCATTGAAGAACCAAGAACGTGCCAAGGAAGCACAAAACTTAAAGCTTGCCATTATAGGTTCGCAGTTGAAGAGCCGTCAGGACTCTATTGCATACGCAGAGAAACTTGAGTCTATCTATGCGCAAGACCCATCAAACGAGGCTGTTCTTTCAACATTGGCTTCTACTTACAACGCACTTCGTATGAACGACAAGGCTATGCAGATTATTGACAATCACCTTGCCAAAGACCCTAACAGCTATAGCGCGCTTGTATTGAAAGGTCAGTTTGAAAGTGTTAAGAAGAACTACGACGGTGCTGTTGCAGCATTGAAGAAGGCTTTGCCATTGGCAAGCGATGAAAGCGCACAAATCGCTATCAACGCATCAATCGGTCAATGCCTCTTCTACAAGGCTCAGGAACGTGTAATGGCAGTGAAGAACTTGACCAAGGAAGCACGCGCACAGTTCAATGTTGTTTACAACGAAGCTATTTCTTACTTGGAAAAAGCTAAAGAACTTGACACTACAAAGCAAAACAAGAACTTGTGGGCATATCCTCTTTACGGAAGCTATTATTTCGTTAAGGGTCCTCAGGCACCTGAAACAAAAGCACTCGCTGCTGACGCAGGTTATGAAGAATAATATCATATCGTTCCCCTTTTTTGGTGTGCTCGCATACCAAAAAAGGGGAAACTCTTTTATAAATCCTATTCCGACATTGTTTCATTTTTCATTTAAAACACTTTGTCAATAAGCCCCAATGGTATAGAATAGGACATACAACTATTATGTAGGCTTATGAAGAAGTTAATAGCATTTATCTCATTTCTATCTTTTTGTTTTCTGTCGGTACAGGCGCAAGACAATAAAGCAAACGCTGCAAAACTGAATAAACAGGCTGAAGCCGCTTACAATCGAGTACAAACAAATACGAATAGGGATTCGCTCACCATCTATCGCGCTGTGGTAGACGGCATAACATACTCGTTGAAATGCGAAGAATACGACCGAACGCCTAATCGTAAAGGAAAGGTGAAGACTGAGTTTGGCGAACAAAATATGCTGCGTGTAACAACATTGTACCCGATGCTGATAGATGCAGGACAGTTTTTGCTAAAGAACAGCTACACAAAAGTAGAAGGACAGAAGGCTTTAGAACTTTATTTAACCGCAAGAAATAACCCAATGGTGATTGATATACCCGACGAAAGTGGTATAGCGGCATACTATTTGGCTTACGACTACTTGAAATCGAGAAACTTCAGAATGGCAGAAAAATATGCCGACTTAGCTATGCAATATGAAGAAACGGCGCAAGCATCGGTGGAAGTGAAAGCCGAATGCATGGGCGAACAAATGAAAAATGCTGAAGACTCATTGCAATATCTTGCCGTATTGGCAAAGTTATACGAAACAGAACCTACTAACTCCAAATACTTCTCATGGTTAATGAAGTTCTACCAACACTCTACAGCGCGCTTTAATATAGAGGGTTTTATCGATCACCAGCTTGTAAACGACTCTAAATCAGCTATACCTTGGATTCTGAAAGGCGAAATAGCTATGCAAGCAGGCAGATGGGACGAAGCCATTGAGGCATATAAACTGGCTGATGAACTTTCTCCCAACCTTATCCCAGTGGCTTTTAACATAGGTGTTTGCCTGAACATGCGAGGACTAGAAATAAGGAATGAGGTATTGGAGAAGCAGAAACAAGGAGAACTTATATCGGAAAACGACTATATGGTATATTTTGCTGATGCACGAAACTATCTTGAACGTGTGAGAGCCAAAGACCCACGGCGCAACAAAGTGGACTGGGTGAACCCATTGTATATGGCTTACACCTTACTTGGCGATAAGATAAAAGCACAAGAATTAGAAGCATTGACGAATAAATTTAAGAAGTGAGACAGAATAATTTGAAGAAAACACTATTATACATACTTATGTTTTGTCCGTTGTTGGTATTTGCACAGAAGAAGCAAATAGCAACAGCACGTGATTTGCTGAAGGCTGGAAAAGAATTAAATAAAGCCGAAAAATCGATGCGGACATTGCTGGAAGACTCTACCAATCGCACAAACACAAAGATTTGGGTAGTACTCTGCGATGTTCTGATAAAGCAATACGAGCAAGGTAACGAGAAGTTGTATTTAAAGCAAAAGTACGATACGGCAGCTTTCTTCTCTGTTACAAAGCGAATGTACGAAACAATGACGAGTTTCGATTCTATTGATGCCCGCCTGTATACACCAACTCCAATACGTCCAAAGTATAGAGCACGCCATGCACAACTGCTTAACTCCATTCGTCCGAACTTGTTTAATGGCGGTACATACTTTATTCATACAAAGGATTACAACACCGCTTACGACTATTTCGACAATTATATAAAGAGCGATAAGCAATCGCTTTTTGTCGGTTACGACTACGAACACAAAGATGCATTGATGCCACATGCAGCCTATTGGGCGATGTATTGTGGCTATAAACTGAAAGATACGGAGAAAACTATGCGCCATCTGCGTTTAGCTGAGCGCGATACATCAATGTTGAACTTTGTAAGACAGTATGAAGCCGATGCTTATTTGGTGCAGAAAGACACAGCAAAGTATTTAAAAGCTTTGCAAGAAGGCTTTAAAGAATATCCTAACTTTGCGTTTTTCTTCCCTCGTTTGGTAGAATACTATGTCAAAAAGGGCGATAACGAAATGGCACTCCGCATCACAGACAAAGCTTTAGAGGCAGATTCCACCAGCGTGTTATTTCGTTTTACGAAGAGTACTGCATTGCTGAACTTGGGTCGTTATAAAGAATGTATAGACATCTGCCTACAACTTATAAAAGAAAACGACAAGTTTGCCGATGCCTATTGTAACATTGGGTTAGCTTATTTCGACCAAGCCATCGAATTGGCTAAAATGCAACAAAACCGTTCTAAAAGGGCAAAGATAAACAAACTGTATGAAACAGCAATGCCTTATCTTGAGCAGTACAAGAAATTAGCACCGAAAGCACGAGATAAATGGTTAGCACCGCTATACACAATTTATCTGAATCTGAATATGGGAAAAGAATTTGATGAAATAGATAGACTACGGAATGAAAATAAATAAGATAATAGAAAAGTTAGGAATAGAACTGAATCCGATGCAGGAAGCTACTTCAGAAGCTATCTTGCGTTCTAATAAAGATGTGATAGTGTTGTCGCCAACGGGTTCAGGAAAGACGTACGCCTATCTATTGCCTTTAATACAGTTGTTAGATTCAACAAAAGACGAGGTGCAAGCAGTCGTTTTGGTGCCAGGAAGAGAATTAGCTAAGCAGTCAGCAAATGTAATTCAAGATATTAAGGCGGGGTTAAGAGCAATGGCACTTTATGGTGGCAGACCGACAATGGACGAACATCGGGAAATGCGTAACGTAAAACCACAAATCCTTTTTGCTACTCCAGGTAGATTGAACGACCACCTTGATAAAGGCAACTTAACGTCGGAAAACATTCAATGGCTCATTATCGACGAGTTCGATAAATGCTTGGAAATGGGTTTCCAAGATGAAATGCAGGAAATTGTTGGAAAGTTGCCAGCAGTGGAACGCCGCATATTACTTTCAGCAACCGAAGCTGAATCTATTCCGAAGTTCGTGAATATGGGGCGAAACATACGCGTAGACTACCGAGATGAGGAAGAAAAAGTCCCCAATCGTGTTCAACTACGCATCGTTCGTAGTGCAGATAAGGACAAATTGGAAACACTTTCCAACCTATTAAAGTACTTAGGCGATGAAAGCAGTATTGTTTTCTTGAATTACCGAGATGCCGTTATTCGCACCGCTACCTACTTAAAAGAAGAAGGTTTCGCTGTTTCCATGTTCCACGGAGGCTTGGAACAGAAAGAACGAGAAGCTATGTTGTATCGCTTTTCAAATGGTTCGGCCAATATATTTGTAAGCACGAACTTGGGAGCAAGAGGCTTGGATATTCCTGATGTAGACAACATTATTCATTACCATCTACCCGAAAACGAAGACGAAAACGTACACAGAGTAGGTAGAACTGCTCGTTGGGACAAGCAAGGCAATGCTTTCTTTGTGCTTGGACCAGAGGAACAACTTCCTGAATACGTAGAACAGGAAGTAGAAACAATGGAACTTCCTGCAACGTTGCCCGCTGTAAAGCCTGCCCGTATGACTACATTATATATAGGTAAGGGCAAGAAAGACAAAATATCGAAAGGCGATATAGTTGGCTTTTTGTGCAAGAAAGCAGGGTTAAAGCAAAACGATATAGGCAGAATAGATGTAATGCCACGCTTTACTTATGTTGCCGTTCCCCGCACAAAAATATCTCAAATTCTGAAAATGACGAAAGGTGAGAAAATAAAGGGGATTAGTACCGTTGTGGAAGAGGTTCGGTAGCAGCAGCGTTATAATGTTGTGTAATTCACAATTTGCGAGCAAAAAAGAATGATTGCACAATAAAATATAATGTGAAAATATGCTTAAATATTTGCCTATATCAAATAATTTCTTTAATTTCGCAGACGTATAACTAAATCTATACACCCCTTTGAAAAAATAATAATATAATAATAAATAAGTTCAACTAAAAAATTAATATCATCATGAAGAAGTACAATTTTGGTGCTGGTCCATGCATTCTTCCACGTGAAGTAATTGAAAAAACAGCAAGTGCTATCTTAGATTTCAACGGTATTGGCCTTTCACTTTCTGAAATCAGCCACCGTTCAAAGGATTTCCAACCAGTTATGGACGAAGCAATGGCTTTGGTAAAGGAAGTGTTAAATGTTCCTGAAGGCTATTCAGTGCTCTTCTTAGGTGGTGGTGCATCACTTGAGTTCTGTATGATTCCTTTCAACTTCTTGGTAAAGAAAGCTGGTTACTTGAACACTGGCGTTTGGGCAAAGAAGGCTATGAAGGAAGCTAAGTTGTTTGGAGAAGTTGTTGAAGTTGCATCATCAGCTGATGATAACTATACATACCTTCCAAAGAACTTCGATGTCCCTACAGATTTGGACTACTTGCACATCACTACCAATAACACAATCTATGGTACAGAGTACCACAAAGACTTGGACGTGCCAGTTCGTATGATTGGTGATATGTCTTCAGACATCTTCAGCCGTCCAGTAGACGTTTCTAAGTACGACTGTATTTATGGTGGTGCACAGAAGAACCTCTCAATGGCTGGTGTAACATTCATTATCATTAAGGACGAAGTTCTCGGTCGTGTACAGCGCGAAATCCCAACAATGTTGGATTATCGTACACACATCAAGAAGGGCTCTATGTTCAACACTCCTCCAGTAGTGCCAATCTACACAGCTATGGAGAACCTCCGTTGGATTAAGGCTAATGGTGGTGTTGAAGCTATGGAGAAACTTGCTAAGGAACGTGCAGACATTGTTTACGGCGAAATCGACCGCAACAAGTTGTTCCGTGGTACAGTTAAGTGCGAGGAAGACCGTTCTTACATGAACATCTGCTTCGTTCTCAACGACGAGTATGCTGACCTCCAAGACGAGTTCTTCAAGTTTGCTACCGAAAGAGGTATGGTTGGTATCAAGGGGCACCGCGACGTTGGTGGATTCCGTGCAAGCTGCTACAACGCAATGACAGTTGAAGGCTGCAAGGCTCTTGCTGCAGCAATGAAGGAATTTGAAGCTAAGCACTAATTTAAAAACAGAATATAGCAAATGCACGGATAGACCCATAAAAGGTTATATCCGTGTACTTGCGTTATAAAAATTTATTACTATGAAGGTTTTAATTGCAACAGAAAAGCCATTCGCAGCAGCAGCTGTTGAAGGCATCAGAAAAGAAGTTGAAGGTGCAGGACACGAACTCGCACTTTTAGAAAAATATACAGAAACAGCTCAGTTGTTAGACGCTGTCAAGGACGCTGACGCTCTTATCATTCGTTCAGATAAGGCTACTGCAGAAGTTTTCGAAGCTGCTAAGAACTTGAAGATTGTTGTTCGCGCAGGTGCTGGTTACGACAACATCGACCTCGCTGCAGCTACTGCACACAACGTTGTTGCTGAAAACACTCCAGGTCAGAACTCAAACGCAGTTGCTGAACTTGTTTTGGGTATGCTCGTTTATGGCGCACGCAACTTCTACAACGGCAAGAGCGGTTCTGAATTGATGGGCAAGAAGCTCGGTATCCTTGCATTTGGTAATGTTGGTCGCAACGTTGCTCGCATTGCTAAGGGCTTCGGTATGGAAGTTTATGCTTACGATGCATTCTGTCCAAAGGACGTTATCGAAGCTGCAGGTGTTAAGGCTGTTGATAACCAAGAGGCTTTGTTCGAAACTTGCGACATCGTTTCTCTCCACATTCCTGCAACTCCTGAAACAAAGCAGAGCATCAACTACGCTCTCGTAAACAAGATGGCTAAGGGCGGTACCCTTATCAACACTGCTCGTAAGGAAGTTATCAACGAACCAGAACTCATCAAGTTGATGGGCGAACGCGAAGACTTGAAGTTCATTACCGACATCAAGCCAGACGCTGACGCAGAATTTGCTAAGTTCGAAGGCCGTTACTTCAGCACACCTAAGAAGATGGGTGCTCAGACAGCTGAGGCTAACATCAACGCTGGTATTGCAGCAGCAAAGCAAATCAATGCTTTCTTCGCTACTGGCGATACCAAATTCCAAGTAAACAAATAATATTCAAACCCATATTGCAGATTATTAGGAACTATGCTTATACAACAGCAAAAGCCCTGATAGTCTGCTTTTATTTTATATCTACAACATATTATGGCAATAGTAAAACCATTTAAAGGTGTTCGTCCTCCAAAGGAGTTCGTTGAACAAGTAGAAAGCCGTCCATACGACGTATTGAATTCAGAGGAAGCACGCGAAGAAGCTAAGGGCAACGAAAAGAGCCTTTATCATATCATTAAGCCTGAAATCGACTTCCCAGAAGGCACAAGCGAATACGACCCACGTGTTTACGAAAAGGCTGCAGAGAACTTCAAGATGTTCCAAGACAAGGGTTGGTTGGTACAAGACGACAAGGAACAATACTATATCTATGCTCAGACAATGAACGGCAAGACACAGTATGGTATCGTTGTCGGTGCTGCTTGCCAAGACTACGTAGACGGTGTTATCAAGAAGCACGAGCTTACACGCCGCGACAAGGAAGAAGACCGTATGAAGCACGTTCGTGTAAACGATGCCAACATCGAGCCTGTATTCTTCGCTTATCCTGATAACCCAGTGTTGAAGGAAATCACTACTCGCTACGCAGCTACTACTCCAGAATACGACTTCATCGCTCCTATCGATGGTTTCGGTCATCAGCTTTGGGTAGTTTCTGACGATAAGGACATCAAGACCATCACTGAAGAGTTTGCAAAGATGCCAAGTCTTTACATTGCAGACGGTCACCACCGTTCAGCTGCTGCAGGTCTTGTAGGTGGCGAAAAGGCAAAGGCTAATCCAAACCACACCGGAAAGGAAGAGTACAACTACTTCATGGCTGTTTGCTTCCAAGCATCTGAACTTACCATTCTCGACTACAACCGTGTTGTTAAGGACTTGAACGGTATGACACCTGCTCAGTTCCTCGAAGCATTGAACAAGAACTTCATCGTTGAGAAGAAGGGTGCTGCTATCTATAAGCCAGCTGCTTTGCACGAGTTCTCACTCTACTTGGAAGGCGAATGGTACTCTCTCACAGCCAAGGAAGGTACATACGATAACAACGACCCAATCGGCGTACTTGACGTTGATATCTCAAGCCGTTTGATTCTCGACGAACTTCTCGACATCAAGGACTTGCGTTCAAGCGACCGCATCGACTTCGTAGGTGGTCTTCGTGGTCTTGAAGAACTCAAGAAGCGTGTAGACAGTGGCGAAATGAAGATGGCTTTGGCTCTCTACCCTGTTTCTATGCAGCAGATTATGGACATTGCCGACAGCGGCAAGATTATGCCTCCTAAGGCTACTTGGTTCGAGCCAAAACTCCGTTCAGGTCTTATCATTCACAAGCTTTCATAAGTTTACTACATCATTAATTTTGATTTCACATCAAGTTAATTAATGACAGATAAGTACAGAACAGTACATAAAAACACAATTGGCGAGGGGTTTTATTCCGAAAAGAGGAGTAAATTCCTCGCCTTTGTGCATCATATTGATTCTGCCGAAGAGGCTTTGGAAATTATAAAGCACTACAAGAAGAAATATTACGATGCACGCCACTGCTGCTATGCCTACCGTTTAGGTGCCGACGGTGCAGAATTTCGTGCCAACGACGATGGCGAACCGTCATCAACGGCAGGGAAACCCATTCTCGGACAGCTTGTCAGCAACGACATTACCAATACTTTGATTTGCGTAATCCGATACTTCGGAGGCGTCAAACTTGGCACGAGCGGGCTCATTGTTGCTTATCGTGAAGCCGCTGCCGACGGTATAGAACACTCGGAAATAGAAGAAAAGTTTGTAGAACACATTGTCCGCTACACCTTTTCTTATCCGATGATGAACGATGTTATGAAGATAGTGAAGGAAATGAATGCCAACATCGTTGAACAAAACTTCGACAACACTTGCGAAATCGTCCTTTCCATTCGTCAGTCGCTTGCAGAGCAACTCGAAACACGACTGAAAAAACTATCGTTCGCCTAACAAGGTTTTGTAAAAATAATTCCGTTAAAAAGTGATAACTGCGCTTTGACGTTGCGAAAGCGGCTCTTTTGCAACGCAAAACATACGCTTTTACCGTGCAAAACAGCCGCTTTTGGAATGCAAAACAATAGGTTTTGTAACACATTGATAACAAAGTTGTTAAGAAATAGATACACTTACGAAAAATATTTACATCTTTATTGCTGTTTTTCGCCTATATAGCAAGTTCTCTCTGCTAAATTTCTACTGTTCCAAAAGATAAACCAATAAGACCTATGTAATACCGAAAAATTCAGTACCTTTGCCATCAGAATGTGCAAAGGCAAGTATGCCTTGTGCACTTCTACACACCTTATTATATATAAGAACTATTTAAAATAAGACAAATGGACTGGAAAAAACTGCAGAACGGCTCGGATATAAGAGGCGTAGCACTCGAAGGAATTGAAGGCGAAAGCGTAAACCTCACCAACGAAGTAACAACTGCTTTGGCACAAGCATTTGTAGCTTGGCTGGGCGAAAAGAATGGAAAGACGGCGCAAACCATTGCCGTGGGTAGCGATTCTCGCATTTCCAGTCCTGCACTCCTACAAGCCTTTGCCGATGGTGCAGCTGCTGTTGGTGCAACTGTGCTTAGCTTTGGTATGGCATCTACACCAGCAATGTTTATGGCAACGGTAGACGAAGATCTTAATGCCGACGGTGCAGTTATGATTACAGCAAGCCATTTGCCTTGGAACAGAAACGGACTGAAGTTCTTTACAGCAAAAGGCGGATTGGAAAAGGCAGACATTGCGCGCATCTTAGAGCTTGCACCGCAGTTTATGGGTGCTGAAAAGAAAGGCAATGGCGAGGTGAAAGCCGTTGATTTTATGGCTACCTACTGCGACATACTTGCCAACTATATTCGCCGTGGCGTGAACAACGGCGACCAACCGCTGAAGGGTATGTGCATCATCGTAGATGCAGGCAATGGCGCAGGCGGCTTTTTTGCCACCAACGTGTTGAAGCCATTGGGAGCAGATACTACGGGAAGTCAGTTCCTTGAGCCTGACGGGCACTTCCCCAACCATATTCCTAACCCTGAGAACAAAGAGGCAATGGCTTCTATTTGCAAAGCCGTTGTAGTCAATAAAGCCGATTTAGGCATTATCTTCGATACCGATGTAGACCGTTCTGCCATTGTCGATAGAACAGGAAAATCCATTAACCGCAACGCACTCATTGCATTAATAGCAGCCATAATATTGCGCGAGCACCCCGAAAGCACCATCGTTACCGACTCTGTAACGTCAGATGGTTTGGCAAAGTTTATTGCCGACCGCAACGGAAAGCATCATCGTTTCCGCCGTGGATACAAGAATGTTATCAACGAGTCGCTCCGTTTGAATGAAAACGGCGAGGAATCGTGGCTTGCAATCGAAACATCGGGACACGCTGCACTGCGCGAAAACTACTTCTTGGACGATGGAGCGTATCTTGTAGCAAAGCTAATTGTAGAAGCTGCCTGCCTGCGCAAGGAGGGAAAAGAACTCCAAGACCTTATCGCCGACCTTCAGCAACCTGTAGAAAGCAAGGAAATACGCTTTAAAATCGACACCGACGACTTTAAAACCTATGGCGAACAGGTGTTGGAACACATCAAAGCGGCAGCCGAAAAAGAACACGATTGGCAGTTGGTAGCACCCAACTACGAAGGTGTGCGCATCGCTTGCACGGACGAAAAGGAACAAGGCTGGTTCTTGCTTCGCCAATCGCTGCACGACCCAGTGTTGCCTTTGAACATCGAGTCGAACGTTGAAGGCGGCGTCAGTCGTATCACCGACAGAGTTCTTGCTTTACTTGCCAACTTTAAAGCACTGAAGCAGTAACATACGAAATGGAGGTAAAAATAGTTTCAGCACGCCTTGAGCAGTCAGCCGTCATAGCCGAAATGATAATGGAAGCTATGAACCACGAGTGTTGCCAATGGTTTGCAGGACCGCAACATACGTTGGACGACTTTTTCAATCTTATGAAAAAGCTCGTCGAACGTACCGATTCGCAATATTCTTACCTTAACACCCTCGTTGCCACTACGCCCGAAAACAAAGTCGTTGGCGTATGTGTCAGCTACGACGGAGGCTTGCTTCGCACGCTCCGCAAGGCATTTATAGACGGTTCAAAGGTGGCTTTCGGTCGCGATTTCTCCGATATTCCCGACGAAACATCGGCAGGCGAACTTTATATAGACTCGCTTTGCGTGGCGAAAGAGCACCGTGGCAACGGCATCGCCAAGCAGCTTCTGCGTGCAACCATAGCGAAGGGAAAGCGTATGAACCTACCTTCGGGACTGTTGGTAGACACGAACAACCCACAGGCGGAAGTGCTTTACAAAACAGTAGGCTTTGTTTATAAAGACGACAACCAATGGGGCGGCCACGCTATGCGCCACTTGGTGCATTCGCTATAACGAGTATTGAACAACGGAAGAATTATAAGAAATAAGCTAAACTTTCTTTGTTAGTCTCTTTTCTTTGTGCTATCTTTGCACGTAGGGTAACATTATAAACAGTGTAACATTAACAACAGCATAATGAAATTATTGCCATTGACGCTACTTCTTGCTCTTGCAGTGAATGCAAAAGCACAAACTTCACAGCAGGATTCTATCCATACGATTAAGGAAGTAGTGATTACAGCACGACTCACGCAGCAGGAAATAGTGCCCTCGCAAAGTTTGAAGGGTGCAGAACTGCAACGCCTCAACAGTCAATCCGTAGCCGATGCCTTGCGTTACTTCTCAGGCATTCAACTAAAGGACTATGGCGGAGTGGGTGGAATCAAGACCGTGGACATTCGTAGTATGGGTACGCACCACTTGGGAATATTCTACGATGGCATAGAACTTGGCAATGCGCAGAACGGACAGATAGACCTTGGGCAGTTCTCGCTCGACAACATCGAGGAAATATCGCTTTACAATGGACAGAAAAGTGCCATTTTTCAGCCTGCTTCCGACTTCGGCAATGCTGGCAGTGTGTATATCCGAACACGCAAACCCCGTTTTTTCAATGGCAAGAACTACAACCTAAAGCTGAAAGCCAAGTATGGCTCGAGCGACCTCGTGCGCCTTTCTGCCTTATGGGAACAGCACATTCTGCCTACTGTTTCGACCTCACTGAATGCAGAACACCTTACTTCGAGTGGCAAATACAAGTTCAATTATCGCCGTGTAACGCCCAATGGAGAAGTTGCTTACGACACAACGGCAATACGCCAGAACGGCAATATACGCGCCGACCGTATCGATTTCAATGTAAATGGCATCTTGGAGCGTGGTTATTGGAATACAAAGGTTTACTTCTACAATAGCCAACGTGGTATTCCCGGTGCTATTGTGAACAACGTTTGGCGCAGAGGCGAACGGCAAGGCGACCTCAATTTCTTTGTTCAAAATCGTTTTCAAAAAGACATAAGCGACCGTTTCTCAACGCAATGGTTGGCTAAGTATGCCTTTTATCGCACACATTATGTGAACAAAGATACTACACAGCTGCCTGCCGACAACCGTTTCTGGCAGCAAGAGTTCTACCTTTCTACTGCCAATGCCTACGAAATACTGCCCAATTGGAGTGCTTCTGTGAGCTACGACTTCCGTTGGAACAAGCTCAATGCCGATACTTATCGCTTCGTTTTCCCCACTCGCTATTCAAACTTGATTAGTTTTGCCACCGCTTTCGAGGCTCGTTTCCTGCGTGTGCAAAGTTCGGTTTTGGCATCGTTCATACACGATAAGCTCCACCCCAAGACCCGTTTAATGGACGGAATGAAAGCAAGAGACAACATAACAAAGTTCACTCCCGCACTGTTCATCGACTTCCCATTGGTCGATAAGTATGCCAATGGCGCAACAACCAAGTTCTCTGTGCGCACTTTTGCTAAGCGCAGCTTCCGCATGCCTACGTTCAACGACCTTTATTACACCGATTTGGGCAACTCAAACCTAAAGCCAGAGAGTGCGACACAGTACGATTTAGGTATGGTTTTCCACAAACAGTACAACCAAGGCTTTGTTCGGAACTTGTATTTTCAAGCCGATGGCTACTATAACACCATACACGATAAAATCATAGCGTACCCCAAAGGACAGCAATTCCGATGGACGATGCTCAATCTTGGGCGTGTTCACATTACGGGAGTAGACGTTATGGGGTCGATAGCGTTACAACCACTTAGCGATTTCTTGATTACGACACGCCTGCAATACACTTACCAAGACGCACGCGATGTTACCGACGCTTCTGACACGTTCTTCAAGCACCAAATTCCGTATATTCCGTACAACAGCGGCTCTGCTATCGTGAACCTTGCTTACCGCAATTGGACGCTCAACTACAGCTTTATCTATTCGGGTAAACGCTATAATCAGCAAGAAAACATACCGAACAACTATATGCAACCGTGGTACACGAGCGACGTAAGTCTGCAATACGACTTCAAATTCTTCGGTACAAAGTGCAGAACGATGTTGGAAATAAACAATATTCTTGACCAAAAGTACGACGTTATCCTCAATTATCCAATGCCAGGCATCAACGGCGTGGTTGGATTACAAGTAGAACTATAACAAAACGAACAGATTACGATGAAGCTAAAACATATTATTTACGGTTTACTGGTGGTTCTTTTAGCAGCTTCTTGCCGCGAAGACGATACCATTATTTACCCTTCAGAGCATAACATCGGCGAAGTAACGCATACGAAATATGCAGGTCTTTACATCTTGAACGAGGGCAATATGGGTTCCAACAAGGCAACATTAGACTTCTTGGACTTAGATTCAGGAAAGTATTATCGCAATATTTATCCTTCGCGCAACCCCAATCAAATCAAGGAACTGGGCGATGTGGGCAACGATGTTCAGATTTACGGAAACAGTTTGTGGATTGTTATCAACCAATCGAACAAGGTTGAAGTTGCCAATGCCCACACTGCGGTAAGCAGGGGGCACGTAGACATTCCCAACTGTCGCTATCTGGCATTTCAAGGAAAGTATGCCTACGTCAGCTCGTATGTGGGAAAGATAAGCGAAAAGAGCGTTTTGGGTGCCGTTTATAAAGTAGACACCGCCACATTGAAGGTTGTAGACAAGTGCACGGTGGGCTATCAGCCCGAAGAACTTGTAGTGCAAGATGGCAAAATATACGTTGCCAACAGCGGAGGCTACAACGGAATGTCGTCGTTGGGCTACGACCGCACCGTGAGCGTGATTGATTTAAACACCTTCAAGGTTACGAAAACCATTGATGTAGGCGTCAATCTGTTCCACCTTCGCAGCGATAAATACGGTAAATTGTGGGTTTCGTCGCGTGGCGACTACGACCAAACACCTTCAAACCTCTATGTTATGGACAACGACAAGGTGGAAGATGCGCTGAATATAAAGATAGACGGCTTCGATATGATAGGCGATTCGCTCGTTTCTTATACCAACCAGCAGGGCAAACCCATATTCAAGGTAGTAGACATACGCACCCACAAGGTGGTGAACAGCAACTTCCTGAAGGTACCAGAGAAGACTCCGATAAAGATTGCCTACGGTTTGATAATCCACCCTATTACCGGCGACATCTATGTAATGGACGCAACCAACTATGTTTCAAGCGGAAAACTATTCTGTTTCGATAAATATGGAAATTACAAATGGCACACGCTCACGGGCGATATACCGGGGCACGGGTGCTTTTTATTAAGAAACTAAAAAGTATATACACAATGAGAAGATTTTATTTATCAATGGCATTCGTGTCATTATCGGCACTTGGATTTGCTCAGAACTCGCCTTATATAAAGGCAGTAGACGAGTATGTGCCCGCACCAGGACAATTTGTAAACGAGTTGCCTAAACTTAGTGAGAACGATACGCCCGAAACGGCAGCACAAGCCTGCACAAAAGAACTTGCAGGCGAAAAGCAAAAAGGTGTTGTTACATTAGGTGCTTACGGTGGTTACATCACCTTTCACTTCGACCACCCTGTGATAAACGTTGAGGGTGCGCCCGATTTCGTTGTCTATGGCAATGCCTTTGACGGTAGTTCAGAGCCAGGAATAGTAATGGTAATGAAGGACGAAAACGGCAACGGAAAGCCCGACGACACGTGGTACGAACTATCGGGAAGTGCCGATGTAGACAGTGTAGGCAAGGTGATATACAATTACGAAATCACCTATACGCCAAATCCGATGCAGCCAATACCTTGGACCGACAACCAAGGCCATAGCGGAGCAGTTCAGAGAGTGGGTGGCGACTATGGTCATTTCCAAGAATATTACCCACTTTGGATAAACAAACCGCTCACATTTAAAGGCACGTTGCTGCCCAAAAACAGCTATTTCAACAGTCAAGGTTGGTGGGTACAGAATGCTTTGCGCTATGGCTATGTGGACAATCTGCCTAACGATAAGACCGAAGGCTTTAACATAGAGAATGCAGTAGATGCCAACAGAAAGCCTGTAAAGTTAGACCAGATAGACTTCGTGCGTGTCTATTGTGCCGTAAACGACCAATGCCCTAAGCCAAACTGGGTGGGAGAACTTTCTACTGAAGTAAAAGGCGCAGAAGATTTGCACCCTACTGCTGACAAGATTGATGCACCACTCAATTCAAACGAGGAAACAACCGTAATGGCTATTTACACCATTGAAGGCAAGCAAATAAAGGAACTGCAACGTGGTCTGAACATCGTGAAGTTGGCAAACGGCAAAGTAAGAAAGGTTTTAGTGAAGTAAAACAAGCATAAAACAATTTATACAATGAAGAGGAAACGGCAGCTTGCCTTTCCTCTTTTTTCGTTTCTGTTTTCGTACAAATGCGAGAATTTTCGATACCCTAAATGGTATTGATTTCCTTTCATACTTGTATCAGAAACTGAGAAAACCGCATTTATTTTGTAAAGATAATTACCTTAAAAAATGATAACTGCGCTTTGACGTTGCAAAAGCGTAGGTTTTGCAATGCAAAACAGCCGCTTTTACCGTGCAAAACCTACGCTTTTAGAACGCAAAACAATAGGTTTTATAACGCATTGGCAATAAGATAGTTACACAAGAGATATGCTTGTGAAAAATCTTTACAGTTATTCTAATGAAGTTCAGCTATGTTTCGTATGCAACAAAAGCAAAATTGGGTATAAACAAAAAGGAGGATTTCGTTACCGAAATCCTCCTTGTGATTCGCATGGGGCTCGAACCCATGACCCCAACATTAAAAGTGTTGTGCTCTACCAACTGAGCTAGCGAATCTTACCAAACTTTCTTTTCAAAAGCGAGTGCAAAGGTACTGTTTTTTTTCGACACAGCCAAATTATTCGCAAAATTTTTATTCATTTTTGTAAGTTTGCCACTTTGCAGAACAGCTTATACTTGCGAACAAACAAGTATCAGAGCAATATGAAACACTGCGATACAGCTTTATTCTTGCGAACTCTCGACACTCGTTTCCGTTTTCACTTCTTCCTCTTTTGTTACATAGCGTTTCCAGTAAGCAATGATGAGGGTTGTTAACGGCAAAGCAATTATCAAGCCTATGAAACCTAACAGTGCTCCCCACACAGAAAGCGAAAGCAGCAAGATTGCTGGGTTGAGGTTCATAGCCTTTCCCATTATCTTTGGCGTTACTACCAAGTCGCAAAGCACTTGGATAATAGCAAAAACAAGCGTTGCAGTTCCAAACACCACCCAGAAGTTCTGCCCCGTATCAGCAGCCTTGAGCAACGACAGGAATGCCATCGGAATAAATGCCAATGCGTGCATATAGGGGATTAAAGTCAGCACACCAATCAATATGCCCATACCAATAGCAATTGGAAAGTCGATAATGGTAAACCCAATACAGAACAAAATGCCCATAGTGAGTGCCACCAAGCCTTGTCCACGAATGTAATTATTCAGTTCTGCTGCTACATCTTGCATCAAGTCTGTCCAGAAAGGGCGATGCTTCTGTGGGAAAATCCTAATGAAGTTCTTAACCAAAAACTCGTAGTCGAGCAATATAAAGAATAAATATAATAAGGTGATGAACGATGCTATGATGCTTATAACCACGCTTGCCGTCTGCCCCAAGAACGAGAAGAACTTGGGTATGGAGTTCTTTACAGTTTCTGTAAACTCGGTACTGTTGAGGTAACGGTGTATCTGTGGCTGATATTCTTTTATCCAATCACGTACCATCGCTGTGATACTGTTGTTATGTGTAGTGCTTTGAACATACTTGTTTGCCACAACACTGAGTTTGTCTGCCTGGTCTATCATTGGTGGAACAATGGTGTAGACAACGCCAGTAATAACCGCTACCACCAGCAACATTGTGATAATGACGGCTATTGCTCGTATCTTGACTTTCAGCTTGTACTGCACAAACTTCACGACAGGGTCGAGCAGGTAGGCAAGAAACCATGCTACGAAGAATGGCAACAATACGTGGCTAAGATAATTTACAACATAAAGCACGGCAAATACCAAAACCGCTACCAAGAACCAGCGTATGAATTTGTCGAAAGTAATCTTCTCATCAAACATATTTTCTTCTTTATTAAGTTATCTGAATAAATCTTCTCAAGGGTTGGACTGCTTCCGCTGCATTTCCTCTGACAATGCCTTCTGATAGCATTCCCTACACAAAGGCTCGTATTCCATCTGTTCGCCGAGCATCACACGGTGGTCGTTGTCTACCAAACGATGGCTCGCATAGGCGAGTGTACCGCACTTCACGCAGATGGCGTGCACCTTTGTAACTTGGTCGGCAATGGCACAAAGGGAAGGAATAGGGCCAAACGGAACGCCTTTAAAATCCATATCAAGTCCTGCCACGATTACTCTGACACCATTGTTTGCCAATTGGTTGCAAATATCAACAAGTCCTTCGTCCAAGAATTGCGCCTCATCGATGCCGACAACTTCTATATCGGAAGCCAGCAGCAATATGTTTCCCGATGAATTAATAGGCGTAGAACGAATGGCGTTTTGGTCGTGGCTCACTACATCTTCTTCCGAATAGCGCACGTCGATGGCGGGTTTGAATATCTCAACCTTCTGTTTTGCAAATTTAGCACGCTTCATTCTGCGGATTAGTTCTTCGGTTTTGCCAGAGAACATACTACCGCAAATAACTTCAATGCGTCCCTGGCGGCGTCTTTCGCCATTTAAATTGTCTATTGCTACCATAATTGTTGCAAATATAGATAAATTATCCGATAAATCGATATTCGTGTTTCTGAAAGGTTGTTAAACGAAAGTTTCCAAGAATTTTACTGTTCCCGATACGCTCAATGTTTGCGTTGTAGCCGGCAAAAGCACGGTTTCGCCTGCTCGCAGTTGCGTTTCGGCATCGCCAGTGCTAAGCGTGCACTCACCAGACAACGCTATCAGCACGACAAACGAGTCGAGTTCACTGTAATCAAGCAGCATTGGCTCGTCGAGGTCGTAAACCGATGTCGTGAAATGTGTGCACTGTGCCAACTCCACACCTTCGTTCTTGCGGGCTTCGTACTTTGTCCGATAATCGTTCTCAACGCTATAATCAATGCATTCCGCTGCTGCTTCGGTATGCAATTGCCGATAATTTCCGTCTTTATCTTTGCGCTTAAAATCGTAAATACGGTAGGTTACATCGCTCGTCTCTTGTATTTCAGCCAAGAAAGTACCCGCTCCTATAGAGTGAATGCGCCCTGCAGGCAGATAAAAGACGTCGCCCTCGCCCACTCTATATTCGCACAGTGCATCGGTAATGGTGTCGTTTTCCACCATCGCCTTGTATTCTTCGGGCGTAATAGTACGTTTTAGCCCACTCAATAAGGTTGCATCAGGCGCACTTTTCATAATATACCACATCTCTGTCTTACCACGCTTCAGCCCTTTTGCCTTTGCTTGTTCGTCGTTGGGGTGTACTTGTATGGACAGTTGCTTGCTGGCATCTATGAACTTTATGAGCAGCGGAAACTCGTTGCCGAAACGTTCATAGTTCTCTTTTCCCACAAGGTCGCCCTTCAGCAAAGCCACCAAGTCGTTGAGTTTCATACCTTCGTATTGTCCGTTGGCAACAATACTCTCGTTGTCTTTCACGCCAGAAACCTCCCAACTCTCGCCTACTTGTTCCATATCGGCGTCGAGTTGCTTGAAAGGTATTATCTTATTGCCGCCCCACAAGACTTGTTTCAATATAGGGCGAAACTTTATTATTTCCATTCTTTAATAGGTTATTCTTCGTTTATCAGTAAGGTGCAAAGATACAACTTTTGCACAAAAAAATCATAATAAACGAGTAGAAACATTGTATATCAAATATTTTCAGTACCTTTGCACCGTTCAAACAGAGTGTTGTCTATTATGGCTGGCTGACAACCGATTGAGTGAACGAGTAATAATAGACAAAAGTTTGAGTGGGTTATAGCATTTAAAGTTTCTGACATTTAGGTTGAAACACATCGCTATGGTGTGTTTAAATGGCAGTGTCTTTAATTATATGGTCTGTTCAGACTTTCATAAAAAAGAAACAGTTTGAAAACATTTGAAGAATTAGGCGTTAGCGAAGAGATTCGCCGCGCTATTGAAGAGCTCGGTTTTGAACAACCGATGCCAGTTCAGGAAGCAGTTATCCCTTATTTGTTGGGCAATGGTAACGACGTTATAGCGCTCGCACAGACGGGTACAGGCAAGACCGCAGCATACGGAATACCTGTTTTGCAGAAAGTAGACCCAACGCAGAAAGAAACCCAAGCACTTATTCTCAGTCCGACACGCGAACTCTGTTTGCAGATTGCTGATGACCTTTCCGATTTCTCGAAATACATCGACGGACTTCACGTTGCAGCAGTTTACGGTGGTGCATCTATCGAAATGCAAAGTCGCCAGCTTCGTAAGGGAGTGCAAATCATCGTAGCTACCCCCGGTCGTCTTATTGACTTGATGAAACGCGGCGTAGCTAAGCTCGACACTGTGAACAACGTTGTGCTTGATGAAGCTGACGAAATGCTGAATATGGGCTTCTCTGAAAGCATCAATGCCATATTCGAGGGCGTTCCGTCAGACCGCAACACGCTGTTGTTCTCTGCTACAATGAGCCGTGAAATAGAGAAGATTGCCAAAAGCTATCTACACGATTACAAAGAAATAGTAGTGGGCAGCCGCAACGAAGGAGCCGAAAAAGTGAACCATATATATTATATGGTACACGCAAAGGACAAGTATTTGGCACTGAAACGCATCGTAGACTATTACCCAAGCATATTTGCGATAATCTTCTGTCGCACGAAGGTGGAGACACAAGAGATTGCTGACAAGCTGATTCGCGACGGATACAATGCAGAAGCCTTGCACGGCGACCTCAGTCAGCAGCAGCGTGACCTGACAATGCAGAAGTTCCGCCAGCACAATGTGCAATTCCTCGTGGCTACCGACGTTGCCGCTCGTGGATTGGACGTAGACGATTTGACCCACGTCATCAACTACGGATTGCCCGACGATATTGAAAGCTACACCCACCGAAGCGGTCGTACAGGTCGTGCAGGCAAGAAGGGTACATCTATTTCGATTATCCACACACGCGAACGCTACAAGGTAAAGGCTATCGAGAAAATCATTCAGAAGGAGTTTGTAGACGGTACGCTCCCTGCAGCAAAGGATATTTGCAGCAAACAACTCTACAAAGTGATGGACCAAATTCTGAAAGTAGACGTGAACGAAGAGGAGATTGAGCCGTTCTTAAAGGACATTTACCGCCATTTCGAGTATATCGACAAGGAAGATATTATAAAGAAAATCATCAGTATGACTTTCAATCGCTTCTTGGAATACTACGCCAATGCGCCCGAAATAGAAAAACCATCGGGCAAGCGCAGCGACCGAGAAGGCGAACGCGGCAGCCGAAGCAGTCGTGGCGAGCGCACCCGAAAAGCCCCACGCACCCCTGAAGCAGGCTACAAGCGTTTGTTCATCAACCTTGGAAAAGACGATGGATTCTACCCTGGCGAGGTAATGCAGTTCATAAACAAGAACGTACACGGTCGTCAAGAAGTGGGACACATCGATTTGCTGGGCAAATTCTCTTACATAGAAGTTCCCGAAAAAGATGCCAACAAGGTGATGAAAGCCCTTAATGGCACCACCTACAAAAAGCGTGAGGTACGTTGCAACGATGCCGAAGAAGGCGGACACGGCCGTGGTGGTCGCAGCAATGGCGAACGTCGAGGCAAGCGAAACGATGACGAAACCAACAGCCGCCGTTCTAACAGCAACCGTCAGGAACGCAGCAGCAAGCCGAAGCGCAACGCTCGTCCACAGCAAGAAACGCCTACAACGGGCGATTGGCGACAATTCTTCCAACACGATACCAAGTTAAAAGGCGAGATTCCTGATTTCTCGGAAGAAGGTTGGGCAAGAAGAAAACCAAAGAAAAAGTAACTTTACTCCACAATAACACAAAAGACACCCCATTCGCTTGAGGTGTCTTTTTTTTATCTAAATCGTAAGGGTTCTTCGGTCTAACTTTGTAAAGATACGCCAGTTCGGGTTAAGAAAGTCCTTGTAAAAGTTGGTAATCTCGCTTATTTT
>OHAU01000182.1_pt1 | contig 91797 bp, 79 predicted proteins | sample 1577181 | NCBI WGS metagenome assembly OHAU01 (sample SAMEA3541472, study PRJEB24748) | human gut metagenome | biome: human gut; feature: human-associated habitat; material: faeces | place: China | collected 2012
TCAGGGATTTTTATCCCCTAATCCCCTATTTTTCGCTTGCACCTTTACTCCCATTGACGGGGCGGTTTGAAGGGGAATGCGGAACATGAATGTGGCCGGGGGGGGAACGGCGTTCACCGTTCAGCGCATGGGAAGGCGGCGCTTTCTGAAACAGAAGCCGACGGTAAAAGTAACCAGAGTTCCGATGGTAACGCGCCACGGAAATGCTATTTCCGGAACATATTGTTGCCAGCCGGAGGGCAGAGGGATGAGTTCCGTCAGTAAAGCGATGACAAAGAATCCTGCCGCCATGGCAATGATGTTTCCTGAGTCGCTGCCTCTGGTGCGGGTCAGCATTCCCAACAGGAAAATGCCAAGCAGGGAGCCATAGGTGTAGCCGAAAATGCCCAGGGCTATTTGGATGATGCGGACTTCCGGGTGATGCACCACATACCACGCTGTGATGGAACCCACGAGGATGAGCAGCAGGGAGAAACCGGCCGTTCCCCAGCGCACGCACCGGAGCAGCTGCCGTTCCGTGGCTTCCGGTTTGAATATCCCCTGGTACCAGTCCTTGGTGGCGGTAGTCGCCAGGGAGTTTAGAGCCGTGGAGAGGGAGCCCATGGCCGTCGCCAGAAGTCCGGCGATCAGCAGCCCGCGGATGCCGTTGGGAAGTTCATGGATGATGAAGTAGGGAAACACATGCAGCTGCGGCGTGTCTGCAGGGAGGTTTGCCGGGTTGTATTGGTAGAAGACATAGAGAAGAATGCCCGTGAAGAGGAAAATGATGACGATGGGGAAGTCCAGCAAGCCGGATACGATGACTGCACGCGTTCCCGCCTTGCTGTTTTTTGCCGCCAGCATGCGCTGCACCATGTCCTGGTCCGTGCCATGCGTAGCCATGGTGATGAAGGTTGCTCCTAGGAAGGCTGCCCACACCGTGTATTCCTGGCCCAGCACGCGGGCGCCTTGTTGGAGGAAGTCCAGGCCTTCTCCGGTTCCCCAGGAGAAGAATTTCCAATCGTCTCCGCCATTCATGGCGGCGGAGATGGAGCTCCACCCTCCGGGGATATGGGAGAACAGTACCCACAGGGCGGAAAGCATGGAGACTCCCAGAACGACGGCCTGGAGGACGTCCGTCCAGACGACGGCTTTCAATCCTCCGATCGCGGTATAAATTGTCGTGGCGACGGAGATGGCAACCAGGGCGGCAATGTAGAGCAGGACAATCTGGTCGGCGTCTGCCGTGACGCCTGTCAGGAACTGGTAGGCAATGACCAGCAGAATGCCCGCGAAATAGAGCCTGGTTCCGCTGGCGAGCACCCGGCTGATCAGGAAGACCATGGAGGCTGTCCGCCGCGTCAGGAGCCCGAATCTTTTTTCCAGGTATTCATAGATGGAAACAACCTTGTAGTCATAATAGGGCTTGAGAAAGAGCCTGCCGACGATGATGCGGCCCAGGATGGTGCCGATGCAGAGCTGGGCGTATGTGAAGTTGCGGGTATGGTACCCTTCTCCGGGAGCCCCCAGGAAGGTGGCCGCGCTGATTTCCGCCGCCAGGATAGAGGCCAGAATAGCCCACCAGGGCAGGGAGCGGTTGCCCAGGGCATAGTCTGTCAGGGAGTTTTGCTTTCGTCCCGCATAAATGCCAATGCAGAAGATAGCCAGAAAGTAAATGACGATGACGAAAAGGTCCGTGAGCATGCCTAGAAAGAGAAGGCCTTTTCCGGAATGGAAATTCCGGAAAAGGCCCCGGGCTTAATGAAAGGGTCAGGAGTGGCTCTTGTGCTCCAGCGCGGCTGAAACCAGGCCGGAAAAGAGCGGGTGGGCCCGGTTGGGAGCGGACTGGAATTCCGGATGGTACTGGCAGGCGATGAAGAAGGGATGATCGGGAAGTTCCACGACTTCCACCAGTCCGTGTTCGTCATTGACGGCGCTGATGACCAGCCCCGCGTTTTCCAGTTCGTCGCGGTAGGCCGGGTTGAATTCGTACCGGTGGCGGTGGCGTTCCGTAACGCTGTCCTTGCCGTAAAGCTTGTGCGCCAGCGTTCCGGGCCGGATCAGGGCCTTGTAGGCGCCCAGGCGCATGGTGGCTCCCATGGCCTTGATGCCTTTTTGCTCTTCCTGGAGGCTGATGACGGGGTGGGTGGTTTTCTGGTCGAATTCCGTGGAGTTGGCGTCATCCATGCCGCAGATGTGGCGTGCGTACTCAATGACGGCCACCTGCATGCCCAGGCAAATGCCCAGAAACGGGATTCCTTTGGTGCGCGCGTATTCCACCGTCTGGATTTTTCCTTCAATGCCGCGGTCTCCAAAGCCGCCCGGCACCAGAATGCCGTCCACGGAGCCAATCATGGCCTCCGCGCCCTTTTCCTCAATTTCTTCCGCGTCTATCCGGAGAATTTCCACGCGGGCGTCATTTTCCGCACCGGCGTGAGTGAAGGATTCATAGATGGATTTGTAGGCGTCCTGGAGAGCGATGTATTTACCTACTACGGCAATCCTGATGGAGTGGCTGGGGCTGATGACCCTGCCGACGTAACGCTGCCAGTCCGCCAGATTGGGCGCCGGAACGTCCAGTCCCAGCCGCCTGGTGACAATGCGGTCTATTTTATCCTGGCTGAGATCCAGGGGGCATTCGTAGATGGTGTTTTTGACGTCGCGGAAGGCAATGACGTTTTTGGCTTCCACGTTGCAGAACATGGCGATTTTGCGGCGTTCGTCTTCACTCATGTCGTATTCCGTCCGGCAGATGATCACGTCCGGCTGGATGCCGATTTCCCGGAGCTTGGCGACGGATTGCTGGGTGGGCTTCGTTTTCATTTCCCCGGCGGCCTTGATATAGGGGAGCAGGGTGACGTGAATGAAGCAGACGTTGTCACGGCCCACTTCCAGGGCGAATTGGCGCAGGGCTTCCAGGAAAATGTGGCCTTCCATGTCCCCGACCGTGCCGCCGATTTCCGTGATGATGATGTCCACGTCTGATTTTTCCGTGACTTCATAGAGGCGGTTTTTGATTTCATCCGTGACATGCGGAATGTATTGAACCGTTTTTCCCAGATAGTCTCCCCGGCGTTCCTTCCGCAGCACGCTTTCAAAGACCTGTCCGGAAGTGAGGTTGTTGAGCCGGGAGAGGCTGCAATGGACGAAGCGTTCGTAATGGCCCAGGTCCAGGTCCGTTTCCGCTCCGTCGTTCAAGACGTACACTTCCCCATGCTGGAACGGGCTCATCGTTCCGGGATCCACATTCAGGTAGGGGTCGAATTTTTGAAGGGTTACCTTGAGTCCGCAGCGTTCCAGCAGCGTGCCGATGGATGCCGCCGCCAGTCCTTTGCCGAGAGAGGAGACAACACCGCCTGTGACGAAGATATATTTCATGATTTGCTTCCTAGTGTATGTTTAATAAGATTTGTTCCACCTGTTCCGCCTGTTCCGGCGTATCCACGCCCACACTGACGTGGTCCGTCAGGATGACCCGGATTCTGGCCCCGTTTTCCAGTGCGCGCAGTTGTTCCAGGGATTCCGTCTGTTCCAGGGGGGTCGGGGCCCAGCGCACATAGTTTTCAAGGAAATCGCGGCGGTAGGCGTAAATACCCAGATGGCGCAAAGGCGGCGCTACGCGGGGGTGGCGGGCATAGGGAATGACGGAACGGGAGAAGTACAGGGCGTCTCCGTTACGGGCAAGGGCCACTTTGACAATGTTCGGGTTGTCCAGATCCTCCCGGGTGCTGATGGGGCAGGCGACGGTGGCCATGGAGAGGGTTTCGTCCGAGACCAGGGCTTCCGCCAGCCTGTCAATCAGGGCCGGGTCAATGAGAGGTTCGTCCCCCTGAATATTGACGACATGGGTGGCGGCAGGGAAGGAACGTACCGCTTCCGCCAGGCGGTCACTGCCGCTGGGATGGTCCGGAGAGGTCATGATGGCCCTGGCTCCAAAGGATACGGCGGCGTCAAAAATGCGCTGGTCGTCCGTGGCGATGGCGATGGCGTCCAGGCGGGAACAGCGGCAGACGCGTTCCCATACGTGCTGGACAAGAGGTTTTCCTGCAATGGGATGAAGGGGCTTGCCCGGAAATCTGGAGGAACCCCAGCGTGACGGAATGAGGCCGATGATGTGATGGGAAGTATCTGCTGCCATGGGAAAAGGAACCGCCCCGAAAGGTAGCAACTCCCTTTGAATTAGTCCAGCCTCAAGCATAGGGAACGCCTGTTTTTCCCGAGGAAGGAACAGTCAGTCGGAAATGGATGCCGTTGCGGCGGCTTGCCGTTTTTCCTGCGTTTTCCGGATCATGAGCGGCATGTATTCCTTGCGGACATGGAGGGATACATAGAGGCCCTCCCTCTTGGCGCAGGAGTAGAGTACTTTGATGATGGCCAGGGATATGATGTCCATCGCAATGGTGATGCTTTCCCCAAAGATCAGGAAAAAGAAGATTGGCTTGGTGAAATAGACGGCGGAAACATACAGGATGCCGAGCTTGTATTGATGGTTGCGGTAAATTCTACTGACGATCCATGCGTAGGTCATGCCAACGACGGACAGGATAAGGTACAGGGAAATCCCTATGTAGCCGAGCGTTTGAATCGTGGAAATGGGGCCGCTGTGCCATTGGCCGTTCCACGCAAAGGCGCTTTGGTCTTTGCTCAGGTTGTAGGCTTCTTCATACACATTGGCTTTCACGATGCTGATATCCCGTGAAAAGCCGTCTCCGAATATTTTGTCCTGAATAAAGTGTTCACGGTCATCCAGAGCCCAGCTCCACATTTCAAAGCGCCAGTTGATGGAGTCTTCGGCGTTTGCCTTGGCTTGCGCGCTGACGTCCAGGAAAGGAACGGCTGAGAGGGTTCTCTGGATGCCGAAAGGCAGAGAATGGAGCATGCCCGCAGAGGAGAGCAGCAAGAGCAATAGCACTCCGAGGACGGGAGCCAGAAGGCAGAAGAACCATCTTCTGTAAATTAGGGATATGGTGAAGAACAGGAACAGAACCTGGGCCATGGCGGAGCGAAATCCGCTTAACAGGATGCCAACGGTTCCAAGAAGAAGCAACGCCCCCCACCAGGGACGCTTGATCATCTGCCACACGGAGTAGTTGATGATGAGCAGCTGCATCACCAAGATAGAAATTCTGAGGAAGGAAGAGTTCCGGGAGTTTTCGGAGAGTGTGCCTGCGGAGCCCGCGCTCGCGGCAAGATCCGCCCCGGCGCTATCCGGAGAAAGGAGGCTCCGGGCGGTTAGGATAAGGGTAAAAACGATGGTCAGGAAAACAGCCCATTGAAGCACTTTGCCCAGTTCATGGCTGGTCGTTTTTAACGAGGACAGGCAGAGATAGGCCAGGAGGGCCTGGAGGAAAAGGATGTATCCCTTACCTCCGTAGTAGTCTTCGAGCACATCCAGCCCCAGAGCGAAAGGGTGGCTCAGGAAGATGTAGCCCACATGCATGAACAGCACGAGGACGACAGCGTCCAGAAGGGGGGCGGAATTCCACGTCAAGCTTGAACGCCTGAGCATGGCGTTCCACAAGTAACAAGGAAGGGTTATTCCGTAAGCAAGGAGGGGAGCGTAATCCCTTAAGGAGGGGATGGGCAGGAAAAGAATGGGTATCAGTATCCACAGATACCACACTTTTCCCTTCATCAGGAATAAGGCGGCCAGGATAAAGGGGGAAACAGCCAGAACTATAGAAAAGGGATCGCCGTCCGCCGACATGATGCCGCCTATGATGGCTAAAAGAATGGCAACGACTGAAACCAGTACAATTTTAAATAAGTTACCATTCATAGGGCTACCCGTTATTCCCGAATAAAAAACAGTAGCGGGAAAGAGAGATGGATGGTGGAGTATAGGGGATTCGAACCCCTGACCTTCTCATTGCGAACGAGACGCTCTACCAACTGAGCTAATACCCCGTGGGAAATACCGGAAAGAATTTAGTTCATCCCGCGTTTGAAAGCAAGCGGAATTCGTCAGGAAAGGCAAATAAGAAGGAAGATGCCGCCTTTCCTCATCTCGTGCGGGTGTTTCATGATTGCCGGAGGCCGTCCGCAGGGAAGATGGCTATTTCCGGGAACGCCCGGCTTTTACGGGAAAGGAGGAACGCCCCGGTCTGGAAGCCGGAGGGCCTGCGGGAATGTTCAGGTGTAAAGGCAGGCGGACCTGATGTTTCCGATTTTTGCGAAGGCCCGTTTGCCGGAATTGGAGCGTCAGCGGCCCTGCTTGTTTTTAATGCGGTTTCTGAGATGGGCTTCTTCAAAAAGGCCGTCCATGTATAATCCCACGGCTTGAGCTTTTCTGAGACTCCGGGCTGCATCCCTCAGGGCCGGAAGCGCTTCTTCATAGGATGGCATTTTTCCTTTTTTGACAGGGGATGCTTCCACAAGGTGCCACCCCCACCGGCTTTTGAGAAGTACCGGCCTGTTGTCCGGAACGTCTGCCAACGCCAGACCCAGGGTTTCCTTGGCGCGGGCGGGGCTTATCCAGCCGAGTTCCCCGCCGGCGGGAGCGGAACGTTCGTCTTCACTGAATTCCCTGGCGAGCCGGGAGAAGGATTCCCCTGCCTTCAGCCGCTCCAGCAGCGTTTCCGCGGTTTGCCGGACCTGGGCTTCTTCCCTGTTCAGGGTAGCCAGGAAGATGTGCCTGGTTTTCCGCAGATCAGGAGGGGTGAGCTGGTCCCGGATCAGGTTGTAGTAGGTTTTCAGGTCTTCGTCGGACGCTTCCGCCGCCTGGGCGGTTGCCCGGTAGAGCTGTTCCGTCTGTTTGAGCCTGGCCGCTATTTTTTTTTGAAATTGTCCCTGCGTCAATTTCTGGCCATGCAGGGTTTTCAGGTATTGTTCCGTGTCTCCGTCAAAACGGGACCGGATTTGTTCCACGGCGCGTGCCGCTTCCGCGTTGCGGTTGGGGAGCTGGAGGTCATTGACGCTGGTTTTCAGGCGCAGAAGGGAGGAGCCAATCAGGTCATACCTGGCCCGCGGAGCCAGGTCGCCGGGGATGTCCGGTTCATGAGTAAGTTTGATCCCGCCTTCCATATCCAGCACGGGAGGCTGGCGCAGCATTTTCAGTTCCGTAATTCTTCGGGAAAGCTGGTTGGCGGTGACGGGTTCCCCGTACACTTCCGCTATCCGGGCGGAGCTGTCTCCTGGCGGCCCTGGCAACGGTTTCAGGTACGCGTCCATCCTGCCGGCCAGAAAGCCGTGCCAGACAAACAAGTCTCCCACCAGATAGAGCAGGAAGGCTCCATAAATCACAAGCCTGAGCGTGAATTTTCCAGTGGGAGACATGGCAGGAGAAGAAGGGCAAAGAGCTTAGTTTCCGCCGCCGGAGTCTGCCAGGCGGGCGGATTCCGGAGGAAGGAAGTTGCGGAATCTCTTCTTTTCAATGCACTTCATGTAGGCTTCTTCCGGGGAGACGATGCCCTGCTGGAGTTTTTGCCAGATGGCGTCATCCATGAATTGCATGCCCATGGCCTTGCCGCCGACGATGACGTCAGGGATTTTCTGCGTGGCGCCTTCACGGATGATGGCCGCCACGGCCGGCGTGGCAAAGAGAATTTCATTGACGGCTACGCGTCCCGGTTTGTCGCTGCGCTTCATCAGGAGCTGCGCCACGACGCCGCGGAGGGAACCCGCAAGCATGGTGCGCACCTGGGATTGCTGGTCGGACGGGAATACGTCAATGATACGGTCAATGGTTTTGCTGGCGTTGTTCGTGTGCAGGGTGCCGAATACCAGAAGGCCGGTTTCTGCCGCCGTGAGCGCCAGGGAGATGGTTTCCAGGTCGCGCATTTCACCCACCAGCACGATGTCGGAGTCTTCACGAAGGGAAGCCCGGAGGCCGTCTGCGAAGGAAGGCGTCTGGAGAGGCACTTCCCTCTGGGTGACGATGGATTTTTTATTGGGATGGACGAATTCGATAGGTTCCTCCACGGTGATGATGTGCCGCGCCTGGTTGCTGTTGATGTAGTCGATGATAGCGGCCAGCGTGGTGGATTTACCGGAGCCGGTGGGCCCCGTGACCAGCACAAGGCCGGATCTCATATGGGCGAATTCCTTGACCACCGTAGGCACGCCCAGTTCTTCCAGCGTGGCTATTTTGGTGGGAATGAGGCGGAAAACAGCCCCCAGGCCGTGCTGCTGCTTGAAGTAGTTGCAGCGGAAACGGGATGTTTCATCCATTTCATAGGCAAAGTCCAGGTCTCCTTCTTCCAGATATTTCTGGAAGGCCTGGGGATCGCATATTTCAGCGAGAAGGTTTTTGAACGCCTGGCCTTCCAGGTTTTCGTCGGAGATGGCGGAGATGGTCCCGTTAACGCGGACTTTAGGAGGCTGGCCTTCGCTGAGGTGAAGGTCGGAACCGCCCGCTTCTACGAGGTATTTGAAGTATTGGTCGATGACAGCCATAACAGGAGTGTTTCAAAATTAAAGGTTACTTGATTCCCAGGAAGGATTTCATGATGGTTTTGTCTTCCGCGCGGAAGATGCAGTCTTCCGTGGTGATGAGGCCCGCCTGGTGCAGGGCCCGGAGCGAGTCGTCCATCAGGATCATGCCCTGGGCTTTCCCTGTCTGGATGCAGCCGGGAATCATGAATGTCTTACCTTCGCGGATGCAGTTGGCGATAGCCGGCGTATTAACCAGCATTTCAATGGCCAGAGCGCGGCCGTTACCGTCTGCTCTGGGAACCAGCTGCTGAGAGATGATGCCGCGCAGGGATTCGCTGACCATGATGCGGATCTGGTCGCGTTGTTCCACCGGGAAGACGTCCAGCACGCGGTCCACCGTACGGGCTGCGGAGCCCGTATGCAGGGTGCCGAGCACCAGGTGGCCGGTTTCTGCCGCCGTGAGCGCCAGGGAGATGGTTTCCAGGTCGCGCATTTCGCCCACCATGATGACGTCAGGGTCTTCACGGAGGGCTCCGCGGAGGGCCCGCGCGAAGGATTCCGTGTGTTTATGCACTTCGCGCTGGTTGACGTGGCAGTTTTTGGAGGGAATCAGGTATTCGATGGGGTCTTCAAGCGTGATGATGTGGTCGTGGCGGTCCTGGTTGATGAAATCCACGATAGAGGCCAGCGTGGTGGATTTACCGGAACCTACGGAGCCCGTGACTAAAATGAGACCGTTGGTGTAGCGGGTGAGGGGCACCACGTATTCCGTCGGCAGGCCTATTTCCTCCATGGTCCGCACCCGCGTGTTGATGATGCGGAAGCAGATGTCATAGCCCAGGCGCTGTTTAACCACGGATGCGCGGTAGCGGCCAAAGTCATTGGCGTATGCGAAGTCCACGTCCCCCCGTTGCTGAAGGCGGTTCCATTCCGGGTCTTCCAGAAAGCCCCTCGCCAGCACTTCCGTGTCCTGGGGCGTGAGATTGGGCGCTTCCTCCCAGATGGGGAGAAGCTGGCCGAACCGGCGCCAGGTGGGACGGCTGTTGACGGCAAGGTGGATATCGGAACAGTCATAATCCTGTCCAAGTTTGAGATATCCGTCGACGTGGGGCAAAATGTATTCGCTCATGTTGTGAATGCAGCAAACTGATAAAGCTGCATATTAACGAAAACAGAGCTTTTTTGACCAGCAAAAAATGTCTGGGAACCGATTTCCGTGAAAGCGGCTTTGCCCTGTTCCGCGACGGGTGAGGAATTTCGAGAGGGGAAGTTTTGCGGAAGAGCTGCGGGCGTTTGTTTCCGGGGAAGGGGAGGATGATGGAACGGGGGGCTGGCGCGGCAGGCCGGCTTTTTACGCCAGGCATGATTTATTGTTCCCTGGAAGACGGGAAGGATATGGGGAGGTTCTCATTTAACGGCGCGGGAACATCCCCATTTTTTAGGGCCTTATATACTTGACTTCGGTTCCTCCATATGCTATTAATTAGCCATACTAAGGAGGAACCATGAACGACCGCTTAACTATTTCACTTTTTGAGCTTTTTGAAAGATTCCCTAATGAAGAATCAGCTAAAAAGTATTTAGAGGAAAAGCGGTGGGGCGATAAGGTAGTTTGCCCGTTCTGCGGGAAAAGCGAAAAACAGTATAGAGTAAAGAGGAACGGGGTTGAGGGGTATTTTGAATGTGGAGAGTGCGGGAAAGTTTATACTGTTAGAACTGGAACTATCTTTGAAAGAAGCCATGTTCCACTTCATAAGTGGATTTTTGCCTTCTATTTAGTAGTGACTTCCAGAAAGGGTATTAGCTCCATGCAACTCTCTAAAGAAATTGGGGTTACGCAAAAAACGGCGTGGTTCATGCTTCAAAGGATTAGGGAAGCTTGCAATTCCAACCATGATGACGATGACAATAACGGCTTTCTGTCTGGAATTGTTGAAGCTGATGGGGTGTATATTGGAGGCAAAGAATCCAATAAGCATGAATCTCAGAAATTGAGGGCCGGGCGCGGAATTGTTGGAAAGACGGCGGTTTTAGGAATGAGGGCCAGAGCGGGGAAGGTTTTGGCAAGGGTTATTCCCGACACTTCAAGAGATACAGTTCACCAAGTTTTGAATAAGTATTTGAGCCGGGATTCCGTTCTGGTTACTGATGAACATGCTTCTTACAAAGAATCACAGTTCAATCATCAGGTGGTGAATCATAGTGCCAAGCAGTATGTTGACGGAATGGCCCATACTAACGGCATCGAGAGCGTATGGGCGGTTTTGAAGAGAGGATTCTATGGAATCTACCATTCATTCAGCACAAAACATTTACAGAGATATGTAGATGAATTTGCGTATCGGTTGAATGAGGGAAATGTGAAAATCCACACATGGGTAAGATTGGATTCTCTTATGGCTAAAGCATTTTCGACGAGAATTACTTACGCCGAATTGAAGAATTGACCGCCACCTTGCGAGCAAGGCGACGGCCTAAGTCATGCAAATCAAAGAATCGCCCCCTTCCCCGAAAGGAAGGAGGCCAGTTAATTCACCGCCGAAAGTTAGAATGACCAGCTAAAGCCAACTGTGATAAAGTGGTATGGGTCAACATCTGACCAGTATTTCGTTATTTCATATCCAATAACGATGTCTGTTTTTTCTGCAACAGCAAATTTGAAACCGATTAATGCCGAGTAAGTTCCACTAGAATCAGACTCAGATACTTTTCCTCCACCTCCAGAGAGTTCCTGTTTATAATAATGAAGGCCTATTTTGCCGCCTAAATAGAAAGTGGCAGAATCAGATAAGGGGACATTAAAAGAATATCCAGCGGTAAATGGGAATACCTGTTGTTTCCATTTCAACTCCCCTTCGTAGGTTTTAGAACCTGTAAGCGCGCCGAGATTGAAAGATAATTCATGGAAAACAGAACCCGCTGGAATGTTAGCGTGAAGTCCTAATTGGGCACCGTACAGGTCTGGCATATCTATTCCATAATCATTCCCCGAATGGAATCCGTACATTCCTCTAATGCTCATTCCAAAATTGGAATCATACCGTGTTGAATATGCGGAACTATAATTCCCTCCCATTCTATAATAGTTCCAAGGGTCACTAGAGGCGGCCTGTGCGGTACATGAGAGGCCCATAAGCCCCAAACTGGTGATGATGGTTTTCGTGTTCATGATGTTTTTAGGTTTTGGATTCCTTAGAAAGGACAAAGAGTTCTCCTATTAAGATATAATATTGTCCGATAAAAGAGCTATTATTATCCTAATAGGATTTTGTCAACCCTAAACAGTTCGGATTCTTCCATTTGCCCTCCTGATAGGAGAAAATTGCCCGCATGGACGAGAAACGCCCGCTGGATATTCAGACTTTGGGAAGGTGGTTAGAAGAGAACAAAGTGTCTCGCACCGAACTCGCTTCCTCCCTAGGTCTAGCCAGAAGCACCATTGATAACTATTTCTCCAAGGGCAGTATTCCGAAGCACGTCCAGATTCTGATTTCCCGCTATATGAAAGGACGGGAACCTGCTTCCAACAATGACTTTGTTTCTCAACTGAGCGTTCCTATCCCTAACAAAATTCTCAATTTGGCCGTTCGAGCGGCGGTTCTGAAGGATATGAGCGTTGAGGAATTTGTGGTATGGGCCACAGAAGGGGCGGCAAAGAAAACTTTAGAAGATAAAGAGTGTAAATAAGAAAAGAAAACTTCTTCAGAGTAGTTGCCCCGTTTTAGATGCATTCAACGTACAAGCCTCCTTGTATCATTTGATGAATGAAGGCTACATTGTGTACCTGAATTACAAATTGCTATCCGAATGGAAAATTTATACTGAACAGATTGCCAAGCGAGCTTGAAGGGAAAAATGTTAGACGAAAATGATTGTCGTCATAAGAGATTAATGATACCTCTGCCTTAGGAAAATATATTTTTTAATGAGCGGTTTGTCATGGCTAAAGACTGTAAATGCTATTTTATTAATATTAATAACATTTGTTGGAACAATTGATTTTAATAAATTGCCTGAGACATTCGCTAAATTATCGGCTAATAAAAACCTTATATTAATCATTCTTGCCACTATATATATAATATCATATATAATTGAAGTAAGCAAAACACAAAAAGTAGATATTTTGAATAGAACGATTAAAATGCATGAAGATTCTAATCATAAATTATCTTCTGCATGTGAAGATTTTTCTCAAGAATTTTATAGTGCGAGCAATAGTCTAAGAAGCGTTAGAAAACTTGAATTACACTGGAGTTTTAGGCTCGCGTGTAAAACTATATGTAGCACGATATTAAAAACTATAGAAAATTATAATCCTAATTTGGCTTTTGAAATTTCTTATACACAAAGATTAAATGACAATACGACAAAGATGATATATTGGGATGAAGATGAATCCAATTCTGATATGCCTTCAATTTATGGAAGAGAAGTTCCTATACAAACGGCCTCTCAATATTTCTATGAAAAATTTTTTTTGAACGGCATAAGAGAAGTTGTGTCCTATAAGAATAGGAAAGAAATAGAAAAGAATTTTATTCATCAACCTAAAGATGATAAAAAATATTTACAATATATCGGAGTTCCTCTTTTGTGCCCTGATGGAAACATTTTTGGTTTGCTTCAATTTATTGTTAAAAAAGATAATGAAAAGAATACAAAATTAAGTGATTTTGAATTTAAAGCTATAAAATTGTATTTAGAATGTTGTAGAAGTAAGTTAATCTTGTTTTCTAAATTAGAAAAACTACTGACTATAAGGCCTTATCAAAAAAATAAATCAATATAACATGTCAACAATAAGCTTAAAATCTAAAATGCCAGATAAAAATCCACCGCGGAAAAATCATAAATTTAAAAGGCGTAATATTAAATCTAAGCTAGATGAAGATTCCATCATAGTATATGCTAAAGAAATTATTCTTATCGACCCAGATGAAAATTATGAGATGGACAAAAAAAATGGAGAATATACCTCATCATACATATGCCGGACGTCCTCCGGCATTGTACGCTAGATAAATGCTCCATAAACTATTAATAAAGAATCAGAATTATTTCATTTGAAATGATTCCACTTTGGGTTATAGGCCAAGAGGCTTCTTGAGTAAATTATTTCCTAACTTAAGTATATAAGACCCATTTTTTACGGCAGCGGAGTTCCCGAACCTTTTTCAAGAAGCGGCAGAAAACCGCTGTATTGGTCTGAAAATCCTGTTATTTGAACAGGTTGAGGAATTTTTTGCCGGCCAGGCCGATCCCCATTTTTTTCAGGGAAGGGAAAGCCAGGGTAATCAGAATTTCAACGATGAAACGGAAGATGGAGGAATTAACCCAGCTTCCGGAAGTGCGCGGCTGCGGGGGAGGGGCCGGATTGCTTTTTTTCCCCGCAAACATGCGGATGAGAAGAACGCCTCCCACCGTTCCGACAATAGAGCCGATTACAGGCAGGGACATGGCCTTTTTTTTCAATTTACGGAAGTGGTCGGCCTGCTGCTGCGTCTTTTGCACCAGGCTGTCCGCCTCATTGACGATGTCCAGCCGGGAGGAAGCTACCCGCATCAGGAGTGCGAGCTTTTCTTGAGAGCCATTTGCAGACATGATAAATCCGTTTTAAGTTCTTCCGCCGTCGCCGGAGCGATAGGCGTTACATGGGTTCGGCTGAAAAGGATGAACCCGGCTGCGGCGGCCAGGAGATGAAAGCCCGTGGTTACGGCAAGCCCGGCGATGATTCCCCAGAAATACGCCATGACCACAGTCAGAAGGCACCACAGAAATAGATAGCCGAAGAAGGCCATGAAGGCGCCCATCAGGAGAAAGGCCGTTTTTTTGCCCAACCTGCTGGACGCTTCCTTCAGTTCCAGTTTGAGCAGCGCGGCCAGGGCTTCCGCATGGGCCAGGGCTGCCGTCCCGGTTTCCCGGAGGGACCGGACCATGGCCATCCCTTCTTCCTTTTCCTCCACAAGGGGGGTGACGAAGGTTCGCTTGAGTTTGTCGATCAGTCCCATGGTTCGGTTTGAAAGGGGAAGGAGGACGCCATGCGCATGGCACGCATGGCGCGGAATGAAGGGAGAGGGTTAACGACGGCGGATAAGCAGACCGATGAGAAGGCCCACGCCCATGGCAATCAGCACGGACTGGGTGGGCTTTTCCTTCACGTATTCTTCGCCTGCTTCGTGGAACTTCTTGGCCTTGTCACGGATGACTTCTCCCTTTTCCTGGGCGTAGTCGCAGATGGTGCTGGCCTGTTCCGTAGCCGCCTTGCGGATTTGGTTTACTTTAGCTGCGGCGAAGGCCCTGGCCTGTTGAAATCTGGTGACGGCAAGCTCGCGGGCGGAAGGGCAGGAGCAGGAAGTGTCGTTTGCTGCTGCGGTCGTTTCAAGTTCGGTTTGGTTGTCTTGCATGGTTGATTAGAGTATTAAGGGTTGGTTCCTGTTGAAAAACATGTCGACTTACATGTTTTCGCCTCTCACATTGGAAATTATTTAGCACGCTTCCCACTATTGGCAAGTGTGTAAAGCGGCTTCACCCGGAATTGTGCGGTCTCTCAGCGGCGGCTTCCTGAAAAACCGCCGCGGGGGTCCGGTTTGACTTGGGGTTCGTTAGGATTCCGGTACCTCAGAATGCCGTAATCCCTCAGATTGCGGATGAATTCCTGAGCGTTGGCCCGGAAGCGAGCATCGTACATAAGCAGCCCAAGAAAGCCCTGGTTTTTACGTGCATCAGCCGTGAAGGAGGAGATTTGTTCAGATGCTTTCCTCAGAGCGGCCAGCGTAGGGGGGATTGCCTTGACGGCGGGGTCCAGAGTGTTGAGCTTTTCTTCAGCTCCGGCAATGAGTTTGCGGGCATCCCGGACGGTGTCTTTCATGGCCGCGACCGAGGAGCGCGTTTCTTCCATGAGGCCGGGGAGCTGTTCTCCCGCCCGGTTTATTTGAGACAGTACGCTGCCGAGGTTCTGGAGGTTCTCCCGGTTCAGGATGCCCTCGTTGATCAGCCTGGTCGTCTGGGCCAGCCCTTTGGCCGCCTCTCCGATATTGAGGATGGCGTCGTCAATGTTGTCCGAATTTTTCTCGATTTGCTTGAGGATTTTCAGGATTTCCTCTGTGGCGCCCACGGCATTGTTTTTGATTTTGCTGAAATCGCTTTCCGGCTGACCGATGATGGTGGCATGGGGAAGGATGTATTCATGCGTGGGCTGGGCCGGAGGGACGATATCGATGTATTTGTCGCCCAGGATGTTCTGCATGTCCACCCGGAAGACGGACCCTTGCTGGATTTTCACGTCGCTCAGGATGTTGGCTTCCAGCATGACTTCATTGCCGGAAGGCAGGAGTTCAGGGGCTTTGGTGACTTTCCCCACCGTGACGCCTCCCAGGCGTATCTGGGAATCCTTGATGAGCCCCGCCGCATCTTTGAAAATGATGTTGATGGGGTAGGTTTGCTCCTTGGAGGTTTTGATGTTGCCGAATCCCAGGATGACTCCGATAATCATCAGGATCCCGGCGATCAGAAAGATGCCTACCCAGGTTTCCGGTTTAAGTTTCTGTTTCATGGCTCTGTGGCAAGATGGTTATTGTTTGCGTTCCCGTTCCGCCCGTTCCAGCAGACCCCGTTGGAAGTTTTCATTTTTGCCGGACAGGGCTGCCCAGTTTTCCCCGGAGTCCCCGTACAGGAATTTTTGCAGGATTTCGTCTTTGGAGTGCAACAGTTCTTCCGGAGTTCCCGTCCAGTAAACCTCACCGTTTCTGAGATAGACGATTTTGTCCGCGATGCGGATCACGCTGGGCATGTCATGGGAGACAATGACGGTGGTGATGCCTTTGTCCTTGCAGATTTGCCGGATGAGGAAGCTGATGCTGTCCGTAACGATGGGGTCCAGGCCCGCGGTGGGCTCGTCATAGAGCAGGCATTCCGGAGTGGTAATGATTGCCCTGGCCACGGCGACGCGCTTGATCATGCCGCCGGAGAGGCTGGCCGGCATTTTTTCCTGCTGTCCCAGCAGTCCTACGGAATCCAAAGCGGCTGAGATACGGGTGTCCAGTTCGTTTTCATCCCTGATCCCCGCCTCCCGCAGGGGGAAGGCTACGTTTTCTCCCACGCTCAAGGAATCGAATAAGGCTCCCTGCTGGAACATGAATCCGATGTTGCTGCGGATTTGCTTTTTGATTTTTTCCGGAGCGCCGCTGATGCGCCTGCCGTCTATTTCCACATAGCCGTCCAAGGGGTCCATCAGGCCGTCCAGATGTTTCAGAATGACGCTTTTCCCGGCTCCGGAACCTCCTATTAAAGCCATCAGTTCTCCCTTGCCCACGTCAAAGCTTACGCCTTTCAGCACTTCCTGGGTGCCGAAGCTTTGTCTGAGCTGATGGACGCGGATGAATGGCTGCATGGCGGCGGGGAAAGGCTATCTCATGAATCCCATGGGGAAGAAAGAGTTGAGGATCATGGTCAGGATAAAGTTGGCGATGAGCAGGGCCACGGAAGCGTACACCATGGCCTGCATGGTGGATTTGCCTACGCCCACGGCGCCGTTCGTGGTGTTCAGCCCCTCCCGGCAGGAGATGGTGGAAATGATGAGGCCGAAAACAAGAGCCTTGACCAGGGCTACGATGATGTCCCCCATGGTGACGAATTTGCTCATGAAGTGCATCCAGTAGGCCTGGTCTACGTTAAAGGCGGTGACGCTGACGATGTACGCGGAGGCGATGCCCACCAGAACGGCTTCCATCATCAGGATGGGCATGGAAATAAGCATGGCCTGTATCCGCGGCTTCACCAGGTAGTCTACCGGATCCACATTCATGGATTTAAGGGCATCCACCTGTTCCGTGACTTTCATGGTGCCGATTTCCGCGGCCATGGCGGATCCGACGCGCCCCGCAAGCATCAGCCCGGTGATGACGGGGCCCAGCTCCCGGAACATGCCCACGGCGACGACGGCCCCGCCCATGGTTTCCATTCTCACCGTTTGAAGCTGGAATAGTGTCTGGGCTTCCAGCACCGCGCCGGTGAACGCGCCGGTGATGATAACCACCGGCTGGGATTGCACCCCGATTTTTGCAATTTGCTCCACAAGCACGCGCATCCGGAATTGGCCTGACCACATGCATGAAGCCACTTGATAAAGCAGCAATCCGATTGACCCCAACCGGTCAACCAGCCTTAAAGCGGCGCGGCCGATCATGGTTGCTACATGGAATTGCATGGCTTCTACTAATCACTTCTTCCTCTTCAAGAGCAAGCGCAATGTATGCCACGGGAGGAAAAGGGAGGTTCCGCGTCAGTCTGCCAACCGATGGATATAAGGCGTTTCCTGCGTTCCGGGGATGGAGCGCAGCATGAGGCGCGGCGGCAGTTTCAGGCGTGTCCATTCGGATGCGCGGGCCTGCCGCTGCAGACGGCGGATTTCCCTTTCCGATTCCGGGAACCGATTCGCCAGCTCCGTGGCGGATTTATGTTCCCGGTGCAGGCGGATGAGAAACCCGTCGCGCCTGGCGGCCTCCGGAGCGGGAGAAATAAAACCGGGGAACAGGTTTGCCAGTTCCGTTTCGTATAAATCCCCCAGCGGCATGAAATCCGCGGCTAAAGCGGCTGGAAGAAAGCGGGGCGCCGTCATGATATCCGTCCCCGTCAGAGAAGAGAGCAGCAGGGCGCCTTCTTCTTCCGCCCATTGGCGCATGAGCCACGCGATTGCAGCTTTTTCGTCCAGCCCTCCGGCTTTGGCGGGGAAAGAAACCGTCCGTACGCCAATGCCAGCCGTGCCGGCGAAGGCTTGGACTCTTTCCCGTGTCTCTTCCGGAATGCCGGGCAGGGAGGGGAGGAACCCCGTCACTTCCAGAGAGGGGCACGTTTCCTTCAATAGTTCCGCCAACAGGAGGGATGCGGAATTTTCCAGCAAATTCAGGCAGACGGCCCCGTACCCGCTTTTCAGAATGAAGTCTTCCATTCCTTTGCGGAGGGCGTGCCGGAGCTGTTGTTCCGGGGAGGGCAGAGGGGAGTCCGTTCCTGTGGGGTTTTCCGGTGAAATGACGGCGGAATCCCGTTCAAAAAGACGCAGCCGTTTGAGAAGATTTTCATTGCCGGACCATACGGAAGATGCGCCGGGCAGCAGAAACGGACCTTCTCCCCCGGCCAGGCGGGCCGTGAATACGGGCAGGCCTGTTTCCCGCGCCGTCAGGCGGGCTTCTTCCTCATCCTGTTCCAGCAATCCCTCATGCCATGCATTGGCAGGCGTGCGGAGCAGCAGGCATGTGGCGGAAACGTGCGGCGGAGGAATTTCTCCCCACGGGGCGATGGAAAAAACTGCCTCATCCTCCGTTCTCCAGATGCCAAAGACGGGAACGCGTTCTTTTCCATGCGGGGAGGGCGGGATAACGGCCTGCCGGGGAAAGGAAAGGCCGTTCCTCAACAGGTGGAATCTTATGCCTTCCGCGTCCGTCGCTCCCAGCAGCAGGGGGACGTCCGCTATTTCCCGTGCCAGATAGGCCAAGGCCGCCCGGTGCTGGGTCCGGAAGCCGCTGCGCAGAGCCAGTTCCCCGGTATGCACGCCGCTGAGGGCCAGCGGCGGACAGAGGACGAGCTCCGCGCCTGCGTCCAGGCAGGAACGGTACAGTTCCACGATGGTTCTGAGATTTCGGGGAAAGTGGCCGGGAATGGTTTCCGGTTGGATTAATCCTGTCTTCAGCATGCGACGGAAAGGTAGACCATTACGGGGTGGCGGGCAAGCCGGGATGCCCGGAGGTCTGCCCGCCAGGCATTTACCCATGCAGTTTTTATCGCAAGGAGCTTGTCATTCACGGTCTTCATGGTATGATCCCTGCCGATTGCGCGCCGTCCGTTCCCGGGCGCGGCCATCCGGAATACTTATGAGGAAACAGTCAACAGAGGGGCAGGAATCCTCCATCCAGCGCGCCAGGGCATTGTGGCGCGAGTATCTTCTTCCTTATAAGGGTACGCTGGTGTGGGCGGTGGTCGGAGGCATTGTGGCCGCTGTTTCCAGCGGTTTTGGCATTCCGGTGATTTTACAGGAGATGTTTCCCGTGATTTTTGACGGGAAACCGCTGCCTCCGTGGGCGGAACGGGTGCTCTTGTGGTATGTGAGCCCGGAAAACCTGCCCCTGGTGACGGTGTGGGCCACGGCGGCCATGCTCCCGCTGGTGGTGGTGGTGCGCGGCCTGTCTTCTTTTGTCAATGTCTATTTGCTTTCCAAAATAGGGCTGGGAGTGCTGGAGACATTGCGGCTCAAGGTGTACAGAAAGTATCAGGATTTGTCCCTGGCTTTTCATGACCGGCAGCAGAAGGGGGACCTGCTGAGCCGCCTGATGCAGGATACCCAGTTTCTCCAGGGCGGCCTGGTACAGATTGCCAATGACCTTATTATCCAGCCCCTGACTCTTTTGGCCGCGTTAGGGTTTCTGATTTACAGGGCCTCCGTCAGCGAGCAGTTTCTTATTCTGCTGGCGAATATGCTCCTGGTAGGCGTTTGCGTGATTCCCATCCGGTACATCGGCAGGAAAATGCTTGCCCGCGCCCGGGTAGTGCAGTCCAGCCAGGGGGACCTTTCCTCCACGCTCCAGGAGAATTTTTCTTCCCAGCGGGATATCCGGGCCTTTGAACTGGAACAGCAGCAGATAAGGCTGTTCAGGGACAGGATCCGCCGTTACATCCAGGCATCCATCGGCGCGGTCAGGTGGCAGAGCCTGCTGACCCCTTTGATTGAGTTCGTCAGCGCCATAGCCATGGCCGCCACCCTGCTGGTTGGCAACATGAACGGCATGAACATGGGGGATTTTGCCGCGCTGGCTACGGCCATGTATCTTTGCTATGAGCCGGTCAAGAAGCTGGGGGCCGTCCATAACAAGGCGGAAACCCTTAATGCCGGTCTGGAACGCATCAATCACGTGCTGAATGCTCCTGATGACGTTCCCGAACCGGAAAACCCAAGGAGCCCGGCGGCATGGAAGGGGGAAGTGGAGTTCCGCAACGTTTGCTTCGGTTACCAGCAGGACTCTCCTGTCATGAGGAACATTGATCTCCGCATTCCGTCCGGGCAGGTGGTGGCCCTGGTCGGTCCCAGCGGAGCGGGGAAGACGACTTTCATTAATTTGCTGTGCCGTTTTTATGATGTCCTTTCCGGCAGCGTGAAGGTGGACGGCATCGACGTGAGGGAGATGAGTAAAAAGGAACTTCTTTCCCACATAGCGCTGGTTTCCCAGTATCCCGTTCTGTTCCGCGGCTCCGTGGCGGACAATATACGCATCGGCCGTCCGGACGCTTCCGACGCGGAGGTGGAGGAAGCCGGCCGCATGTCCGCCGTGGACAGTTTTATCAATGAGACGGGGGAAGGGTATTCCCGCATGATCGGGGAAATGGGGGAGGGCCTTTCCGGCGGCCAGCGGCAGCGCGTTTCCCTGGCGAGGGCCTTTTTGAAAAACGCTCCCATTCTGGTGCTGGATGAGGCCACGGCTTCCCTGGATATGAAGAGCGAGGAGCAGATTCAGAAGGAGATTGAGAGGCTGGCTTCCGGCCGCACGACGTTCATTATTGCCCACCGTTTCAGTACCATCCGCATGGCGGACCGCATTTTGGTGCTGGAGAAAGGCCGTGTGGTTGCGGACGGCACGCATGAGGAACTGATGGCTTCTTCTCCCCTGTACCGGGAACTTTACAATAAGCAGCAGATGGTTGCGGAGGAGGAAGGAGGCGCTCCATGTTAAGCCAGTTTTTTGAATATGCGCGGTATTTGAAGCCCGTGATGAAGCTGTTCATCGCCGCTCTGGCTGCCGGGGCTCTGGCTGCCGCCGCCAGCGGTTTCGGCTTTCCGCTGATGATTGCCAAAGTATTTCCGGTGGTGTTTGACAATACACAGATTCCACCGGAGCTTCAGGACATGATCGCCCGGCTGGTGGCCCCGGAACACATGCACTTGGCGGTGCTGCTGGCCGTATGCTCTCTGCTGCCTCTGGTCTTCGCCGTCCGTGGCATAGGCACGTTCTTCAACGTGTACTGGATCAGCATCGTCAGCATGAAAGTGCTGGAGGCGATCAGGCTGGACGCCTTTTCCAAATTGCAGACGCTGCCCCTTTCCTTCATTGACCGCCAGAAACGGGGGGACCTGATCAGCCGCCTAATTAATGACGCCGCCAACGTGCAGGGGGGGCTGGTGGTAGCGGCCAATGACATCATCAAGCAGCCCCTGACTCTGCTGACCGCCCTTGCCTTCCTGGTGTACAAGGTATTTGTTGATCCGAATACGGCAGTGGTCTTGATGAATCTGGGGCTGATTGCGCTGGCCATATGGCCCATCCGCTTTTTCGGCCGCCGCGTGATGAAGAAGTCCAAACAGGCTCAGGACGAACTGGGCAATATTACGGCCGCAGCCCAGGAAAATTTGGCCTCCCAGCGTGAAATCCGTTCCTACGGAATGCAGGAACAGCAGGTAAATCTTTTCCTGGGGCTGATTCAGCGTTTTTTCAAAATCAATCTCAGAACGGTGAAGTACAGGCACTTCTTGGTTCCCGTGCTGGAAATGGTGACGGCGCTGGGGCTGGGCGTTTTGCTGGTAAGGGGGCATGAAATGGGCATCACCAAGGCTGATTTTACTGCTTTGGCCGCCGCCCTGTTCATGTGTTACGACCCTCTCAAACGGCTGGGTGTGACGCTTACCAATTTGAAGAGCGCTTACGCTTCCCTGGAACGCATCAATTACCTCCTGAAAGAACCGGATACCATGCCGGAGGCCGCTGACCCCGTTCCTATGGGACGCGCCGCCGGTCGTCTGGACTATGACGGCGTTTCCTTCTCCTATGACGGTGCCCGCAAGGTGCTGGACGGCATAAACGTGCATATCCGCCCCGGGGAAGTAGTGGGGCTGGTAGGGCCCAGCGGAGCCGGAAAAACAACATTTGCCAGCCTTCTCCCCAGGTTTTATGACGTTAGTTCCGGAGCCCTGCGCGTGGATGGCGTGGATGTGAGGGACGCTTCCCTGCACGATGTGCGCAAAAATATCGCCTTCGTTTCCCAGCACCCCGTCCTGTTCCACGGCACCATTATGGAAAACATCCGGCTGGGACGGCAGGACGCTGCGGATGATGAGGTGGTGGCTGCGGCGCGCGCCGCAGCTGCGGACGGCTTTATCATGGGCATGCCGGACGGCTACCAGACCATGCTTGGCGACGGAGGAAGCGGACTGTCCGGAGGCCAGCGGCAGCGTATAGCGATTGCCCGCGCTTTCCTGAAGGATGCTCCCATTCTGATTCTGGATGAAGCCACCGCTTCCCTTGATGCGGAAAGCGAGGCCCTGATCCAGCAGGAACTGGACCGGCTGGTGGAGGGAAGGACGGCGCTTATTGTGGCCCACCGTTTCAGTTCCATCCGCGTGGCGACGCGCATTCTGGTGTTTGAGAGCGGGCGCATCGTCGGGGACGGTTCCCATGCAGAGCTTTATGCCTCATGCTCGTTGTACCGGGAGCTGTATGACCGCCAGTCCCTTTAAATAAAAAGGGGACGGGAAGGAAAGCGTTCCCCGCGCCCGCACCGGGATGAATATGGCGTTTTTTTCTCAGGCCATGATGGAAAGAGCTATTGTCAAACAAGGGGCATGATGTACTATTCCGCCAGCATGAATACACTGGACGAATCCCTGATGAATGCCGTTAAAGAAGGGAAGCTTTTGGAGTCTTCCCGGACCAATATCCGCCTTCTGCTGGATGGAACCAAATCCCCCATAGCACGCGAGGCCGTAGAGGAGCTGGCTTCCGCCGGGGAATGGCAGGAGTTGAACGACCGTTTTTACAAAACGCTGGCCTTCGGAACGGGGGGGCTGCGGGGACGCACCATCGGCAGCATCGTAACCCGGGCCGAGCAGGGGAACGGCGGCGTGAACGGCCGCCCGGAATATCCCTGCGTGGGAACCGCCTGCATGAACTACTTCAATGTTGGGCGGGCAATGCGGGGCCTGATTATTTATGTGAAAAAGCATGTGGAGGCTACGGACCCGGGCAGGAAGCCCCGCCTGGTCATCGGACACGACACGCGCCACTTTTCCCGTGACTTTGCCGAATTCTGCGCAAAAATCGGCACGGACCTGGGTTGTGACATTTACTTGTTCGACAGTCCTCGCGCCACTCCTGAAATCTCCTTTGCTATCCGGGAACTCCATGCGGATTCCGGCGTGGTGCTGACCGCCAGCCACAACCCCTCCCATGACAACGGTTTCAAGGCTTACTTCAATGATGGGGCCCAGCTTGTGCCTCCGCATGACAAGGCCGTGATCAAGGAGGTCAATTCCCTGACTTCCGAAGAATATGAACCGTTGCCGGAAGACCGGCGCGGAACCCTTCATGTGCTGGATTCCTCCTTTGACCGTATTTACATGGACCGCTTGAAAACCGTGCTGCTCCGTCCGGAGCTTTTCAACAGGGGAGGGGCTAAGATCGTTTATTCCAACCTCCACGGGACGGGCGGCCATATCATCGTGCCCCTGTTGAAGGAACTGGGCTGCAACGTGCAGACCGTGGCGGCGCAGGATGTGCAGGACGGCCGTTTCCCGACGGTTGCTTCCCCCAACCCGGAAAATCCGCCGGCTCTGGCCCTGGCCATTGAACAGGCGGATGCTTCTGGGGCGGATATCGTCATCGCCACGGACCCGGATGCGGACCGCATGGGGGTGGCTGTGCGCGGGGAAGACGGCAAAATGCACCTGCTGACCGGCAACCAGATCGGCTCCCTGCTGGCGTGGTACCGCTGCATGAGCATGTCCGAGCTTGGCATCATCAATGACTCCAACCGTTCCCGTGCCGTGATGGTGAAAACCTTTGTAACGACGGGGCTTCAGGATGCCATCGGCCACCACTTCGGTTATGAAGTGGTCAACGTGCTCACGGGGTTCAAGTATATTGCCCAGAAACTCGGTAAATATGAACAGGCCATTCCGGCGGAAAAACGGGAAGGCTACCGCAGGATGAGCGAGGAACAAACGCGTGCCCTGCGCCTGGAATACAGCCGTTACTTTGTCTTCGGCGGGGAGGAAAGCTACGGCTACCTGGCCCAGGACTTTGTGCGGGACAAGGACGCCAACTCCGCCGCCATCATTTTTGCGGAATTGGCCGCTTATGCGGAAAGCATCGGCAAGAGCCTTCTGGAACTGCTGCATGAACTCTTTGAGCAGTTCGGTGTGTATTTGGAAATGGGCAAATCACTGGTGATGGAAGGCGCAGACGGCGCGGCCAGAATCGCCGCCCTTGCCGCCTCCTATTCCTCCAATCCTCCCACGGAAGTGGACGGCGTAACCGTCAGCGGCATCCGGGATTTTTCCAGAGGCGACCTGGTGGACGCGGAAGGCGATCCCATTCCGGCGGAAAAAATGATTTTTGTGGATCTGGCGGACGGCCGCAGTTTTGCGGTGCGCCCCTCCGGAACGGAACCCAAGATTAAATACTACCTCTTCGGGCACGGGAAACCGGGCGCCCCTGTGAAGGAAGCATTGACGGAGGTCCAGGCCTCCCTGGACTCCCTGTGGACGGCTGTGGAGAAGGATGCCCACAGCCGTTCCTAGGGCTAAATATTGCTGATTTCTTTCCCCCGTCTACCATGTAATGTGGACGGGGGAAATTTATTTTCTTGCCAAGGGGGCGGGAATTCCGCAGTTTATAATTCTTATGACATTTGCGGCCCACAGAACTCTCTCCGTGGCTGGTGCCCTTTTGGCCGGCCTTTTTCTCTCTTCCTGCTCCTCCCAGCAACAAGTTGAAGCTCCGGCGCGTCTTCCCGCCTACCACTTTGTGCCTGGCAAGACGGCCGTGCTGCACAACGGGAAAGCCATTCCCCCCAGAAATGCCCCTTCGCAGGTCAAGCGCGCCATTGCGGCAGCCAATTCCCTGGTCAACAAGCCGTACCGGCTGGGCGGGGGGCACAGGAGGCATTATGATACCCATTATGACTGCTCCGGCAGCACTTCCTTTGTACTGAAGGAAGCCGGTTTGCTCACGTCCACCCGCCATTCCAGGCTTTTCCTGAATTACGGGCAGAAAGGCGCCGGGGACTGGATTTCCATTTATGCCAAAAACGGACACGTCTTCATGGTCATCTGCGGCCTCCGGTTTGACACCACGGGAAGCGGGCGCCGCGGCGAAGGTCCCCGCTGGAGAGTGGACGGCCGCAATACCAGAAACTTCCTGGTGCGCCATCCTACAGGCCTTTGAACCGGGGCCGCGCGGAGGAAAACCGCGTTTTCTGCGTATGTTCGCGCAGGCTTTCTTGAATAATGGAAAGTAATGTGCTATCAGGTGCGAGGACGTTGATAGTTCCTTGATTTTCATGGCTAAGACAAAAATTCACGTAGGGCTTGAGATAGGGACAAGCAAGACTTGCATGGTCGTAGGCGAAGTGAAGCCAGATGCGACCGTGACAATCATCGGCGTGGGTGAGGTTCCTAGCGAGGGCGTGGTTCGAGGAGAGATTGAAGACACTTCCAAGGTCATCCAGTGCATTTACGATGCGTGGAACATGGCCCAGGACCATGCGGACGTGGATATCATGACCGTCTATCTGTCCGTGACGGGAGCCCATATTGTGGGGCAAAACAACCGGGGGACATTCCGTCTCCCCCCGGACGAAAGCATTATTTCCCAGGAGCATATGGACGAGGTGACGGAAATTGCCCGGGACGTTGCCCTGGGGCCGGAACAATTCGTCCTGCACCGCGTGCCCGGCCTCTTTTCCGTGGACGGGCAGGAGAACCTGACCAATCCCGCCGGATTGACCGGAAGAACCCTGGACATCGACTGCCATATCATCCACGGAATCAAATCCCGCATCACCAACTCCTTCCGTTGCGTGCGGGAAGTCCCACTGGATATTGCGGATGTGGTTTTTGCCCCCATTGCCACGGCCCAGTTTGTACTCAACAGGCAGGTCAAGCAGGCGGGCGCTCTGCTTATTGACATGGGAGCGGGCACGACAGACTATGTGCTTTACCTGGACGGCCAGCTTGTGGCCTCCGGATGCGTGCCGCTGGGCGGCGACCACATTTCCAATGACATCACGCTGATGACCGGCATTCCGCTGGCCCAGGCGGAGCTGCTCAAGAAAACGGAAGGGGACGCCAACAGCTTTTCCGGGAAAACCAACGAGATGGTGCGCGTGCGCGGAGAGGGGCATATGAAGGATGCCGCCATCGAACGCAACGTGCTGAATGAAATCATCCGTTCCCGTCTGTTGGAAATCTTCAATCTGGTCAAATCCTCCCTGCCCAAGGATACTTTCAAGGGCAACCGCTGCCACGGCGTGTACCTGTGCGGAGGCGCCAGCCTGATGCGCGGCGTGGGGGAACTGGCTTCCCACGTGTTCGGCGTGGCCATCAGTCGGCCTACGCTGGTCAAAAACGGAGCGCCTTCCTACCTGGACGATCCGCGCTACTGCACGGCCATAGGCCTGATACGGTATGCCCAGATTCTGGATGCCGAGCTGCCGCAGCAGCGCAGCTGGCTGGGCCGGATGCTGGGTTTCTTCGGAAAGAAGAACTCCTGATCAACCTTTATCCAAATTAACAACCATGCTGGAAATTTCTCCCCAGGGGCCGTCCGGCCTGCCCGGAAAAATCTGCCTGTGCGGCATAGGGTCCGCAGGCACCAAGGTAATGGAAGAAGTGTTGTTGCTGGCCCCTCAGCCAGCTTCCGTTTGTGCCATGAATCTTGATGCCCGGCTCTTGAACGCTTCAGCCGTTCCGTGCAAGGTCCATCTGGGCGCCAGGCTTACCAGAGGGCTCGGCTCCGGCGGAGACGCCTCCGTAGGAGCCCAGGCGGCCTGTGAAAGCGAGTCTTCCATTCTCCGTGCTCTGGAAGGCAGCGCGCTGGCTGTTCTTGTCGCCGGGCTGGGCGGGGGAACAGGGTCCGGCGTGGCTCCGGAAGCGGCCCGTCTGGCCAAGGAACAGGGGGCTTATGTCGTCAGCGTTGTCATCCGTCCCTTCAGGTTTGAAGGGGAACGGCGCGCTGTCCAGGCGGATGAAGCGCTGTCCCGCCTTGCCCTGTATTCCGACATGGTGCTGCGGTTTGACAATGACGCCATGGAAGATCTCATAGACCCCGACAGGGGAGTGCTGGAAGCCTTTTCCGTAGTTAACGCCCTTATAGCCCGCGCCGTGCTTATTGTGCCGTCTCTGTTGAATTCTTCCGGAAACCTGCTCCGGGTGGGATTGGACGACCTGCTCAGCGTAGCCGGAACGGGAAAAGGAATTTGCTCCTTTGGCGTGGGTGAAGCGTCTGCGGATGCTTCCGTGGCGGACATATTGGATCAGGTCCGGCATTCCCCGCTCTTTCTGGAAAAACGTTTGGGGGAAGTGGATGATGTCCTGGTTCTGGTGCGCGGCGGAGCTTCCCTGACACTGCAGCGCCTGGAAGCCCTGGTGGACGGTGTGGCGGAAATCCTGGGGAAGGGGGTGCGCCTCCACATCGGCGCTTCCGTGGAGCAGCAGACGGAAGACCGCCTGTCCCTGACCGTGCTGGGCGCCGTGCCTGTGGTAGAGACATCTGTTTCCCCGTCTGTTGTGCTTCAGCGGGAAGTGGCGTCGCAGACAGTGCTTGTACCGGAGGAAAAATCTTTCCTCGGAGAGGGGAAAACCATTATTCAGCCTGCACCTCCTGCCCCGGTTGACGAACCGGAACGGCATCCGGAGCCGGATCTTTCCGCCCCTGTTCCCGTCCCCAGGAGGGATGAACGTGAATTGGAAGAGGAACTGGTGCCCGTAAGGCCCGTTCCCGGGATTCCGGATGAAGAGGAGACGATCCGGGAGTCCGCGTCTGTTGCGCAAATTTCCGAAACGGAGGCGGAGCCGGAATTGGAGTCAGTCCCGATGCCTGACATCAAGGAGCTTGAGGAAGGCTTGCCTCCGGAGGAAGGAGAGGAAGAGCGTGCGGGCCACGGCCTTTTTGCCCGTGTGCGCCCCCTCATTCTGGATGGGGAAGACCTGGATCTGCCTCCCGCACTGCGGAAAAGGAAACCGGATCCGAGCTGATGATGTCCCCCCGCACGTCCAGGGTGTGGTTTTGGGCGCTGACCGCAGCCGCCTTATTGTATACGGCGCTGCTCAGCTGGTGGAGTCCTCTCACTTCCGACACGTACCATCATGCCCTGACGGGCATGGAGCACTGCTTCTCTTTCAGCCTGGTCTGGGAGCGTTGCGTAGCCTCCTACATGACCTGGAATCCCAGAATCGGGGAATACCTGGCCTTTGCCGTAGCGACGGCGGGAAAATGGCTCTTCATGCTGCTCAACCCCTTTGTACAGGTCGGTCTTGCGCTGATGATGTTTTATCTGGCTTCCGGGCGCAGGGTGGATCCCCGTTCCTGGCCGGACGTGCGTCTGTTCGGATTGGGGCTTCTCCTGCTGTTCACGTGCACGGCCCGGCCCGGCGTCACGATTTACTGGCTCTCCGGCGCCACCAACTATTCCTGGGGCGCCGCCGTCTGGCTGGGCTTTCTGTGTTTGTACCGCGGTTTTCTGGACGACGCGGAATCCGGGAGAAAGGGAGATTCCGGAAGAAACAGTGGCTGGGGAAAGTTTGCCGCTGCGGCTGTTCTGGGATTTCCGGCAGGCATGACCAATGAAAACAATATTCCGGGAACCTGGCTTTTGCTGGGAGCCTTGTTTGTTTTTGTCCGCCTGGTGCGGAAGGAAAAACTTCCCCTGTGGTTTTATGCGGGCCTTGTGTTCCAGGTGGCAGGTTCCCTGTGCATGCTGCTTGCGCCCGGCATTTCCGCGCGAATGCATTCCGCCACTCCCGGCTGCGCGGAACCCCTTTCCGGTTTTTGGAGCAGATGGGAAGCTCTCCCTTCGCTCCTGTTCCGGATGCATGAATACCTGGCTCTTCCGGTGTTGCTGGGCGTGGCGGCTGCCTGGGTTCTCTGGAAAAGTTTTCGCAAGGACCGGAACTATTTCCGGGCATGGAAAATTTCCCTTGGAATAGCGGCGGCATATATTCTGGCGTCTTATGCCATGGCTCTTTCTTTCGCCGCCGCCGTCATTCCAGCGGACCATGCCATGTTCTCCGCCACCCTGCTGTTCGGCGTCGGCGTGCTGGTTCTTCTTCGTATGTGGTACGGCATCCCCAGTGCCGTGCCCCGTCCGCAGATAACTGTGGCCGTTTTTCTGGCGTTGTCCGGAATATGCGTTTTTTCAACCCTTCATGATCATCTGCTTCTGTTCCGGCAGCATGAAAAGCGCGTCCGCCTGGTTCTGGAGCAGAAAAAGGCCGGTATTCAGGAAATCGTTGTTCCTCCCCTCTCTCCTCCCTCCCCCTGGTGTTCTTTCATTTTCTGGGTAGACCTGTCGCAAAACCCGGAAGACTACGTCAACAGAGGCGCGGCGATGTATTATGGCGTGAAGAGCATCAGAATCTTTTAGCAGGAAAAAGCTGTGGAATGTTAGAATTTTTTGCTGTGGAATAATGGGAAATGGCAATAAGATATCATCTGCGTCTGATGGCGGTTGTTGTTAAAAATATAAGAATTCTTTTAATAGGTTGCGCGGTTTCCCTGTGCGGTTTTTCCTTTGCGGACGTGGAGGAAGAGGATTCCGGCGCGTTGAGGATTGAAACGGAAACAGAGGAATATTCCGCTGATATATATTTGGGAAATACTGCTGAAGGAAAGCCTGCCCAGCTCCGGCTTCCGTTGCCCGACAGCATCTCCGCATTCAAAACGTCTCCTCAGGAAAAGAAGGAGTTTCTTTCCCTGTTGCATGAAAAAGAGCTGCCGGATTGTTACCGGGAAGCGCGGAAGAAACTTGGCGCCTTTAGTTCCAAGGGAGCTGGAGATGTGAACGCAGAAGACGTCAGGGTGTTGTCCTGGATTTTTTACGCTGTCTTTTCAATGGACGTATTTCCTCTGAATTATGATGAGAATACCCCCAAAGACGGCCTCTATGGAAACATGGATTATGAATTGAAGACCGGAGTTGTGAGGTGGATGAGCAGTTTATCCTGGGATATATCCGGAATCGTTTCCCGATGCGGCGTAAAGAGAAAGGAGCTGTGCAGAATCTGGGCAGAATATGGAGCGGCCGTATTGAAAACATTCAGGACCCAGTATGATCCGGAATTAAAGCAGAAACAGGCCAGGATGAAGGAGGAATACGATAAAATGAGTGCCGAAAGAACCTTGAGACTGGTTCAGGAACGAAAACTGAGTTTATTTTGCGGGGCTGATCCCCGATCAATTTATTACAACAATAAGCTGCTGTCTAATGAAGACAGAAATAACAATTGTAAGTATCATTTGGAAAAGAGATTGGAACCTGCGTTTGTGGAGATGCTGGTCCGTTTTTATCCGGGGCAGGCTGGTGAAGTGGTTAAGTATCTTAAGAAGGCCGGGTACGCTGACCAGGAAATCGGAGACCTGATTGACCGTACTGTAGGCCGCGATGGAAGAACGGAGTTTTTATATAAGGGCGACCGGGAGCGCCAGCACGATAGAAAGATAAAGTCCCGTGGCTCCGGGCATATGAAATAACATGGAGGATTGGGAACTTCCCGGAAATTTCATTGTTTCGCCAGGGACGCCAGGGTGCATGGCGGACGGGAGCAGGCAGATTCCGGGATGCTGCGTTATGGAAGAAACGGGGGCCGCAGTATGTTCTAATCCATCGGAATTGCGTAGGAGTTCAATTTGTTGAACTCTCCGCTTTGGGGACCTTCGTCAGTAGTGCCGTTATTGGGGGCGGCGTAGGTATCCAGGGTCATGGAATCCGGGTAAATGGTCAGGATATAGTAGGCCGTAATGCCGGAGCGGTATTGCAGGGTTTTTACCCGGGATTTTGCAGGCAGCAGAAAAGGGATGGGAAGAACCTTGTTCCCCGCAGGGGCGCAGATCAGGGAGGTAAGGGTGTTTTGTCCGTCCGGGGAGGTAATCATATACAGGTCATGGGCGTGCAGGTGTCCGGTGACGACGAAGCGCACTCCGGCGTCCCGGAGGTTGCGGTAAAAGATGTTTTGCTGTTCCGCCGCGCTGTCGTTGTAACGGCCCCACAGGCATTCCCGGAATTGCATGGGCGTCTGCAGGGTGCGGTGGGTGAAGACCAGGCAGTGCCTCGGAACGGTGTTGGCCTTGCTTCTGTTGCGTTTGACCCACGCACTGAAGTCCACGAGCTGGTCAGGGGTGAGGTCAATATCCATGAAATACAGGGAAGCGTTTTTATGGCGGATGCCGTAGTTCAACTTTCTGGTAGCCAGCCCTTTGGCGCCCTGCTTCCGCGTAGGCAGGAAGAGTTCCCGGAATTGTTCCGCCCGGAAAGGAAGGGATTCGTGATTGCCGCGCACGGCATAAAAGGGGATGCCTTTTTCTCTCAGAATTTTGTTGAGTTCCTTGCGTTTGGCGAGTCCCTTGACGGGGGCGCTTCCTTCAATATCCGCCATGTCCCCTACCTGGACGACCATGTCCACATTGTGTTTCAGGATTTCCCCATAGAGGGTTTTGATGAAGTTGACTGCTACTCCCTCGCTTCCTTCCATACGCTTGGGGGAGTCGTGCGTATCGCCGATGATCGCTATTTTCCATGGGGCTGTATCTTCCGCCAGTATCGGCTGAAGCAGGAACATGAGAAATAACGCAAGACATTTCATGGCACTGGTTTTTTACAACCTGCCTGCTCTTCCCGCCAGAAAATTATGACTGAGGCGGAAAGAAGCCGTCCGGGGCTTTTTCTTTTTCCCGGAGGCAGGCGTTGACGTGCTGTCCTGGGGAATTCTGTTCCCCGCTGAAAACGGAAAAGCCGGACATTGGAAATTCAATGTCCGGTTTTGATGATGCCCTCAGCGCTTGCTGAAATTTATTGCTGGTTGACCTTCAGGGTTTTGGCCTGTTCTTCCGTGAGTTCCACGCAGTGCCAGGGTAGGCCGCGCCTGTTGAGCTCGTCCATGAAGGGATCCGGATCATTTTGTTCCATATTGAAGACTCCTGCGCCAGTCCATTTGCCCGTAAGGATCATTTCCGCGCCGATCATGGCCGGAACCCCTGTGGTATAGGAAATGGCCTGGGAACCTACTTCTTCAAAGCATTGTTCATGGTCGCAAATGTTGTAAATGTACACAGCCTTGAATTGGCCGTCCTTGATTCCGGTGATGACGTTGCCGATGCAGGTTTTTCCCCTGGTCGTCTTGCCTAGGTCCCCGGGGTCCGGCAGAACGGCCTTGAGGAATTGCAGCGGGATGATTTCAACTCCGTTGTACATGACCGGGTCAATGCGGGTCATGCCCACGTTCTGAAGCACTTCCAGGTGCTTGAGGTAGTTCGGTGAGAAGGACATCCAGAATTGAGCCTGGCGGATGGTGGGGATGTGCTTGACCAGGCTTTCCATTTCTTCATGGTACATGCGGTAGATTTCATAGGTGCCCACTTCCTGCGGGCAGGTGAAACTTTGGTGCATGCTCATGGGAGCGGTTTCCCGGAAGGCTCCGTCTTCCCAGTGGCGGCAGGGCGCCGTTACTTCCCGGATGTTGATTTCCGGGTTGAAGTTGGTGGCGAAAGCCTTGCCGTGATTGCCGCCATTGACGTCAATGATGTCCAGCGTATGGATTTCGTCAAAGTGATGCTTGAGAGCCCATGCCGTGAATACATTGGTGACGCCTGGGTCAAAGCCGGAACCCAGCAGGGCAAAAAGCCCGGCTTTGCGGAATTGCTCCTGATACGCCCATTGCCAGGAGTATTCGAATTTGGCTACGTCACGGGGTTCATAGTTGGCGGTATCCAGGTAGTTGACTCCGGTTTCCAGGCAGGCTTCCATCAGGGTGAGATCCTGGTAGGGCAGGGCTACGTTGATCAGCAGCTGCGGCTTGATTTCCCGGATGAGGGCTACGGTGGCGGGCACGTCGTCCGCATCTGCGGAATGGGTAGTGATGCTGACGCCCGTTCTGGAGCGTACGTCCTCCGCAACGGCATCGCATTTGCTCTTCGTGCGGGAGGCCAGATGAATGTTTTGAAAAATATCCGGCAGCTGGGCGCATTTGTTGGCTACCACATGCCCAACGCCGCCTGCTCCAATGATTAAAACCGTGTTCATGATAGGTTCTGTACATAAGTGAAAACAGGCTGAAAGGCAACTCCCGATTTGCTTCAATAATGACACCGTCTTCCTATGGGGCATCAGTTTTTCCGGCATCGGCCGTATGCGGACTTCCCTGCGGAAGACGCACCCTTTTGGAGATTTTCTAAAAATGATTGAACAGGGGATTGACGCGGGCTGTCCGATTCTACAATATTGAATTGTAGATATGATTAAACAAATTCTGCCAATTGTTGTTGCCGCCTGCGTCGCTCCCTGCTTTGCCGCGGAAGGGTGGATTACCGATATGGATGCCGCCAAAAAACAGGCTGCCGAACAGAAAAAGGATTTAATGATTGAGTTCACCGGTTCCGACTGGTGCCCTCCTTGCATGCAGCTCCGCGCCAACGTATTCAGCAAGCCTGACTTCCAGAAGGAAGCGCAGAAAAATTTCGTGCTGGTGGAGCTGGATTATCCGCGCGGCAAGGAACAGTCCAAGGAAATGAAAGCCGCCAATGAAAAGCTTGCCCAGCAGTACGGCGTGCGGGGATTCCCGACCGTTGTGTTTGCGGACGCTTCTGGCAAGCCTTTTGGGGGATTTGTTGGAGGGCGCTCCGGGGATGATGTCATGAAAGCCATGCAGGATGCCCTGAAGAACAAGGAAGCTCTTAATGCTGCGGAAGCGAATGTCGCCAAGGCTGCTACGGATGAAGCGAAAGTTGCCGCTCTGATGGAAGTGCTCAAACTGGCTCCTCAGGAATATGTGGACAATTTCTATGGTGACGTGAAAGCGGAAATCAAGAAGCTGGACAAGGATGACAAGTCCGGCCTGAAAGCTGCGGACGCCCTCTCCGACCAGCTTAAAAAGGAACGGAAAGATGTTCAAAATTATCTTGCTGGCAAGCTGACGGACAAGACTACGCCTGCGGAAGCCCTTCAGGTGGTTAAGGCATATCCCGACCGCGACAAGCTTCTGCCGGAAACACAGCAGGAGTTGCTGATGATGGAGTTCGGGACCTACCTGAATTCCACCGGTGACGTGGACGGCGCCGTTCTGATTCTGGATAAGGTGGCCGAGTTGAAGCCGGGAACGGAAGCCGGAATGCAGGCCCCCCGCATCAAGGCCGGCATTCTTGCCAACAAGGATAAGATCAAGGCCCAGATTGACGCTGCCAAAAAGGCGCAGGGCAAATAATTAAAGCCGCTTTTCTTTTCCCTTGATTTGGGAAAACAGCCCCGCAACGGTTTTCTGCCGTTGCGGGGTTTTGCTTTCCCCCTGTTTCTCCGGTTACTCAAAAGGGATGATGAAAAGGAGGCACTGTGGCTTATGAGGGGCGCTGTTCTTCTGCGGCGCGTGTTTTCGGCGCTTCTGCTGCGGGAGTGGCGAAAGGCAGGATTTGATGCCGATTCCGTCAGGCCGGGTATATGGGATAGGCAAGAGTACCGTGTGGCGGCAACACTATTCTCCGGTAATAAAAATCCGGTCTAGGAGAGAGTGCGGGAAAGGCATGCTGTTTTCTTGGAAGAACTGGTTATTGAAGTTTGATGACGGTATCCAGCCTGTCCCAGGTGACACCCTCGGGCAAAGTGATTTTGTACTGGTCTCCTTCCTTTTCAAGCCTGACGAATTTTCCGTTCCCGGTACCGTTCACAATGAGGGTCGCTCTCGTGAATTTTTCCCCGATATCTTTGATGAACAGGGGGGTATTTCCCTTCAGCTCTTTTCCCTGTCGGGCAATCAGCGGGCTGACGTGCAGGTAAACGGTTTTTTTGCCGTTGTGATCCGCTCTGTAGCAACTGCCGCCCCATGGCTGGTCCCTGTAGGGGCCTCCGCGAGTGTTGTAAATGGCCTCCTTGTAGAGAGCAATCCATTTTCCCATGGACAGAAAAGTTTCAGCCTGTTTCGGATCAAATGTTCCCAGTGGAGTGGGACCGATGTTGTAAAGCAGGTTGCCGTCCTTGACAATGTTATTGATCAGGAATTTGACGGAGGTTTCGACGGGTTTGGTTGTTGCGTTGGATGTGTAGGACCAGTTGCCCGTCCAGCGGGTGCCGGGGATATCCGCCACGGTCATGCAGCTTTCCCAAGGCGTTTGAGTGTTGAAGGGGCCTAGCTTGCATTCCGGCGTCAGGAAATCCCCTTTCAGATCATCGGGCAGCGGTTCCTTATTGCCTCCGCGGGTGCTGTTCATGCGGTTGTTGATCAGAATGTCCGGCTGGTACTGCTTGATGCGGCGTATCATGGTGCGGGGATCCCACTGGTTGAGGGAGCTATTGCCCAGGCTGTCGAACCAGAGCACATCCACTTGGCCGTAGCGGGTGAGCAGTTCGCTGACTTGGCCGAAGTAGTATTCCAGATAACGGTAGTGCTGGTCGGTCAGGTAGTAGGGGTTGTACCAGTCTCTTCCAGAATAATAAAATCCCAGTCTGAGCCCGGCCGCATGAACTGCCGCCGCGAATTGTTCCACGATGTCTTTGCCGTAGGGGGTGGCAGCAATGGTGAAGGTGTCGTAGTTGGAGGGGAAGTTAGAGAAGCCGTCGTGATGCTTGGTGGTCAGCACGGCGTATTTCATACCGCTTTTTTTGGCGACGGACATCCATTTTCTGGGGTCATATTGCTTGGGGTTGAAGCGGCGGTGGGCGGAGTCGTACTCAAAGTCTACGGTATTCTTATGACCGCTCGCGCTGTCTTTGGGACGCGCCGCATTGCGTTCCCAGCTTATTTCCCGTTCCAGCAGGGAAGAAGGGTTCCAGTGAACAAACAAGCCGAATTTGGCATCCCGAAACCATTTTAACTGTTTATTATCGGCCTTGAAATCGAAGAGCCCGTTGACGGCTTCATTAATCAGGTCATGGTCTTCTACTGGAGAGAAGATGTCTTTTTCAGGAGAGAGAATCACCAGTCCTTCCGCCATGGGTTGCATGCGAAAGTTCGGTACGGGAGATTTTTCCTTGTCTCCCTGCCAGAGGTTGAGTTGCAGAACCCTGGCCACATTGCTTATTTCATAAGCTTTCTGTCCGGCTGCTTCCTCCATGATTTCATCAGGCAGTTCCCTGTTGAAAATGGCCTGTACAAAGGGTTGGCTGATATAGATTTTTCCGTTTTCCCGGAAAGGTCTGATATCTTCGGGCAGAGGGATTCGTTTATTTCTGGCCATCACGCAGGGTGCGCCATGCAGCTTGTCCGTATCTACGGTAAAGTACACGGCGTTTCGAAGTTTTTCAGATAGTTCCTTTTGAAGTTCGTTCACATTTTCCTGGTAGCTCCTGCCGGGATGGAAACGGTTATTGATGCTTTCCGCCTGTTTTTCCGTGATGACCGGGCCGATCCACTGGCTGGCAGCTTCGTCTTTGGTTCCGCAGCCTACAATAATCCGGAAATATTTTCCTGCATCCTTGTCCGTCAGGGTGTAGGATTCCGCATCACGGCTCTGCTGAACCACTACGGTTTTTCCGTTTCGGACATCTGCTTTTTCCCACCGGATCACAGGATTGGCGGATTCTCCGTCAGGTGTGCTGTAACGGCTTTCCAGCGTAGTTCCGACCACTTCTTCACCGTTAATATAAGGTCTGAGCCACGGGACGGTGATGGCATTCCCTACCTGAATGGAGATTATCCCCGCGAGTACGGTCAAGATACAGGATGTCCGGTGTTTGAATTTAAACATGGGAAAAATTTAGAGGAGGAATAACCGGGAGAACAGGATAAACCCCCTCCGTTTTGTAAAAGACCAGTAAGGAAGAGGGGTGTTTTTCTTTCTATGAAATTTTATATGTATCATGAGCGTACGAAGGAAAATATATTGTTAAGCCGCAGAACTGGGAGCCGGGTGGGATAAAGGTTCTGGGAGGAGCCTTCCGCTTCTGGGCGGGCGCTCAGGTCGTTGTGGTTCTGCCGCCGTATTTCTTGACGTGAAGCCTTGCGTACGGGAAGGAAACCTGACAGAATCCCGCCATGCGCCTGTTCATGATGTTCTGTGTGATGCTTTTGCTCGCCGGATGCGATACGCGCACGAGCGTGGAACGGGCGCAGGAGGCAGGGGTGCTCATCGTGGGCAATAATGCGGAGCCCCAGAGCTTTGACCCCCACATCGCCACTTCCGTTTCCGATTTCAAGATGATCAATGCCGTCATGGAGGGGCTGCTGCGCGGGGATTCCAGGGATGACGCCGTTTTTCATCCCGCTGTGGCGGAGTCGTGGACGCATAGTCCGGAGGCGGACAAGTGGCGTTTTTCCCTCCGGAAGGACGCCGTGTGGAGCGACGGCGTTCCTGTGACGGCCCATGATTTCGTGTATGCCTATCACCGCCTGCTTCATCCGGGGTTTGGAGGGAGGTACGCGGACATGCTTTATCCGCTGAAGAATGCGGAAGCCTATAACCGGAACAGGCGCAGCCTGCTGCTGTGCGGTCCCGGTTCCCGGCTGGCTGGGGAAGAGGGGCTGGAAGAGAGGGTTCTGGCCCGGGTGGATTGGGAGAGGCTGGATGGTATGGGAGCCGCTGAGCTGGAGGCTCTGCGGGATGATCCTACCCTGATGGAGTGGCCGGACGGGATGCCGGAGGAAGGAGCGCGGAAGATTGCGGCCCGGATGTTGGAGGATGTCCGGGCCGGAAAGCCGGATTTATGGGAGGAAGCCCGCGTGGGCGTGCGCGCCGCGGATGATTATACCCTGGAGATGGAGCTGCGTTCTCCGATGCCCCAGCTTCCCCTGCTGTTGCTTCACTGCACCTGGTTTCCGGTTCCCCGCCATGCCGTGGAAGCCCACGGCGGCATGCTGGACAGGACGGGGAAATGGACGCGGCCCGGAGCGGCCGTAGGGAACGGACCTTTTCTTATGGCGGAGCACCGTTTCAATGATTATGTGGAGGTGCGCCGCAATCCCCGGTACCGGAACGCTTCCGCCGTCCGGCTGAATGGAGTCCGTTTTCTTCCCACCGTGAACGGCTTTACGGAAACCCGCATGTTTTTCAACGGCAAGCTTCATGTCACCAACAACGTGCCTCCGGAGATGACGGCTTACGCCCGGGAGCGCGGCGGCGATGATTTTTGCCAGGATGATTATTACGTAACTATTTTTTACCGTCTGAATACGTCGCGTGCGCCGCTGAATGACGCCCGGGTCAGGCGGGCCCTTTCCCTGGCGGTAGACCGGGAGGCTCTGGTGCGGGACGTGGTGTGCGGCGGCGGCCAGCCGTGCTTCGGCTTTACGCCGGACGGCGCCGGATACAAGACGCCGCATGGGGTGGAGTTCAATCCGGAGAAAGCGCGTTCCCTGCTGGCCCAGGCCGGTTTTCCCGGCGGGAAGGGTTTTCCCCGGCTGGAGCTGATGACTACATCCCGCGAAGTTCAGAAGACGATGGCGGAAGCCATCCAGGGCATGTGGAAAAAGCATCTGGGGATTCATGTGGATATCCGTTCCTGTGAGTGGACGGCCTACAAGTTCGCGCAGAATTCCATGCAGTATGATTTTAGTTCCTCCTCATGGTCCGGTGATTATCTGGACCCTTCCAGTTTTCTGGATTTGTGGGGTTCCGCCTCCGGGAACAATAATACGGGCTGGTTTCATCCGGAGTATGAACGCCTGCTGGCGGAGAGCCGCGCCACGGGAGACCAGGAGAAGCGCATGGCCCTGCTGGCCCGTGCGGAAGCGCTGATGCTTTCCGAATCCCCGGTGATTCCCCTGTATTGGGCCAAACGGTCCTATTTGAAGAGGCCGGAGGTGCGGGGATGGCACCCCCTGCTGCTGGACAATCATTTGTTTGAGGATATCAGCCTGGACGACGCCCGGGAACATGGGAAGGAGGCCGCGCCTTGACCAGGATGATTCTGAAACGCCTGGGGCAGGGGCTTCTGGTCCTGCTGGTGCTGGAAACTGTGACGTTTTTCCTGATACGCCTGTTGCCGGGGCACCCCTTCATGGGGGAAAAGAAACTTCCGGAGCATGTCCTCCAGCAGCTCCAGGCCAGTTACGGGCTGGATCAGGCTCCCCTGGTCCAGTACGGGCGTTACTGGTGGAACATGCTGGTTCATGGCGACCTGGGGCCGTCTTTGGTGAAGGAAGGCGTCAGCGTGGCGGATATGATCGGCCAGTCATTCCCTGTTTCCCTCCAGCTTGGAGTCATAGGCATGGCTATTTCCATTCTGGCGGGGATTCCCGCCGGAATTGTGGCGGCACTATACAAGAACCGGTGGATGGACTGGTGGGTGATGCTCGTTTCCATGGCCGGCATTTGCATTCCCGCTTTCGTCGTGGCTCCGCTGCTTGGCGTGGCGTTGGGCATGCATGTGCCCGGCTTGAGCGTGGCCGGATGGGATTCTCCCGGTTGTGTGGTGCTTCCGGCGCTGACGCTGGGGCTGGTGAATGCCGCATATCTGGCGCGCCTGACGCGCGGCGGCATGATTGAAGTGCTGGGGCAGGATTTCATCCGGACGGCTCGAGCCAAGGGGGCGGGGCCTTTCCGTACGGTTTGGAAGCACGCTTTGCGAGGCGGCCTGATTCCGGCCCTTTCCTATCTGGGGCCTGCTTTTGCCGCTATGATTACCGGTTCTTTTGTGGTGGAGACCTGTTTCCAGGTTCCCGGCATGGGGCAGCATTTCGTGAACGCAACCACGGACCGGGATTATTTCCTCATCCAGGGGCTTGTCCTGTTTTACGGCATTCTGATCGTCGCGGCCAACCTGGGTGTGGATCTGGTGCAAATGGCCGTCAACCCGAGATTGAGAAAGGAATCATGAGAAAAAGAGGATGGAACAGGACGGAGGAACAGGGTTCCTCCCTGTGGAAGGACGCTTTTCTGCGTCTTTCCCGCAACCGGGCGGCCATGTTTTCCCTGCTGGCGCTGGCGCTGATTGCGTCGGCCTGTTTTCTGGGTCCCCTGCTGCCGTGGCTGCCTCATCCTAATGTGCAGGATTTGTCCCGGATTGCGGAAAGCCCTTCCAGGGACCATTGGTTCGGCACGGACCAGCTTGGGAGGGACCTGCTGGCGCGTGTCCTGTACGGCGGCCGCATTTCCCTGCTGGTGGGAGTGGTCGCTACGGGCGTTTCCCTGGTGATTGGCGTGGCGTACGGACTGGTTTCCGGTTATGCCGGAGGCAGGCTGGATGCCCTGATGATGCGCCTGGTGGATGTGCTTTTTGCCCTGCCGTTCATTGTGCTGGTGATTATTTTTTCCTTGTCCGTGGAGGAGCCGGCCCGGAGGCTGACGCAGTGGGTTTCCGGCATGACGGGCTGGTCTGTGGAAATGGTGAGCCCCATGACCGGGCTGATTCCCCTGTTCATCGCCATCGGCGCTTTGGGCTGGCTGACGCTGGCGCGTATTGTCCGGACGCAGACGATGGAGCTGAAAGGGCAGGAGTTTGTGGAAGCTGCCCGTTCCCTGGGCATCGGCCACATGAAGATTCTGTTCCGCCATATTGCTCCGAATTTGTTCGGGGCCGTCATCGTGTATACGACGCTGGCCGTTCCCGGCATCATGCTGCTGGAAGCCGTCCTGTCCTTTCTGGGGCTGGGCGTGAAGGCTCCCAATTCCTCATGGGGAACGCTGATCAAGGAAGGGGCGGACCGCATGGAGGTAAGTCCGGAATTGCTTTTGTTCCCGGCGCTCCTGTTTTCGGCTACCCTGTTGGCGCTGAATTTCCTGGGGGACGGCCTGCGGGACGCCCTGGATCCCAAGTCCTCCAAGGACTGATGTTTTTAAATAAAAATCATGAAGATTGCGTTAACGATTTCCATGCTGGTGGTCTCCAACGTTTTTATGACGTGGGCGTGGTACGGCCATCTGAAGAAGGGGTCCGGGGCGGATGGCAAGCCCCTGCTGGTAATTATCCTGATGAGCTGGGGATTGGCGTTTTTTGAATATTGCTTCATGATTCCCGCCAACCGCCTGGGCAGTGCGGGCGGGCTTAACGTGGCCCAGCTCAAGATTATTCAGGAGGTGATTACCCTGTGCGTGTTTATTCCTTTCGCCCTGTTCTACATCGGAGAAAAATGGAAGTGGGATTACCTGTGGGCGTTTTTATGTGTATTGGGAGCCGTTTTCTTCGTCAACAGGGAGCGTTTGTTCGGGTGACAGACTTTTTCCGTTCGCATTCCTCCCGCCGGACTGTCTTACCCTGAAGAAAGATGAAGATGAACATAATTCCTGTTTTTGCCGCAGCAGCCTCAATCGTTTTGGCCGCAGGCTGCCATCATCGCCACCACGATCGTGATTATTACCGTTCCGGGCCGCCGCACCATGATAATTATCATCATGACCGTGGCGGCTGGGATCAAAGGCGGACAAAGCCGGTCCCCAAGCCGCGCCCGCATTACATAACCGCCAATCATGCTTCCTATCCCCGCCTGTACCAGCTTCTGTAGATTCGCGGGGACGTTTCTCTGCATCCGGAAGGGAGCAGGGCTGGTCCGTGACATGGAACGGGAGGAAGGGCCATGCGGGGAAAATGCCAGCACCGGCGTGCCGTTTATTCCGCCTTTCGGGACGGATTCCGTGCCTGTTCCCTCACGTCGGGACCGGTGGCGGGGGACTCTTGGCCGCGTTCGATGAGCCGCGCACAGGATATAGGCTTGAAAAGGCGCGGTGCCCCCGGCACTCTATGCGCCAGATCAATGACTATAGATGAGCAATTAGACATATTGATGGGCGGTACCGCCGTCGTGATCAGCCGCGAAGAGCTGAAGGAGCGTCTCAAGCTGGGCCGCCCCCTGCGCGTGAAGCTGGGCGTGGACCCTACTGCGCCGGACATCCACCTGGGCCATACCGTGGCTATTGAGAAATTGCGCCAGTTCCAGGAACTTGGCCACCAGGCTGTTTTGCTCATCGGGGATTTCACCGCCACGATCGGCGACCCTTCCGGCCGTTCCGTGACCCGCCCCCCCCTTTCCCGTGAACAGGTGCTGGAGAATGCGGAGACATATACCAAGCAGGCGTTCAAGATTCTGGACCGTGACAAGACGGAGATCGTGTATAATGGGGACTGGTTCCGCAAGATGACGTATGAGGAGGTGCTGAAGCTTAATTCCCGCGTGACCATGCAACAGATGCTGGCCCGGGAGGATTTTAAGGCCCGTGTGGAGGGAGGTAAGGAGGTGCGCCTGCATGAGATGCAGTATCCGATTATGCAGGGCTGGGATTCCGTGGAAATCCGTGCGGACGTGGAACTGGGCGGGACGGACCAGCTTTTCAACATCCTGGTGGGCCGCGACCTTCAGAAGGAGGAAGGCATGCTGCCGCAGATCGCCATGACGATGCCTCTTCTGGAAGGTCTGGACGGCGTGCGGAAGATGTCCAAGTCCTACGGGAATTACGTGGGCGTGGATGAGGCTCCGGAGATGATGTTCGGCAAGATGATGAGCGCCAGCGACGAACTGATGGACCGCTATTACCTGGTGCTGCTGGGTGAGAAGCGGGACATGGGATTGCATCCGATGGAAGCCAAAAAGCTCCTGGCCTGGAAAATCACGGCACGCTATCATGATTCCGCCGCTGCGGATGCCGCGCGTTCTGACTGGGAAACCCGTTTTTCCAAGAGGGATTTGGCTGCCGCGGATTTGCCGGAAGTGGAGATTGCCTCCCTGCCTGCCGACATGAATGCCCTGGCCCTGGTTTCCTTCCTGTTTGAGAATGTTTTCCAGGTGAAAAAATCCAATGGCGTTCTCCGCAAGGAGCATTTCACGCCCGGCGCTATCCAGTTGAATGATGTGAAAATGACAGACCCCTCCGCCGTTTTGGAACTGGCTCCGGGCAGCATCCTGCGCCTGAGCAAGAAGCATGCTGTGCGTTTCAAATAGAACGCCGGAGGCGGCATTTACCTTTTTTCCTTCTCCATGCCGGGATCCCTTGCCAAATTGGATCGCTTCACCATCGGCCTCATCGTCAGTGTGGGCGCGGGAATTCTGGTTCCCTGTTCCGGAGTATGGGATACGGTGTTCAGCCGCCTGAGCGATGCAGCCATCGTTCTGCTTTTTTTTCTGTACGGGGCCAAGCTTTCCCGCCGTTCCGTATGGGAAGGGTTGATGCACTGGCGCCTTCAGGGGCTGGTGGCTGCGAGCACCTTTGTTATTTTCCCCCTGCTGGGTATATTCAGCATGCCCTTGTGGAATAGTGTGCTGGGGCCGGATTTGTGCATGGGAATGCTGTATGTGTGCATGCTGCCTTCCACCGTGCAGTCCAGCATAGCGTTCACTTCCATGGCGGGCGGCAATGTGGCCGCGGCCATTTGCTCCGCTTCCGTTTCCAGCCTGCTGGGGGTGTTCCTCACCCCCTTGCTGGTGGGGCTGGTGTGGTCCCGCGGAGGGGAAGGGGGCGTGGATTTTTCCACTTTCCTGAACATCTGCTATATTATTCTGGTGCCTTTTGTGGCCGGCCAGTTCGCCCAGCGCTGGATTGGCAAATGGGTAGTCACGCACCGGAACCTCACTTCCTGGACAGACCACAGCACCATCTGGCTGGTTATTTACACGGCATTCAGCCATGCGATGATTAACGGCGTATGGAAAAATCTGCCCTGGCTTTCCCTGGTGGAGGTGCTGGCTTTTTGCGGCCTTCTGCTGGCCGCGGCCCTGTGGCTGACGGCTTTCCTTTCACGCAGGCTCCGTTTTTCCCGCGAGGACCGCATTGCGATTATTTTCTGCGGCTCCAAAAAGAGCCTGGCTACCGGCATTCCGATGATGAACGTGATTTTTGCCGGAGCCCCCATCGGGCTGCTGGTGATTCCCATCATGGTGTTCCACCAGCTCCAGTTGATGGTTTGTTCCTTCCTGGCCCGGAAGTGGGCGAAGGACGTGGGAAAGGGAGAACAACTTTAAGATGGCCTCTGTTTGCCTGCCCTCTCAATGTCCGGTCAGGCGCAGGACTCCGTCGTATTGCATGTCCCGGCCCGGAACAATGATGTGGCTGCCGCGGGAGGGAACTTTTGCAGTAACGGGTTTGTTGCGGAACTGGGCCAAAAACCGCTGGAAGGATTCCATGTCTTCCGGAATGATTTTTACTTCCGTATAGGCGGGGTTGGAAGGCGCATTCGTGATCTCCACCCGGAAGGAACCCGCGATATTGCCGTCCGGCGCATAGAATTCCAATGATTCTTCCGGAGGGGAGGGATGCATGAAAAACAGGAAGAACATGATGCCCAAGGCCGCCAGGGTGACGACAGTCAGCGGAATGTTTTTTCTGAGGGGACTGATATGCATGCCTTCTTTTCCTTTCTTCCATAAGATTATGGGTTTTGCCGGAGTGTGTCAACCCCTCCGGGGGACAGGCGATGATGCATTCCTTCCCCATATTCTTTTCAAGGAACCTGTTCCGGAAGAACGGGAGACGGAAAAAGGGTTGCGTCCGCGGGACAATGTGGTAGCTTGTGCGGGCAAAGGGAACCCTATGACCTTACCTGTAAAGATTCTGTCCGTATTGGCAGGGCTGAGCCTGGCGGGAAGCGCCCGGGCGCGCATTTGGACGAATGACCGGGGCGCTACCGTCGTAGCCGTGCTGGTGGCCGTCCGTGATGCGGAGGTTGATTTGAAGCTTCAGGATGGTCGCGTGGTGGCTGTTCCCAAGAATATTTTTTCCGGAGCCGACCAGGAATATATTCTGGAATGGGTAAAGTCTGGCGGGACGCTCCCTGATACGGATGTGGGGGCTGAGAATCCTCCTGTGCAGGGGGATTCCGGCAGACGGTACGTTCCCCTGGAGCCGAATTGGGATGCTCCCTGGCCGGAGAGGGTGGTTGTTCCCGGTTTCCTGCTGGTGAAAACCGTGCAGGAGACGGAGGAGCTGAGTGTGTATGAAACGGATCATTTCATCATGGAGTCTCCCGGAAAGCTGCCGGAAGCGGAGCGTATGATCCTTGCCCGGCGTTTTGAAACCATTCTGTCTGCCCTGGCAGCTGTTCCGTTGAATCTGGCGGTGGCCCGCCGGCCTTCCCGCAAGTATCTGGTGAGGGTATGTTTCCAGGAAGAGGATTTCAACAGGGCTCCGGGCCTGCGGAACGGGCATCTCAAGTTTTCCCCTACCAGTTTCACGGCTCTGCTGTTGCGGGATAAGAAGGGAAAGCTGCTGAAGCCGGGACTGGATCCGCGCTTTGCCGTCACGCACTGGGCGGCGCAGTCCATGGATTGGGATCACTGGCTGGTGGACGGCTTTTCCGCGTACATGGCTTTTCTTCCCATGGAGAAGGAAGCTCCGGTATTCCGGAAGATTCCGGAAAGGCTGGCCGCGATGGTTCCGCGCGCCGTCCGCACGGGCAGAGAAGCTCTGCCGGCCCTGGCGGACATGCTGTCCAGGGATTCAGCACATTCCGCCGCGGAGCATGGCGTTTCCTCCAGGGGAGGAACGCTTCAGTATTGGGCCGATTTGTTGTGGATGGTTTACTGGAGCCACCTGGAAGGGAGCGGAAAGGCGGAGCGCCTCAGAAGCTATTTGAGGGTTCGTGATGCGGAGGGCGGCGGGAAGGCGCGTGCTGTTTTGCTGGATGGGAAGACTCCGGAGGATGTACAGGGGGAAATGGCCGCGGCCTGGAAAAAAATGGGATTGAGGCTGAGATTTTCTCAGCCGGCTTCTGCTGCCGCGGACAGGGAGTCTGCAGGAAAATAACGGGAAGGGAGGGAAGAAAAACTCCTGCCGGGAAGGTGTGGGAAACCTGCGTCTCAAATGGTGCCGTTGAGTTTTCTCCCTATCCAGAACAGGGTAAGCAGAAGGATGAGGATGGAGAGCGTATACGGGTTGCACCAGAGCAGGATGCGCGTTTCCATGGGCGGCGGCACCGGGAGATCCCTGATTTCCTTAATGAGCCGCTGTATTTCCTCAGCTTTTACCATGCGCCCGCGTGTGATGGAGGCCATTTCCTCCATTAGCGCGGTATTGACGGGGCTGCCTATTTTTTCCAGCGTTTCACTCATGGTGATGACGGGAAGCGTAACGGATTTATCCGGTTCCGCAGAGGATGAAGCTGTGAGCTTCCAGGTGCCGGGACGGTTGATTTTGACGGAGGCGGTAAAGGAGCCCCATGTATGGTCCATAGTGTCCATTTGAACGCGGCTGGAGCTTCCTTCCGGAGTTGTAATGTCCAGAAAAACCTCTCCATTCTGGAGAGGGGCCCCCAGTTTGTCGGAGACCATGGCGGTGACGGTCAGCGTGTCTCCCGGCCGGGGCCGTTCCGGGGTGGGAATCAGACGGATTCTTTCCCCTGCGGCCATGTTGCGCTGGTAACTCATCCAGCGGGCCACCTGGCTCCAGAAACGGTAATGGTATTTGTCTTCTACTCCTCGCCTCCATCGCCAGGCGGAATCCGTTCCCATGAAGAGGACTTTTCCGTTGCCGCAGGACTGGGTGACAATAAGAGGAATGCGGCCATAGGCATTCTTATCCGCCGCATGCACGGCCAGGACAGTGCTTCCCGCTTTGGGCCGTTCCACGGGGGCGTACCAGTTGAAGCCCGGCAGATTGCGCCATACTTCTTCGTTTTCACCCTCCGTATCCGCCAGCATGGTAAGCAGGGAGCCGCGGCCTTCCGGCGTCAGGATAAGGGGGGATGGGGAAGGCTGGGTTGTCCCCTCCGGCTTGGTGTTGAGGAATGTAACGGGCATCAGGTCCCCCAGTTCCGATTTCAGGAGTTCCATTTGCCTGCCCTGGTAGCCGGGGAGGAAGACGATGCCGCTGGCCTGGTTTTTTACCATGCCTTTGAGCAGGGAGGCCTGTTCTTCCGTCAGCCCTTTGGAGCCCAGCCCCACGTCGCCGATGAAGATGACGTCATACCGGGCCAGGTCTTCCATCCTGTCCGGGAATTTGACCAGGTACCCGGGGCCTTCCCCCATTTCTTCCAGTCCCGGATGAAAGAGCAGGGTATGCACGTCCACGCCGGGATCCCGGTACAGGGCGTTCCGGATGAAGCGGTATTCCCAGCGCGGCAGGGTATCGATGACCAGTGCTTTGATGGATTCCCTCCTGCCGGAGATGCTGAAGGAAGAGGCGTTATTATTGTGCATCCGTTCCTGGGGCTGGACCGGGAGTTTGAGTTCCAGCGTTTCCGCTCCTTCTTTTTCTATTTTCCACAGAACCGCGTCGGATACCTCCCCCTGGGCCGGAATGGTGACCGTGCGGGTGACGGTTTTTCCTGTATCCCTGGAAGTCATGATGAGCGTGGTGCGCGTTTCTTTGCCCAGCGTGCTTTTAATGGTAAAGGGTATTTGCACCGTTTCCCCGATGATGCCGTAAGTGGGGGCTTTCACGTCCTGAAGGGCCAGGTCCGGGAGGGGATACGGGCTGCCTGCGGAAATGATGAACAGGGGGATGCCCCTGGTGCGCATGCGCTGGGCCTGTGTCAGCACGGAGGATGAGGCGTTGTGGCTGCCGTCCGTGAACATGATGACCGCCCGGAGGTTGTCGGAGGATTGCATGGCGTCCTCCAGCGGCTTGGCCAGGTCTGTGCCGGCCATGGCATAATCCGGAGAGTCCGGCGCAGGTGGCGCGCCGAAGGAGGCGTATTCCACTACATGCGTGTCTTTGAGGGATTCCGTACTGTTGCCCTTGAGCAGTTCCTGCACGTAGGCCGTGCGTGTGACGACATGCTGGGGGGAGATTTCAACATCCTGCGTTTCCATGGAGCCGGAGCGGTCCTCCAGAATGGAAACCTTGGGTTTTTCCTGCGGGGCGGAGGTGATGATCCATTCCGGCTGGAAGAGCAGGAAGCAAATGAAGCCAAGGATTGCCAGGCGAAGAATTTCCAGTTTGAATGTCAGCGGCCGGCGGTTGCGCTTGCAGGCGATATAGCTCATCCAGATGCCGGCTGCCATAACCAGGACGGTCAGGATGACGCTTGACGCAGTAGGTTGAAGGCTCAGGTTCATGGACGGGTGGTGGGGGAGGGGCGTTTGGCCGTCTGGCCGGGCAGGCACAGGAGGGCTTCCATCAGCAGGCTGGCGAGGGCGAAGAACAGGAAGAGCTTCCATGCTTCCTGCACCAGGGAGGGGGCTTCCTCTGCACTCTGCATGGAACTGATGGAAGCTTCCGGCAGAAGGAGGTGGAGTTTTTCATCCGTAATCTGGTCAGGCATGTCTTCCGGCCAGGGGCGGTTCACGGCGTAGGTCTGTGCTCCCAGTCGGTACACGCCTGCCGTATCGGCCGGAGAACCGGAGGGGTGGCTTCCCTGGGCATTATCCAGGCGCACGGGGGTGTCCGTGGCGGATTGCGGCAGGGAGGCGTCATTCACCCGTAGGGAAATGGAGGTGGAAAAGCGTTCCGCCCCCCGGTCCGCCATGCGCTGGAGCAGGGGGAGCAGCAGGTGGCCGTCCGCCAGGTTGGACCAGGAATATCTGGGCAGCGTTCCCAGGAACAGAGCGGACCCTGTTCCGGCCCTGACCTGGGCCAGAGCGCAGGAACCGTCATCCCAGGAGGCCAGAGTGCGGTATTTGCCCAGCAGGGGTTTTCTACGCACGGCGCGGAGACGGTTGGCGGGGATGGGTGTCTGATCGGAACCGTCGCGGAGGAATCCCCTTTGCCGGTCCCACGTTTCCAGACGGTAGTATTGTTCGGACGGAGCCGTCTCCGTCGCGCCCCAGGAAACGCCCAGGAATGAATGCCGTGTTCCGTGTTCCGTGTCGTCAGGCAGGAAAAGGGCTATTCCTCCTTCTTCAATGAATGTCTGGAGTTTTTTTCCCATTTCCGCGCGCGGCGGCGGCCCGTACCAGACGACCATGGACTGGGAGGCCAGATTAGCCTGAGCTTCCCGCGTATTGCCGGGCATCGTGGCTTTCCTGCCGGGCAGGCCGGGAGGGGCGGACATCAGGGAAAGGGTTTTCCCCACTTCTCCCGAAGGACCGAAAATCAGGATGTTGGCGAGAGGCTTGGGGGCGAAGGTGAAGAAGGAAATGTCATCCCTGATGAAGTCGTCATGAGGCAGCGCAACGAAGCCGAAGCCGGATTCCTTGCCCTGCGGCAGGGGTATTTCTTTCCGGATGGAGGTGTTTTCCCCTGCCAGTTGCAGCGTGGCGGAGGAGGAGGCGTTATCCACGGAAAGCTGCATCGGCACGTCCTCCGGCTGGTTGGGGTTGAAACCCTGCCGCAGCACTTCCAAGTCCAGCACCAGTTTCCCGTTATTTACCTGAGCCTGCCGGACTCTGATGCCGCGGTTGCTTTCCGGCCTGTCGCGGAGGGCCATGATGCGGATGGAAGGGGGCAGGGGAAGGGCGGCCAGCCTCTGGCGCACACCGGGCCAGAGAGGGGAGTCTGGCTTCCAGGAAGAGGCCTGCATGTCCGAGGCAATCCAGATTTCCGTCTTTCCTGCGCCGGATTCTTCCAGGTACGGGATGGCTTTTTGCAGAAGTGCCGGAATATCCGCGCCTCCATCCGTTGTCTTGCTTACAGTCAGATCCGCCAGGGCTTCCGGAGCGGGAATCTGGGTCACGGTTCCGGTGGCGGAATCAAGCAGGGACAGGCGGCAGTGGCCGAGCTGCGCGAACGTGGATTCCACCAGCGGGGGGATGGCATCCCGGAGGGAGCTGGTTTTGTCCGGCCGGGCATCCATGGAAGCGGAACGATCCAGAACCAGCAGGACTTCATTCAATCCGGAGCTCCCCCAGCCGAAAAAGCTTCCGAGCAGGGGCCGCGCAAAGGCCGTTACCAGTGCCGCCACAGCCATCACGCGCAGCGCCAGAATCAGATAGTGCAGCAGTTTTTTTGTTCCACGTGTTTCCCTGGCCGCACGGAGAAGGAATTCCATGGCCGCCCAGGGGACGGAACGGTGCCGCCACCGGTTGACCAGGTGGATGATGATGGGAACGGAGGCTGCAAAGAGAGCCCACAGCAGCCAGGGAGAGTTGAAGGACATGGCGGGACAGGGATAATTGGAGGGTCAGAGCTGCCTGGTCAGGTGGAGGGCGGGCCGGGCAGCAGTTGCCGGAGGATGTGAAGGGTCATTTCCCCGGTTTGCTGGAAGGATTTTTCGCCCAGAATGCCGATGTTATCCTTGGAGGTGTGCCACCAGTTGCCGTCCTGGAAGTCGTCAATCAGGTTCAGCGTGTCCACGCCACGCTCCATGAAAGGAACGTGGTCATCCAGGATGGCATAGCCGGATACTCCCCATTCCTCTGGGGAATAACCCAGTTCACGGATGGCGCGGGAATAAACCCGGTACATGGATTGGGGCGTCATGGCCGGGATGCGTATCTTTTTACCCTGCCGCCCCACCATGTCCAGATTGATCATCCATTCGGGGAGCGGCTGCCGCATGGAGGATGCGTAATGCTTGGAGCCGTACAGGCCGTCGTCGCTGTCCATATGTTCCGCAAAACTTTCTTCCCCGTCAAAAAACACAAGCTCCAAATTTCCGGCGCGTGCGGGGTCTCCGGACAGAATGCGGGCTGTCTCCAGAATGGCCGCAGCTCCCGATGCCCCGTCATTGGCGCCGGTGAATCCGTCGATGCCCCGCTTGGTGTCAATGTGGCAGGTCAGCAGGCCCCGAACCGGATCCAGGAAGTTTGGAGCCTTGCCAAAACGGGCCCTCAGGTTGACGAACCGGACGGGGCCCTGGGGCGTTTCCTTTTCAAAAGCCTGTTCCCGGCAGGTCCAGCCGCATTTGGCCAGTTCCTCCTTCAGGTAGTCCATCTGCCTGCGGTAGCCGGGAGTGCCTGAAGCCCGGTTCCCCATTTCCGTTATCCGCGCGGCGTGGAACAGAGCGTTTCCTCCGTTGAAACAATCCGTTTGCCGGATTTGCGCGGGAACGGTTTCCTTACCGGGCACGGGCGTTTCCACGGGGTTTTCGCACTGCATCAGCAGGGCCGTGAACAGGAGAAGTCCGATGCGGGGCGTCATGGAAAAAGGGGGAGGAAGTTTACTTGGAATCAGGCCATTCATCCTGGCCCAGAAGCTCAAGGATGCGGATGAAGTCCGCTTTGCTGGAGAAGGTGATTTCAATGGCCCCCCGGCTTCCCTGGCCGGAAATGTTCACCGGAGTACCGAATTGTTTGGCGAGGATGCTGGAAATTTTCTTATATTGAGGGGAGGACGGTTTTTTAACGGGAGCCGGCTCCGGCGGGTTGAGCATCTTCTGAATAGCCTTCTCCGTCTGGCGGACGGTGTAGCCCTTGTTGACGATGTCGCGCCCAAGCTGGATTTGCTGGTCCTTGTTTTTGAGGGAGAGAAGTACCTTGGCATGCCCTACGCTGATAAAGGTATTGCCCAGCATGTCCTGAACCGGTTGAGGCAGGTCGAGCAGCCGCATGCTGTTGGCCACGGCGGCGCGTGATTTGCCTACGCGCTTGGCGATGTCCCCCTGCTTCATGCGGAACTCCGTTTTCAGGCGCATGTAGCCGGCGGCTTCTTCCAGCGGGCTGAGGTTTTCTCGCTGGAGATTTTCAATCAGGGCCAGTTCCAGCACGTCCTTGTCGGAAGCTTCCCGGATGATAGCGGGCACGGTGGATAGCCCTAGGATGCCGGAGGCTCTCCAGCGCCTTTCCCCGGCAATCAGTTCATATTTGCCGCTTTGCGTTTTACGGACGATTAAAGGCTGGATGATGCCGTGTTCCTTGATGGAATCTACAAGTTCCGCCAGTTGTTCCGGCGTGAAAATGGCGCGCGGCTGCAGGGAGCTGGGAATAATGGCGGCATGGGATAGTTGATGCACAACGTCTCCCGCCTGGGGAGCCGCCAAGGATTCACGAGACAGATTTTGATTGATAAGGGCGTCAAAGCCTTTCCCCAGAGCCGGTTTTGCCATAGCAGAGAAGAGACTAGCATGAACCGGTTCTGTTTTCAACAGGGTATTTGTTATCCGCGGCGGAAATTCCGGCGTTTGTCTCTGGCGGAATATTCCTTGTTCCCGGACGTATCAGGCGTGTTGCTCCCGCCCCAAGGGCAGGGCAAGGATGTCTGTGTCCGGGAGCGATCTGATGTCACCGCCGGTTCCATGCCGGTAAAGGCCCGTTTCCGGGCAATGAACAAAAAAATGAACAAAATGAATAGCAATAAACAGTCCTGCCGCAGCGCCATTTTTTCCCGCGGAACCGTTGCGGCACAACATGCGCGAGAATTCCTGGAACCCCTCACCCCCTCTCTCAAATGGACTTCAATTTGACAGAAGAACAAAAGAAAGCGGCTCTGGAGGCAGGAAAACAGGGCATGAAAAACGCTTATGAAAAAAGCGGAACACGTCCCGGATTGACCTGGTGGGAACGTCTCTTGTGGGTGGTTCTGGCCGGAGCGGCTTATGCGGCGTCTTCTCTCCTCTCCGGCTGCGGGTATACCGTAGACGTGACTGCAGAGCGGGCGGAGATATGCAGGGACGATTCCTGCCTGGTGCTGGAACCGGGGCATTTGTCCTGCTTCCAGAAACAGCCGAAAACGGAGATGCCTCCGGTTATCCAGAAAATCCGGCAGGGCAAATGACTGGGGGCCGTCCGATCTTTTGCTCCGGCGGTTTTAGGAAAAAACGGTTCTTCAGGAGCCGTTCCGACGGGAATCGTCCGGTGTGCTAGCGGTTGAGGCGGCATAAGAAAAACTGGGTATGAACGCTTTATCTGCCGCCTTTTCCTATTATCTGGCTGCAGGCCGGAGGGTGGAGGAAATGGAGGAAGACGGCTGCCGCCAGGATGTCTATGTCCGTACTCCGGAGCTTGTCCTGATGGCGCGCAGGGTGGATTCCTCCGCATCTTTCGGAAAGATTGTCGATGTCCGCTTCCGGTTTGAGCCGGTCCGGTGTGATGCCTGGCATCTCCATTTTCTGGCGGGAGATGTACGGGAATTGCTGGCTTATAAACGGGAGATTCTTTCCCTGCCCTGGATTCTGACCCAGCATGGCAAGCGGGGGGACGGGAGATTGGTAAAATTACCTGCTTCCCGGTTTTGCCGTCTGCTGGGAGCGTTTGTGGGGGACGAAGCGTTTTCCTGATCGTGTTAATGAAAGAGCCTCCGTGCGGATGTCTGCACGGAGGCTCTTTCATGGCATCCGGCGCATGGAAACAGGTTGCTGCAACAATGGTTGAATTCTCCTGCGCTCCTTTTCCGGGAGTTTTTTTTGCAGGAACTTCCCTAAACCAGGGATTGTGCGAACCGGTATGCCTCATTGCTGCGGTTCAGCCATCCTTTGCCGAACACGGGGAACTGTTTGCAAGAACGGTAAAATGATTTGCGCCGTTCGTTCAGAGTGGAGAGAAATTCGGACTCTCCCGTTTGGGCGAGAACGGTTTTCAACATCTGCCGGGTTTGTTTTCCCGGGATGCCGTCCACCACAAGCCCGGCGCCGTGGACATTCAGAGCGCGCTGCAAAATCTTCCCGGTATTCCTGCTCCCGGAATTGAAAAAATGATCCCGCAACATAAACTCCGTGGCCGGAAAAGCGTCAGACCCCAGCCAGGAACGCACGGCTGCGGTATTGTCCAGGACGTATTGCAGGCAACCTTCCCAGGCCTCTTCACGCCTTCCGGCATCCAGCAGGGCCTTCAATCTGTTAAACACGTCCGGTTCAATGCCGTCGCAAATGCCGCAAATCTCCCACTTGCCGCCCTTGTCGGCAGCGGGAAGGCGGGAAACGCGCAGGGAATCCGGCCCGGTAACGCGGCTGTCTTCAAACCGGAGGATAGCCGCGGCCATCTTTTTTTCTGTAGTATCCATTGGCTTGAATCATGGTTCCCTTGGTCGAAACGGCAATGGAGGCGTATTCAAGGGGGGAAACGGCTTGCTGAGGCGGCGTTATCGCCAACGGAACCTTCTTCCCGCTCCGGGAATGGCCTCTTGCCAGATGTTGTGTCCGCTTTGCTTCCTGCGGCTGCTGCATTCCGCCGGAGATATGAATGGATGATGAATGTTCAAAAGCGGCACGCCGGAAATTTATGGGAACGAGTAATGGCGCACGCCTCATAAAAGCAATCCGCTCAAGGGTTGACCTTGAGCGGGTTATGATGGAGCCGCTTGTCAGATTTGAACTGACGACCGTCCGCTTACAAGGCAGATTTTATCATTAAGGTAAACTAAAGCATTTTATTATATCATTGTAATTTCAATGTTTTTGAAATTGTATATACATCTAAATTATATTTGTTTAGTACTTGTGGCGTGTGGCTGACGTGTGGCTTTTCGGTGGAGTTTAGAAAAAGAGCGCATCCGCGCCTATGGCAAGTCCTTGTGTCTGGCGTGATTCTACCGCTTGTGCAGGCATGGCAACGGCTCCAACTGCTCCAACAAGGCCATTTTCATAAGCTTCCGCAAATGTCCTAAAGGCGTCCGCTGCGTGAGAACACCTATTATGCAGGGGGGTATCCCGTTCAACACCATGTGCTCCTGCCGGGGCCTTCTGATAATTCTCCAGGGCATTTACGCCAGACATATATTCCACTCCGTCAATTTTCAGGGGCCGGGAGCATCGCTCATGAAAAATGCAATGATTCAGGAGGCGCCGTACCGCAAAAATACCATTCCACACATCGGAAATGCGCGGCACTACGGACACATTGAACCCTGCTCGCCTCAAATACACGTCAAAGGTAATCCCGTGGGGATCTCTCCTCCCTGCGTCGTGGGGAACCAGATGTTTGTAAATGGGTCCAAACATCACTTCCCACTTCGTTCGGATGAAATTGATATACCACTCCAAGGGCTTTTCATTGGCCTGCAAGCAATCCATCACGTAAAACTTGCCGTCTCCCCTCACCTGCCAGAGCCAGAGAACCATATAATCAGCCATGCCAATATCCCAGGACACGTAATAGGGAGCCAGGTCGTCCTTTTCAAATTCTCCGCACAACCTCCCTTTGGATCTCAACATATCAATGTATGAGCCATAAATAGACCCTTCCACCAATGACTGAAACGCCTCTTCCGGTGTAGAGGGATATTCCTGACGGACCAATCCTCCAAATGTTTTGTATTGGGAGGCGTACCAACGCTTTTGGGCATCATTCAGGGAAATACCGCACCTTAACCTCAAATCCTCGAAATACTTTTGCAAATCCTCCGGAAAACCGCCTCCCTGTTCATCATCAGCCTCAAGGAAATACTCCGGATTTTTCCACCAGGGGAAGAAAAAAAACTTCCAATCCAGGGAAGAAAGATGTTTGCCGACCATTTCCATGGACGTCTTGGTCATCTCGTAATTGAGGCCAAACTTTCCTCCCTCATGGGTGGATTCTCGAACAATCACTCCATCTTTGGAAACGGCATTCATGGCCCCTGTCACAATCTCGCGGGCCCGCAGAGGGGCGTGGGCCGCGACGTATCCAAGTTCTGAGACATGCAAAAACTGAAATGTGCCGCCACGGAGAGATGTGCCGGCTGTAATTTTACTCCCATTGGAAAAAGATACCGTCGTTTTGGAAGGTCTGGCTTGAATCTCCCCTTTAATGAGGCGTCCTAATTCGGCCAGGGCAACGTCTTCTTCCGTGGGAGAATCCGGTACATAATCCAAACTCCTGTAAGCCAACTCAATTTTGCCAATCTTGCCAGTCCCATCCACCAAAGTCTTATCAATGATGCCGCAATGGAAATTGGATCGGAACAGGCACATGTCCAGCATCAGCATGGCCACATACGTGGAAATTCCCAGCTGGCGCGCTTTCAGAATATCATTCCTGTACCATAACTGCTCATGAAGCCGCCGCTGGGCCCAATTCAACTGGAACCTTTGCATCTTGCCCTCTTTATTGATAATCCAGTAAAGGTGATTTAATCTCCACACGCGTTCGGAAAGTCGTTCTTTTAGAATCTCTATATTATTATCCATTATGCCTGAATAGCTAATAAATTGAAATCGCGGTTGCCGGAAACGCGGATGCCCACCATGGAATCGTAATTCCAGCATCCATCAGAAACTAGAGAATGCCATCCCCTTGTTAAAAACGAAGACGGGGAACGGTCCAGTACATCCCAGCGGGTTCCGTCGATGCTTACCTCAACACCATCCACCAGTGCATCAGAGCCAAAGAAAAACATCACTCCGCCGCTATGCTGGCGGCGTCCAGCAGCTTCAAGAGAAATCAGGGCGTTAGTCTCTAACACAGACACAAAATCCCTACCTCCTGGATCCTGAAACTCATTACCCGGCGCCAGCACCTCAATAAACCGTCCATCCTCCCGCTCCACCAGGGCAAACAGCAAATCCGCCTGATCCCCATTGGGCAAAACGGCTACCCCCTCGAACACTCCTTCTGTCGTGTACCGGTGCCAGGCATGCACCTGGTGCATGCTATTATAAGTCATCAGCGCCAGTGCCCCGTCCCGGCGTACAAACACCGCCCGCGGCTCCGGCTTGCGCACAAAAGCAACACCCCGGCACCCACCGCCGTCGGCCAGCACATGATCGGCAAACACCGTCAAATCGCGGGACACAAACCCGTCGCTCTCGTAATCATACCCGTACTGATACACCCGTCCGCCGCCCCTCTCCACATACAGCACCTTATCGGTCGCCATCAGGGCCGGCACATCGGAAGAACCCACAAACCCGTGGCTATCCGCCCGCGCATTGGCGTAAGTCATCACCCCCTGGCCTCCGGACACCGCCCACTCCGCGTCCGCCGTCCCCAACAGCAGCCGGGAACTCTGCGCCATCAGCCAGCAAATCCTGTTCTGTGTTGTGGTGCTCAACGTCAAAGCCAGCGCGGAATCATCCTGCTTCCCCACCTCGAAATGATTCAAATCATCCGTCTTGCTCAACCACACCGTCTGCGGCTGGGCCTGCGTAGCGGCCAGCACCAGGCGCTGCTGAAACACATCCACCAGGGAAGGAAACCCGTACACCCCCCGGAACGCCGCGAAACTCCACATCAACGACTCCCCGGACGGGGGTACACCCTCCGGAACCGCGGACACATTATCCCAAAGAGAATACTCCGCGGAAGCCGTCACCTCGGCCACCTCCGCCTCCATCCATGCCGTACAGGCCGGCACCTCCAGCTGCGCTCTGGCCCGTTGACTGACGGAACCTCCGGTCCAGGTCTCCATCCTCACCACATAAACCCCGTCCTCCAGCACCGTAAAAGACGCCTTCTCCATCGTGGAAAACACAGACCTCAACGAATAAGAACCGCCATTACCCTCGCAAAAAGAACACACATTCAACGTCGAATTCAGTCGAATCGTCTGTCCGGCATAAACGCAGACAAACCCCTGCATCGACACAACTGTACCCGCCGGAAGAAAAAAACGATACATCTCAATCGACCCCTCCGCAAACCGGTCCAAACTCACCTCTGCCTGCTCCCATTCCAGGCGCACCATGCTCCCGGCGCCGACATCATCCGTCGTCAACCCATCGGGCTTCACCGTCAGCATCCGTCCCTCCCTGGACACCTCAAACCCGCCGTCCACCTTGGCCCCATCAATCAACAATGCGGAAAAAAACGGCAGGCCCTTCTTCTCGAAAAAATCGCAAAAATCACTCCCCAAAGGCAGCGTCAACTTGCGCACGTCGCTGGTAGACAGGGAATGCAGCCGCAGCACCACATCCTTCTTATAAGCATCCACCACCAGCTTATTCCCGCAGGAATCAGCCGGAAACCCCTGGCTGGGATCGGAACCGTTGGAAAGCTGGGACTCATACAACATCAGGCGTAAATAACACTCCTCCCCCGCCTCGTTCCCGGTCAGCTGCAAATTGGAAGCGGCCCCCACCGGGGAATTGGACGTACCAAGCAGCTGCCAATCCTCATTCGGAAAACGCCGCTCCACGGCATACGTGCCGTACCACTCCTTATAACAATAAAACGTCCAGGTCCCCTTGCAGGTAATCGTATTGGAATGGCAAATCACACCCTTATGAAAATGCTCCGGATAATCCGCCGGAGACGTCAGGCCATCCACAAAATCCGCCGCCCCGTTAAAATCCCTGTCGCACGTCCACCAGGACCAATAACTCCCCTCATTGAGGCAGAGCTTTTTCCCAGCCGTGAAAGTGCTGGCTGCCGTAAACGCCTTGGCAATCACCCAACCCTGGCGAACCACGGCCCCCGTGCTGAACCCGGTCTGCTGGGGCACCGTCACCTGGACGCGCATCACATCCCCCTCGTTAACCGCCGCATCCGGATCGGACGCATGATCCCCGAAAGACACCCTGTAACACCCCTCATCCAACGTCAGGCGCACCGGAAAATCCCGGAACTCCTCATACCGCCAGGGGCGGGCCTTAAACTCATAGGGAGCCAGGGAAAACGCGCCCTCGTCATCCCGTTTCAGCACCATCAGCTCATGCGTGGGGCAGGCCAGAAACAACATGCTGTTCACCTGTTTGTGGCGCAAAGAGGAAACATCGTCCTGGCTCCATACGGAAGACAGGGAGGCAACCACATCCCCCTCGGCGGACAACACGCGCAACAGGGAAGGGGACACCTCCACAAGAAAACGGTCATTGGTGGAATAAACATAAGGCAAAATCACGGAACCCTCCAAAGCGGCAGCCACGCGCCGGAACCCGCGGCGCCGGGAAACGCCGCCCATCTGGCCCAGGTCCAGATTCTCAATCCTGGAAGCCCCACGGTGAAAATTATCTAAATCCGCCCGGACGGCAGAAGTAGGAGAAAGCTCGCCTCCGTTGAAAGCGCATCGAATCATGTACCATCATTACAACAAAAAGCTGAAGGATGAATACAACCGTAACTTGACTAAATCTACATGGTTAGATTAGTGAAATACTTTGACAATCGGGATATGAAAGGATTACATTTTCCTCTATGGCAGATCAAAAGTCTTTGTCAAAAAAGAAACGTTCAAAGCGGAATTGTATGTGTGGCGTGCTCATCATTGTTTCCGTACTTTTTATTGCATGGCCTTTCATCACATGGATAAGCCTTGGTATAGCGGACAGGTTGTTTGAAGGAATCAATTTTCCAGAAACCTCCCGTTTCGGGATCAGTGGAGATATGTATGGAGGATTAAATGCCTTGTTTGCGGGATTAGCATTTGTTGTATTGATTTATACAATATTTGAGCAACAAAATGATTTTAATAAACAGATTTCCGAAATGAGGAAAGATAGAGTAGATTCTATGGTTCTTAATTATACAGGATTAATACGCGATTCTGTAAAAAATTTATGTGTGTTATACGATATGATCGGAATAGATAAAAAAGAATCAAAAGGTATAAATGTTTTGAAGGATTATCAACGTCATTTTTTAACAATAAAATCTTGGTTCGAGGGGAATATAGAAAAAATGCCAACAGATAAAGAAATTGGTGAGGAAGTTGCTCTAGTTTCTCATTATTCAGTCATTATGGCTCCTGTAGCTTCTACTTGTTATTCGGCATTAAAGAAAACAATATGTATCATAGAGGATTCTCAATGGGATGAGGATTATAGAAATATCTTAAAAAATGATTTATGGATGATAGTTTCTCAAATACCTCCCAATTTTTTATCTCTTTTATATATATCGTTATTGATGATAAATAAAAAAGATGATGTTGAAAGAGTTCTTCAGTATTTTCCTTCTAATATCTATAAAGATGATTTTGTAGAAAAATATCTTCTTATTTCCCCATTTCAAAGTGAGGATGATATGTTAAACTATGTGAAATCAAATATAAAATTTCATCCCTAAACCAACGGTTCATCCTTCACACCGTCCATTAACCCTGGGCGGTGTTCTTTTTCTTCCGGTGCGGCATCTATCCCGTCAAACTCAATCGGAGCGGCTTTGCCATTATCAGGATGTACAAGATGCTCCTGTTGCGTTCCGGCAAGCACCGCGGCAATCTGCGACAGGCCGGGAACATCTACCGGTTCCGGCTCATTGTAACCGGCCAGCTTGGAAAGCTCCCTCACCGCCTCAATCTTGCCGGGCATCTTCTTGCGCATCCCTGAATCTGTGTAGGCAACCTCCTGGCATAAAGGAGAATCTTCTCCTACTTCTCCAATCGGTGTACGCAACACAGCAGTAAGAAACTCAAGGCATTCCTGCTTGGTGGCAATCGCTGATCTGTCCAACTGGGCATTCAATTCATCAATCATTCGCAAAACTTCGCCATCTTTGGACAAACGAGAAGCCGCCTTACTGGCCGCGTCATTACTCATGTCCTTGCGCTTGTAAGCTTTACGGTATGCGTCCGCTTTGGACAATTTTGACTCAACCAAGAGCCTGGCAAATTCCTTCTTCTTCTCTGTGGCAATAGATGTTTTATCTCTCTTAGGCATGGTCTTTCATCGTTCGTGTGATCGCGTCTTCCAATCGTTTACGCCCTTGTGCCGTGAGGAAATAACCTTTTTTGAATCTGCCGCCATATTGGGAGGTAGAAACGTCTCCTGCACCGCAAAGGGTATTCAAGTGAAAGCACAGACGGCTGGAAGATACGGAAACGCGGTTGGCAATTTCTCCGAACCGAATGCCGGGATTAAGACCGATACAGGAAAGAATGGCTATCTGAACCGGAGACATTTTCAGCCGTGAAAAAGCAGCAGACATGATAGACATCAATTTTAACTCCGACTGCTTCATCTCCCCTCCTCCCTTCTCATATACCGTTCAAAGCAATAATCCGGAGCGTCCTTAACCTGGCACACCACATTATTGCCGCGGTAAAGCCGTGACGCGATACGTGCATCCAACTGCTCCCCGATATGCTTCGGCAACAAATTGGACGTGAGCATCGTCCATTTCCCCAGCCGCCCGTCAACCACACGGTTAAGAGCGGAAAGAATAGCCGGGGAAGAATTCTCCGCGCCAATATCATCCAAAATCAGCACGTACACCTCTTTAACCAAATATTCAATAAACGCCCAATCCCCGGAACGAAGCATGGAAACCACCTTCTGCCACTTCCAAAACTGAATGGGCAGCGTGGGGCGTACTTCGGTCAGCGCATCCCTGGCAGCCTCGGCCAAATGTGTCTTACCCACCCCGGAAGCCCCCAGCAGGGACAGCCAGCGGCGCGGGCGAACCTTATTCACCACATCGTTAATAAACCACTGAACTTCCCGGTGCATGGCCTGAACCTCCGGATGAACGGACTCGTCAAACCCGCCCATATCATACCGTACCGGCTTATAACTGCGGACAATCCCGTCCTGGGAAGGCACCGCGGAAACCTGCCCGGCCAAATGTTGAATATCATCCATCATTCGTACCTCCTTCCCGCGTTGGCGTCATTCCGTCCAGACGCGCCTTGCTGCCCCCGCTGCGCGTTGTTGGTAGCCCAGGAACGGGCATACTTCCGGGCTGCAGGCTTCCAGTCGGCAAGAGGAATCCCCTTGCTATCCCTCCATCCACGGGCAGAAAAATCATCAAAAAACGACTCTGCGCACCGTCTCAAATCATCCCCCTTGGGAGCCATAAGCTGGGCCGCCATGAAAAGCCGCACATCCTCCGCGCTCCACGGGAATTGCTCTATGCCTCGGCTTACAGGCAAATTCTTCGCATCCGCATCCGTCTTCGTATCCGAATACGCATCCGCATTCGCATAAGTAACGGGTTGAGGCGAATCGTTACGACCTGTTACGAATTTCCGCAGTTCGTACTTCTTGTCGGAAACTTTCAGCACTTCGTAACCGTTCGGAAGCGGCCATTTGGGCATGGACTTCCCCTGCTGGTCGAACCCCAGAATCATCAAGTATGGCTTCTCATTGTGAGAATAAAGCAGAATAAGCCCCGCGGCCTCACACGCGGAGAGGCAGCGTTGAATATTGCACTCGCTCATCTTGTCGAGTTGGAGAGGATACAGCGCAGAACGGAGAATGGGCGTCCTGGCGTCATAAAGGCCGTAATCGTCTGCCACAGACATCAGGCGTCGGTAGAACACCTCGGCCTCCCACGAAAGGGAGGCGACGCGCCCTGATGTCAAAATAGCATCTCTGATCAATCGTGTTGGCATATCAAAAAAGCGTCAGTTGGAGGGTGTAGTTCATCCACAGGATTCAATCTTCTTGCCGCCCTGCGTGTCGTGGGAAACCTTGCACTCCTTCCGCCAGCCGGAAAGATGCCTGGAATAAAGGTCGGAATCATAACCAGACAGAACAACCTTGCCTTTCAAGGTCTTCAAAAAGACAAGAAGCCGCTCATGGTCTTGTTGATCGTACTCGTGCGCGTACCTCATGCGGCTACTGCGCGAAGACTGCACATAGGGCGGGTCAACGTAATGTAGCGTTTCCGGCGTATCGTACCGGGACATGACCTGCAGGGCGTCCATGTTGTTGATCTCAATGTTCCGGCGCCGGAGTTCCGCCGCGCATTCCCGCACTACGTCGGGATATTCCCGCCATGTCTGCGGATAGGGTGTTGTGCGAAGTAAGCCATTGCGCTTGAAACCTGGTTTGTGGATTCCCCCGCCGTAGCTCATCATACTATTGACGGCAAAGCGGAGAGCATCTTCAACAGGATCTTCCGCAATCTCAAATGACCGGGCATAGGCGGTTTGGGCGTAGGGCGTCAATTCCAACAGGCTGGCCAGCCGTTCGGATTTTTCCGGATCTCTCAACACCTCGAAGAAATTCACCACCCGGTCATAAAGGTCGTTATAGACCTCCATCCAGGCGGGCTGCTTATTCAGGAGAACGGCGGCGGAACCTCCGAACGGTTCAACGTAGATTTTATGAGCCGGAAAAAAGCTGATAATCCAGGGGGCAATGCGGTTTTTGCCTCCAAGGTATCGGGCCAGAGCCCTTTTACGGGGGGCTCTCGTGTTCATGCAGCTATCCTCCTTTCCACAATCTGAATTCTCCTGCCGATATACCACATGACCGGCACGGCCATGCTGTTTCCCGTGGCTTTATAGCGGTGGCTGTCCGGGCAATTCGTAGCAGGTGTTCTCTTCCACGGGATTTGCGTCCAGTCATCCGGGAAGCCCTGCAAACGCTCGCATTCCCGCGGTGTCAGGCGGCGCACGACATAGTGCCGTTGCAGATGCACCACAATCGGCGTATTGCCGCCTCCTGTACCGTACTTGGCCGACACGGTGGAGCAGACATCCCCCATTTCACGGACGCGGGAATCCTGGGCGTGGTTCTCATAAACGAAAAATCCATCGCGGAAACAATACTGGTCGCCCGTCCATTTGTTGCCATAATTGGCATCAAGCGTGGGCGCCACATCAGGCACCAGGTACGCCCCGCGCTGCCTGAAAATCTCCTGGTCGCTCATGCCGACTCCTGACTTGTGGGCGAACAAGGTGGGGTGGACTCGTCCCCCATCCCAATGCGAGCCCTCAAAGCGGCTTCCAGCATCTCCGGCAGCTTCTTTCCACGCCTTTCGGCACGCCTCAAGATCCCCCGGCACGCGTTCGCCGACAGGTAATAGCGCGTCGGCACAGGCCCAGTTTCCAGCACCTGCCACAGCCAGGACAAACACACGTTTTCGTCGCTGGGGTACTCGGTGCCATTGGGCGTCAAGCACCCTCCACGCCACGGTTCTTTTGGGTCCGGCCACCACACCGCTATTGGGGTGCTTCCTCCCTCCCCCTGGAGGGATGACGGGGGCGTCAGCTCCGCAAAGAGCGCCCAAGAAGCATCCAAACGCATTATCCGGCGTAGATAAGACTCCGGGGACATTTTCCCACAAGACCCATTTAGGGGCAAAGTAGTCAGCCATGCGGCAGAAGGTGAGGCAGAGGTTTCCCCGGTCATCTCCGAGACTGCCGCGCTTTCCGGCGACGCTGAACGCCTGGCAGGGGGTTCCTCCGACCAAAAGGTCAATTGCTGGTATATTCCATTCATGGTATTTTGTCATATCGCCGAGGTTAGGAATGTCCGGAAACCGCTCGGCGAGGACGGCGGACGGAAAAGGTTCAATTTCGGAAAAAGCCACGGGGGCCCATCCCAGGGGTTCCCATGCCACGGATGCGGCCTCAATTCCGGAGCAGACGGAGAGGTATTTCATTCTCCCCTCCTTTCCAGTATCGCCGCTTGCTCGTCAGTGATATACTGCCAGCTCTGCGGCGGACGGGTCAGTCCAATGGCAGAGAGGGGCACGGCATTCAAAAACAGTTCGGGCGCTCCTATTCCCCAATCCCAACAGGGCAAATAATTTACAAGTTCCGCAAATCCTACCCTTGCCTGCGCGGCCAAAATGCGAATAGCGTTTTCACCTCTCGATTCTGTAACTAAAGAGGCTCCGTACATTTCACATTTTCCTATAATGGCATGATTTCCGTTTTTTCCGCTTTCATATAAATAAATGGTTGTATTCCCTCTCTTAAATTTCAAGGGTGCTGTTTTTCTTACCTCGTCGTGTTTTTCGTCATTAAGAATATATCTTGAATAAGGTCGCCTGACGGATAAGAGGATGTTAATCATTGCTCCCTCCTTTCTGATCGAGTTCCCAGGGCCATCTAATGACATGATTATCTGCAATCGTGAATACTGGTCTTCCTTCACCTCTCCTCACGTCCATCATTGCTAGATTTTTATTAACGTTTATCACTTCACAAATGCTTCCATCCTCTACTTGCAACTTGTCCCCCGGCCAGACCCTCATGATGGGTGGGAACAGGGAAACAAGCCTATCCATATCTTCAATACATGCCTTCTTGGTTTTCCAAAAATGGGAACTCTGGAAGAAACAATTGTAGCAACCAGCAACCCAGTCGGTTGTTATTCCATGGACATCATATCCTCGAATGGGTTTCAACGGTACACCGCAAATAGGGCATTTAGGCGTTTTCATCGTCCCTCCTTTCAAACACGATTTCCACCTGTCCGGCGCGGGTAAGATCATGCACGCGGTCAATCCCCAGGCAACGCAGGGGGCCGTCGTCAATCTTCATGGCCTTGCACGCCCCGTCCTTATAATATTTACAGCGCGTCAGGACATTATCATCATCGGGCGGGTCTCCCTTGAAATACCAGATTACCCGGTAGTGAGTGGGTACAAACTTCTGCCCCTTCAGGGCTTCCCAAGTGATTGCCCACGCCATCGTCCGGGCACGTTGTTTGGCAGACACCTTCTTCTTGTTTGCCACAATGGCCCCCCTCTGCGTGAGGGGAGTCTTGGCGTTAGGCGAGAGTTCCCGCGGCGTGTGGGGCAAGGTAATGGTCAATGTGGTCATCATGCCGCACCTCCTTCCACTTCCTTCACGGAACCCTTCGTGGTTTTCGATTCGCCGTACTTCGCCAGCAACTGCCGCAGCCATTCGCGGCTGGCCTTCGTGGTCGCCTTCGGATCCGCCGCTTTACGGACCGCGTGCACCAGTCTGTCCAGTTCCGTGATGCCGACTTTGCAGCATCCGGCAAACGCTTCCGCCGTCACCTCGTCCGGGAACACGGCATTCAACGCGGAAAACGCCCCGGAAGGATCCGTTACCGTGAAACTGGTGCGTCCGGGCGCCATCTCAAAACCGGGAATCAGGCCGGCGGCCACATCCTGTTCAAACCGGTAATCCACAGCCGCCGCCCATTTCTTTGCCGTCTTCGCCAGGCGGTAAGCCTTCACCTTCTCGGCAGGGGAAAACAACTCCCACTTATCCCTCTCCGTAGTAATCAAAGACGCCTGCTCCACCAGGGCCGCTGCCTCATGGCACACAGCCTTGGCCCGGCAATACCGGCAAGCTTCCTCGCTGCAATAGCGCGGGGCGTCCGGGGCCATAGCCGCCTTGGCGACGGCGAGAGAACGTTGTTCGGCCTGGTCAATCGCCTCGGCATCATAAAATGCCACGGATGCGGGACCGGCTACCCGCGGCTGGATAACAGCGGCGTAAATGCCTTGATGAATGACGTTGTCATTCTGCTCCTTTTGGGCCACCAAAGGGACAAGGGCCTCAAGCTGGCGATTGGCCTCGGCGGAATCCACCTCCACACGGCCAAATTTCCAGTCCGCCACCAGCATGAAGCTGGCATCGGGGCAATTCACTTCAAACAAGGCGTCCCACTGTCCGGAATAGTACGCAGTCCCGAACAGGTTGCGGTAAAACACTCTTTGTTCCGTGGAGATCAGATAAAACACGGCGCCGGGATGATCTCTCTCAATCATCTCTTTCACCCCGTCCAACATACGCAGGGCGCGTTCGCAAAGTTCCACCTGTTCCGCAGTCAAGGGGGCGCCTTCCCAGGGTTCCCCGGTCAGCAACTGTTCCATATAGGCGTGCAGCAAGGTTCCTTCGTTCGCCGCGGCGGAAATTTCATCCGGGCAAGACTGCTCTAAGGTAAAAGAGCCGGGACACAGCGCCAGCCGGCCAAATGCGGAGGCGGAGGGCAGCCCCTGGCGGGGATCATAAGTCGATAACGTATCCATGTATCTGCTTCTCCTTCCTATTGCGCTTGAATTTCAGCCAGCACAGCCTGCATCTCTCCCAGGTTCCCCAGGCAATCTTCCAGCTTTGCGGTAGTGAGCTTCTTCCAGCTATCCACCTTGCCGCCGGACGCCTTCTTAAACACGGCATTCAACTCCTCTTCCGTGCAAGACATGGCTTCCATCAACCGGATATGAGGAGGCGGAATCTCCGCGTCGCTTTTGCCGGGGACCTCCGCGGCAACTGGGAGACGCGGGGAGTCAGCAACCTTCTCGGCATCCACAACGTCCCCCATGGAAGCCCTGGACTTGAACAGGGGCGGCTTAATATCCGGCTGGCTCTTGTCGGCAATATCTTCCGCCTCTCCCTCCACGCTCAATCCCAGCAACGCTTCCGGGCAATTCGTCCGGGCGAAAAAAGCCGCGGCACGGTACTTGTACATCTGTTCTGGCATCGTCTGCCACTTCTTCCCCCATCCTTCGGCCTTCACCATCTCCGGGGTAATCCAGGTTCCGTAAACATTCTGTCCCGTTTTCAGCTGGGCACACATTCTCACACCCTTCTGAAAATCCTCCTCATTACGGTACTCGAACCAAGTCGCCGAGAACTTCGGGCAGATATTCACAAGAGCAATAGCAAACTGTCCGGACCAGGACGGGCGATTCTGAACCACGTAAAGATTCTGCATGATCATCAAAGGGTCCATCCGTAGCCGCAGGGCAGTATTCAGGGCGATGAAGCAAGATCCGGGGTTATTCTGGTAGGTAACAGGCACCATGCTGGAGGAGGCAAGCATTTCGGCGGCCTGCTTCGCCATCTGGAACTGTTCACTATTAGCAAACGCTCCCAGAACGGACAGTTGCTGTCCTTGCTCTTGTAAAGTCAGGGATTCTGTTGTAGTGGTATTCACGTTATTAGTATTCTATTGGTTAGCTATTGATAACAGGTCGGGGTTCGGTTGCCGCCGTCCCCGGCCAACTCATTGTTTCCTCATACCGTGAGGGCGGGACGGTTTTTCCAAACCGTCAAAAGCTTTCATGGGGGAGGGAGACTCCGGGCAAAACCCGGAATGCGGACTCTTGCCGGCCTGCAGCTCGGCGTTATCCAGCTCCACCGCCAGCCAGAACAGACTTACAGCGGAAAAACCAAAGGAGCAGGCTCCCAGAAATTTGAAAAAACTCTTCATGCCGCAGCCCCCTTTCGTCTTCTGCGCGGGGGAAGAATATTCATATCCACTCCATTCACTTGAGGCTTCTGCGCATGATCCTGCTGGTGGATATAGCGCCATACAGACAGGGCAGGGAACTCATAGGGGCATCCGGCGCTTCCTGTTCCGGGCAATGCCTGAATGCTGCCGTCCTGGACAAGGGCAAGAATACGCTCTCTTCCCCAGCCCGTCATGAACCTCACGTCATCCAGAGTGACAACTACCTTGCCGCGGAAGGCGGTAATCGCCTGCGCCTCGTCGGAATCAGGCAATAATCCCACGCTCGCCGCCTCTGGGGAGGAAGGAACAGGAGAAGAAGCAGCCTCCTTAAGAACCCTGGCTATGGTTTCCAGGGCATCCGCCAGACTCTTCAACGTTTTTTCATTCGTGCTCATATTCGGTTAATTAAAATGGCCGCCCGGACGGGACTTTACGCCGCCCCGCGCCTGCCAGACCGTATTACTCTTTTCCGTTTCGATTTGTGTTTTGGTTTCAGGCCCCACCTGGGCCGGGCGATTAGTTAAAGCTCGTGCCAGCCGAGCAGCTTCAATTCTTCGATCAGGGCTTCTTCCATGGTTCAGTCGGTATGTCCGTCGGGATTGTCGCACTGTGAGGCGTGATCCACTTCCCACTGGTCAATCGCCAGCGTCAAATCGTCCATGAGGCCCTCCGCTTCCCGGATGGCGACGTATTCTCCATTCACCCGGATGCACCGATCCTCGTTATCGTATTCGACAATCATGCCCGCTCCTTTCTCATCTGATCCAGGGTTCTGTTTACCTGGCGTATGATGTGTTTCTCTCCCAGGCTGATACCAAGCATCAACGCGGACAAGTAGCCTGCCAGGTTGAGCATCGTGACAACAATAAATTCAGTCCAGTTCATCATTGATTATTTGTTAGTGATTAATATTGGTTGTTATTACTTAAATAAAAGTGGAGAGCCTGCCAATGTAACGTCTTGGCTTTGAATGTGCTCGTATTGCCTAAATTCATGCGCATGCCGGCTCATTATTCTTGAAGATGAAAGCTGTCAGGCTACTATTCCGTTATGCCTAAATTCATCACAATAGAAGATTCTTCTGGTCGTCCCCATATCGTGAATGTGGATTACATTGCTATGATTGATAAAAATGACGACGGAACCTATACCTATATTCTCACCATCCCTAACGCGAATTCTAGATTCCGCATCATTCATTCAAACTACCTCCTTTCCTTCTTTACATCTGGCAACAATCACTAGTTTCTCTTTCCCCCATTCGGGGCAAGAGACAGCTAATACCAGGAAACCTTTCCCCAGAACAGGGGAAGGACAGGAACTTATTCTTTCAAACTCGCGTATTTCCCCATCTACTTCGAGGAAAATGGGGCCGAAAGCGGAACAGCTCTTGTCCCAGTCATCTGCTTCTTCCTTGGTCAACATCCGAGCATTCCTCGGTAATTCTGTATTCGTATTCATCATCATTGTTAGGTTTGAAATAATTAGGGTTATCGGGTAAAATCCCGTCTATGGAAATCGCCACGCTTGGCCCACTCGCGGAGCTCCTTAAAACGCTCGCCATCAAACACACGGACTGCGTACTTGCTTGTGCCAGCGGGATTTACCTCATCACCCCAGAGAAACTTCTGATACCACTTGGCATCTCCGAGTGGACAAACCAGCACAACCACGTCGCATATATCATCTTCCTGCTTAGTGTTTCCATTATCCTGGTGCGCATCATGGGGAAGCTCGGCGGCAATCTTCTCCAGCTTTCTTCCAACCGTGCCGCAGAGAAAAGGAACGAACGTATCTTCCAAAGTCTCCCCAAAGACGAGAAGAAAAGGCTTCTCTCCTTTGTTCAATCCCAGAGCGCCGAGCTTGAACTCGACCCTGCGGACAAAAGCGTCCGCTGTCTCGTAAACAAAGGATTCCTGGTCGATGTTGGTACCATCCGCATTCACCCCAATACATGGCGTATCTTTAGACTCTCCCCGTTTGCTATTAAGAAACTCTATCCGGACGACTAAATCTTCTGTTTTCATGCCGCGGGCTTCCTGGGGTTCTTCGAGCGGGGGAGATCGCGGGCCGTGGTCAGTACAAACCCAAGCCTTTGAGCTTCTCGGATAAGAAGGGACTTCATTACTTCTTTGGGACGTATTCCTTGCTCGGCATAGGCCAGCAGACAGTTCTTGATGCCGTCCTCCATTTCGCTGAATTTGATGATTGAGTACATGGCGTATTGCGTTTGATGAATACAATATTCCGTATATGCTGACATTTTTCAAGAAATATTTTCCGCATTTGCTGAATATCCTATCAAAGAGAATATTGACATATCACCAAAATGCTGTATTATCAACGCATGACGCCAAGTAAGAACGACATCAAAAAATGGCTCAAAGCCTCTAGGAAGTCACGTGAATGGCTTGCAGAGCAGTGCGGTGTTAACAAAAGGCAAGTTGACAACTGGTTAAGCGCGGCTCGTCCTGTGCCCTCAAAAGCCCTCCTCATCATTCAGCGTCTTATGGCGGAAAAAACCTCTCCCATTTCTCCCCAGGTAGAACTTGATTTCACGGACGAGGAATGGGAGGTAATAAGCGCAGCCATGACCGCCACCCAGCAAACGTTCATGGAGTTTATCAACAGCGCCTTCCGTAACGCGCTCAAAGAGTTTGCAGACATAGCCCTTCAAAACGCCGCCAAAGAAAAAGAAGCCGCCCGTAAGAAATTTACCTTGGTAGAAACATTTACAGTCCCCCCCTTGGAAGCCCAGGGACAAATCATCGGCAACATTGCCGCCGGCAACCTGGCGGATGGAGACACCATTCCGCAGGACATCCGGCTATACCGTGAACTGGAAAAAGGGGAATACCTGCTGCGCGTGAACGGCCACTCTATGGAACCTTCCATTCCGGACGGCTCCGTAGTCATCATGAAAAAATACACCATCCCCCCCATCCCCAAACCCGGAACCATTGTTCAATACCATGATGAACGCGGCGTGACGCTCAAAAAACTGGTCCGCAGGAAAAACCCGGAAACCGGCAAAATGGAATACACCCTCCATCCCATCAACCCTGCCTTCGGAGACATCGAACCAATGGACGGCGGCAAAATCTCCGCTCTATACGTAGAAACCCTGGACAGGTGGGAGAAAGCTTGACGCTCCGGGGAAATATGTTATAGGTAAATCCTCTTTTTTATTTTCCGTTAGCCGTCCACGTTGGGAAACGCGGGCGGTTTTTTGTTGCCGCTCGTCATTCTTGAGGCATCGAAAGACCGGGTAGCCACAAACATACACGAGGAGGCTTGCCAGCTCGCATTCTCCTGACGGACAGTCAGACGAACACGACGCAAAGAATCAGGAAGAACAGGGAGAGAAAGAGGTAAGTCTCCATGAGGGTGAGAATAGACTAGGTGGAAAGGTCAAACAAGATCGGAGTAGAAATCCATAACATATTAGACGTGATGACTCCAACTACAGAACTGAGTAGAACAATTCCAACACCACAACAGAATATTCACACTCCAGAACAAACCTCGAAGAAAAGCGCTTGTAATACGGTAATAACCGTGTATATCGTGCTGGAGCAGACAAAAAATGAATCTAACAAGTGTGCCTCTTGTGTTGTCTTTTCTGAAAGTATAGTAGTAGAATGAGTTTTCAACCATATGAACGGTAAAACAAACCAGAATCCACTTATTTCCATCGCAAATAAAATATCTGATGAAAATGATTGTGATTTTTTATTTATCAATGCACCTATTAATTGGTCAACTTACCATGAACTAAGGCAATTAATTCGTTCTAGAAAAAATAAACATGAAAAATTAAGATATGTTTTAACCACATATGGAGGTTCCTTAGATGCTGCATATAAAATTTCTCGTTTGCTGCAAGAAACGTACAAACATATTTCTATCATAATATGGAACGATTGTAAAAGTGCTGGAACTTTGTGCGCAATTGGTGCGCATGAAGTGGCTATGGATGATTTAGGGGAACTAGGCCCTCTTGATGTACAAATTTTACGTAGCGATGATTTTATTTCTAGAGATTCAGGGCTCGTAATAGAAGAAACATTTAAATGTTTAGAGAGGCAAGCCATTTCTCTATATAAGAAAATGGCTGACGAAGTGAAAAAAGCTGGAAAAATATCATTCGGTAAAGCGGCACAAGTCGCCATTGATATGACCACAGGTTTAATGGCTCCTTTGTATGCTCAAATAGATCCTCTAAGGATAGGAGAAAATAGTCGCTTCCTTCAAGTAGCGGAGCATTACGGAAATAGACTTAATGATATAACAAAGAACCTTAGGCCCGGCTTGTTGCGTCATTTGACTGTTGATTATCCAGATCATTCTTTTGTGATTGATAGGCAAGAAGCCAAAACAATATTTAATATTATTCGAGAATTGACGGAGGATGAAATGGAATTCAAAAATAATCTTAACGCAAGGGCCTTAAATCCGCAGACATTGTCACAAGATGCTATTATTTTTTACGCAAATGATGATAATATTAAAGTCAAAGATGAATCAAAAATAAAGAATTAGTATTATGATTTTTTTACAACAAGACAAAAAAGAATCTCATAAAGAACCTGAGAGAAATAGAAACATTATCATTCATAGTTCTACTCATACAGTTAAGGATGATCAGGAAACAAGAAGAAGGGCTTTGGACTTGTTAAGGAAAAGTACTTTGAATGAAAAAAAAGTAGATTCTAAAAGAAATATAGTAAAAAAAACCCAAACAAAAAAGGAACAATAGAAAAACCTTGTCAGTAATCCCCTCTAAGATGCTCCAACACCTTGGAGGGGGGCTTTTTGTTCTCACCTCACCACATCCGCCAACGTCTTCACCGAATTCATCAGCGCAGCCCCTAGCGTCATGTACTGTCCAATAGCTTGAACTGTCTTGCTCGTCATTCCACTTGACGAACCCACCCGCAGAACCGAACACTCGTCTTATCCAGACCATCAGCTTCATGTAATCCTCAGCTATTGAAAAGCCTGATTCTTCCATTCGGACAGCGTCCATTGAAACTCTCCCCTCTTCTCGTATCTTCAACATCACTTATGCGAATACGAGATCTGATTAGACGCTTACGAAATGCCGGATTCATTCTGCAGCAAGGACAAGGACGGGGTTCCCATCGTGTATACGATCATCCTCATGGCCAGACGGTGACTATCCCGGGCCACGATAATAACAATGCCCCCCACTATCTTATAGCTCAGGTACGGGATGCTATTGAAGCTGCAGGTGGAACTTGGGAAGATTAACAGCACCTGACTCCATTCAGGAGTTGCCCCTATCGGGGCAGCTCCTTTTTTTGTTGAATGCATCACCTCTTGTTTTCCCTTTTCCGGTATGATAATTCTGGGGAATGCACTCAAAAAGTGACATCAAGAAATGGCTCAAGGAAAATGGAAAAGACTGTGACTGGTTGGCCGAACAATGCGGAGTCAGCATTCACACGGTCTATGGCTGGATGTCGTCACGTCGTTCTATCCCTGCCAAATCACGAGTACGTATTGGAGAACTGATGGGGGAGGTGAAACAACCCCTGGGAGTAATTCGAGGAGTGCAGGCGGGAAGTTTTGAAGCCCTGCAACTGGAAAACACCATCCTCCGGGCGTGGATTGCGTTGCACCTGAAACCTGGTGAAGTGGTAGACATTGATAAATGGGTAAGAAAGAAGATGGAAGAATCGTAGAACACTTCGCCCCTTGGCCTCCGGGCCAGGGGCTTTTTTGTTACTGCTACCTAGAGTCGAGAAGGAAATATCTCCTAAAATGTTGGAAATAATCATTTCATAATGCTTTTGAAGGAGTTAAGCAAATTATTTACAACTCTCTTTATTTCATGGTATTATGAATTTGTATGAAACTATTCTCTCTCATTTTAGCTGTTATTTCCCTCACTTCATTCTCGGAGGCGCACCCTGGCGGCTTGGACGCCAACGGCGGTCACTACAACCGCAAAACAGGGGAATACCACTACCACCGGAAACCGGCAGCCAAACCGGCAGCGGAAGAAAAAGCGTACTGGATCAGCTCAACGGGCAAAACCCATAACAAAAACTGCCGGTACTACCGGGCTTGTAAAGGACGAGCCAGCGATACGCCCAGCGGAGTGAACTGCAAGATTTGTGGGGGATCAAACAAATAGTTAGAAAAAGTATGAAAAAGGTGGTGCTATTTATTTGCTTATTGAGCATTGTTTCTTGTGTATCTCCTCAACAAAGACAAGCTGAATTAAATATTCAGTTGGAAGAAGCGGTTAGATCTTCCGATGTCGGGAAAGCAAAAGATTTGATTGAAAAAGGAGCAGCTATAAATAGTGTTCGCCAACATAGATACGATTTTAACCCATTATTAGAAGCAGCAAATAATGGTGATGTTGCTATGGTGAAATTGTTATTAGATAAGGGGGCTAATATTGAGACAAGATACAACACAGGAGAGACAGCATTATATTTTTCAATATCATCAAATAAAAAAAATGAACAACATTTTATAGAAACAACAAAGTTACTAATATCAAGAGGGGCTGATGTAAATGCCTTATGTGGAGATTCTACTCCTCTTATAGCTGCTTCTGGAGGCAATCATTTGGAAGTTGCTAAGATTCTTTTGGAAAATGGAGCGAATATACATCAAGGAACAAAGAGTGTATACCCTCCAATATGGCAAGCAGTGTTATCTAATAACTCAGAAATGCTTCAATTGCTGATTAACTATGGAGCAGATGTTAATACTAAGAATATTAAAGGATGGACACCTTTATTTTATTTAAGAGTGCATGGACATAGGCAATCTGATATTGTGAATTTACTGATTAAAAACGGAGCCCATTTATAGCCAGCGCTACGCCCAGAGGCAATAACTGTAAAATCTGTGGAGGAGTAAATAAATGGAATTTACTATTTTAAGAGAAGATGTAAGCTTTATATTAAGTATAATAGCAACTATAGTTAGTGTATTTGTAGCATATCGTCAATATTCCCGTGATAAATTAAAAGTTGAAGCAAATTTTAGATTTGCTATAGGATGTTGGGGGCCATACACAAAGCATTATATAAGTATAGAAATTATTAATAAAGGAAGAGATGCTGTTTACATTCAAAATGTATATTTTCCATTGCATAATAAACAAAATTACTTTTCTGCGAAAGCCAGAATTTCTAATGGAGGGACGTTTCCTATTAAATTAGAACCATTTTCTAACGTTTCTGTATATTATCCACAAGAGGATTACGAGAGAATGAAAAAAATGGGAGCAAAATTTGCAGAAATAAAATTGGGAACAGGGAAAAGTATAAAAACAAATTCTTTCCCAACTGATTAATTACTAATATTATAGCAATAAATAGAATGCATGATATCTTTTCCCAATACTCTTTCCATATGAATTATTTGGGAAATATCACTCCCACGATTATTTTCAACAGGCAAGTTTTTGTATCTACTTCCCAACCCACTTATCCCAGTCCGCACCGTTCTCCTGAACGCTGCGGACTGTTTTAAGGGCAAACTCCGTCACATTCAGCAGAAGCGCCATCGTCAGGGCGGCTCCTACAGCAGCGGCGCCCCCCTTGGTTGTCCGTGGAGAAAAAGCCACCGTCCCCGCTACTGCGGTGCGTAAAAGCTCGTGGAAAGAAAGGGCGTCATCCTCCCAGGGCCGTTCCTTGCCGTCAAACAACTTCCAGGCGTTGGAAAACGCCTTCCCGATATCCGCCGCATTAGAAAACGGCACCAGCAAATTATTCCCCGGCATAAAAGCATGATACCCGCACAGCTTCGCAAGCTGCCTCACGCCCTCACCAGCCAGCCCGCTTACTACAGGAATCCCCATCACGGGCCCCATCACCACATCAAACAGGGCGTGCCACCACTCCCGTTTCCGGCGGCGCTTCTCGTCATCGGTCATGAAATTAAGCAGGCCATTCAGAATCGCAAGCACCACCCCGTGAGAAACCCACATCAACCCGGCCTTCCCCCATTGCCCGCTGCGGGCCAGGGAAAACACATTGCCCATCGTATTGATTGACTCGCCGCCCAGGAACAACATCCCCGCCTGCATCCAGGTTCGGTGCTGCGCGGCCAGGGACTTCTGCAGCTGCGTCATCGGCTGACCCTTGCGGGACAGGGAGCGCCGCACCTCCGCCATGGCGGCCGCGTCAAGCTCGGCCTCCGCAGCGTCCGGCGTCTCACGCTTCATCTTCCGGTAAACCGCATCGTACAAAATAGCCGCGGAAATCGCATTCCCCTTCATATCCACCCGCTCCAGCAAATCCATCCCCTCCCGGTTCCAGCGTTCCAGGCGGGACACCCGGCGCCCGGCCTCGTCGGCCCCCATGGCAGCCAGCGTAGCGCTGAACCGCGTCTTGTCGCGGCTGTCCAGCTCCGGCAGAGCCTCTATCTCGCGCACAGGCTTCACCAGCTTCCCGGCGTGATACCGGCGGACGGCCCCCAGCCACTCGGCAAGGCCAATCTCGTCGGAAGCATACATCGCGTTAATCACTGTCGTCACCTGCTTGGTCAGCGTCCCCACGCGCCCGGCCAGCAGCACCCGCGCCGCCGCGCCGGAAAGCCGGTTCATCAGGCGGTTCATATCCAGGTGCCCCCGGATACTCTCCGCCCCGGCGCGGTCAAACGCATCCGCCCAGGCCATCAGCTTGCCCACGGCATCCCGCCCCAACAGCACCTCCAGGCTCCGGCCCGCCTCGCCATCCTCACCCTTAAAATTCAGCAGGGCCCGCAAATCACGGCTGATCTCGGAACCATACAGGTAAAGATCCTGCTCGGTCATGGCCGCCATAAACGCCGTGCAAACATCCATCTCCAAATCCAGGTGTGCCTGATGCTTCCGGCGGGCGTGAATCAACCCGAACTTCCCGCCTGTGGCCGCTTCCCCGTAAGACGCCGCATCAGCAATCGACTTATCAATCGCCTCCATCGTCACATCGAAAAACGCCCGGAAATAATTCTCCGTCAGCGGAAACGGCGTGCCGTAGCGCCTCTCGGTCATCTCCTGCACCTGTCCGCTCCGTTCATTCAATTTCTCTCTCAAGGCGTAAGCAAACTGCATCACCTCATCCCCGGCAAACCCGCGCAGCTGGTCCATCACCTCCGCGTCAAACCCGCGTTCCGCCAGGGCCTCGGTATAATCCGCCTGCTCGGACAACAGCACCAAATACGCCGCCTCCATCCGGGACAGGCCATCCAGCCGGAAACTCTTCGGCTGATACCCCTCTTTGGCGTACTTCGTCCTGGAGCGCAGCATCTCCGCCCGCTCCCTCGCAAAAACCTTCTGGTCCCCGTACCGCTCCCACTCCTTCTGCGTAAACACGCGCTCCATGTGCTCCAATGCCTTCTTCGCCTGCTTGGCGGAAATCTCCTTGCGGCGGTGCCCGAACAGGGCGTTCACCTCCTTCTTCAAATCCTCGGAAAGCTTAAACTCCCTCAAATAAAGCTGCACCGCTTCCAGCCCGTGGGACTTCACCTTCCGGCGCAGCAAATGAAGAAGGCGTTCCCGGTACAGGGCGTTTGCTTTCCTGTTCCAATCCGGTTCCCGCTCCACAACGGAAATCCCCGTATCCTGCTTCATGCGCCCCTCATAAATCCACTCGGCAATATCATACCGGTCCGCGGACCCCGCAATCTCCGCTACGGTATGATGCACAAAACGCAGCATCTCCTTCTCGCTCGCCTGCCGCTGCACATTAAACCGCGCCGCCCGTTCCTCAAACTGGCGGGCAACCCCGGCAAACGGCTCCACGGAAGAAAGCGCCTGCATATACTGATTAAAATTCATCAGATAATCAAACAGGGAAAGGGGCTTCTTGGGGAGGGCCCGCAGCCTCGCCTTCCGGCGGAACGTCGCCATCCTGTTATCATCCAACTCCCCGGTGGCCTGCAGCAGTGGGGCGGCCATGGCGGCAACCTCCAGCTTCTTCTTCTCCGCTGCGTTCTCCCAGGCATGGCGGGACGTGGCAATCAATTCTCCAAGGGCCGCGCCGCACTTCTCCGCGGTATTCACGTCCATCCGTTCATAACAGGCGTAAACCTCAAACTCCCGCTGCGTTACGGCCACCTCTTCCAGCCTCCCTTCCGCGTCGGGCAGCGTCACCAGCACCAGCGCATCCGGGGCCAGATCCTCCCACCTCTTCCCCTCTTCGGCATCCTCCGGAAAATTCTTCTGGAAAAACTCATCGTACTGGCTCTCGGTCATCTCCAGCAGGCGCAAGCACCTCTCCAGCCTCCGGTAACTCTCCGCGTCCATCTTCCCGCGCATCGGCTTCCCCTGCGGATTCGTCCGCGGAGCCACGGAAGCCGCCACGCGGCGGATGCGCCCCAGCGTCCGGTCCTTCCGGAAGCGGTCAATCTGCTCCACCACGCGCTCCATAAACTTCCCTACAAGCCGGAACACCTTCTGCTCCCCGTACTCCTCCAGAAACTCGGCCCCGTGCTCCTCAAACAACCGGCGCCACACCTCCTGTTCCACCCCCTTGCGGGCCGCCAGGGCGGCCCTGTTATCCGCGTCCGGAGCAGAATCCAGCTCGTAATCGGCCTGCCGTTCGGCAATCTCCCTCCGGGCCTCCACCACCACATCCTCCAGCTCCGGCCTCTTCTCCGCCCAATTGACAAAACTCCTGCCAATGCTCCCCTCCATAATCTCCGGCCACCTCCTCATCGGAATCGCTTCCAACGCGCTGGCCACCGCATCGCCCGGCGCCATCTTCCCGCTATTCCCGTAAAGCAGGGAAAACACATTCAGCCAGATCTTGTAAGGTTCCAGCCCGAACCCGTAAGAATCAGGCAAATACCGCTCCACCGTGGAAATCAGCTCCTGCGCCTCCGCCAGCAGCTCAAGGCCGCGCTCCCGGTCCCCGGTCTCAAACAGGCGCAGCTTACTCACGGACCGCTGCGTGGCGGCCCGCATCCTGAACACCATCTCATCGTAAAGCCAATCCCCGTTCGGAGCCAGAACCCTGCCGGCCATCCGTCCAAACCTCCCGGCCCCGAACGTAATGCCGCCAAGCTCCGTAATATCCCCCGTCAGCGGAATCGAAAACTGCGGAGCGTCCAGCAGCCGGAACCCGTTCAGCCCGCTCATCAAGACCCCCTCGCTATTCTTCTCAAACGTCCCGGCCAGCCGCGCCTCCTGCTCCCCGTGGGAAAAAACATACACAAACGCCGGCTGCAACGTCCCAGCCTCCAGCTCCCGCTTCATCCGCTCCAGGCGGGGTAGGGCCGCCTTCGCCCAGTCGTCGCCCCGGCCCGCCAGCTGGCTCATGCTCCCGCCCAGATAAGCAAGCGCCTGCTCCCGGCTCATGCTCCCGGCCCCCTGGGCAAACCCCTCATACCCCTGAATCACATGCTGCACCTCGTGTAAAATCGTATCCAGCACCATGCCGGGAGCCGCGTTCTTCCCGCCCCGTGCCACATTCACGGCAATATAATGCTCCTGCGGATCGGTAAACCCTCCCGTGCCGCTCCCGCTGTCGCGGTAAAAATCCACCCGCAGCCTCCGCAGCTCCGGGTAGGCCCGGAACAGTTCCGGAAAATCCAGGGCCGCGGCCAGGGAAACATTCACATGCCCCCCCTCGCTCACGCTGACGTGCTCCTTCCTCAACCGCACCCCGCGGGAATCAATAATCGCCTTCCGCTTCCCGTCCGCCGGATCCGTGTAGGAAAGGCCGTTATTGTGGTACTCCTGGAAGGATTCAGCCTTCTCCCCAATAATGGAAAACGTAATATCCGGACTATCTGAATCAAACGTCCCGCGGTTATCGACAGCGCTCTTCACCTGCCGGGAATCCGTAGCCATCCCCCACACCTCCGGACTCCCGTCATAAGCATTCTTGCCCTTCAAAACAACACCGTCATAACCCGCGCCATGAGCATTCCCCTCATCAAACCCTCTCCTCAACTCGTGAGGAAACAAATACCACGCCATCGGGGAACCCTTCACGTTCTCCGGCACACCTTCCCCGGAAAACGGGCGCTGTGAAGCATCGCCAAGATCCAGCATAAACGGACGCCTCAACCTCATAAAACACGCATACAGCCGCGCACTCTCCAACCCGGTCCCCGGAAAACGTCCCTCTAAATCATAAAGCACATCTTCCGCCGTCTCCGGCAGGGAAGAAAAAAACAACAACCCTCCATCCTCCCGGCTCCGGTTAAAATTCTCTCCGGAACGCTCCACGTCAAACACGGTAAAAACATGCGGGGAACCATGATACACCACCAGCGGCTCCCCATTCTCGTCCACTACCTTGGAAGCGTTCTCCGGGTCATGCTCCCAATCGCCAAACCAACTCTTAAACGCCTCCGTGCGCACGGAAAGCCACTGGTCTTCCGTCAGGTTCGTATCCTTCCCATTCGGAGCCTTCATGAACGTCCCGTCAGACTCCGCCTTCTTCCTGACAGCCGCCTTTTCCTTCTCGACAAAAGAACGGTAAGAAGATAAATTACGGGTAGAAACCCCGTCCTTGAAGGGTGTAGGTAGGCGGCCTTCCCGGCTAGCAGCTCCCCTAGTGGCGGGGTTTTCTATGGTCAATTCCAGCGTGTAAAGAACGTTACCTTCCTGTTCCTTAACGTATTTGATTGCTGTAACATTAACATCAAACGCTCCTATCCCTTCAATATCTACTGTATTGAAAAAATGATAGGCTCCGGCTTTTGAGGCATCTTGTTTATACGCCTCTTCAAAAAATCCATCCTCCGCATTCTCAAACAACTCATGAATGCGGGTGGCCGCCGTATAATGAACCCTCCGGGCCTCCTCCGCGGAAAACCCAAGCGCCTTCAAATTCGCCACGGACATTTGTGAAGCCCCGGCCTTGCCCACCGTCTTGCCGGAAACGCGCGCCTCAATCACGGCCTGGATCCCCGTATTCTTATTGACGAACACCTTGCCCTGCAACGGCTTCAACCTCGCCCGCATCCCGGCGGCGGAACTCACCACATCCCCGGAAGAAATGGACACCAGGGAAAAATTCGCTGCGGGAGCCTCATCTTCCGCAGGGGCGGCCCACCTCGTCAGCGCCGCGTCCAGCATCCGGCTCACATCCTGGGAAAGCTGCAACATCCCCGTATCGGCGGAACCCGCCTCCTGTTCCGGCGCCTCCAAAGGAAGAACGCCGTTCTCCCGGTCCACCTCCTCTCGCGTCTTCACCCCCAGCTCCACCATCACGGCGTCATTGGCCTCCTTAATCAAATCCTCATGTAGGCCGAAATTCTGCCATCGGGCCCTCTGCGCCTTCAAATCCTTCACCACCGCCTCCAGCGCGGCGGCATCCCTCACATCCACGCCATACTTCCTGGCCGTCTCCGGGCGTCTGCTCGCCCCGCTAATGGAAGAAATCTCCCTCGTCAGCTCGCTCACGCGGGCGGCGGCGTACTGGGCCAGCCTTGAAAAATACTCCTCCGCGTGGGAATTGCCGAACAAATCCGTCTCAAACGTCATCCCGGCCGCCTCCGCCAGCCCGCGGATGCGGTCCATATTCGCGGCCACCTGCATCACGGCCAAAGCGGCCTGCCAGCTCTTCCCCTCCATCAGGGCACGCAGCCCGGCCCGCTGCACCTCGTTCTGATTGCGGAACGCCATCGCCACGCGCCAGGCGTCATCCGGAGAAACAAGCTCATTCCCCAGCGCGTCCAGCAAATCGGAACAGCCGTACAGGCCCAGTTCCACTCCGCGGCGGGACTGCCCCTTGCGGAAAATCCCCCTTTCCACCGCCTCCTCCTTCGTCAAACGCTTCCGGCTCACATAACGGGCAATCTCAAACAGGGAAGCCTGCCCGTCCCGGATATTATTCTCCACATCATGCGTCTGCGCCCAATCCAAATCAAACCCGGCCGCCTCATCATACACCGTGCAATTAATATCCTCATCCGTGCAGGCGTTAAAACGGTGCCGGCCGCTGATCACCTGCAGGGCGCCATCCTTCCGCCTCCACACGGAAATCGGCGCGGCATTGCGCTGCCATGCCCCCACAATCGGATTCACCACCCCGGTCTGTTCATCCGCCCCCTGCTTAAACTGGGGCACATCCGGGCAAAGCGTCAGCCGGGACTTCTCAATAAACCCCTGGCGCACCCCCTCCTGAACCTCAATAAACGCCCCGTTAAACACCCCTGACCCATCCGGCTCGCCCAGCGCCTCCACGCGGGCCTGCTCCCGCTCGCGCCGCGCCTCCTGTGCCTCCGGGGAATTCTCCGGCGCCCGCGCCTCATCCGCTGCCGCCTGCGCGTCGGCCTCATCCTGCGCCTTGCTCTCCGCAAGCTCATCCTCCAGCGTCCGGGCCTCCGTCGCCACGCCCGCGCCAAACATCGCGTCCAGCCCCGCCTGCGCTCTGGCCCGCTCCATGGACAACTCCATCAAATCCCCCTGCTGGTCCCGGTACAGGGCATTCCCCGCATCCAGCATCACCGCCAGGGCCTGACGCACCGGCAGGGAAAACACGCCCTGTTCCTCCGCCTGGCGCACCATCTCGCCCAACTCCACGCGCGCCTTAAAATACCCCAGGAACTTCACCAGGTGATTCAGCAACTTCCGCAGCCAGGAGGGCAGGGACGTACTCCGCACCGTGTCCGCCAGCCAGCGGGAACGCCCGATTTTGGAAAACGCCTCAATCGCGTCATGACCCGTCACCGGCTTCCCGGCGTCCAGGTGAATAAACTGCATCTCCTCCCCCCGCGCCTCCGGAAACAACTCAATCATCACCCTCTGCGCCTCTTGGAGCATCGCGCCGAACTCGTCCCAGGACAAACCCTGCTCCGCCTGCCAGGAAATGACCGCCTGTTCCATCGTCTCCTCCATCAAATCCTCCACCGTCGCGCTCCCGCGGGCATACCTCAACACCCGGCGGAACGTATCTCCCCGGCGCACCTTCGTCACATAAGCGTTGGAAAACGGGGCATCCATGGCAGGAGCCTTAAACTCCGGGTTCCGGGCCTGTTCCGTCCTGATGCGTTCCTGGGATTCCTCCCATGTCTGCACAAGGGTCCCCAGCGGAATATGCTCGCTCAGGGACGCATCCATGCGGGCGGCGGCCTCCTCATAACTCACCCCCTCCGCCTCCAGGGCGCGGATAGCGGCCATTGCCATATCCGCGCGGGCCTTCATCTGCCCCAGCGTCTCCGGGGCAATCACCACCCGTTCGGCCCCTGTCTGTTCATCCGTCACTGTGCGTGTAATCACCTCCGCCGCGTCAAAACGCCCCTGGGCAAGAGCCTGGCCCACGGTCACATCCCCGGCCAGCAAATGCTGCGCCCCGACAATGGCATGTTCCATATCGGCATCCACAAACGCCTGCAAATAAGCCGTCATCTGCTCGCCGTCCATCAGCGTGTAGGAAGGGGCGCCCTCTTCCTGCCCCTCTCCGGAAACGGAAGCATCCTCCCGCGGCGCTTCCGTGCCGCGCGCCGGAGCATACACCCGGAACATCCCCTCCTGTTCCGCCGGCTCCACCCTGGGCACCATGCCGGCATCCTCGGCGGCCCGCCACGCGTCCAGCTCCCGCAAAGACTCAATGCGTTCCCCGGAAAGGCGTTCTCCGGCAGCCGCGCTCGCCCGCTCCATGGAAGCCTGCGGATCCTCCATCCAGGAATCATGCAAATTGGAAAGAGCCTTATTCAAAAAACCTTCGGCGGTCTTTTCCTCCCTGGCTTCCAGATACCCCTGGACCGTGCCTCCCAGTTCCTTGTAATGTTGCAAAGAAAGGCCAAACTCTTGGGCCGCCTTTTTGATTTGAGGATAATTAAAGCCGGACATCCCAAACGTAAATGCCAGCAGGGCAAGACCCTGTTCTCCGTGCATCATCTGCCCCATATCGTCCAAATACTGACGGAAAGTCTGTTTTCCGCGTTCGTCCGTCAGGTTCATGCTCTGTACAGTACGCATCAAATACCCGGCTGTAGGCTCAAAAATGGCCTCTTCCGCAGCACCGGAAAGCCCTTGAATAGCGTATTGGGCCTTCGGACTCGCCATCCATTGAGCCCGCCACGGGGCCAGCTTCCCGGCGGCCTTCCCACCGCCAAGCGCCTTCTTCAACCACTTATATCCGGGCGTCAACCGCCCGATGGGGGAAAAAGCAATCATCTCTTCCAGAGCATCTGCCTGGCCGAACATCATGGCCCTCTTCTCCGTTTCCTCCATCGTTAACCCAATGCTCACCCCCTCATCCCTGCGGGATTGCATGGCGGAGGAAGCTCCGATAGCAGGACCAATGGCAGGAATGAACCAGGGAGCCGTATCTCCGATAATGGAACCAAGCTGCGAACCAATGCGGCCAACCAAATGACGGTCCTCCCCTTCCAGATATTCCTTTTCCCCGGCTTCCATAGTTTCAACCAGATCGGCAGCCCAGCGGCGTCGTATCTCAAGAAAAGTGGCATCCTTCTCAATCTGAGCGCGTGCTTCATCCACATCCATTCCGGAAGCAATCAACTCCGGCAGACGCTTAGCTGCATTCGTAACGGCATCCACCTCTCCCATTACCTGTAAATTCCGCCAGGCCTTCTGACCTGTCCGCCATCCCTTCACGCCCCCGGTGCGTACCATCCCCGTTACCCCCTGGGCTGCCTTATCTATCCAGTCAATCCCGGTCCACTCGTCACCGTGCTTATCCTTGGCGTACTTCCTGGCGTCATTATAAAACATATTCAGCACAATGCGCCGTGCCAGCTCATCATCTCCCACCTGTTCCGCCAGATTATTGATGATCCTGTCGTCGTACAGGGTGCCCTGCGCGTCATATTCCCGGACAAGTTGCATCCCTCTGCGGGCTCGTCTGACACTCTCCCAGGAAATGCCCGCCTCCTGCATCATCATTACCTGTTCAGGGGAGGGAACAACAGTGTCCCCGCGCACGTACCGGTCAATGAAGGGATCAATCGTAGCAGCCAATGCCTCCCGTGCCTGTTGCTGTCGCTCCTGCTCTGCCTGACAAGCACGGGCTTTTTTCTGGAAATCCTTCCAGACGGCAGCCTGTGCGTCCGCCACGGTGGCAAATTCAGGCATCTCTTTTCCCTGTGCCAGCCAATACATGGAGGGATTATCTCCATGGTTGGAACCAAACAAACCGCGCAAGGTCTCAAAACCGGCATATGCCGGGTCATCCATATAGGGGCTCTGCGCCGCTTCCGTTGGCTCTAACAATGCCTCTTTCTGGAGTTCTTTCAATAAATCCATATCTTGGGACAGCCCCAACCTCTCAAAAACATCCTGTGCAAACATATATTCTTGTGCTAAAACTATTGATAAAGAGGAAGAAGAGCGGAGTCGTCAATATCGTTCACCTGCGTGTAAGTATCGTCTCCACCCGGCAAAGGAGGCAGCAACCCTGGTCCGTATCCATCTTCCGGCGCTTCCGGTTCATCCTTCCCGTCGTAAATGCTGACATTCCCGCTGGCCTGTTCACCGGGAAACCTTAACGCCATGCGTTCATAAAGCGGTCCTGAAACCTCAACGCCCCGCGGGGTTCCCTCATAGACCCCGACGACGGGAACCCTTAGGAAAGCTCCGTTGCGTCCCAGAGAAATGCGGGCAAAAGGTCTATTCCCAAACTTAGCCTTGATAGCCTCATAAGCCTGCTTGGAAACATACGCTCCGGATGTAGCATGCCGGACAAAAGAAACAGGGTGGTTCTCAAGAGGGGAAGGCAAATAAGGTCTTTGGCCCTTAATATATTGTGCCGCCTTCTTTTGCTGGGCCTCCCTCTCTTCTGGAGACACGTTCAACTCTTCCTGTTGCTCAAAAGAATACAAAGGCATGGACTCCAGCGCCTTCTTCATGCGGCTCTCGTCAGATCTTTTCTTATCTTCTTCAATAATAGGCCGATAGGCAAACCTGTTCCCGGCATGAAAAGCGGTAAATTGATGGATCTGCGCAAGATCTTGGGCAAGTGTGGCATTGGGATGAGCCTGTCTCCACTCCGTCATGGAAAGTTCCGTCTTATACAAAATATCTGCCTCCACCTCATCCCGCGTACTCTCTGCCTTCTTAATCTGCTCCTGGTCGCCACTCTTGTAAGCATTAGCTACCTGGTAAGAAAAATAAGGAATATACACATGATCCGGCATGGCCTTCAAAACGGCCTCTATATTATTCCGGTTCGTATTGGGTCTCCCCATGGCGTCAATCCGGTCTTCTACAAACAGGCGCAGCTTCCTTTCATCTCCAAGAACCTGTCCATACTGCCCCCACTTCTTCAACATGTCATTGACGTACCTCGTTCTTTCTTCGCCGGAATTGGCGGGAGGCAGATTCCGTAAATCCTCCCGGAAGGCAAACTTAATGGAAGGGGCGTATTTCCCGTAACTGCCGGTCCGGTTATAATGCTCCACCCAGTCGTATTCCTGCTCCGTGGCTCCGTAACGGAGGGAAGCTTTCGGCCAAAGAGAACCCTTTCTGTAACCGGGCGCTCCATCTTCACCTTCGGAGCGGTTCGCGGAACGTAAAAACCTTCTGGTCTTCTCCTTCAGCTTTAAAACATCTCCTGCGCCCAGAGCATCAAAATAGCCGTCCCCAAGCTTCGTAAAAGCAACACTGGGGTTAATCAGCATATCCTGCTCGTATTCGTCCAAAAGGCCGTTCCGTGTATCTTCCAGAATACCGTCGTTCATTCCATTCTCAGAAATAATGCCGGCCTCGTAAGCCTGAATGCGCCTACGGGTGGCTCCTTGGAAATCCCTCCGCAGCAAATCCCCCTTCAACCCTTCCTCAAAAGCCTGCCTGGACTCCTGAATTTGCCCCTTAAGCATCAACTCGGATGCCCGCCCCTGGAGTCGGCGCATCACATCCTGCTTTCTGGCTCCGAACCTGGAGGCCTCCTCCTGGGAAACAAAACTCCCCTTCAACCCGCGGAACTTCCCTTCGTAATTCCGTACAAACGTATTCAGGGCGCTCTCTTTCAGCCTCCCGTCACGATCGTAAAAAGACAGCTCATGACCGCGGGCAAACCCCAATCTCCGTGTTATCTCCTGCTCAAACTCGCTGGCCAAATCATTCATCTGGCCTTCCAGCCGCGTCTGCTCGCCGAAATCCTTCATGCGCTGGTACTGGTGGGCAACATCAGACACAAACTCCTGGGCATTCTGCAGCGCCCTCTGAACGGGCTTGGAAGAAACATCCGGCATCTGGATCGGGGAAGGGGTGGAGGAAGCCGCATTCATCCGGGTTCCTCCGTACAAGGGTTGCTGTAAATCACTCATCTTCGTTCATCTTGAAACGGTTAAAACTTAAAAACCTTGGGATGGAAATCTCCTTCCAGTCCTCGCGTCCGCGGATGCAGCGCTGCCACCTTGCCCGGTCAAAACGCCCCTGCACCAGACAAGCCAGCTCCCTGACGGCCTCCATACGGCCGTGGGCAAAAAGAATAATCAACGTCCTGGGGGACTCCGGATCTGGCACCCCCGCAAAAAACAACGAAGGGCAGCACCACACGACCCCGCCTCCCGCATCCGCCAGGGAAACGGTCTCCCGGAACCAGCCGGGGCGCTGGGCTTCCATCAGTAAAAAAGCCTGCTGCATGGGAGAAACGCTCATCTCTTTCCAAAACCCATGAAATTAGCCAGCAGGGAATCCCTCAACCTGTTGGAAGACTGCATGCTCCCCGGCACCATCCCCCCCAGGGAACCGGAAAGGGAATAAGCATTCATCATCCCGGAAAAAGCCCCCTGGGCTCCTCCTACCTTGGCTCCCCACTTCTCCCCGCTCTCGGTAACACCCCCCAGCAATCCTCCACCGGACATTCCTGCTTCCCCCATGACTCCCCCCGCCACCGTCAGGGCCGTCTGGATCATGGCAGAACCAAGGGCATTCTGTGAAAGCATCTTATACTGGTCCGCCTCGCTGTGTGCCGCCATCATGGCCAGATCACCCTGGTATCGGGCGGACTCCGCGGCAAACCGCTTATTGGCATCGGAAACCGCGTTGGAAAGGGCCGCATCCCCAATGGCGCTCTCCCACACATCCGCCACCGCCACCTCCGCCTGGCTTCCGGAACCCTCGGAAGTAAAACCGGATCCGCCGCGCTGTGCCCGTGCAGACCCCATGGCGGCATTCTGATTCTGGCGCATCCGCTTCATATTGCGGGCGGCCAGGTGGGAATCGGAAACCGCCTCTGCCTCCAGGGCGCGGGCCTTCTTCTCATAAGCCGCCTGCGTGGCGCGCCCGTTGCTCAAAGCCGCCTGCCCCTGATACTTATACTGCTGGGAAACCCCGAAATCGGAACTCATAACATCAGAAAATGGAACTGTTTAAAATCTCTGTTAACGGATCCTGGTCATTGGAAGCATGCTGGCAGGTGTCCCAATAAAGGGCCTTGCTTAAAAACGCCTCACCCTGTGCCTCCAAAGCGGCCGCAAGCTGGGGTGAAGAAGCCAGCTTCAAAGCGCACCTGCCAGCCAGAAGAAACACAACGCCCTTGATGAAAAACGGACTATGATCCGGCAGCACTTCGGAGCGGGCCACCTCGTCGGAAAGATAATCCACCACCAGCTTATCGGTCCCGGCGGCGCGTTTCCCGTAACGCTCAACCACCAAATCACGCCCCTCAATGCGGAACAAATCCGCCCCCACATACAACACGCGCAGGCAATCATCCGGAATCGGATGCCTCATGACAGAGCGCTCCATCTCAACCCGTTTGGTTGCCCAGGTCCATGCCCCGAACAACAGCGCTTCCTGCAACACGGTAGGCCACCACAAATCAACGGCGCGACCGGCTGGGGAACCCTTCACATACTCCCGGTCCCCCAACTGGGCCAAAGCCTGGTTAAAAACGGTCACCTTATCCATTTGAGGCATCATGCCACATCCCCAGGCCTGATGAATACAACCGTAACTTGAACAAATGAAAAAAAGAAAGGGCGCCCCGCACAGCAGGACACCCCTCCGAACCAATAGTCAACGCAAAAAAACTAACCGGAAATCCCCACCAGCTTATTATAATAATCGGTAGCCTCCCGCCACTGTGGATGTGAAGGATCGGCGATTGCCTTATAATAACGGTGATTGGGGTCGGACAAAACAGCTTGAGCCTCGTCGGCAGGATCCGTCTTCGCCGGAATCTGACCGCCGCCCTTCAAGCCTCCCTCGCCTATCATCCGGGAAATGGCGTGCAGAACGCGGAACCCGTCCGGACTCGCAAACACAGCCATCTTCTCCATAGGAACGCCGGACTCCACGGAAAGCTTCCGGGCAAAAGCCTTGGAGGCAGAAACATTCCTCTCATACTCCGCTCCCCATTCGTCCTTCAACGCTTCGTCAGCCTCCTTAAAAGCCGCCTCCTCGTCCGCGCGGATGCTGGCAGCCACCTCGGAAAGAAACTTCCCGGCGGCATCGGCCGGCAGCCCTGCCGCCCTGGCATGTCCCTTCAACATATCCCGCAGGGCATCATTCTCCACAAACCCCTCCCCAAAATCAATCTCATACTCGGTCTCCTCCTGCGGAGAAAGCGGGGGAGGACTGCCGGGAGCCGGATCGGGCTCTTCCGTACCCCCTGAAAAATCGTAGGGATTGGACGGGACAGGAAGATCCGCGGGAGAACCGCCTCCTGTGGGATTCGCAGGAGGGGCGCCATTCGTGGGAGACGGAGCGCCATTGCCGCCAGCCCCCCCTTCCGGAATGGCCTCTTCGTATAAGAACCTGTTATGGAATAGTCTACTATAGGTCATGTAAATCAGGGTTATATTGTTCAATCTCGTATCTTACCCACAGGAGAACCTCCCGCTGGGCGTCTCGGCGCATTGCGTCAAGGGGATCGTAGGAACCAGCCTTCCCTTGAAAGCAGGGCAAATTCGTCTGGAACTCCTTCTCTAAAATATCCAGCACCTCCGGAGTAAAAGCCTCCTTCAGCGCGGCTCGTCTCCGGTTGAGCCTCTTGAGAAACTCAACCTGTTCCGGTGTCGGCTTATCTTCAAACATATTCATCATCATTCCGTATTAAACTGTGCGGATGCCGCGGCACTATCCCTGCCGGCCCTGGCCAATTGTTCCGCAAGGGCGGCCTGACGCATCTGATCCTCCTGCGCCCTCTCCTCCTCAACCATCTTGCTATTCTCGGACGCGGACACAATGCACTTGGACGGGGCGCCGGAACTGTCCCACATAAACCGCAACACCTCCCATGCCTTCATGCGCTTGGCAATGCGGGTATCGCCCGAAACCTGGATATACTTCGCCAACCCATTCAGCACCCCCTCAAGGCCGTACCTCTGCAAACGGTCAAATGCCTGGGCAATCTTGCCCAGATAGCGGGTGCGGGGAGTTCGCAACTCAAACTTCTCCCCATCGGCGGAACGGACAAAAAACTCATCAGGCGCGTCGCCCGGAAGCACGGCCCCCTGCATATTGCGGAACATCAGGCAGACAATGCGATTCATCATCGTCTGGAAATCCTGCGAAAACTGAATGAAAGAAGAAAAAAAGCAAATAATGCGTTCCGACTCGCGGGCATTCACCTCCGTAGCCGTCATCTCGCGGTCCACGCTTGAAACCACCTGGAGAATATCATTGAAAAACGCCTCCCTGATCAACTTCTCCTTCTTATCTTGCCGCTCCAGCATAAACCTCACATCCCCCACGTTCGCCCATTCCCTCGGAAACTGTGAACCAATAAGCTCATCCGGAACAACCGTCTTGCCTCCGGCCCGCAAATCAACCTCCTTTGCCATCTTAGCCGACACAATAACGCTGGGAATTGCCGCCCGGCTGCCGGCCACATCCATCACCCGATCCATCAGCAGGGTAGCCTTAATCTCCGGCAGCACAGCTTTGCCCGGAGCCTCGCCGTAAGAAGAAACGCCACCCTTCAAAAAGCGCGTCACCAAAAAAGGAAACTCGTAAAAGCCGCCATGGAAAACAATCTTCTCCGCCTCCCTGGCAATATACACGTCCAACCACTTGCGGCGGCCAGGCCTTACCATGTCGGAACCGAACTGCGCCCGGCTGTTGGGCAGTACAAGGTGAACAAACTCGAACATCTCGGTGTACCGCCTCTCCGCATCCTTATACGCCTCCTGAATCTTGACAGGCAGATTGCGCAGCTTAAACATCTCCACGGCCTGCTGGGCAGTAAACTTCAACGTCCGCACCAGCGTATTCACCTCCCCGTGGGCTCCCTCGGCAATCGCATAAGTCCCGGTAGGGACGTGTTTAAACACCAGGGACCCGTCACGGGAAACATCTGCAAACATGCAGCCTGTCCCTGTCAGGCAACGGTCCAGGTAAACCTCGTGGGCCGCCGCATAAAAATTGGAATCCGCCAGCGCGCGGTAGACGGCCTCCGTCGCTTTGCTGTACCAATCGTCCTCATCGGTGTAATCATCCCTTTCCTCCTGCGGCCGCAGGGAAAACCACTTCTGATCCATGGGAGTAATAAAAAGAAGATGAGCGGACGCCAAATTCAAAAGGGACTTATGCGCCACCGGAGAAAAAATGGACGCAGCCGTCATCTCATTAGCCTGTTCCTGCTGGCGGGCCTTCCCCTCCATCCGCGGCATAATGCGCCGGCGCAATTCATCCCAATCCCCGGAATTCTTATTCATCTCCGTGAACAGGGCGTCTGCCGTCCTCAATAAATCTTTAACATTTTCCATGGATCTCCTGTGTAAAAATCAACCCAGCGTCTTCCTCAGGCCAGCCAGGGAAGAAAGAGGATTACTCCGGTTCGTCGTATTACTAAGCTTCAAGCGGCGGCGGGCAGACGAATTCACCGCATTCTCCGCTTGGGAAACATCCTTGGTTTCCGTAGTAATAACCTTCTGCTCCGGGGCATTCGCCATGGCATCGGCCATAGCGTTGGCGGCGCTTGCCTGCTTCTTGGCCGCCTTATTGGCTCCATATCCCCCGAACGTGGCGATATTTGCCAGGGCCCCTCCGACAGCTTTTAATGGATTTGAACTCATAACAACTAATGGTAAACAACTAAACAAGCTCCTGTGCCACGCTGAACGCATCGTCGCAGCGGTTCAGCCATCCTTTGCCGAACACGGGAAACTGCCTGCAGGAGCGGTAAAACGCCTGACGCTTCTCCTGCAGAGCGATAAGGAACACCGCTTCAC
>OHAU01000194.1_pt1 | contig 89486 bp, 93 predicted proteins | sample 1577181 | NCBI WGS metagenome assembly OHAU01 (sample SAMEA3541472, study PRJEB24748) | human gut metagenome | biome: human gut; feature: human-associated habitat; material: faeces | place: China | collected 2012
ATTGCGTGCAAAGCCGTCAGGCGGGCTTTGTGCGGTGTTGCCCTTAGCACACCCTAAACAAAAAAGCCGCCGGAGAGGCAGCTCCGACGACTTTCAGGGTATCTTAGATTGTTATTCCGGAAACTTATACCGCAGCAGGCTGTGCCTCAGGACTTTCCTCCGCAGCTTCTGCCTGTGCTTCGGCTTCCATTAACGCGAGATGCTCGTGATAAGCCTCCAGAATCTCTCGTTCCATCATTTTTCTGGCGGCGGCAGAAATGGGGTGCACAATATCGCGGAATACACCGTTTTCGTCTTTCCGGCTGGGCATTGCCACGAACAGCCGTTCGTCCCCCTGTACGACCTTGATGTCGTGCACGGCGAGCATGTTGTCTACGGTGACAGAAACAACTGCCCGAAGCCGTCCTTCGGTAATGATTCTTCTGATTTTAATATCTGTGATTTCCATGTGATGACCTCCTCCACATACTGCGGGGCTCCGTTCTGTCATTTGGAAAACGGACCATGCTGACTTCAAAGGTAAATTCCGTTTCCAGAGGAACACCGCAGAAATTGAAAATGAATTTTCAATTTCGTAACAAAAAAAAGAGAAACGTCCGTGTTACCACAAACGCTTCTCCTTTGAAGTACGTTACTTATCAGTATACACGATAAATTTGAAAATTGCAAGAAAGAAAAAGGTGATTTTTTTGAACATTGACATTTTAAACGGAAAAAAGCATATCCACTTTATCGGCATCGGCGGCAGCGGCATGTATCCGCTGGCACAGATCCTCCACACCAAGGGGTTCTACCTCACCGGTTCCGACAACAACGAAACGGAAACTCTACAGGCAGTCCGCGACATGGGCATTCCCGTATATCTGGGACAGCGTGCGGAAAATATTGAGGGGGCTGACCTGATCGTACACACCGCGGCGATCATGGCAGACAATCCGGAACTGATCGCAGCCAAAGCCAGCGGCGTGCCGGTGCTGGAACGGAGCGAACTGCTGGGTATTGTGACCAGCTGGTATGACAATGCCATCTGCGTTGCCGGCACCCACGGCAAGACGACGACCACCTCTATGGTGACGCAGATCCTGTTCACCGCCGGCGTAGATCTGTCCGCATTCATCGGCGGCAAGCTGCCCTGCATTCACGGCAGCGGCAGAAGCGGCTCCAGCGACATCATGACCTGTGAAGCCTGCGAATTTGTAGATACGTTCCTGAAACTCTATCCGGACATCGCCGTGCTGCTGAACATCGATGCCGATCATCTGGATTACTTCGGCACCGTGGAAAATATCATCAAGTCATTCCACAAGTTCGCACAGCTGACCTCCAAGGCAGTTATCTACAACGGCAGCGATGCCAACACCTGCAAAGCTATGGAGGGCATTACCGGCAAGGAATGCATCACCTTCGGCAAAACTGCGGACTGTGACTATTATCCCGCAAATATCCGCCACGTTTCCGGTCTGGAAACCCACTTCCAGCTGATGCACCGCGGCAAAGAACTGGGCGAGATCGTCCTGCATGTTGCCGGTGAGCACAATGTGCTGAACGCTACTGCTGCGGCTGCGGCTGCCATGTATGTGGGCGTTTCCTTTGCAGATGTGGCAAAGGGGCTGGCAGAATTTCGCGGTGCCGGCAGACGGTTCGAAAAGAAGGGCGAAGTCGGCGGCATTACGCTGGTAGACGACTACGCTCACCACCCCACCGAACTGACTGCGACCCTGAAAGCTGCAATGGCAATGCCGTTCCGAAAGGTCTGGGCAGTGTTCCAGCCGTTCACCTTCTCCCGCACTGCCATGCTGCTGGACGAATTCGCAGAAGCTCTGTCCATTCCGGATCACGCTGTCCTGACGGACATTATGGGTTCCCGCGAAAAGAACACCTATCACATCTTCACACGGCAGCTGGGTGAAAAAATTCCCAACGCGGTCTGGTTCCCGCAAGACGAAAGCGATCCGGAAACCACCGACGAACGGAAATACCAGAACTTCGAACAGGTCACCAACTATATCTGCGACCATGCACAGGCTGGCGATCTGGTCATCACACTGGGCTGCGGCGATGTCAACAAGGTGAACAAGATGATTCTGGAAGAACTGGAACGGCGGCAGAGTGCGAAGTAACGGCAATTCCGTTCTGTTCGAAAAATTTCCAAAATACCCTCTTTTCAATCTGCGAAAAATGTTGTATAATAGAGAAAGTTGCTAGAGGTTGTTTGAAAAATGGCGATGTTTGGGAAAATGCACAGAAATTACTGTATGTTAGGAGAGAATCCGCAGGCAGGCTATCGCCTGACAAGGATTTTCGACGACACAGACAGTGATTTATGGGCGTTTTGACAAATGTTCGGATTTTTCAAACAAGTCCTAAGGCAACAGTGTGTTCTGGAAACAGTACACACGTTCACCTTAAAGAAAGGAACCACAACACTATGTCAAATAAAGTCAAAGTCGTGATCTGCGGCAAGGATTTCACTTTGCAGACCGCAGAATCCTCCAACTATGTCTTCGGACTGGCACGCACGCTGGAATCCCGCATCACGGAAATTACTGATGCCAACAGCAGTGCCTCTCCGTTTACCGCGGCAATTATGGTCGGACTGGCAACACTGGACGACCTGAACAAGGCAAATGCCAAGCTGGACAGCATTCGGGATCAGTCCAAGGAATATGTGGACGAAGCCGGAAAGACCCGTCTGGAACGGGATGCTGCCATGCAGCAGGTGGAAGCACTGAAATCCCGTATTGCAGAACTGGAACGGGAACTCCGTGAGAAAGACGCCAAATGAGAACACCTGAGATTTTAGCACCTGCCGGCTCGGAAGATGCCCTGCTGGCGGCTCTGCGGTGCGGTGCCAACGCGGTCTATGTGGGCGGAAAACAATTCTCCGCACGACAGAACGCCGCCAACTTCGACCTGCCACAATTACAGCGGGCAGCGAAACTCTGCCACCTCTACGGGGCAAAGCTGTACCTGACAGTCAACACGCTGGTATTTGCACCAGAGTTCCCTGCACTGGTACAGTTTCTGGAAGCGGCGATCCGGCTGGGCGTAGATGCATTTCTGGTACAGGATTTCGGACTGCTGGAACTGATCCGGCAGATCTCTCCTGACGTACCCATTCACGCTTCCACGCAGATGACCATTCACACGCCGGAGGGTGCCCTCTGGGCAAAGGAGCACGGCATTTCCAGAGTCGTGGTTTCCCGCGAGCTCTCCCGCAAAGAAATTGCCGCGATCTGTAAAACCGGCATCGAAGTGGAAACCTTTGTCCACGGTGCCCTCTGCATGAGCGTATCGGGACAGTGCGGACTGTCCGCCATGATCGGTTCCCGCAGTGCTAACCGCGGCAGATGTGCACAGGCATGCCGGCTGCCCTTTTCTGCAAAGGGTGATAAAAACGGCTGTGCCCTCTCTCTGAAAGACCTCTGTCTGGTGCCTTACGTGGCAGAACTGGCAGAGGACGGCGTGGCATCGCTGAAAATCGAGGGCAGATGCAAACGGCCGGAATACGTTGCCGCCGCAGTCACTGCATTAGTGCAGGCACGTGCCGGAGAAACGCCGGATCTGGACACCCTGCGGGCAGTATTCTCCCGCAGCGGATTCACAGACGGCTATTATACCGGCAAACGGCAGCAGATGTTCGGCACCCGCCAAAAGGACGATGTGCTCCAGGGGCAGAAAGTCCTGCCCCAGCTGGCACAGCTATACCAGAAGCCCACACCGCAGGTTCCGCTGGACATGCATGTCACTGTACAGACCGGTCAGCCGGCAGTGCTGAAACTGCGGGACGGCGACGGTATTTCCGTTTCTGTTTCCGGTGATGTGGTACAGCCGGCACGCACGAAAGCAACCGATCTGCCCCAGCTGGAACGACAGCTGGGAAAGCTGGGCGGCACGCTCTATACCCTGTCCGGTTTGCAGGCAGACTGCGATGGAACCGGCATGCTCCCCGCTTCGGCGTGGAACGCTCTGCGGCGGGAGGGCATTGTTCAAATGAACGCCGCCAGAATCGCTGCGAATACGCCAAAGTATACCATGCGGCACATCACGCTGCCCGCACTTCCAGCATCCGGACAACACACCATACAATACCGCATCATCCAGAAGCAGTGGGACAGCCAGTCAGCCACACTGCTGAAGCAGCCTGACGTGGAGGCACTGCTGTTGCCGGCGGATACGGTTTCCGATGCTGTGCCGGCAGTCTGTCGGGAACGAATTTTCCTGACGCTGCCGCGGTTTTGTGCAGACGAAGCCAAAGTGCGTCTATGGCTGGAACAAGCCAAAGCTCTGGGATTCTCCCATGTGGTCTGTGAAAATGTTTCCCATATCCGGCTGTGCCGGTCACTGGGGCTGACGCTTCACGGCGGCATGGGACTGAATGCGGCAAATCCGTCCTGTCTGTCTTTTTTGCAGCGGGAATCCTTGCAGGACGTGATCCTCTCACCGGAACTGACCATTGCCCAGAGCCGGCACTGCACCGGACTGCCCGCAGGAGCGTATGCCTACGGGTTCCAGCCGGTCATGACCATGCGGAACTGTCCCGTACAGGCAGAAGCGGGGTGCCGGAACTGCACCCATGGTCTGACAGACCGCACCGGCAGAACTTTTCCGGTATACTGCCACAAGGCAGCCGGTATCACAACGATGTACAACGCCGTTCCCACGTGGATGGCGGACAAGCAGGAACAGCTGTCACACAGCAGCTTTCTGGTGCTGGACTGTACCCTGCAGCCCGATGCCTGTTCCGTGCTCCGTGCCTACCAGAACGACGAACCCACAAAAGAAGCAATGACACGGGGACTGTTTTTCCGTGGTGTTGAATAGGAGGCTTTTATGTATATTTCTGTTCAGAAGCTGCGTCCGCACGCCCAGATTCCCAAGCGTGCCACCGCACAAAGTGCCGGCTATGATCTGTACGCCCTACCGGAGGAACCGCTGACCATTCAGCCGCAGGAGATCTGCAAGGTGCCTACCGGCATCGCTGTGGCTCCGTCCCGTCCGGACGTTGCCCTGTGCATCTTCCCCCGCTCCGGACTTTCCACCAAGCACGGCATCACGCTGATCAACAGTGTTGGGCTGGTGGACAGCGACTATCGGGGTGAACTGCTGATCCCGCTGATCAACCACGGCTCGGAACCCTTTACCGTAGAAGCAGGCATGCGGATCGCACAGCTGGTCGTGCTTCCGATCCTGACACCGGAACTGAAGGAAGTCACCCGTCTGGACACCACCGAACGGGGTGCCGGCGGCTTCGGTGCAAGCGGACTGTCATAATTTCAGAAAGGAGGACTTCAGAAGCCCTATGAAAAAGTTTCTTGTGTATCTCTGTTCCATTGTGGTCGCCGTGATTCTCGGCGGTGTCATCGGCAATCTCTGTGTGGGGATCGCTCCCCTGAGCTGGCTGGACTACGCCCCGCCGCTGCACCTCAAAACTCACGAGTGGAATCTGTATGTGGCAGACCTGACCTTCGGCATTCAATCGAAATTTAACATCGCCCAGCTGCTGCTGACGATCATTGCCTGCTTTGTCGCTCCCAAAATCGAGCCTTTGATCGGCAAAAAGAAATAAGGCAATACCGCATAAAGAGCGTCTGGCGACTTTGTGCAGTATTGCCATAAGACAGCATTGGTTTGACTGTTTGGTACATTTGCTGTAATTTTTACATCGTTTTTCGTTTGATTTTCACAAAATGATAGAATTTCGATTTCGCAGAAAATTCTGAAAAAAATGATTGCCACCCCGCTTTTTTCGTGGTATAATAGAATACGGTAACACCGCACAAACTGAAGGCAATACCGTACAAAGAGCGTCTGGCGACTTTGCACGCCATCTGCTTGCAAAGTTTTCGTCATATTTCACAAAAAATTTGACGACGCATCTGTCGCACAATCTTTGTGCGGTATTGCCTGAAATTTCAAAAGCAGTATTCATAAAAAGAAACAAGTATACATATTTATGAATACAGATTCTTCACTGCACCGGTCTTCGGCGGCAGTGTTCTCTTTTCTCCGGAAAGAGGCGAATTGGCAGGCTTTTTTTACCACGGGGCAAGATGCGGCTGGACACGCATCAAAAGGAGCACACAATGTTTACAAAAGATATTGGTATTGATCTTGGAACAGCAAACACCCTTGTCTACCTGCGTGGCAAGGGGATTATTATCAGAGAGCCGTCTGTCGTGGCAGTCAATACCCACACAGACCGTGCAAAATATGTCGGCAAAGAGGCAAAGGAAGTCATCGGACGCACCCCCGGCTCGATCGTTGCCGTTCGTCCGCTGAAAGACGGTGTCATTGCGGACTTTGAAACCACAACCATTTTATTGCAGGAATTTATCCGGAAAGCCATGCGGGGCAAAATGTTCGCCCGTGCCAGAGTGATCATCTGCATTCCCTCCGGTGTCACGGCAGTGGAACGCCGTGCAGTGCGGGAAGCCGCAGATCAGGCTGGGGCGAAACCGGTTCTGATCGTAGAAGAACCGATGGCGGCGGCGATCGGTGCAGGACTGCCTACCACCGAGCCTATCGGCTGTATGGTGGTGGACATCGGCGGCGGCACTTCTGAAGTGGCTGTCATTGCACTGGGCGGTATTGTCGTTTCCCAGAGCGTCCGCTGTGCCGGCGATGAGTTTGATGCAGCGATCATCAACTTTATCAAAAAGCGGTACAACCTGCTCATCGGCGAACGGACTGCCGAAAGCATCAAGATGCAGATCGGTTCCGCGTATCCTGTTGACCGTGACGAGATCATGCAGATCAAGGGACGGAATCTGATGAGCGGACTGCCGGAAAATGTCAACATTTCTTCGAAAGAAGTGCGGGAGGCTCTCTCTGAACCCCTTTCCCGCATTGTCGATGCGATCAAGTGCACACTAGAACAGACACCGCCGGAACTGGCTGCGGACATCATCGACCACGGCATTACCCTGACCGGCGGCGGAGCACTGCTCCGCGGACTGGATCAGCTGATCCACAAGGAAACCGGCATGCCTGTGTTTATCGCAGAATATCCTTTGGACTGCGTGGCAGAGGGCACGGGAAAAATTCTCGAAAATCTGGACAAATACCGCGATGCCGTTTCGGACGATCCCAGAGGATTTGAGTAATCGGTTGACAAAGGAGGCTGATAGCTATGGGCGGCTTTTTCCGCAGCAAAAAATTTCGCATCATTCTCTGCATCATTGCCCTGCTGATCGGCATGATGCTCTATGCTGTCACACAGGACGGCTATACGCTGCCGACTACCGGATTTCTGGGCAGGATCCTGAACCCGATCCGTTCGGCATCCAACAGCATTTCCACCAGTGTGCAGGACACGCTGGACGTATTCACCAAATCCAAAGCGTACCAGACTGAAAATGAGGAACTCCGTCAGCGTGTGGCAGAACTGGAAAGCCAGATGGTGGACTATGACAAGACCAAACAGGACTTGGCAGACCTGTCGGAATTCATGGGCATCAAGGAAGACCACCCCGACAACCAGTTCTCCGACCCCTGCACCATTATCGGCTATGTGGAAAACGATCCGTTCCACGGGTTTTACATCGACCGCGGCAGTGACGACGGGCTTTCCGTCTATGATCCGGTGGTCACGGCAGAAGGGCTTGTGGGCATTATTTCCGAGATCTCTGACACCTATGCCACAGTAGAAACCATCTGCTCTCCGAATCTTTCCATTGGTGCAAAGGCTTCGGACAAGTCGGAGTCCGGCATTGTGGAGGGCGATGTGACGCTGTCCTCCAACTACCGCTGCCGCATGATCTATCTGGAAAAGGATACCACTCTGAAAAGCGGCGACCTGATCACCACGTCCAACTCTGTGGGCATTTTCCCGCAGGGCTATCTCATCGGCTCTGTGGAATCCATTGAGCCAATGGACAACGGCTTGAGTTATTGTGCTGTGATCCGTCCGTCTGTCGATCTGGAAAATCTGAAAAATGTTATCGTCATCAAGGATTTCGCCGGAAAGGAGCAGCAGGATGCGGCAAAGTAAGCGAAAGTTTCTCACCCAGAAACCAGTCCGCCGCCCGAAGCTGCGGAATGTCATACGCTGGGGCTTGTATGCAGTCTGCATTTTTCTGGCTTTTGTGACCGCAAACGGCGGTGATTTTACAAAGCCGCTGCTGCTGATTCCCATTGCCCTGTGCATTTCTTCGGTTTCCGGTGCAGTCGTTTCCGGCGGCATCGGCATTCTGTGCGGGCTGCTGCTGGATATTTCCTGCGGCACGCTGGCAGGCTATCACGGCATCTTATTGTTCCTGATCTGTCTGGCAGTTTCCTGTATGTACGACCGTCTGCTGCTGCAGCGGTTCTGGAATCTGATCTGGCTGACCGCAGTGGCTGCCTTTGTGGTGACCGGTTTCGACTTCGTCTTTCAGTATGCGATCTGGGGCTATCACCAGGTTTCCCAGCTGTATCTGCACCACACGCTCCCCTGTCTGGCGTATACCGTCATCAGTAGCATGATCTGCTATCCAGTCTTTTCTCTGATTCACCGTTTCCTGCTGCCAAAGCGGCGGCGTACCATTGAGAAGAAACTGAAACCCATGGAAGAAACCGCATGATCGCACAGGCATTCTCTCCGGAAAGGAGCATTTTTCTATGAAACACACGGCATTCAGCTATGTCAAGCTCACCCTCGCCAGCATGCTGGTTCTTCTGGCAGGCTGTGCCTGTGCATGGCGGCTGATGAAAATCCAGATCGTGGAAAGCGACACCTATACGGCAAAGCGTATCTCCACCCAGAAATACACCCAGACGATCAGTGCCACCCGCGGCGAGATCGTGGATTCTTCCGGCAAAGCCATTATCGAAAACAAGGTTGGCTACAATGTCATTATTGAGCCGGACACCTTTCCCGAGGACAACGCCAAGGGCAATCAGGTACTGCTCTCGCTGACCAGTATTTTAGACGAAAACAGCGTGGAGTGGAGCACTTCCCTGCCGATTTCCGATACCCAGCCGTACACATTCACCGACGATGAAAACGCCGTCAGCAAGCTGAAAGAAAACCTGAAAATGAATGTCTATGCCACCGCAGACAACTGCATGGACAAGCTGAAATCGGACTACGACATTGATGACAGCTACACGCCGGAACAGCAGCGGATCCTCGCCGGAATCCGGTATGAAATGCAGCTGCGGGGCTTCTCTCTCAGCAATCGTTTTACACTGGCAGAAGACGTGCCGCTGAATGTAGTCACAGAACTGAAAGAACGTGGTGTTACGCTCCCCGGCATGGACATCGTCGAGGAAGCACTTCGTTCCGTTGCACAGGGCGATGTGGTGCCCCACGAGATCGGTACGGTTGGACCGATCTATGCGGAGGAATACGAAAAGCTGAAATCCGAGGGCTACGCTCTGGACGACACCGTGGGCAAAAGCGGTATCGAACGTGCCATGGAAAGCACGCTCCGCGGTACAGACGGTATCAAGGAGATCACCGTGGAAAACGGTATAGTGGTTTCCTCGGATATGAAAACACCGGTGGAAGCCGGAAAAACCGTACAGCTGACTGTCAACAGCGATTACCAGCGGGAATTGCAGAACATTCTGGACGGCTTTATCAACAACTTTGACAGCCTGCGGGATTCCAAAACCGAACAGCTGGGGCTGAAAAAGATTTCCTGCGGGGCGATCGTAGTGCTGGACGCGAAAACTGCCGGCGTGCTGGGCATGGTAACTGCTCCCACCTATAATCTGGAAGACTATAAGGTGGACTATGAAGCCATTCTCAATGCGGAAAACACGCCGCTGGTCAACCGTGCCACAGACGGTCTGTACCGTCCGGGTTCCACGTTCAAGACCATTACAGCAACGGCAGGTCTGAACGAACAGATCATCACCGGAAACAGCACCTATTTCTGCGGCCATACCTATCATTTCAAGGATCATGACTACAACTGTACCGGTTCTCACGGCGATATTGCCGTGACACAGGCACTGCGGGTTTCCTGCAATATCTTCTTCTATAAGTTGTCCGAAGAACTGACCATTGACCGCATCTCCGAATATGCCACCAAGTTTGGTCTGGGACAGTCCACCGGACTGGAAACCGGCGATGCTGCCGGTCATCTGTCCAATCAGGAAACCTTTGCAGAACTGGGTGCCGACTGGACTGTCGGTCAGGTGTTGCAGAGTGCGATCGGTCAGGGCGAATGGGCAGTCACACCTCTGCAAATGGCAAATGTGGCATGCACCATTGCCAACAACGGTACCCGCTATGAACCGCATCTGGTAGACAGCATCTGGGACTACAGCCACACCACTAAGCTGGAACAGAAAGAACCGGTAGTTGCCGATCAAATCACGCCGGTAAACGATGACGTGTTCCAGTATGTGGAAAACGGTATGATCGCCGCTTCCACCAACAATTTCCCGACACGGTATTCCCTGTCTGATCTGGGCTTTGATGTGGCAGTCAAGACCGGTACGCCGCAGGTCAGCAACCGTGTACAGGATTCGTTCTTCATCGGCTATGCACCGGCAGACGATCCGGAAATCGCCTTTGCCGGTGTCATTGAAGGCGGCGAATACTCCAAGTATATGATCCGATCTATCATTCAGGCATACGAAAAAACTGTCAGGGGCGAACAGGTCAGCGTAGATGCTGTCGGAGCACAGACAACTGTTTCTACAGATACTACCGGCACGGAAACCACCACTTCTGCAACCAGCACGTCTACACATTAAACCGCATTCGAATTTGTTTCGTCATATTGCACAAGAAAAAACGTGGGAAGCACCATACAATTCACAATTTTATATTTTTCGGCAGAAACTCTTTGACAAATTTGCCGATATGGTGTATAATTGATATAGTAGTCTTATTATCTGATAATTATGAAATCACAGAATGAGATCTTTGTATTTTCATTTTCGATATGATAAACAATGTAGAAAGGAATGGTTATCCTATATGACAATTGCTCTGATTGCACACGACGCAAAAAAAGAACTGATGATTCAATTCTGTATCGCTTACTGCGGTATTCTCTCTCGACATACCCTATGTGCGACGGGAACTACCGGCAAGCAGGTTGCAGAGGCGACTGGTCTGCGGATCCAGCGGTACCTCAGCGGCTCTCAAGGCGGCGATCAGCAGATCGCTGCACGGATCTCCTGCAACGAGATCGATGTGCTGCTGTTCTTCCGTGACCCGATCAACCGCAAGGCTTCGGAGCCCAACGAAATGAATCTGCTCCGTCTTTGCGACGTGCACAATGTCCCGGTCGCTACCAACATCGCCACCGCAGAAGCCCTCATCATGGCACTGGAACGCGGTGACTTAGACTGGCGTGAGATCGGAAATCCGTCGATCTGACCCTGAATGCCTGAAAGAGATGTCCTAGTCTGTCCATGGCGGACAGACACTTACAGTACAGTTCTCCCCTTTTTCGGAAGGGGAAATTTTTTGCAGTCCGGTCTTCGGAATGCGAGGAGGTTTTTCATACATGGAAATCAAAATCACACGCCCGCAGGGCACAGAAGATGTCACCCCAAAGCAGATCTACAAGTGGCACACGGTGGAACGCATTGCACGGGAAACCGCAGAAAGCTTCGGCTTCCACGAAACGCGGATCCCCACTTTTGAAAACACCAATCTGTTCCTGCGGTCCGTGGGCGAGACCACTGACGTGGTACAGAAAGAAATGTACACCGTCACCGCAAAGGAAACCCAGTTTACCCTGCGTCCGGAGGGCACAGCCGGCACCATTCGTTCTATGCTGCAAAACGGCTTGCTGAATGATGCCCTGCCCCAGAAGGTGTTCTATATCCTGTCCTGCTTCCGCCACGAACGTCCGCAAAAGGGACGGCTGCGGGAATTCCACCAGTTCGGTGTGGAAATGGCAGGCAGTCAGGGACCGGCTTCTGATGCGGAGATCATTTCTCTGGCAAAAACCATTCTCGACCGTGCCGGCTTACAGAATATTGCCCTCAACATCAACTCTATCGGCTGCCCTGTCTGCCGTGCGGAGTATCACAAGGCTCTGAAAGCTTACTTCGAACCGAAAAAAGAGGAACTCTGCGAAACCTGCCAGACACGTCTGGAAAAGAACCCCATGCGGATTCTGGACTGCAAGAGCCCGATCTGTGCCGGAATCGCCAAAGATGCTCCGGTCATTCTGGACTATCTCTGCGACGACTGCCGCACACACTTTGAAAAATTGCAGGAATACCTGAAAGCCCTGCACATCGACTACAGCATCAACCCGAAGATCGTCCGCGGTCTGGATTATTACACCAAGACTGTTTTCGAATTCATCACCACTGACATCGGTGCACAGGGTACTGTCTGCGGCGGCGGCCGGTATGACGGTCTGATCGAACAAATGGGCGGCAAGCCGACTCCGGCAATGGGATTTGCCATGGGTCTGGAACGGCTCATCATGACAATGGAACAGCAGGGCTGTGCCTTTGAGGAACCCAAGGGCTGCGATCTCTACATTGCCCCCATGGACGAAAGTGCTGTGCCTACAACAATGCAGCTGGGACAACAGCTTCGGGTTTCCGGCTATCAGGTGGAATATGATGTGATGCAGCGTGGTCTGAAGGCACAGATGAAGTATGCCAACAAGATCGGTGCCGCTTTTGTCATGGTTCTGGGCGAAAACGAACTACAGGACAAAAAGGCAAAGCTGAAGAATATGGAAACCGGCGAACAGATCGAAATTGCTCTGGACGAAACATTCGAGGACAAGTTCGACGATATTGCCGTGCAGTATATGTTCCACGACATTGTGGAAGATTTTGAAAAGGAGTGTCAGTGATCATGGATTTGATGCAGGATTTACGCCGCACCTGTTACTGCGGTGAAGTGACAAAAGCAGGAGAAACCGTCGTTGTGGGCGGATTCGTACAGAAGGTGCGGAACCTCGGCAACCTGATTTTTATCGACCTCCGCGACAGAACCGGTATTGTACAGCTGGCGTTCAACGACCAGACCGACCGTGCCATTTTTGAAAAGGCTGCGTCCTGTCACAGCGAATACGTACTGCTGGCAAAGGGCGTTGTGGCAGAACGTTCCAGCATCAACAAGGACATGAAAACCGGTGCTGTGGAAGTGCTGGTAGATGACCTGCGTGTGCTGTCCAAGGCACAGACACCGCCTTTCGCGATCACAGACGAAACCAAGACCAACGAGGAACTGCGTCTGAAATACCGCTATCTGGATCTCCGTCGTGCTCCGCTGCAGCACAACCTGATGATGCGGCACAAAATTGCACTGGCTGCCAGAGAGTATTTCTATGCCAACAACTTCATTGAGATCGAAACCCCGATGATGATGAAGTCTACGCCGGAGGGTGCCCGTGACTATCTGATCCCCTCCCGCGTACACAACGGCAAGTTCTATGCTCTGCCCCAGTCCCCGCAGATTTACAAGCAGCTGCTGATGGTTGCCGGCATGGACCGGTATATCCAGATCGCCCGCTGCTTCCGCGACGAAGATCTCCGTGCAGACCGTCAGCCGGAATTCACCCAGATCGACCTGGAAATGTCCTTTGTGGACGTAGAAGATATTCTCCAGCTGACAGAGGGCTTTGTGAAGTATCTGTTCCAGAAAGTCCTGCACATGGATATTACCACACCCCTGCCCCGCATGACCTATCAGGAAGCCATGGAACGCTACGGTTCAGACAAGCCGGATACCCGCTTCGGCATGGAATTGCAGGATCTGTCTGACACAGTCAAGGACGTAGACTTTATGGTATTCCGTTCGGCACTGGAAGCCGGCGGCAGCGTTCGGGCAATCGTGGCAAAAAATGCAGCTTCCGTGCTGACACGAAAGGAAATCGACAAGCTGACCGAAAAGGCAAAGGGCATCGGTGCAAAGGGACTGGCATTCATTCGCTGGAACGATGAGAAGCCTACCTGCTCTTTCGCAAAGTTCCTGCCGGAGGGCAAGCTGGACGAGATCCTGTCCCGTCTGGACTGTGCCAAGGGCGACGTGGTTCTCATTGTGGCAGATAAGAACAAGGTGACCCTGCCGGTACTGGGAGCACTCCGTCTGGAAGTGGCAAAGAAGCTGGATCTGATTCCGGAGGGCAAGTTCAACTTCCTGTGGATCACCCAGTTCCCGTTCTTCGAATGGAACGAGGACACCCAGCACTGGGACGCAATGCACCACCCGTTCACCATGCCCATGGACGAGTGCCTGCCCTATCTGGACAGCGATCCGGCACGTGTCACTGCAAAGGCATTTGACTTGGTGCTGAACGGTACAGAACTGTCCTCCGGTTCCATTCGTATCACCGATTACGAGTTGCAGGAAAAGATGTTCCAGGCACTGGGACTGACCGACGAGGAAATCGAAGCCAAGTTCGGCTTCTTGGTAGAGGCGTACCACTACGGTGCACCGCCTCACGGTGGTCTTGGCATTGGTCTGGATCGTCTGGCAATGGTAATGTTACAGGCGGAAAGTCTGCGTGACGTGGTGGCATTCCCGAAGGTACAGAACGCAAGTGAACTGATGAGTGCCTGCCCTGCTCCGGTAGATGCCGAAAGTCTGGACGTACTGGGCATTCAGGTAACGCACAGCGAAGACGACGAATAAAGACAACGCTGCATAAAAATAAAGCCAGCCCGTGGGAGATTTCCCGTGGGCTGGCTTTTTTTATCCTATGGCAATACCGCACAAAGATTGTGCGGTATTGTCCTATGAACGTCTTTTCAAAAGTGTATCCATTGCCGCAAATGCTCCATGCTCCGGCAGAATTTCTCCGTACCGCAAGGCAGTATAGGCTTCTGTCACCGTGTTCCACTGAGGCAGCGTTTCCTGTTCCCCGCCGGTGGACAGATGGTTCAGAATTTCCGCCGGACTGGCTGCCGGCAGGGCAACTTCTTCAGGCAGCCGTGCCAGCAGCAACGCGTACCCCAGCCGGAAGCGTTCCGCCTGTTCCGGCAAACGTTGATACCGGCGGTAAGCCTTTTTCCAGTCACGGCGGCGGTACAGGGCTGCCGCAGACGGAGCCGGCTGTTCAGCAGTCAGCAAGTCCTCCACATAGTCGCAGTACGCCTCGTGCCAGTCGTTCCGCTGCTCCGCGTGGTTTTTCCGCAGATGCTGCTGTATCCAGTGCCGCAGGCTGTACCACGCAGAAAGCAGTGCATCGCCAATTTCGCGGCGTTTCCAGATGACCAGCACCAGCACTGCCGCCAGCAGAACCAGTTCGATCACCAGCCGAATCCAGCCGGCAGCACCGTTTTGCTGTAGCTGCATCACCTGTTCCGATGTGTCCTCCGGCAGTTCCGCAGTCTGTTCCTGACTGCCGCGGGAGAGCAGCCAACGCAGAGCGTACCACACTGCCGTGTACAGCAGCCGCCACGCCCAACGCATGACTTTTGCCAGCGGTCGGCTGCACAGCACCAGAAGCAGCCCTATGCCGCAGAGCACGCCCATCAGCTTTCCGTTGGACTTCCGGATCTCCGTCGGCAGTTCCCATGTGTCCCCGTCCCGACCGGAAAGCATGCGTTCCATAGCGTCCCGATTGTGGATCAGGGCAAACAGTGCCGCATTCGCCGCAAACAGCAGCATCACTGGCACAAAGGGCAGCTTGGCATGGCTAAGATATAACAGAAATCCGGTGAAGCAATCCCACAGGCACAGCCCCACAAATACATTCGGGTGTGCCAGATGCTCCAGCGGGTGAAATACCAGCCGTGCACTGCCGAAAAAGCAGCCGCCTGCCAGAATCCCCCACAGCACCTGTGCCAGCCTTGCCGGATAGGGGGCGAACAGACAGCCTGCCACGCAAAGCAGCAGCGTGATTGCCCAGACACCGCCGTTGATCCACTTGGGGTGTCTGGCGTACTGCCGCCGCAGCAACAGGATATACAGCATGCCCAGCCATGCACAGCCTGCAAGGGCTGCCGTCATCACCGGAGCCGTCCACTGTGCCCCATTGCTCCACACGCGAAGCAGCACCGGAAAGGGATAGAGAGCCGCAGCCAGTGCCGTTACCAGCAGCCAGTGCAGCCAAAAGCGGATATTTTTCATAATGCCGCCTCCCCGTTTCGCAGATACTCCGGTGCAGGAACGACGGCATCCGCACAGTTTCCGCTGTCATGGGCATGCCCCGTCACCAGTACCAACCCGCCGGACTGCTGCTTCCAGCGTGCCACACGCCGGTCTGTATAGGGCGTGATCAGCAGCACGGTTTCCTGTGTCATGCGGCTGGCAGACAGCGAGAGCAGCCGGGGCATGGACAGCACGTCCTGCAACTGCAACTCCGCCAGCTGCTGCAAAAGCCGGTGATACATGGTATTGCCGGCACCGTAGGGCGTGGCAATGGGGTTGCCCTTGGCATTGCGTTCCCCTACGCACAGCCGCACCTGCCAGCCGTTGCTGCAAAATTCCCAGAGACACTGGGCACACACCCGAATGGTGTGCTCCAACAATTCGCTGTCCGGTGTCATCTGTCCGGCATCGGGGCGGTGGGATTCCAGTGCCAGCAGCACCGTTGCCGTCTGCCGAGCCGTCCGTTCCTCCTGCCGCATCAGCAGCGTTCCGGCATGTGCAGAAGCTTTCCAGTGCATGCGGTGTATCGGATCACCAGTCACATATTCCCGCACACCGGCAGACAGGCAAGGGTCTGTCAGCAGGCTGTACCGCACCGCCTGTTCCCCGTACTGCTGCCGCAGCAGCTTCGGCAGGAGCAGCCCCGCTTCGGTCAGCCGCTTCGGCAGTACGGTCAGCTTTTCGCCGTGGTCTGCGGCATGGAGAGAGAGCCGCACGATACCCAGCAAATCCGACGTTACCAGCACGATATGTTCCATTTCATATACCCCGCGTTTTTCGCAGGTGATCTCCCAGACGCGGCTGACACGGGAACGGCTGCGGACGGAGAAAAAGCTGCTGACAAACCGGTTTTCTCCGGTGACAGCAGAATTCGCCTCCGGAAAGTCCAGCCAGCGGGACGTGGTCAGTTCTGCCTTGAGCCACGGCACCGGCAGTGTTTTGTCATTGGTAACAGTTTCCACAAATTGCAGAGATTCGCCCTCGGTGCGTTCTGTTTCCGAAAAGTGACAGTAATAGGACAGCCCTTCCAGTCCCCGCCGGCGGTACAGTCCCACCTCTCCGAACAGCACCAGCAGCACCAGCAAAATTACTGCGATCAGTTCCATAGCGATTCCTTTGGCACGGGAACTGTTTGCAGCAGTTCTTCGGCAATGCTGCGGCAGGTTTCCTGATTCTCCTCCCACATGCTGCCCCGTGCGGTCATGCGGTGTGCCATGCAGTCGGCGGCGATCCACTTGATGTCATCGGGTGTCACGTAGGTTCTGCCATGCATCGCTGCTGCTGCCCTGGAAACTTCCAGCAGCGACAGCATGCCGCGGGTGCTGAGCCCCAGCTGTATCCCGTGGTGCTCACGGGAGGCGTGAGCCAGTTCCACCAGATATTCCTGCACAGCGGCAGAAACGGTCACCTGTGCCAGCTCCTGCCGTGCTGCCAGCAGCTGTGCCGCAGTTGCCACCGGCTTGCTCTCCGGCACTGCCGCAGAACGGGACAGCAGGGCAAGTTCCTGTTCCTTTTCCGGATACCCCAGCGACAGACAGAGCAGAAAGCGGTCCAGCTGTGCCTCCGGCAGCGGAAATGTCCCCTGCATCTCCACAGGGTTCTGGGTGGCGATCACGAAAAACGGCTCCTCCAGCGGATACGTTACGCCGTCCGCAGTGACCTGCCGTTCTTCCATGCACTCCAGCAGTGCCGACTGGGTGCGGGGCGTGGCACGGTTGATCTCGTCCGCCAGCAAAATCTGGGTGAACACCGCCCCTTTCCGGAACGTAAACGCACCGGTTTTCGGCTCCGGAATGCTCACGCCGATCAGGTCGGTAGGCAGCAGGTCTGGTGTAAACTGGATACGGTGAAAGTCCGCGTCCAGTGCTCCGGCAAGGGTGCGGGCAAGGGTAGTTTTTCCGGTTCCCGGAATATCGTTCAGAAGCACGTGTCCCCCGCAGTACAGGGCGGCAAGCACCTTTTCGATCACATCTTCTTTGCCGTAAATGCGGGCAGAGATCGCATCACGGAGAGTTTGGGTAAGGGTTGTAATTTCAGACATAGACATTCCTTTCGTTTGAAGTGCAAAACAAGTACATGCTCTATTATAACACAGTTTCGGCTGAAAAACAAGCATAAGAGCCTGCCACCGGACAACCCGAAAGCAGGCTCTTACAATTACAAGGGCTGTACTGCCCAGATGCATTTAAAGGAAAATATACTTCAGCACGAACAGCACCGCCAGAACATACATCAGTGGTTTCACCTGCTTGCCCTTGCCGCAAACCAGATGCAGTACTACATAGGAGATGATCCCGATGGAGATGCCCTCCGAGATGCTGTAGAACAGCGGCATTGCCACGATGCACAGGTATGCCGGAATGGCTTCCAGAAAGCTTTCTTCGGAGAACTTGATGTCCGGAATGGTGGTGAACATCAGGAAGCCGACGATGACCAGAGCCGGAGCCGTCGCAAAGGACGGAATGGCAATGAAAATCGGGGCAAACAGCATGGAGATCAGGAACAGCACCGCAGTGACTACCGCAGTCAGACCGGTTCTGCCGCCCTCTGCCACGCCGGCGGAGGATTCTACAAATGTGGTAGTGGTGGAAGTACCCAGAATTGCACCTGCGGAGGTGGCAACTGCATCTGCCATCAGTGCCGGCTTGATCTGGGGCAGCTTACCGTCCTTGTCCAGCATATTGCCCTTGTTGCACACGCCGATCAGCGTGCCCAGTGTGTCGAAAATATCCACGAACAGGAACGAGAAGATAACCACGATAAAGTTCACAATGCTGACACCGTCAAAGTTGAATTTGAAGCACTGCCCGAACGTATCGCCCAGTGCAGAGAAGTCGGTCATGGAAAATGCCGGCAGCAGGCTGTTATAGCCAGCCTTCGGATCTACAACGTACAAACCGGTCAGCTGGCAGAGAATGCCCAGCACCCATGTTGCCAGGATGCCGATCAGAATCGAGCCCTTCACCCGCTTGATGTACAGGAACGCGGTAAACAGGGTACCTATAATTGCCAGCAGGGCACAGATGCCGCCGGTGCGGAAGTTGTCCGTAAAGGAAACGACTGTTACCAGCGTGGAATCACTGTTGACAACAACACCGGCGTTCTGCAAGCCGATAAAGGCAATGTACACGCCGATACCAACGGAAACCGCTTTTTTCAGAGAAAGCGGAATGACGTTGAACAACGCTTCCCGCACATTCGTCAGGGACAGCACAATAAAGACGATACCCTCCACGAACACGGCAAGCAGTGCCACCTGCCACGGATAGCCCATGTTACCGCAGACGGTATAGGCGAAAAAGGCGTTCAGTCCCATGCCGGCAGACAGGGCAAAGGGCAGATTTGCCATCATGCCCATACACATGGTGCCGAGGAACGATGCCAGACAGGTTGCCAGCAGCACGGCAGTGGGATTCATGCCGGTCGAACTCAAAATGCTGGGGTTGACTGCCAGAATGTACGCCATTGTCATGAATGTAGTAACGCCGGCAATACACTCCGTCCTGACATTGGTGTTATGCTCTTTCAGGTGGAAAATCTTTTCAAACATTATACTTCTTCTCCTTCATCATATTCCGCAATATACGGCAGATTGCGATAGATCTCGCCACAGTCCAGTCCATAGCCGATCACAAAATGATCCGGAATGGTAAACAGGGAAATGTCTGCTTCCAGCTTTACCAGACGGCGTTCCGGCTTGTCCAGCAGGGTGATGACTTTCAGCGAAAGCGGGTTTCTCGCTTTCAGCAGCTTCAGCACGTCGTTCAGGGTTCTGCCGGTGTCGATGATGTCCTCGGCAATGATGACATGATAGCCGCTGATGTCCTGCATCAGATCCATGGTGATCTTGACGATGCCGGAAGAAGATGTGCCGTTGTAATAGCTCTTGGCACACATGAAAGCCGTTTCACAGGGAATGGTAATAGCACGGCACAGGTCTGCCATAAACACGAATGCCCCGTTGAGGATACTCACCAGCAGCAGCGGCTTGCCCTCGTATTCCCGACTGATCTGTGCACCCACTTCCTGAATTTTATCCTGTATCTCCTGTTCTGTGATCAGGACGCGTTTGATCTTCTTCTGAAATTCCTGTGTTGTCATAACAAAACTCCTTTACTACTCTGTCCGTACAGCTTTCATAGCACGTTTATTTTCATACATACGCTTATCTGCCAGTTCGTAGAGAGCCATATAGGAACGGCTGCCCACCTCATTCACAAAGGCATAGCCCACCGCTGCTCCCAGCTGCCATGCACCGTGTTCGTTTTCCTGATTGAATGCAGTGATCTGTTCCCGCATATCTGCAATGATCTTTTTTACCCGTTCTTCATCAGTATTATAGATAATGCTAATAAACTCGTCGCCGCCGCTTCTGCCGATAAAATTGCCTGCGGGAATGCTGTTTCGCAGCACTTCGGCGAACTTTGCGATCATCTGATCACCGGCATCATGTCCGCAATTGTCATTGGTTTTTTTCAAGCCGTTCAGGTCGAACATCATAAAGCACAGCCGATCATCCGGTGCGATTCCCATATGGATCAGTTCGTTGCACTTGTTCCGGTTATACAGACCAGTCGCTTTGTCACGGAACAGCTTGTCCTGTGCATTGCGAAGCGTAAGAATTCCGATTGCCACGATATACACAGCAATGCCGATCATGGTGAAAAACAGCAAATTGGAAGAATGCCATATCAAAAAGCAAAGCACATCCAGCAAGATCGACAGCATCAGGCAAATTACCGAAGCCATAAACAGCTTGTGCCGCATGTCGTTTCTGTGCCGGGGATAAATGACGAACTCCAATACGATCATAAAAATTGCTTCTGCCAGAATCAGATAGACAAACATGCCCTGTGATTCCCGCAGTGCCACGATCCGCAGCAGGTGCAGCAGACCCGCTATCGCCACCAGCACAGCATTGCCGATCATCAGCCCGTACATTGCCCTCTGAATGGTGCTGTGCGGTCGGGCAGAAATATTGATGTACATGGCCACGAAAAATGGCAGCAGCAGTATGGCGATGCTGCTTAAATAAGAAAAAAACCGCACATGTGCCGGCAACAGCCATGTGATCAGATAGGTGTCGGAAATTTTCCAGCACCCCACCAGCACGGAAACCATGCCCAATGACGAAAGATTCAGACGGATCCGCATTTTGACACAATAGTAGAACGAAATGCCCAGATAGATAATACCGAACAAAATCAGAAATATCCCGAAAAAGCAAAAAACTGCATCCTGTTTCAAAATCTTCCAGAACAGCGGATACTGGCTGCCCTCATAAAACGTCACAGCACGTTTGACAGTTGCGGCATACAGCGGCTGCAGCTCTACAGTGACTTCCTTTCCGTTGTCTGCACGAAGCAGTGTCAGATTGACCCAGTAACAGCCCGTGGCACTGACTTTATTGGTTTCGCTGCGGTGTTTGTCAAAGACCAGTTCTCCGTTGATATAGACCTTGGTATTGCTGTTGATAACATAAAACATCAGCTGCTTTTCCGTCAGATTGTTGTCCAGCGTAAAGTGAAACTCTCTGGTCACGCCCTGCGGAGCCGCTGCATCAGAGCGGGTTTCTTCTGCCACTTCCTGTACCTCTTTACAGGTCGGCATGGCACGCTGTTCTGTAATCAGTCCGCCATTAGGGCTTTCCAAAAAAAAGCCCAGACAGAGCAGGATCATTGCTGCCAAAAACAAAGCAATATGTACCAGATACGTATACTTTTTTGTCATTGCACCACCTCCTGTGAAACAAAACCAGATACTGCACAGGCTCTTATGCCTTTTCCTTTTTCTGTTCGGTCACCTTTTCTGCCTCCATATTTTTCGGCAGCACCAGATTCAGCAGGATCGACACCAGAAATACCACGGCAACACAGTTCTGTGCAAAGACATTCTGCACCATCCGGGGGAAAATCGCAAACAGATCTGCACATTCGGTAAAGCCCAGACCGATGCTCAGGGACAGTGCGGCAATAATCATATTCCGCTGGGTAAAACCGCACTTGCTGATCATCTGCAAGCCGCTGACTACAATGGTGCCGAACATCATAATGGTACAGCCGCCCAGCACTGCGTCCGGCAGTGTTGCCAGCAGTGCTCCGAAGATCGGGAAAATGCCGGCGAGGATCATGATCACAGCTCCGATGGCAATGGTGAACCGGTTTACCACTTTGGTCATTGCTACCAGTCCTACGTTCTGGCTGAACGAAGTGATCGGCATGCAGCCGAACACGGAGGAAAGGGAGCTGACAAAGCCGTCACAGGCAATCGAACCGGAGGTTTCCTGCGTGGTCACGTCACGATCCAGACCAGAGGCAGCCAGTGCCGAGGTATCCCCAATGGTTTCCGTGGCAGACACCAGGAAGATCAGCACCACCGACAAAATAGCATCGGCGTGGAACTCCATGCGGAACGGCATCAGGTGGGGAACCGCAATGATCGAGGTTTCCCGCAGGGCAGAGAAATCGACCTTTCCCATAAACACCGCGAGAATATAGCCCACTACCAGACCGAACAACACGGACAGCTGCTTGAAGTAGGACTTCGCGAAAATGTGGAACAGGATACAGCAGAGCAGCGTTACAGAGCCGAGGATCCAGTTTTCCGCAGAGCCGAAATCTGCACTGCCGCTGCCGCCGCCGAAAGAGGTCGCTCCGACTGTCAGCAGCGAAAAGCCGATCGCCGTGACCACGCTGGCGGACACAATCGGGGCAATGATCCTGATCCAGAACTTCGCAAAAAGTCCCAGTATGCCCTCCACTATGCCGCCGATGAGCACGGCTCCCATAATCGCTCCATAGCCGTATTGGGCACCGATAAAGCACAGCACCGACACAAAGGTGAAGCTGATGCCCATGACGATCGGCAGTCCGGAACCAATTTTATGGAAAATCGGGAACAGCTGCACCAGCGTGCCGATACCGGCAATCAGCATGGCACTCTGGATCAGCATTGCCATATCAGAAGCCGCCAGTCCGCAGGCTCCGCCTACGATCAGGATCGGGGCAATATTTGCCACGAACATGGCGAGGATATGCTGCAAGCCAAAGGGAATCGCCTTATGCACCGGCACCATGCCGTTCAGCTGGTACAGGTTCGTAATGGAAGCTTCTCCCATCGCCTGTTTCACGCGGGCTGAAAATTTTTGTTTTTCCATTTGTCTGCCGCCTTTCAGTTCTGTTCCCGAAAGACAATGGTGCCGGTCGAAGCGTCCATACTGTCTACGATTGCCAGAGATTCCAGCGGGTAGCCCAGATTCCGGATAATGCGTCCGCCCTGCTGGAAGCCCTTTTCTACGGCAATGCCGATGCCCTCAACGGTTGCACCTGCCTGTGCCACAATGGAGATCAGCCCTTGCAGGGCACAGCCGTTTGCCAGAAAATCATCGATAATCAGCACCTTGTCCTCGGGGTGCAGGAACTTTTTCGAAACGATCACCTGATTTTTGCACTTGTGGGTAAACGATTCCACCTCTGCCACGTAGACCGCACCGTCAATGTTGACGCTCTTGGACTTCTTGGCGAACACCACCGGCACGTGGAAACAGCTTGCCACGATACAGGCGATACCGATACCGGAAGCCTCAATGGTCAGGATCTTGTTGATCTCCTTGTCTGCAAAGCGGCGTTTGAACTCCTCCCCCATTTGCTGGAACAGGGTCACATCCATCTGGTGATTCAGAAAGCTGTCCACTTTCAGAATGTTGCCTTCCTTGACGATACCGTCCTTTACGATTCTTTCCTCTAAAAAATTCATGTCACTCGTTCCTTCCTCGGCATTTTGTCAGCATCTGTGCAAAGGCAGCACCGCACAAAACTTATGGCAATATCGGTGCTTTCCAAACAGACACAGACGATAAATATATGTAGCTTATTATACCATTCTCTGCCGGAAAAGTCAATTCGAAATCCGGCGGATTTCGCAGAAGTTTTTGGATTCTTTACGGTTTTTCTGTTTTTCAGAGGGAAACGCTGCATAAAGCTTGTGCGTAAGATGCGTCATCAGATTTCCGGGCAATATGATGAAAAATCTGCAAGCAGATTGCGTGCAAAGCCGTCAGGCAGGCTTTATGCAGTGCTTCCTGAATTCACAAAAAGCTTCTCTATCCCCTCGGGTATGAAATGGCTGAAACAAATTTCCGCTTGCAAGCCTTTCACTGATTTATCGTTCTGATTTTGTGCATTGTGACGATTTCGAGAAATGCTGCCTACTTTTGCTTGACACTTACGCTGGATATTTTATGCTGGATATTTTTTGTAGAGTATGGTATAATGAAAGTGATTCAATCAAGAAAAACCACTGTTCTAAGGTGCTGATACCTGTTATTTATGGAGAGGGTGGTTGTGTTGATTGTATAATAAAATTTTAATAATTAAAAAGGAAATACTATTATGAATATTCCTCACAATAGTTTAATGGAGAAAATCAAAGAACTTGTGTGCTTATGCGAACAGATTGCATCTGATTATGGTGACGATGCTTCATGGTTCAAACAACCTGCATCAGATGAAATGATTTCTAATTGGGAAAATAAACACAATGTTTTTATTCCTGAAACATATAAAGAATGGTTAAGTTTCACGAATGAAGCACAAATTAGAAACTCATTGGCACATTTTTATGGGCCGGACAAGTTTGTTATGAACTCTGGAGACTTACCAGAAGACTTGATTGTAATTGCAGATTTAATAGGTGATGGTGAACAATTATGTTTTTCAAAAATAACAAGGAATTTTGTTTGGGTTGACCATGGTGAGTTAGAAATAATAGATGATTTTGGTGCCGTTTTAAGTGAAATAATTAGAATGCTTAAGCCCAAAAGCTGTTTATCTCCTGAAATGAAAGAATTATTAATGAATATGGTTAAAAATAATAGCCAGGATAAAAAGAGAAATAATGACAAGGAAAGAAACAACAGATGCTTTTAATAGTTTATTCTTAGATGCTCGTAAAGAGTATTTGGAAGCATTAAAGGCAGAATCTAAAACACAATACGATAAGTTTATTAAAGACTTAGGGAAACACTGCATAAAGCTTGTGCGTAAGATGCGTCGTCAGATTTCCGGGCAATATGATAAAAAATCTGCAAGCAGATTGCGTACAAAGCCGTCAGGCGGGCTTTATGCAGTGCTTCCATAGAGTAACAATAAAATAAAACGACCGCAAGCCGGAAAGCCGCGGTCGTCTGGGGATCTTCTGTGGTGAATGGAGTCCATTTTTTGAAATGGTCTACTCATTCCGATAATCGTCCAGAAAGCTATGCACCACGTGATCTTTCTGGTACGAAATGATTTTGTTCAGGTTGATATTCTCCACGCTGCGGAAAATGTTCTTTTCGATCTGCGGATTTTCCTCTGCCAGCTTGGCAATCAGCTGCTTCACCACCATACGCTTGGAAACCGTCCGTTCGTCAGGATCACAGGTAGTGCAGGTGTCCGTGAAGTGGCAGGCACACTGGATAAACTGCAAGTCGTGATACCGACACCAGTGCTTGATGTCGGCTTCCCGAATCAGGTACATGGGGCGAATCAGCTGCATGCCCTCGAAATTGGCACTGTGCAGCTTCGGCATCATGGTTTCCACCTGTCCGCCGTAGATCATGCTCATGAGAATCGTTTCAATGACATCGTCAAAATGGTGTCCCAGAGCGATCTTATTACAGCCCAGTTCCTTTGCCTTGTTATACAAATGTCCACGCCGCATACGGGCACAGAGATAGCAGGGGTTATTCTGCACGTGATACACCGAATCAAAAATATTGGTTTCGAACACGGTAATGGGAATTTGCAGCAGCTTGGCGTTGGATTCGATGATCTGCCGGTTCTCGGCACTATAGCCGGGATCCATGACCAGAAAGACCAGTTCAAAGGGAAATTTCCCGTGCCGCTGAATCTCCTGAAACAGCTTCGCCATGAGCATCGAGTCCTTGCCGCCGGAAATACACACGGCAATGCGGTCGTTGGGCTGAATCAAGTCATAGGTCTTGATTGCCTTGGCAAACCGGCTGAAGATCACCCGATGAAACTTTTTCCGCAGTCCCTGTTCCACTTCGGCAGCCTTTTCGTTTTTGGTTTCCCGCCGGATCTTCTCCTGAAGCCACTTGACATAGCCGCCCACCAGATTCACTGCCGCGTAGCCTTCTTCCCGCAGCTGTTCCGCCACATCAGCACTCAGGATCCCGCTGCGGCAGTAGATCACCAGTGTTTTATCCTTGGGAAGATTCTTGTGAGAGGCTTCCAGTTCCTTTTGCGGGATCAGCACTGCCCCGTCGATATGCCCCAGAGCAAACGCCGTGCTGTCCCGCATGTCGATGATCTGACAGGCAGACGGCTCCATGGCTGCCAGTTCCTGTATTGTGATTTCTTCTATCATGTACTTACCTCACCAAACCGCGGTGATACGCGGCGTTTAATTCTGAAATTTCTTTTTCTCCGTCGATATACGGCTGGAAATAGCTGTCCACCAGACCGCCGCCCAGATTGTCACAGCCGTTGCAGAATTCACAGGTCTGTCCGCAGACCTGCAGCGACTGGTTCACAATACGGATTCGTTCTTCCCGTGTGGTATCTTTAATCAATATGGATTGCATGATGATTCCTCCCATAGAAAAACCTGCTTTCAGTGGCATTCCACGAAAACAGGTTCTCAGACAGCATCTATGCATACGCTCTACGCTTCGCTGTCCAGCTTTTCAATGGCTTCCCGCAGGGTACGCCAGCCCAGCACGGCACACTTTACCCGTGCCGGCATATGGGAAATATCCTGTAGTGCAGAAGCTTCTTCCAGCTCCTCCACTTCCGCATCAGTTGCCGTGCCCTTGATCATTTTCAGGAACAGGTCTGACAGATGCAGTGCCTCTGCCTTGGTCTTGCCGATGATCATGCCGATCATAATATCCGCAGATGCCTGCGAAATGGCACAGCCGTCCCCATTGAAAGATGCGTCCTGAATCACGCCGTCCTTCATGACCAGATTCAGCCAGATGTCATCGCCGCAGTTGGGGTTGACACCCTCCAGCTGAATGGTCGGACATTCCAGATCATATTTGAATTCCGGACGGACGTTGTGTTCCGTCAGGATCTCGTTATAAAAATTATTCATTGCCAAAGCCCATCCTTCTCCGAATATTGGAAACGCTCTCTAAGAACCGGTCGATCTCCTCTTTGGTGTTATAGAACATCAGGCTTGCACGGGCAGTGGAATGGATTCCCAGATGATCGTGCAGCGGCTGTGCACAATGGTGACCGGCACGAATATCCATGCCGTCGCTGCTGAGCACTTCGCTGATGTCGTGCGGGTGCACCTGATCGACGGTAAAGGAAACGATACCGGTATGGTTGTCCTCCCGCTGTGACCCCAGCACATGTACATGGGGAATGGCATTCATGCCGCGGAACAGATAGGCTGTCAGTTCCTGCTCCACAGCATGGAGAGTGTCCATACCGTAGGATTCCAGATAATCGATTGCCGCAGCCAGTCCCACGGCTCCGCCGGCATTGACCGTGCCGGCTTCGAATTTGTGGGGCAGTTCCGCATAGACTGCATCGTAGCGGGAAACGGTTTCGATCATTTCCCCGCCGGTGAGGAACGGCGGCATTTTTTCCAGCAGTTCCTGCTTGCCGTACAGTACGCCGATCCCCATGGGAGCCAGCATCTTGTGACCGGAAAATGCCACAAAATCCACGTCCAGTTTCTGTACGTCAATGGGCATATGAGGGGCACTCTGTGCCGCGTCCATCAGGATTACTGCACCGCAGGCTCTGGCACGCTTCACCAGTTCCGGAATATCGTTGACACAGCCCAGCACGTTGGAAACCTGTGTCACTGCCACCAGCCTGGTGTGTTCCGAGAAAGCCTCGTCCATTTTTTCCTTGGGAATGGTGCCGTCCGGCTCGCATTCCAGAAAGACCAGCTTGGCACCGGTGGCACGGGAAACCATCTGCCACGGCAGAATATTGCTGTGGTGTTCCAGAATGGAAACCAGAATCTCGTCACCGGCTTTCAGGTTTGCCATGCCGTAGCTGTACGCCACCAGATTCATGCTCTCTGTAGCATTTCGGGTGAAGATGATCTCCTCAGGACAGGCAGCATGAATAAACCGCTGCACGGTCTTTCTGGCGTTTTCATAGCGTTCCGTAGCTTCTACGCTCAAGGGGTACAGTCCGCGGAGCACATTGGCGTTATACTTTTCATAGAATTCCTGCACCGCATCGATCACACACTTCGGCTTCTGGGAAGTCGCCGCATTGTCAAAATAAACCCGATCGGTGTTCTGGAGCAGCACAAAGTCCTGCCGCACATTTTCCGGATTCCACGCTGTCACGTCAGATCACCTCCTCGATTTTCTGGTGCATATACTCTGCTGCTTTCTCGTCAGCAGTTTCCTGACAAAGCTTTTCCAACCGAGCCTTTGCCACGATCTTTTCCGCTTCGCTCTTGCTGATACCGCGGGCTTCAAAGTAGAACAGCATGCCCTGTTCCAGTTCGCCGATAGAAGCACCGTGGCTGCCCTTGACATCTTCTTCGGTGCAGAGGATCAGCGGAATGGTCTTATTGACAACGTCATCTCCCAGCAGGAGCACGTTTTCTTCTTCCTTACCCTCCGAGCCGGCACAGCCACGCTTCAGGTCAATGGTGCCGCGGAATGCCTTTTCGGCTCCGTCGTACAAGGTGCCGTCTGCCTGAATGTCACTCTGGGTGTTCTTGCCGATATGGTTGGCAATCACGTTCATATCCAGCTTTTTGGACGGCTTTACCAGATAGCCGGATTTGCAGGTGAAGCTGCTGCCGTTTCCTGCCAGATCGGTACGGATACCGGAAATCACATTGCCCTGTGCCAGATACAGCCGGATCACTTCGAAAGAAGCCTTTTCGCCGGTGACACAGCCCACATCATTGATGCACTCTGCACTGCCATCGGCAAGGATCTGCACCAGCCGAACAGTTGCTCCGGCTTCTGCACGAATCACAGTCCGCAGTGCCGCATGGGAAGCGTCTGCTTTCCAGATCTGCACCAGTGTCAGTTCGCTGCCGGCTTCTGCCTGTACATGGACAAATGCCGCACAGTCGCCGCCGTCCTCGCTGCCGATCTCCATACGCAGGGTGTCGCTGCCGTTTTCCGGAACGGTCACGGTCATGCCCCACTGGAACAGGTTGTCCACATTCCTGCCCACGCCGGTTTCCACGGCACTACAGTCGGTGCAGGGCTCCAGTGCGGAAACTGCTGCCACGCTGTTTTCGGAAACGGTCTGCACGGTGCAGGGCTTCACCGGTGTATAGGGTTCTGTTTTGCAGGCATTGACATGCAGTCTGTGCCATGTCAGTGTCGGAAGTGCATTTACTCGAATTGTATTATTTTCCATCATGCTCACCTCACCCAATGCTGCCTTTCATTTCCAGACGAATCAGATTGTTCATTTCGATCGCATATTCCAGCGGCAGTTCCTTGGAAACGTTATCTGCAAAGCCGCTGACGATGCATGCCCGGGCATCTTCTTCGCTCAGACCTCTGGACATCAGGTAGAAAATTGCTTCGTTGCTGATCTTGCCGATCTGTGCTTCGTGTCCCACGTCTGCCTTGCGGGTGCGGACATCGATTGCCGGAATGGTATCCGACTGGGACTGTGCGTCCAGCATCAGGGATTCGCAGGAAACCGAGGACTTCGAGCCCTCTGCGTCCTTATTGACCACAACGGAACTGCGGAACGTGCTGATACCGCCGTCCTTGGAAATCGACTTGGTGTTGATATAGGAACTGGTGTCCGGAGCCGCATGAACGACCTTGGCACCGGTGTCCAGATTCTGTCCCTTTCCGGCGAAAGTAATGCCGGTGAACTCCATTTTTGCCCCCTTGCCCTTGAGGATACTCATGGGGTACAGATAGGACACATGAGAACCGAACGAACCGGAAACCCATTCCACCTTGCCGCCTTCTTCGACCAGTGCACGCTTGGTATTCAGGTTGTACATGTTCTTCGACCAGTTTTCAATGGTGGAGTACCGCAGTGTGGCATTCTTGCCCACGAACAGTTCGACACAGCCGGCGTGGAGATTTGCCACATTGTATTTCGGGGCGGAGCAGCCCTCGATAAAGTGCAGGTATGCTCCCTCTTCCACGATGATCAGCGTATGTTCAAACTGTCCTGCTCCCGGTGCATTCAGACGGAAATAGGATTGCAGCGGAATCTCCACGGACACGCCCTTCGGCACGTACACAAAGGAACCGCCGGACCAGACTGCACCGTGCAGAGCCGCAAACTTATGGTCTGTCGGCGGCACCAGCTTCATGAAGTGCTTGCGGATCATGTCCGCATATTCGCCGTGCATGGCACTCTCCAGATCGGTATACACTACGCCCAGATCGGCAACTTCCTGCCGCACATTGTGGTACACCAGTTCGGAGTCATACTGTGCTCCCACACCGGCAAGGGACTTTCGCTCTGCCTGCGGAATGCCCAGACGTTCGAAGGTATTCTTGATGTCCTCCGGCACGTCGGACCACTTGGTTTTCATATTGGTATTGGGGCGGACATAGGTAACAATGTTGTCCATGTTCAGCCCGTCGATAGACGGACCCCAGTCCGGCACCTGCAATTCGTTGTAGATCTGGAGGGAGTGCAGACGGAACTGCTGCATCCAGACCGGATCGTTCTTTTCTTTGGAGATCTGTTCTACCAGTGCCGGTGTCAAGCCGGCATCAATCTTATAGGCATCGGTTTCTGTATCTTTAATATCGTAGACACTTCTGTCAATATCTGCGATCTGCTGTTTTTCTTTCACGCGTTTTCACCCTTTCGGTATTCCTGCAACACTTGAGAAACGCTGCATAAAGTTCGCCTGACGGCTCTGCACACAATCTGCGTACAGTCTTCTTTATCCAGTGTGATTACTCTGCATTTTCATAAGCGGCAAAGCCGTTTTCGTTGACTTCTTCAATCAGGGAACTGTCGGAGGTCTTGACGATCTTACCGTTCACCATGATGTGCGTATAGTCTACCGGCAGTGCTTCCAGAATCTTGGTGCTGTGGGTAATGACCAGCAGGCTGCCCCTGGACTGCTTGCGGTATGCTTCGATGCCCTTGGAAACGGTACGGACAGCATCAACGTCCAGACCGGAGTCGGTTTCGTCCAGAATGACAAATTCCGGATTCAGCATCAGCATCTGAAGGATCTCAGTCTTTTTCTTTTCGCCGCCGGAGAAGCCCACGTTCAGGTCACGCTCTGCATAGGACGGATCCATCTGGAGCAGTGCCATTTTTTCTTCCAGTTCCTTTTTGAAGCTGAACAGACGGACACGCTTGCCGGTCTTGGCTTCCAGTGCACTGCGGATAAACGCACTGACGGTGATGCCCGGAATCTCAATGGGGTTCTGGAACGACAGGAAAATGCCGTTCTTGGCACGTTCGTTATCCGGCATTTCGTTGATATTCTGTCCCTTATAGATGATGTCGCCGCCGGTGACGGTGTAAGCAGGATTGCCCATGAGTGCAGCACCCAGTGTGGACTTACCGGTGCCGTTCGGTCCCATCAGGACGTGTACTTCATTCTCGTGAATGTCCAGATCGATGCCGTGAAGAATTTCTTTTTCTCCGGCACATACTTTCAAATTCTGAATACGCAGCAGATCATTATGACTCATGTTACATCTTCTCCTTCATCTTTATAATTTACCGCATCGGCAAGGGTAATGGAATTCAAATAGTTATTGATCAGTGCAGAAAGCCCTTTCCAGATCGGCAGTGTGGAACAGGAATCCGCAGTTTCGCAGATCGGCGTTCCGTTTTCAATGCACTTTACCGGTTCGATGGATTCTTCCACCGCCCGCAGAATTTCTCCCACGCTGTATTGCTCCGGCGGACGGGACAGGCGATAGCCGCCGCCCTTGCCGCTTGCCGCTTCCACAAACTTTTTCTTGGAGAGCATCGAGGTGATGTTTTCCAGATATTTGAGAGAGATATTTTGCTGGGCAGAGATGACTTTCAGCGGTGTATACGCTTGGTCGTCCACCTGTGCCAGACACATCATCAGCTTCAGGGCATTTCGCCCTTTTGTGGACACAATCATAGTTACCACTTTCCTTTGCTCTGTTTGATTTCATTATACACCTACTAACCTAGTATGTCAATGGGACAGGCGGCAGGTTTACAAAAACTTCATGGAGAATTTTCATGATGCTATGCGGAAAATTCTTGGAGATTTTGACTGGAAACGACATTGCATGCAGTGTTTCCCTAATCCATGCAAAACCTCTCCGCCAGCTTCGGCGGTTTCTCCCTGTTGCCAATTTTTCTTTCGTTAGCTTTGGCAGGTTTTATGCCATTTATACCATAACTGCACCGAATGCAGCGGATCTGCATACACTGGAATGCACCGGATTCTCTAAAGCGGTGCAGAAAGGAGTTTTGTAATGCAAAGTTCTATGGATCACATGCCGCAGATGGCAGGCATGCAGCGGAACTTCCTGAGGGAATTCCAGTCGGCTGATGCCCCGATGTACGGCATGCAGGAAGCAGAACCATTCCAACCCACCACGCCGTTTCCGGAGCAGACACCGCCGGGCATGGCATATGTCCCCTATCAGCAGTGGGAGGAGCCCTATGATGCAGACACCGCCTTCCCTGTCGGAACCATTTTTCCGGCACTGGACTATCCCTATCGGGGAGGTGGTTCCTGTGCATGAGAAACAGAAGCTGCTCTCCATGATTCGGAAATATGATTTCGTCCTGTACGAATTACAGCTGTATCTGGACACCCACCCCCGCTGTCCGGAGGCTCTGCGAATGTGGAAAAACTATCAGGCAATGCGACAGAAAGCGGCAACGGCATATGTCCGGCAGTACGGTCCGCTGCAGCCTTTGCAGACCAGCGGCGACAGCCCTTGGGCATGGAATCAGAGCCCGTGGCCGTGGGAAAAGGAGGCGAACTGAGATGTGGACCTATGAAAAAAAGCTGCAATACCCCGTTCGGATCAAAACGCCCAACGCCAGAACGGCGAAGTATATTATTTCGCAGCTTGGCGGGCTTAACTGTAAAAGATGATAATAAGATTATGACAAAAAAAACCGGCGGTACAGCAGGAAATTTCCTGTTTTGTACTGCCGGTTTTTTCGTTATTTGCATCGGATTATCATTTCTGTGTTACTTGAAATTATCCCAAGACACATATCCCGTAACATGCTTCCCGACTGGTGTCCTGCCGCAGTTCGCCGCCGTAGTGGTGATGCGATACCGTCCCAACTTACAAGGCACGCCGTCGTAGATGTAGTACGTTCCGGCGGTCAGCCGTGAAGCAGGTGTGGTAGTAGTTTCGTTGGCGAACAGCGGTACATTGCTGCCGATGTGCACCGCCTGGCCTTTCGCAAACTTCCCGGATCTGCTGTTGGTATACACTGCCTTCCCATTGGAATCAAATACAGAATATCCGACCTTACAAGCTTTCTTCGCATTTTCTAAGGAAGAATATGCCCCCAGCTGCGACTTTGTATCTGCCCAAGACTTTCTTACCCGGTAAAGCTGCTTGGTAGAAGGTGCAGAAATAGTGGAAGTTCCTGCATTCAAATAAGACTGTACCTTTTTCTTGAACTCCGCCCAATGCGGCAGGATATACGCCGGGCACATTTTATAACTGTTGTGCATAGTGTTCAGCTGATCCACGGTCCCGTTCCGCCCGTCACGGACGTTGAGCCAGTGCGTGTGCGTGTACAGGTGGTTGATGCCCAATCCATACTGTTTCAGAAGTGCAGCTGCCAGACGTGCGGCGTTATCTTCTGCCTTTTTGTCTGCTGCGTCACCGCTGCCATTCATGATGCACTCAATGGCAATGGTTCTGCGGTTGCCATTTCCGCTGCCGTCGGCAGCATGCCAGCCGGACAGCGACAGCGGCAGATTCTGCCACGCACAGGTGCTGTCCACATAGTAGTGTACCCGCACGGTCTTCATGTTGCCGTTGACAGTTGCGCGGGTGTACTGCTCTGCTGGCGTAGTGCCGGCGGCAGTCTTGATGCGGTCAGTGTTGTGAATCGTCACGCCCAGCACCTTGCCTGTCAGCTGTGCTGTGGGCATGCCAATGCGATTGGGGTTGTGCTTTGTCAGCAGATACTCCTTGACGGTCACGCCGCCGAGTGTGGTTGTTTTATCAGGGGTCAAAATTGCCATGTAAATCATCCTTTCTAAAAATGTCTTTGAAAAGACTTTGTACGCCGCCGGTCGGTGTTTTTATTTTTCCTTCTTTTGTAGCAGCTCCACAGCGTTTTTCAGTGCCGCCGGCAGCGGTACGCCCATCAAGCCGGCGTTTTCCAAAATGGAAATCACCTCATTGCACAGAAACGCAACACACACGCCTGCACGCGCATAGTCCATGCCGAGAACCACGTCCAGCTGTGCCGCTACCAGAACCAGCAGCAGCACAACACACTTTTTGGCAAGTCCTCTCCAGCCGATCTTGCTGGACAGCTTGCCCTTCGGCGATTTTCCGGCAGCCGCAACGATCAATCCCGTCACATAGTCTACCGCCATAAAAATCAACAGCGTTGCCAACGCCGTATCCCACCCGCCGAACAGTCCGGCGATAAAGCTGCCGACAATGCCGGCAATCGTGCAAATGGTTTCTTTCATGTTTTCCTCCTAGTCAGTCAATAAAATAAGTCACGTGCATATAATAGTTCGTGTTGGTTGAAAAAAATCCTTGTTTCTTCCCGGCATATCGCACCGTCCCGCTCTTCTCAATTACAACCAAATAGGTATCCTGCGAACTGCTGTCCACAGCGTGTATGATCTGTATATTGCTTGGTGGTCTGTACCCAGTCGGCAGCGTAAACGGCGTAATGGTAGCACCTGCCGCTGATGGCTGCACATAGCCGCTGACGCACACGATCTTGCCTTGCTTGCGGTAGCGTAACGTGCTGCTGACTGTGCCGGTTATGGTCGGGGTGATCCAGCCGGAGTCTGTTAAGGTAGCGGCTTCGTTTGCTTTGGCAGCATATGACAAATCTACATCTGTAACCGACGTCGTACCGACAGTAGTTGTGCTTTTAGCATCGGGATCACTGTGCTTTTCCAGTAACCAACGGTTTAATAAACCACCAGTTAGTTTTAAATCGGCAACAACATAGTAGGCAACCGATTCCCATCTACTAGGTGTATAACACCATAGCTCAAATTTCACTCCATCTGACGATCCTATGCCTACTAGTTTAAACTTTGGAGGAAGTGTGCCTGCACTTTTGTTAAGCCACGATAAACGGATGGTTTGAACGCCTACGCCGGTACTGTCTATTCTTGTGTATACACATAGGACACCGTATTTACCATATCCTGAACATACGTGCAGATACATTGTCTCCGTATCAAAAGCGAGTTTTGAAAGTGCCAATGTCCCGATGCGAAACCACCTGTAACCACTATCCGCGTTTGCAGCGTTGTTCACACACCAGCCATAACGCATAGAGCCATTTGAGAGAGCCTTTGACTGGTCTGCCGTACCGTGGAGCGGTAGATACTTTGATAAGTCCATACCGTCCAGTTTCTTCTTATCCGCCGCCGTGTATGACGCTGTTGTCTTATCCAGCACTGACTTATTGTCATGCGAATGTGCATACCCATAAACCGTATTCCAGCCCACATCTGTAATCTTATCCAGCGTTCCCTTATTGTCATGGACGTGTGCTTTATTTGCCGCACCGTTGATAAACTTCCACTGTTCCTCGTCCAGCTGGTCAAGCACTGCCTTGTTGTCATGGGTGTGACTGGATACTGTCAGGCGACCGGTCTTGGTGTCAAGACTTACCGACGTTCCACCGTCACCGTCTATCAAAAAAGCACTCTGCTTCGCCGTGGCAGCGTATCTCGCGGAACCCGTTGCGATTGTGGAGAATGCGTTCTGATTCACCTCGGCACCTGCTGAAACGCCTTTTAGTTTCGTCTGCTCCGCGGTCGTATAGCTGGCAGTCGTTGCGTCCAGCACTGCTTTATTGCTATGAGAATGGCTTGAAATCGTTGCTCTGCCGTTGGTGCTAAGTGTAACGCTAGTGCCGTCTTCACCCTCGATCACAAAAGCGGCAGTTTTGCTTGTCGCGGTATATCTTGCTGAACCAGATGCAATTGTGGAGAACGCATTCTGGTTGACTTCCGCACCGGCAGCAATGCCGGCAAGTTTCGTCTTTTCGGCAGCGGTATAGCTGGCAGTTGTTTTGTCCAGCACAGGCTGGTTCTCATGTACGTGTGTCTGCCCGTACACCAGCAGCCATGACGTTTCATCGATCTTGTCCAAGGTGCTTTTGTTGTCGTGCACATGGGCTTTGTTTGCCGATGCTTTAAAGCTCGCGTAATCCTGTGCCGTGATTCTGTCCAGCACTCCCTTGTTATCATGCTCATGGGATTGCCCGTATACAGTCAGCCACGCTGTTTCATCGATCTTGTCCAGCGTGTCCTTGTTTGCATGGATATGTGCCTTGTTGACAGCCCCTTTGAAGTCCGCGTAATCCTGCTCCGTGATTTTATCCAGAACGCCTTTGTTGGAGTGTGTATGAGCCAGTGCATCGGCACCGGAGCCGGCATCTGCAATGCTGCCGCCGCCCTGCCCGCCACTTCCGCTTGTGATGCCGCTTTCCTGTGTGCCTACCGTCAGCTTCGCATTTTCAGGTGCCGCGATCGGAATTTCAATTGCGGTTATGGGGAAAAGGCTCTCCGCGGAATCCCCCGGCAGCTTTGTCCGTACATAGTCACCGTGTGTGAAGTGCTCCACGCTTTCGTCGATGTCCGCCAGATCGATGGCTTCCGCACGGATCGTGCTTGCCGCTTTCCCGTTCTGCCGCAGCCACACTGCTCCCTGATACGCCAGCGTTCCCGCATCTGTAATGTCGTCAAAGGTCACAGCCTGCTGTATCAGACCGTACTTTTCCATGCGGGATTTGCTGTAGACCATGTTTCCGGATTTCACGAGATCGTCCGTTCCGGTCATGTACTGGATCATAAAAGTGGCATCGTCATCGTCCGCCTTATCTATCGTAAGACGGACTTCGTTATCTCCGCTGCTGTCCTTTCGCTTTCCCAGCGGCACAACGGCAGTTGCAAGTGCGGTGCAGTCATATGTCCAGTCGCAGTTCAGCAGATTTTTGGCATACCGCACGTCCTGAGAGCAGGTCCCGTCCGGAATTGCCAGCCAGTCGATATATCCGGCACAGGTATCGCTGCCGACGTATCGGACACGCAGAATGCCGCCGAACGAATCCAGCAGCTTATCTTGGATTTCTTCCCAGAAAGACGGATACACGCCGCTGGAACGTGCAATTGTGCCCTCTGTGCCGCTTTGCGTCAGTGCCTTGTGTATCGTCACGGTACCCAGTTCAAAGCTTTTCGACTTGTCCCGCAGCTTCTGGTTGTACAGTTTGATGTACCAGTACAGCACCTCTTTCGGCGTTGCTCCGCTGATCGCATAGGCAAAGTGCAAGTCATTCAGCCATGCCAGAGCCCCCTCGCAGTCATACGTGCGTATGCCGTACATGTCCTGACTGTATCCTGTAACTTCTCCGTAAAAAAGCAGTTTGCTGTCCCGCCAGATCTTCACGCGGGACACTTTGCATTCGATTTCCCTGTACAGCGGGTGCTGCGGGTAGATCGCAAAGGAAAAGCTGTCCACGCCGTTGACCACAAGCTTTACGTCAGGATCTGTGACGTACTCCATGCCGTTGACACTGCCGGTGAAGCACAGCAGCTTCTCATCTACTTTGACCTTATACACTTACAGGCTCCTTTCTTGCAGCTTTATCATCACTGTCAGATCACCCTCTCCGACACAGCAGAACCCGAACTCCTGCGTTGCCCCCGCCGGAATCTCAACGCCGCTGATCGCCGTATCTTTCCCGCTTGGCAGCGATTCGGATTCGTTCAGAAACGTGTCGCTGCTGCCGCCCGCGTGCCGTTCCGTTGCCGTGACATAGAAAGCCTTGTCGCCGTTGAACGTCGGCACAGCAGGAGCACCGCCGGTGTTTGTCACAGAGGCGTGTATCAGGGTGACAGTCGGACTGTCCACTGTGCCCACGCCCTCCCCGACTGTGTGGCCGGAGCAGGTCGCCGTTCTGACCTTGGTCTTGTACTTATACGGATCGCAGGTCGCCGTCAGCGTGACTTCCCCGATCTGCCCGTCAGGAGAGAGTGCCCCGACAGATACACGCCCCGTGTAGCAGTACTCCCTGTCATCGTCCAGCACGATCTTTACCCGTCTGCCGTTCAGGGCGTTTTGCAGCTTTGCATATGCCGCGTTCAGCCCGAAGCGATCCGCGGTAAAGGTGAACTGCATCTTCAGCGTGCGGCTTTTGTACGTCACGCCGCCGAAGTACTCCGTGAAGTCCACAGCACCGTCTACGCCGGGGATCTCCACCAAGTTTGTGTTTGGTTCCGCTTCACCGATGCTGTAGGAGTTCAGAAAAAGCTGGTACACGTCATACGAATGGTTCCCGTCAAATTTGATGCCTTTCACTTTATGTCACACCTCTCCTTGCTTTGTTTTGCAGGCTGCCCAGTTCGCGGCTCATGTCGGAGGCGATCAGCTTCGCAAGCGTTCTGCCGTTGATTTTGATGTCATGACCGGACATCGCCACAAGCTGCGGGAAGTAGTCCAGTATCGCCGCCAGAATTTCAGACAGCAGCTCCATCACGCCGGCATTTTCGGCACGGACAGCTTCCTGTACATAGCCTTGCAGCGTGGCAATAGGAGCGACTGCTTCTGCACCTGCTTCGCCGCCGATCATGGCGTTCCCATTGCTGGGATTTATGCCGAAGATCGTCGGCTGGTTCAGCACAGCACCCTTTGCGTACCACTCCACGCTCAAATGCGGTGCAGACGGCGGATCGAGAGAAAAACTGCCCTCAATACTGAAATGCGGCAGCTTGATGTCCGGCAGATGCCAGTCAAAGTCGAACACGCCTTTCAGCCACTGCACAACGCCGTCAACCACTTCCTTTACGCCGCTGAACTTCTCGGAAGCAGAATCAAAGATGCCCTTGAACGTATCTTTCGCACCATTGAGGAAGCCTGTCAGATAGCCGGAAACCGTATTCCACAAGCCCATAAACGTGTTGGAAATACCGGTGCCCATTTCGCCGAACCCCTGCTTGATACGATCAGTATCTCCTGTAAATATGCCGACAAAAACATTGAACACGCCCTGCAAAAATTCGAATACACCGGAGATCGCCTGTATAATGCCGTCGATCGCGTTGAACAGCCCGTTCAGCAGCCCTGCTACGGTGGAAACTGTTGTCGCCACGACAGTGCCGATCAAAGCAATGATCGGTTGCAGCCAGCTTAAATTTTCGCCAATGGCTTGAATCTTCTCGATCCAGCCAGGCAGATGCTCTGCAATAGTGCTGCTGATCGTGGAAATTACAGGCGTTATCAGGGAGGACAGTATCCCGATTACGCCCGCCACGATCTGACACGCGCCGGAGAATGCCGCCATCGCCGTAGATGCTGCACCGCCGCTTTCGACAAATCCGGAAAACAGTTCGGTCAGCGGCGAGACTGCATCTTTCAGGTTATTCCATGCATCTTTCAGTGCATCGATGACCGGCTGGAAAGATTCCTGCACAAAGGCCGCAACTTCCTGTGCCTTTTCCCACCATTCCCCGAGTTTTTCCTTGAAGTCCTCGATCTGCGGCTGAATCTCCTCGAATTTCTGCCGTGCGATGTCTATCCACTCAGAAAGCTTTTGCATGGCAGGAATTACGAAATTCTCCATGATCGGCTCGCCGATTTCCGCCTTGAACTGCTGCCATTTTTCCGTCAAATTGGCTTGCACGTTGGCGCACTGCGTGGATTCCTTTGCCGCCTGTCCGACAGCACCGGAAGCCTGCATCATGTTTTCTGCATATTCCAGACGTGTTGCCTGCTTTGTGGCTTCGTCCAGATTCGCCCATGCCTTGGTATCCGCGACTACGCCCTTTTCAACAGCATATGCCGCCATTTGTGTGTCGTTGGCAAACAGTCCGATGGCTTCACCGCCCTCATAGGAGCCGTTGATGAAACTGTTCAGGTGCCCCATGGATTCTTCCAGTGACACGTCCCAGAACGCCGCAGCATCGGAAGCCAAGGACAAACCGCTGGAGGCAAGGTCTGTGGCTTCTTCCACGCCAAAGCCTAAGCCCTTAAATTTCGCAGTCAGCGAGGTCATGCTGCCGGTCAGCCGCGTGGATACCACGCCGGTGGATTTTGCAACAGCGTCCATTTTCTTCTGTGCTTCGCCGGCATAGTCGCCCATGATCTGGTCAAATGCAGAGTTTTCCGCAGACACCTCTGCCGCAGATTCTACAGAATCCTTGCCAAAATCCCAAAGTGCCTGTCCTGCCTTTGCGGCAAGATCGATCAGCTTTTCAAAACCGCTCGCCAATACATTGGCAATGGCGCCCTTCATGACGGAAAATCCGCCTTCTGTGTTTTTGGCGCTGTCCCCCAGTTCCTTGACCGATTTTTTCGCCTTTCCGGCGGAATCGTCCAGATTTTTCTGTTCCCGGTTCAGCTGATCGGCGGCTTTCTGTGCCTGACTCAACTTTTTCTCGTTGCTTTTCAGCTCAGAACTTAGCTTTTTGATGTTGTCCGCACAGGTTTTCGCCTCATCGGATTCCTTGCCGGTCTCTTTGTGGAGGTCCTTGTACTTGTCTTTCAGCTTGTCCAGTGTTGTCCGCTGCAGCTCTACCTTTTTCGTTAATGTCTGCAGAGATTCCTTGGTGTCAGAGATGTCACCTTTTTGTCCTTTGAATGCCTTGCCAAACGCCTGCCCGATCTTGTCGAATGCTTTAGACATCCGCGTCTCGGTCTTTTCGGCATCGGCCTGCGTGGTTTTCAGCTGTTTTCGTGCTTCACTGCTGTCTACGGCGATCTTGCCGAATAGCTTGAAAATATCCGTTTTCTCTCACCTCCCGTCAATAGATTTTTTCTGCCGCACCGAACTGCATATTCTCAAACCGGGCGATATTCTGCCGGATCAGCGCCGGCACATCTTCTTTCCGGATGTGCTGAGACTGTTCTTTCGCAGAACTGGTCTGTAGCCCGTCCATAAATTCCTGGAAAGACTTGTCGCGCACCTGATGCAGGAAAAACTCCCAGCACTGCTGCCGGGAGGATTCCTCATATATCTTGCAGACCGTCTCTGCGAACCGATGCTGCCGGAGAGCAGCGCCAAGCAGCCCCATAGGGTCAGCATACCGCCGCCAGATCAATTCGCAGAATCCGGTGATGCTGTCTCCGCTGCCGCAAACGGCAGCAATTCCGTGAAAAAATCCTTCATTCCCTGCGATGTGACAAGCTGCCGCAGCATGGCAGCGTATGTGCCTGCGCCGGACTTTGCGATCTCTGCCTCAGATTTCCCGGTAACCGATGCCAGCAGCTGCCGGAGCAGCGGCTCACACTTCCGATAGTTTCGGATGATAATAGCGGCCGCCTTTGCTGCAGCTACTGCACCAACCTCACGGAAATTTCCGCTGCCGAGCCGGGAAATGGCGGCGGCGATCGCCGGATCTTCTGTCAGAGCTGCGATCTCGTCCGAACCAATGGCGGATGCGATGTCGAACAGCATCCCCATATCCTCTGCGGTAAGTTCCCGCATATTTACCTGCTTCATACGCCTGCTCCTTTCACTTGGACGCTGCCGCGCTGGCAGCTACGCTCTGGACATCTGCGCTTGTTTTCGGATAATAGATATTGATGTTCAGACCTGTCATGCGGTCGCCGTCAGAATACGGCCGGTATGCCTCAAATGTCAGCGGCAGCACACTCGCTTCAAAGCTCTTGCCGTCCACCTTTGCGCCGCTGGTGCAGATGGCTTTATCGAAAACAATGACAATAGGCTTACGGTCTTTCAACGTTTCGCCCACATACGCCAGCTTGTCGATCCAGTGCTTTTCTTCAATCTTTTGTCCGGTCGTGCCGACCAGGTAGTCTTTTGCGCCCTGCGATTCTACCAGATCGGAAAATAAGGCATGGTTCAGCAGCTCTGGCGTCATGTCCAGAGCATTGATGGTCATTGTGCCGGTCTCTCCGGTCTTTACCACACCGCCGTATACCTTGACGCCTACGCCGTCGATCGGCACATCGTACAGTGTGCTGGTGATCTCCAGGCTGTTACCGCCGGATGTCGCACACAACAACGTTTCTTTAAAATTGAACTGTGCATTGCCGCCGGAGGTGCCGGTCGTCAGCGTCAGTCCTTTGTGGATCGTCCCTGCGCCCAGCCAGATCCGCTCTAATGTATTTTGGGTCATGCCGTGTTGTCCTGCCTGCATATTACTCCACTCTCCATTCTATGTATTTCAGATTGATCTGTATTTTTTTCAGCCGTGCATCGTCGCACGGAACAGCAACAGCGCTGTTAAAGAACAGCACCACTGCATAATCATCACCGGATGTGCTATATCCGGTGACTCTGGGGAACGCCCTGCAAATTCTCTCCCGGGCAGTTATCAGTGCATCCCAGCTCGTCCCAACCAACGTGAGCAGGAACGTCCCGGACAGCATACCGCTTTCTTCTGTGACCGGGCTGCTGCTGCAATGTCCGACACAGTAGACCGACGGCAGCTTTCCGGCAGTCTGATAGGTCTCATACTGATACGGTATTTCAGCTGCTTCAAGTCGTTCTTTTACCGCCGCCAGCAGTTCTTTTGTCATGACACGCCTCGTTTCACAATTGCAGCCAGACGCTGTTCTGCTTTCGGCAGGTCTTGATCTGCTGCGTGCTGCAACGTGTGTTGCGCTGCCTTACCGTCCGTCTTGTAATATTGCACTCCGTTTTTTCCGTATACAACCGTGACCTTCCCTTGATATGTCGGTTTCCTTGACCCGGTGTATCCAGCAACAGGGACGTACCAAGGGGACGCTCTGCCGTCACCGTTCGCTGCATGGGAACCTGTCCCAAACTCATTCCAGACGGCGTTTTCTAGGTTGCTGCCAACAGTAACGGAATGCTCTGCCGTGTCAACAACATAGTCCCATGAGCCTTTCAGCTGCCCCTCGTCTACGGGAGACATTGCCGCAGCATCTGCCGACAGCAGCGCACCCATTTCCGTGAGAAATTGTTCCACAGCGCTGTCAATCAGATCGGCAGCCTCCAGGATATGCGTTTCCAGTGATACCGTTTCCATTTTCACTGTGCCGCACCTCCCGTGTACCGCAGATAGATTTCCAGCTGTGATCCGTCTCCCATTTCCATAGGGTTGTCAATGTCAAGCACATCATACCGCTTTCCGCCACAACGTAAGCGGCAGTTCTCCGGGACAATGTTCTCCGGGACAATGTTCTCCGGGACAATGTTCTCCGGCAGTTGCACCCAGTCCGCCACAAAAATATGCGTAGACTGTTCCGTCTTGGCGTTGTACGTCGTGTAACGGCTATCGCTACCAGAGAGGTCAAGCCAGCCACTGAGCGTAAGCACAGGCGTTTCCTGTTCCACTGCCTCGCCGATCTCGTTGACCTTGCTTTCCACAAGCAGCAGTTCCGCATCTATATTTCCACCAATCAAGCCGTGCATTGTCAGAACCTCGCTTTCCGGTATCTGTCCAGGAATTTGGTCAGCCGTGCAGGAACGCCCAGAACTCCGCTGTAAGCGTCCTCTCCGGAAAAGGTCACGCTATGCCGGCTGATGGTTTCTGATGCAATTCCCGCCCTGTCGGCGGCGTTCTGCCCCGCCCTGCTAAGCTTGTACCGCAGAATGTCCACACACCCCATTACCACGTCCGGCGGATACGCTACACGGTGCAACACCGCAGAATCGGTGTCCGCCGGAGCAGGTGACAGCATGCTGTCCGGCAGCACCGTGTACAGCTGCTCGCCGATCTGCACGGTGTCCCCTGTCAGGATCCGCAGGCTCGGTGTCAGCATGACACCGCCCTGAATCGCCGTCACGTGCCGGAAGCCGCGTTCTGTAAAGGTGTTGTGCGTTTCCTGCCGGATCGCAGCTTCCAGTGCGGCAAGATGTTCCGCAAGCAGTTCGTCCGGTACTCCGGTGTCCACAAATTTTCGGAGATGCTCTACTGTCATTAACATTTCGCATTCTCACTCCTTACTTCTTGAACTTCGCCAGTACCACCTTGGAGGTGTCAGACAGTGCTACCGCATAGAACCGGTCTGCACTGATGTCTGTCTTTCTTGCAAGCGTCTCACGATCTACTTCTACGTTTGTGTCACGCTTCAGATAGATGGTCAGCGCCGCGGTGTCGTCCTCAGTCTCGCTGTCCTGATTCAGCTTGACGATGGGGCAGAAGTAGCACGCCGTAGTGGACTTTGTGACCTTGTCGCCGACCTTTGCAGCGGGCAGGGTTTTCCGGATCTCCGCAATGTTCCCCTCAGTCGCCGCCGTACCACTTTCGTCAAAGTAGTACCATTCGCTGTGCAGCGGCACTTTCTTAGACGGCACCACGCGGCAGTTTGCCACCATGCCGATCTCACCGGTCAGCATCACGCCGTTCTTGTACTTGTCCGCACTGAGGAAGTCGCTGTCTTTCCGCAGCTGTGTCACCTGCTTCGGGTGCACAAAGATGACCTTGTCCGTATTCACTTCCTCGTCCAGCACGTCAATGGCGTCCACAATGCCGGCGTACTTGATCGCCGCCGCACTGCCGTCATAGGTCAGCTGTGCCCCCTGCAACGCAGCCATGGCATCGGCATCGACCTTCGCCGCGATGGACTTTCCGATCTGGTTATTGGTTTCTGCCACCGGATTGCCGTAGCCGGACAGCACGGATTCGTCTGTCAGTTCCACCGCTTTCATTGCTTTCTTGATCTTCACGGTGGTGGTGCTGGTCTGGAGCTTTACGGTGTCTGCCTTTACGCCCTCGGCAACGTCTACTGCATCGCCGATGTAGCTGTACTGCGGCACAGTGATCGTGTCACCCGGTACGCCCTGCAGGGTGGTGTCCACCTTTGCGAACGGGGTGACGACAATCTTGCTGGTGATCTTGGCGGAGATCATATCCGCCATGACCTGCGGATTTACAAGGTCCTGAATGGTTGTTGTTTCTGCCATAGTTATTCTCCTTTTCTACCGGTCAGGGTGTCGTATGTGTCTTTGTCGGTCTTGTACAAGTCCAGCCGCTGGGCGTAGGACATCTTTGCAAACGCATCAGCAGTGACCGCAGAGCCGCCGCTGTTGTCCGGCAGCTTCTGTTCCAGTATCTGCTTTTTCTCTGCCGTCGCGAACTGCGTCGGATACTGGGATTTCAGCGTTTCCAGCGTGGTGTCCCAGCCTGTCAGATTGCCTTTATCGTCCAGAGCCACGCCGTCCATGCCTTGCAGTTTATACGCCAGATAGTCTGTGTCCAGTGCTCCCGCTTTCAGCAGTGCCACCTGCACCGCAGCGTCCAGCTTCGCCTTGGCGAGTTCCGCTTCCAGTGCGGTAACGCGGGCGTTCTCCTGTGTCTGCTTGGCGGCGTTGTCTGCCCTGGTCTGCTTCTGGGCTTGCTTTAACGCGTCCTGTGCCTGTTGCAGCTGCACCTGCAATGCGTTGTACTCCGCCGCTGTGTAAGTCTTTTCCGGCGGCAACGCGTCGGGTTCAGGCGGCTGTGCCAGATTCTTCTTCGGTTCGTCTGCCATTTGAATCAGTCCTTTCGTGATTTGGGTATAAAAATAGCACCTGATTGCTCAGATGCTGATTTTTCGATAAAAGAACGCCGTACCCGCTGGCTTTTCCTGTTCTTGTTTTCCGCCCTCCGCCAGTTTTCGCCCGTGGTCGGGGCAGTGATTACAGTTCGATGTCTTCGATCGCTGCACGTGCTTCCAGACTGGCGATATAGTCAGCCATCGCTCTGATCTGGAAATTATAAATTCCTCTCGGACAGGTCGGCTGGAAGTTCAGTTTGCCTTCGTCCCATTTGTCCAGCATTGCTTTCAGCTTCTGGTACCGGACGCACACTTGCATATACTCCGCTTTGAATCGCTCTTTGTAATCGTCACTGCACATCAGTGATACTGTGTCTTTCAGTTTCGTTTCTCTGTATGTTCCCATGTTCTTTCTCCTTTCGGGCATGAAAAAAGCACCTCGGGTGAGATGCTTTATTTCATATAATTTTCAATTGAATCTTCTGGGTGCTTTTCAAAATATCGATTTAATATTCTAGTTGCACTAGTTGCCAGCATTCGTTTCGAGTCATATTCTCCGTCCAACATAGAATATTCTTTGTCATCTTGCGTATAAGGCTTGGCAAGTTTGGATTGTTCAATCAGTCGTTTTATTTTTTCCGTTGAAAACTGTAACTCCGTTTTCAATTGCATTATCAAGCACCTCCTCCGAAAATCGTATATGATCCTCCGCTGTCATCTCTATTAAGTGATTCATTCTTATGTTGTTGACATAGTCCTCAAAAAAATCTACGTCATAATCTGGCGTTTTATAAATAAAGTAAGGCGTGCCATCGTTGCCAATTGCACCCAAGCCCATCATTTTTTCTTGCCGAATAAATTGCTGAATGTCCGCTTCACTAAAAGGAAGCCCGTCTGGGTGATTATGAATTACAATATGTGGTTGTTCATATTGCTTTAAAGGAATACTTGGACTTCCAGAAGTTCCTTTATATCTATCAATTTCTTTGAATTCACTGTTTAGTACAATCACGCCTTCTGTGCCAAGTTCACTGCTTTGCATATACTTTAATAAAGCTTTGCACGATTCTCTAAGGAAATCATTTTCCTGCTCTGTTAATCCGCTTATTTTTATTTTAGGAATATTTTCAATCCGTTCGGGAATGATGCTATAATATTTCAGATTCTGATTGAAATACTTTGTCTGCACTTTAATGCTGCTTTCTATATCTTTTATTATACCACCATCGCCGCCCGAAGTCAACGCCTTTCCGCCGATTTTCTCCGCCTGATACGTCTTTCCCGTACCGCCGTTGTCCTTTGTTGCAGGCGGCGTCACTTCCACAGCGTGCCCCGCAGGAACCGGAACTGTTCCGTCCGGTTTCTCCGCTGTTTCCTGCACGTATCCCGCACGATATGCCGCGTAAGATTCACTGGAAACCTTCACAAGGGCTCTGTGCTGGTTGTCATACTTGTAATCGCTGTCAGTTCTGACTGCCCACCTTGGACGGCTGTAGGCGTGACAGCGGCAGTTGATGTCCTCGGACGCAATGCCAAACTTACCGGGTGCCTGTGCCTTTCTGCCGTCTATCTCAAATGGCTCGTCCAGTTCGCGGACCTGCCCGTCCAGCTGGACATGGTGCGGGCGTGTCTTTTTGTCCATGGTGCTATCCCACTGCTTCACCAGATCTGCACCCTGCTGCTTCGCCGTTCTGGCGGCTTCCAGTCTGGCGGCGTTGGCGATACGGTTTCCCTCGGTACGCACGATCAGCTTTGCCCGTCCCAGTGCCCCGCCACGCATAGTGGCATAGTTGCCGATCATTTTGCCGGTGATCTGGTTCGCCATGTCCCCGTAGCTTGCACCAGATGCAAAGCCGGCGGAAACAATATCGGTGATATGCTTTTTCAGTCCGGCAAAGTCCTCGCCGATGCTGTCATACAGCGGCTTTACAAGCTTCGTGTCGTTGATGGCAGCCTGACAGACCTTATCCTGCGGAACTGGCAGCGAGAGCCGCAGCCCGTCGCTTTGCAGTTCGTACAGCACCGCCGTGTGCCCTGTGAGATAGCAGTCCTGCAAGTACTCCTGCACGGTGCGGTACGTCTTGCTGTGCAGCTTTCCGAGAATGCGTTCCAGCTGCTTCTGCAAGCCCTGCTGAAACGCTTTCTGGTAGGCAACAGCCTGCCGGTTTTCCACGTCAGTCCGTTCGTCCAGCTGCCGGAGCCTGTCCTTGACATCTTCCAGTGCTTTCTGATACGACCGTTCCAGCTGCTCCATGACTTTTTTCTCGGAAAGCAGCTCATACTGCGTGGTCTGCTTCTGTGCCGGTGTCATCTGCCGCACCTTCTTCCAGCTGCTGCATCAGGCTGTCCAGCTGTGCACCGTCCGTCTGTTCCAGCGACTTCCGCACCTCTGCCTCGTCCAGTTCCAGCACCTTGCACAGCGGCTGCAGCACGGCTTCCACGCCCAGCTGTGCCGCCGCGGCAAGCAGAGTGCTGACCTTGATCTGCACGGCGGCAGCTTCCGCACTGCCGATCGCCGCGTTGTCGGATTCGTTCGTGATACAGGTTCTTGTGAAGTCCATTTTCACGTCAGCACGGGTGAACGCCGTCCCCCTGTCCTTGTTGATCTGCTGCAATACCACGTCGATGATGCCGCCCATCATCTGCCGCAGGTGTGTTTCCAGCTTGCCGCACTTGATGTCCAGCAGGGCGTACCGGGACTTGATGACCACGTTGGTGATATTTCCGTCGCCGACCTGTGCGGCGTTGAAGCCCATGCCGAACTGATAGATGTTCTCTTTGTCCAGTTCCAGCTTGACCTTGCGGGCTTCATAGGGCACTTCTACCGTTTTCATATCCACCCCGCCGCTTTCGCCGGTGCCGATCACCTTCTTGGTCTTGATGTTTTGCATCAGTTCCGTCATGTCCGTGCCGCCGTATCCGGACACGACCACCAGATACTCCGCCGCGTCCTGCAGGTTGTTGGACAGCCCGCAGGACATCAGGTCATAGTCGTCGATCAGCGACTTCACCGGCTGAAGCCCCGAAACGCGTTCACGGTTGTTGTCGATGCGGAACCACGGCAGAAAGCCCAGCCCCTCGAAATAGGTATCGTCGGAATTGCCCTTTTTGTAAAGCACATGCGGCCGTGGATTGGGAAGCCCGTTTTCCGGTTCGTCCAGCGTGATCGTGCCGCTGTCCGGCTGCGTATACGTCCACGTCTGCGTGTCGTCCATGACAAGCACCTTGTACACCGTGTGCCCGTACATGTCTGTCCGCTGCGGATACCGGTACAGCACATAGTCCCTGCCGTCAGAAGTGTATCTGCCGTCCGCTTCCACCACAGACAACGCATCGGCACACTGGAACGCCAGCCTGCCGTCTGCGTTCATATAGGCGTACAGCCAGCCCCAGCCGCAGACCACCGCATCTGTACAGGCATCTGCCAGCTCCGCCCGAAAGCGGTCGTTCTCGTTGAAGTAGCTGTCCAGTTCCTTTTGCAGCTGTTCATCTTCGGCGACCATGATCCTGTCACGGTTGCTGAGCAGATACTGTACTTCCTGATCTGCCAGTTCCGTGAAAAACGGGTGTGAGATTTTGATGTTGCTTCTGGTTTTGTCCTCTTGCAGCTCTCCGTGAGCATCATAGTAAAACAGGCGGTAGTTCTGTATCGCATGGCGGGCGTGGTAGTACTGCCGCCCGATGCGTGCCTGTGCCTTTTGCGGATCCCCGTATGCTGTGTTCAGCAGCGTTTGTATTTCTCCGATGTGAAGCATTCTTTCACCTCCTACACAAGCCACATGCCGAGTGGCTTGGGATTTTCATATACTCCGGTCAACGCGTCCGGTGCGTCGTCGTGGGCATTCTTTCCGGTACGCTGATAGGACAGCACCGCACCGGCAAAATCCCGCCAGCGGTCTGCCCAGTTCACCGGAAACAGCACGTTCTGCATCACGCCGGTGCTGTTGGACAAAATCCGTGCAGTCTTGTTCTTATGCTGGTGAAACCACGTAATTTTCGTGTGCCGGTTTCCCAGCTTCCGGCATTCCCATTCCACGTTTCTGGCGAACCCTCTGCCGCCGTTGTTGGACTCGATGATCGCACAGCCAATGCGGTGCTCGGTCAGCATCTGTGCCGTCTGTGGCTCGGTGGTTTCCATGGGTGCACTGGTATAGAGCACGTCCAGCACGTAGTACGTGCCGTTGTACACGCCGTAGCAGATGCTGCACAGGTAGTCGCTGCCCTCGTCTGCGGTATCGGTGTAGCACAGCAGATACTGGAGCAGGGATGCCCCGTTCTCATCCGTCGGCAGTGCAGTGTACGTTGGAATCCTGGTGTACAGTCTGCCCCTGATGTCCATGGGCTCCTGCTGATAGTTAGCGGCGGCGATCTCTTTTCCCATGGCACTCGTCTTTGCCAGATAAGACCTTTTGGTCAGCACGGCATCACAGAGCATTGTGCCGTCGTCCTGCAACGCTTTCATACAGACGTGCCGCATCTTTGCACCGGACTTTCGGTAGTGCTCCAACGCCCGCCCCGCGAGGTCGTCTGTCGCCCAGCGTGTCATGATGATGAGCAGCTTTCCGTTTTCCTCCAGGCGGGACTGCATCGTATCCGTAAACCAAGCCCAGTGCTTTTCTTTCACCAGTTCGTTGTTGGCTTCTTCGGCGTTTTTGATGAGATCGTCGATAATCATCAGCGATGCCCCGAAGCCGGTCGCCGTACCGGTGGGCGATGTGGCAAGGTAGTTGTTGTAGCCGCCCTCCAGGCTCCACAGGTTCATTGCCCCGTCGCCGTGCTTGATACGGGTGTCGGGGAACACATCGGCGTACACCGGTATGTACAAGTCCGCTTTTTGCTCGGAGATCGCGTTTCGCACATTCTTGGAAAACATGGTGGAAAGCGTTTCGTTGTAAGAGCCTGTCATGATTTTCTGAGAGGGATCACGGCCGAGAACCCACTCCACCAGCAGACCGGCTGTTCTGGACTTGCCGTGACGGGGCGGGAGATTCACGATCATCACCTCGTCATCAGATTCCACGAACGCCTGAAACTCCCTGCACAGCCGCACAAGATACTGCCGGTCAGGCTGATAAAAGTCAGGTGCCATCAGGCTGCAATAGGCAAAAAAGTCACGCCTTGCCAGTTCCGCTTTTGCCCCGAGCACGATCAGCCGCTTATCCACTGCCGATCACTTTCCGCAGTTCTTCTGTGGTGAGCTCTGCAAACGGATTTTTCTGCACCGATGCCTCTACCTTCGTGGTGTACTCCCCCGTCATCTTGTTCAGCGTGTCCACGGCTCGGATACGGTCTGCGGCGGCGTTGTCCTCGTCCCTGGCGATGTCGGACAGCAGCTCCTGCCGACCCCGTGCCGTCATGATGCGTGCGGTCTGGGCAGCTTCGGACAGCTGTTTGATGTAGGCGGCAACGCCACTGTTTGCCACTAGTTTGTAGGCATTCCCCCGTGCGTACTGCTCCGAATACCCCGCAGAAACGGCAGCCTGTTCAGCGTTACCGCACTGCACGTAGTATTCTGCAAATTTTCGCTGACGTTCGGTCAATGCGGTCACGCTCCTTTCCGGCATACAAAAACCGCCGAAGGTCACCCTTGCAGCGGTTCTTGTCAGTATTGGATAATATTATTATAGCACAGGATGAGGGGTCCATAAAAGTCCAACTTTTATTCCAGCCCCATTTTTTTCAGTGCAGCGTGATGCAGACGCTTGGAAGTTGTCGGCGATATGTACAGCCGTTCGTTGATCTGTTCCCATTTCAGCCCGTCGATGTATCGCAGCCGCACCAGTTCCCCCAGCTTCGGCGGCAGAAACCGCACGGCACGTTCTACTTCTGCGGCTTTCTCTGCCCATGCAACTGTTGTTTCTTCGTATTCGGCGGAAAGTTGTTCCAGTGCCTCAACGTATCGCTGCTGCCGTGACAGAGGCTCCCATCTGGTGTGCGGCATATCGCCGTCGTATCGGATGCCGCTGATGCTTGTCGCCTCTTCCAGCAGTTCTGCAATTCGCCGCTTGGCGTTCGCATGTGCTAACGATGCACTGCGGCATTGTTTCAGGGTTTCTAGGGTCATGTGTCATCTTCCTTTCTTTCACTCAGTTATGCTCGGTCAACGCTCGCGTGCGTTAGGCTTACGCTCGGCGGGCGTTAGCGTTTCTTCCGGTTCTCCCGATACGATTTCTGATATGCTTTCCGCCGGCGTATGGCACAGGCGTTGCAGAATCTCCGGTCACCTTTCACGCCGATCAGCAGCTTGCCGCAGGTTTCGCAGGGTTTGGTGTTCATGGCTGTGCCTCCTTCGCTTTGCGTATTCTCGCTTTCAGGCTGTCGATCAGGGCGTCCTGCGTCGCGTTCTTGTCCTGCAGGGCAGCAAGGACATCGTCGTCCCGTGTGCCGGTCACTGCAAGGTGATGTACAAAAACCGTAGCCGTCTGCCCCTGCCGGTGCAGCCGCTTGTTTGCCTGCTGATACAGTTCCAAGGACCAGTTCAGTCCGAACCAGACCACGTGGTTTCCGCCCTGCTGCAAATTCAGCCCGTAGGCACAAGATGCCGGGTGTGCCAGCAGAATGTCGATCTGACGGGCGTTCCAGTCCGCTGCGTCCTGTGCATTTTGCAGTACACGGACACGCAGCTTAGAACCCGCCAGTAATGCAGTGATCCGTGTGACGTCATGCCGGAAATTGTAAAACACCAGTGCCGGTGCCCCGTGCAGCTGCTCCAGAAGCTCCTCAAACGCCTCCAGCTTGCACCGGTGGATCTCTACCGCACTGCGGTTCTCGTCGTATACAGCCCCGTTACACAGCTGCAGCAGCTTGTTGGACAACGCTGCCGCCGATCCGGCATCGATCGTAGTTTCGTCCACCTCCAGCAGCATTTCCCTTTCCAGCTGCTGATACGCTTTCGCCGCCTTGCTGTCCAGCTGCACCGGGATCGTGTCATACACCAATTCCGGCAGCTGCAAATAATCCTCGGCTTTCATGCTGATGCAGATGTCGCCGATCTTGTCCTGTACGGCCTTCTGTGCATCTTCCTTCGCCTCATAGGTCGTGAAGTGTCCGCCGTGGGTATTGCTGTTGAAATACATCTCCCGAAATCCGGTGACAGTCCGCCCCAGACGGATACCGCCGTCCAGCAGATACAGCTGTGCCCACAGATCCTGAATACTGTTCGGTGCCGGTGTGCCGGTCAGTTCGATCAGCCGCTGCACATGGGGCCGGATCCACGTCAAAGATTTGAATCGCTTTGCCTTGCTGGATTTGAAACTGCTGCTTTCGTCGATAACGATCATGTCAAACGGCCATGCGTTTTTGAAATAATCCACCAGCCAGACGACATTCTCCCGATTCGTGATGTAGACATCTGCCGGACTGCACGCTGCACGGATCCGCTTCTGTGTGCTGCCCAGAATCATGGAGAACCGCAGGTGCCGCAGATGATCCCACTTCGCCGCCTCTGTGTCCCATGTAGCTTCGGCAACTTTCTTCGGGGCGATGATCAGACACCGGCACACCTGCAGCCGATTATAGATCAGCTCCTGTACGGCGGTCAGTGTGATCACCGTCTTTCCCAGCCCCATATCCAGAAACAGCCCCAGTGCCCGATCGGATACGATCCGGTCAATGCAGTACTGCTGGTAGGGGTGCGGCGTGAACTTCATTCCGGCAGTCCATACGCGGTGATATGCTTTTGCATGAACTTGTCCACCTCCTCCTGTGTACTCAGCACATAGACTTTCGTGCCGACCGCAGCCAGCCGCTTTATCTGCAGCTGCTGGGATTTGGATAGATTGCCTTTTCGCCCCGGGGCTTTCAGTTCCACCGGCACGATCCCGCCGCCCGGGAAAAATACCAGACGGTCAGGTACGCCGCAGCAGCCCGGCGACGCCCACTTGTATGCCCTGCCGCCGATACGCCGTACACAGCGGCAAAGATAGCGTTCCACTTGTTTTTCATCGTCCATGTCAATCCTCGCTTTCGTTTTGTGATCTCACGCACGCACGCGTATACATACACGCATCAGGCGTATTAGGTATATTATATATCCCCCTATTCCCCTATTTTATATATCTATATATAAAATAAAGTTACAAGGTTACATCATAGGAATAAGTACGCATTTTCGGTGCATTTTCGTGTAACTGCCTTTTGTAACATGTAACTTTTCATAAATTAGTCAAAGTTACATTTTTCAAAGAAGGTTACACCGGATAAATCCTTTTTGTACACCGTATGCACAGCCTACTCTCATGGTTTTCTGGCATCGTTCCCACCCCGGGATCCTAGCCAGAATTGCATTGATCTCCGCCGCATCAGACCTCCGGAAATAGCGGATTTCGCCGCCAAAGGCTTCGCACCAGATCTCAACGGCACATACCCGTTCCCGACGTTTCAGTTTCGTCTTTTCCTTATCGTTGGCGAATCCGCCCGCCCAGTACATCTTGCGCTCAAACAGCGTCCGTTTCTCCCAGTCCTCCGGAATCTCCCGATCCAGAAAGTCCCGGATAACGCCCTCTTTCGCACTGTGCTCGCTGTGTTCTTCCTGTGCCTGCTTTGCGTACGCCTCTACCTCCGGCAGCAGATACAGCTTTTCGCCGTTGTGCCACAATGTGAGTGCCTCTGCCCAGATCTGCGGCACATTCGCCGCCAGTTCTGTAAATACGCTTTTCGCCGGCTGCTGTACACCGCACTCCACCGGCCAGAAACGCCGGTTCCCCGTATGGTCCCGCAGGAATTCTTCTTCGTTGGTCGTGCCGAAGAATACGCATCTTCTGGGGTACCGCCCCGTTCGTCTGCCGTAAGGCTCCCGAAAAATGTCCTCCTGCTTGGATAAAAACTGCTTGATCTTGTTGTCGTCCGCCTTGGACATTCCCACCAGTTCCGCAAGCTCCATGATCCAAGATCCCTGTATAGTTTCGTAGGCATCCTTTCCGTCAAACGTTGTCAGACTGTCGTTGAACCACTTCGGTGCCAGCAGCCGCAGCAGCGTGGATTTTCCCAGCCCCTGCGGACCTGCCAGAACCGGCATGTAGTCGTACTTGATGCCGGGGATCATGGCACGTGCCACTGCCGCAGTCAGGGACGTTCTCGCCACAGCACGGGTATAGGCACTGTCTGCGGCTCCCAGATAGTCGATGTACAAGGTTTCCACTCTCGGCACGCCGTCCCATTCCGGAAGGCTTTTCAGATAATCCTGCACGGCATTGATCTTGTTTCGGTGACAGCACAGGCTCACCGCATCGCTGATCCGGTCCTTTCCGGTCACGGCGTATACCTTTTCGATGTAGTGCCGCAGTCCGGCATCGTCATTGTCCGTCCAGTCCCGCACCTCCGGACTGTCGTTCCAAGGCAGTGCACCCAAGCACAGGATCCGGTTGGAAAATTCCTCGAAAACAAACTTTCCTTTCAGATTCGGATCGTTCTCCAGAATAATCAGTACGTTGTCTGTGGTTTTCAGGGGCTTTCCGGATTCAGAATGTACCTGCAGCAGCTGCATCCAGTCCGCATTTTCCGCAGGTGCAGCCCCGAACGCCGCCGTAGCAGCTGCGTACCGTTCCTGCAGCAGCAGTTGTGCCACACCGGTGTCTTTGACCGCATAATCACACGCCGCTTGATAGGACGGCAGCTTGTTTGTCGGCGTATCCGGCTTTGCATCGCTGTCCTTGTCGCCGAACAGGTGCAGCCGCATCAGATCAAACGCATTGCACAGCTTGCCGCCTGCCGGATCGTGTGCGTGATGGGAAAAGAGAAACTTGCCGCCCTCATAGACCACCGCACCGCCGGTAGTTGTACCGCCGGCGTAGGTGAAGCGATCTCCGGTATCACACACCGTGTACTTGTCCGGCAGGAGTTCTGCAATGACCTTGTACACGTCATATATTCGGCAGAATGCCCCTACCACGCCGGACTTCTCTGTCGGATCCGCCTGCTTGGTTCCCCGCGGGATTTTCGGCGCAGTCAGCCCCGCCCACTGTTTCACGTCCCGCCAGTCAGCGTACATGCCCAGAATGCCATCGGGATCGGCGAAATACTTGTCCCCGTAGGTGTAGACGTAGGTACTGTCCGCACAGCACGACGGCCAGTACATCAGCCGTGATGCCTCAAAGGTCGTCGGATCGCACTGTTCCATGCCGATGTATTCCGCCAGTTTCCGTGCGATCGGCTCGTATTCGTCCGCCGTGCACGTTCTGGACAGCGGAATCAGTACACGCAGTCTGGGGGCTGCCTCACTGTGTTTTCGGGTGGAGTACACGCAGTAGGCACAGTTCAGCCCCTCGATCCGCTGCAGGACCCCCTGCGTACCGCCGGGAGCGATGTTGTCCATATCCAGTGTGACGACCTCTCTGCCTGTCACTGCGGACGCTTTCCGCTGCCTGCCCTCCAGTGTGCCGGCAACGTAGCCGCCTACATCTTTCAGGCTGTCCTGTTTGGGTTTCGGCAGCTTCAGATATTCCTCCAGCGTTTCCGTTCCCCGCATAGGCGTTGCAAGCTTCGCCACGAGTTCTGACCACCGCAGCTGCTGGGCATTCCACTGCGTGGCTTTCCGGCTGCTGCCGGTGGTTATGGTAATCCTTCTGTCGTTTTGCATTCGTCAGCACCACCTAATCCTTTTTGTAATAGTCCCCCACGAATCCGGCGGCATTGAGTACCAGCCCCTCCGCCCACGGGATCGGCTGCCGCATCAGTTCACACGCCGCCTGCAGATCCGCACGTTCTTCCGGGCAGTCAATCACCGCCTCATCGTGAATGTGCATGACCGTCTGATAGCCGGCATCTTCCAGCCGCTGCAGCGTCACTGCAAGGCAGTCCCTCGCAATCGCCTGCACAATGTTTTCTGTCAGCTTGCCGCCGTAGGTTTCCAGATCCGCCCACTTTTTACCTGCCTGACTTACGCCGTAATAGTGCAGGCTGTCACTGTCAAACCGGTTCTTCCCGATATGCGGACGGGCATAGAACAGCTTTCTTCCGGACGGCAGCTGCACGGTCAGAAAATCCTGTTTTGTTGCAAAGTCGCCCTCTCTGCGGAAGATACAGCCGTTTACGCCCACCGGTGTACACGTCTGCACCGCCTGCAAAGCGGCGTTCTCCAGCTGATACCACAGTCTTGTGATATTCGGGTTCGCCTTTCTCCAGCGGTGTACGATGTCCGGCAGCTCGTCCTCAGACAGCCCCATTTTTAAAGCTCCCATGTTGATCAGAGCACCGGCGGAGCCGCCGTACCCCAATGCCAGTTCTGCGATCTTTCCCTTTTGCCGCAGTGCGTATTCCGGATTGCCCTTTTTGATTTTTTCAATAGGTACACCAAACATTGCCGATGCCGAAGCTTCGTAGATCCTTCCATGTGTGCGGAACACCTCCTGCCGCCATGTTTCCTTTGCAAGCCATGCGATCACACGGGCTTCGATCGCTGAAAAATCCGCCACAACAAATTTGCAGCCCTTTGCCGGAACGAAAGCCGTCCGGATCAGCTGGGACAGCGTGTCCGGCACATTGCCGAAGGTCAGAGCGATCATTTCCGTATCCCGTCCCTTTACCATATCTCTGGCAAGGTCCAGTTCCTCGATGTAATTGCGGGGCAGATTCTGTGCCTGCACCAGCCGCCCTGCCCAGCGTCCGGTACGGTTCGCCCCGTAGAATTGCAGCAGTCCCCGAACACGCCCGTCTTTGCAAACGCTTTTCACCATTGCCTCGTACTTCTTTACCGAGGATTTCCCCAGCTCCTGCCGTATCTCCAGTACCCGCCGCACCTTTGCGGGCAGCTCCGATCTTGCAAGCAGTTCCTTGACGGTTTCCTTGTCCAAGGATTCCACCGTCAGTCCGGTCTGTGTTTCAACCCAGCCTTTCAGCTGCCCTACTGCGTTCGGGTTTTCCAGTCCGGTCAGCGTTACCGCCTCCTGCATCAGATCGGAAGTGACCGCACCGGCGATGTGCAGTGCCCCGTCGATCAGATCCATGTCCAGCCGGATACCGGCAGCGTTGATCCGCTGATCCAGTTCCCACTCCCGCTGCACCTGTTCCGGCACAGGGAATGCGGACAGCCGTCTTTCAATTGCCATTTCCGTCACCACGTCCTGTTTGCAGTACTCCCGAAACAGCCGCCACTTTTCCGGCTCGTGGCGGGGCAAAACCCGAGTGGTCGGGTTTCTTGCGTTCGGGGTGTGCGGCGTGCAGAACGTCCGGATCAGAGCCTTGCCCGTGGCAAGCTTACGCTTTTCCTGCGGCAGCCCTAACGCCTCGCCGGTTGCGGCAAGTCCGGCGGTATACCCGCAGTACAGACCGTGCAGCTGTGTACAACGCCACTGAGAAAGCCACGACACCGGCTCGATCTGAAAATACTTTGACAGACAATACCACTCAAATGCTGCATTGTATGCGTGATTCTGTACATTCGGATCAAACACCGCCTGCACGATTTCTTCCGGCAGAGATTCTCCGCACGCAAAGTCAATAATGTTTACATCGCCACCGTCTACGCTGTAAGCAAACAGCAGTATCTCAAAATCATCGGACTGCACATATTTGTACAGTCCGGATTTCGTGATGTCTACACTGCTATAGGTTTCGATGTCGATGCTCAGATGCCGGCTCATGCACCGTAAATGGGCTGACCGGTGATCGGATCAACCGCTGTGTACTGCGGTGCCGGTGCCGCCTGCGGATACTGCCCTGCATAGGGGTTCTGCATCGGCTGTGCATAGCCCTGCGGCTGTACAGGAGCACTTGCCGCAGGTGCAGCCGCACCGGCATAGGCGTTTGCACCTCCAAAGGCATCTGCTGCGGACACATGGCCGCCCAAGGGCTCGCCGTCCTCCAGCTTTTGTACCGCCTCCAGACCGCAGCCGATCCCACGCTTGCCGGAGAAGTTGTAGGCGTAGAACGATACGCACACACGGGCGTACATACCGCTGTAGATGTCGCCGGCATTGACAACAGGGTTCTGACCGATGTCCACGATCGGCACCGGATTCTTGTTTCCGGCAGTGAATACCCAGTGCCCCTTGCACTCTGCCCCGAAGGGTTCCCCGTTCGGGCGAACACCGTCCCCGTCATAGATCGGGCTTTCGATCTTCGGCGGCATTACGCCGTTCCACTTTGCCCCGACACCGGCGTTGACCGCCGCCTGATAAGCGGCGTCCAGACGAGCCTTTGTGGCAACGTCAGACTTCGGCAGCAGTATGGTTACACCGTACTTCGGGTTGCTGCCGTCCGGAGCACTGCTGTGGGGCTGATTGAGGTGTACGTAAGAAAGTCTTACCTTGTCCGTTGTAAACTGATTTGCATTCAAACTCATGATGATTTTCCTCCAAACATTTCTTCTAATTTCTTCTTTGCATACGGTCTGCGTTTGTCTGCTGCCGGCACGATCGTAGGCTTTCCCGGCGGCTTCACGATGTAACCGCCGATCAGTTCCGTCAGGTGCTTTTTGCCGCACAGTTTTTCCAGTGCCGTCAGATTCAGCGGCTTTCTTTCATACAGCAAGGCGGCATCATAGCCGGACTGTTCCAGTACCTGAAATGCAGCATCGGTATCTGTGAGAGTGCGGTTCGACCTGCCCTCCACAAGCTTCCAGCCGGGGATCTCCTTGCCGGCGATCAGCTGCCTTTCGGCGTATTCCTCCAAGGACTTTACCCAGCTTTGCAGGGATTGTGCCGCCGTGAGGATACTGCCGATCTCTGCATCAGACAACAGGGTATCCGTTTGCCGCTTGCCGATCTCCAGCATCTGTACCGCCCGTGCACGGCACTGTGCCTTTGCCCGACAGAACCGGCACCAGTCCCCTGCACGGAATTCTCCGGTACCCTTTGCCGCCTGTTCTGCAAGCGGCTTTACCCGTTCGCCCCACTGCTGCAATTCGTCAGCGGTCAGACTATCTGTGGAGATGTTGTCGAGCCGTGACTGTACAATGTGCATCTGCACCTGTCTGATCGTGTACAGCAGACTGTACTCCTGCACGGCACCGAGGGCGTACAGCCGCAGCTGCGGGTTGTTCTCTGCCGACACCGCCACGCCTTTTCCGTATTTCAGGTCTACGATGTGCAGCGTGTCGTCGTACAGGATCACACAGTCCCCTGTACCGAATCCGCCGGGGACGATATGGGAAAAGTCCAGCCGCTTTTCTACGACTACATACGGCGTTCCGGCAAACGCCATGCACAAGCTGCGTATGTAGTCCACATAGACGTCTGTGTAGCCATCCATTTCCCGTTGATACAGCTCGTCCGACTGGATCTCTGCCAGCCGCTGCTTGTACGCCGAGGGCTTCATGATCTCAAACTGCTTACGCAGTTTCAGTTCTGCCAGACTGTGGGCAAGCGTTCCCTCAGCGGCGTAGCTGCCGGCAGTGTCGGGGAACTGTTTCTCCAGTGCAGCAGACGGGGTGCAGTTTATCCACCGATGTGCACCGGAGGCGGATAAGAATGCGTGTTCTTCCGGCATCAGATCTGCCCTCCCATCTGCCGCAGTCTTCCGGCAAACTCTGCCCGACGGTTCTCCGGAACAGAGGCAAGCCCTGCCGGTGCACCGAACTCCGCCAGCAGTGCCTGCAGCTCCGGCTGCTTGCCTGCTTCCATCAGAGGACGGCAGGCGATTGCAAGATCGTTTACGCTGTAGGCACGCACCTGTGTGGGAATGCCGGTCGGCAACGGTTCCTGCTGTACCGGCACCGCAGTGTTAACGGGAACGGCTGTCGGAGCCGGTACGGCCGCAGGCTGCGGAGCTGCGACCGGAGCAGGCTGCGAAGATGCTGTCGGCAGCGGTTCAGACTGCAAGGGCGGTGCCGACGGATTCAGGGGCTTGCTGCCCGCCAGCAGACCGGCGATCGCCGCCGCCTGTTCCGGTGTGACTGTCAGTGTCATTGTGATTTCCATGATGTTTTACCTCCGTAAAATTGATTATATTGCAACACCATTTACAGGTGTGGCCGTCGTTCTCGATGCTGCCGCAGTAAGGACAGCGTATAGGGACACTAGTTTCCCAAGGAAAGCCCAAAAGCATCACCGTCTTTCATAGATACACCTGTGATCTTAGACAAAAGAGCGGCATTCTTCCGGCAGCGTTCCGCTGTTCTGGCGGATTCTGGCGGCAGGCGTTCTGCCCGTCTGTGTAAGTACACAAGCAGCTCCTGCACTTCGATTTCCTCGCTGTTCTCTTTCATAAGGCGAAACAGCTGCCGAGCCTTCTTCTGCGTTACCGGAAAGAACGTTTCCAGACAGAGCGTCAGCCTGCCGCAGGGATAGCAGATGGTAAACGCCCCGTTCGTCTGTCCGATGTGTTTCTCAGCCACGCTTGCATGCCTCCTCGAATACAGCTTTTTCCTTGTCAGCTATGACTGCTTTGTCGAAGTCAGCGATCAGCCGCCGCAGAATGTCCCGCATCGTCACCTTGTCCAGCGTGTCGTCGTGCCGGATACTCTCGATCGCTGTCGCGTAGACGTATGAGTCTGAGTGGCAGGTTACAGTTTTCTCGGTTTTCATTTGACAAATTCCTCCGTTCGTGGTATGATAAGTATGGTTATTTTTTACCCATGCCCCCGTTACCGGTTGCCGCCGGTGCAGGGGTTTTCTTTGTGCTGCCGCCATCCGCTGTGCCGCACGCCGTCATACGCCGCAGCTTCTTCCAGCGCGATGCGGATATGCTTCAGACGGGCGGTCAGCTCCGTTCCCTGCTGATTCAGATAGCGGATGTACTCCTGTAGCGTGTCCTGTGCCTGCTCCGGCTCTGCGGTCACTTCTGCGGTCTGCTTTTCCTGTTCTGCCATTGTCTTTTCCTCCTTGGCTCTGCTGCGTTCTTCGATGCTCATCGTCATGTACTTCCCGTAGGAAATCCCCAGTTCTGCGGCTGCCTGTGCAGCTGCGGTCAGCGTGTTCCGTCCTGCTCTGGGCTTGTTGCCTTTGCAGTCCGGACACCGCTTTTGCCGTCCGCCGGTGGGCAGAAACGGCTTGCCGCACGTGATGCAGATCTTCTCAGTGGTTGGTCTTGCCATGGTTGCCTCCGATCGGCAGGAACAGCACGTCCTGCCAGTGCATTGTCAGTTCCAGATCGCCGTGCTCGTTCTTGTACGCCCCGCAGCACTGCAGCGACGGGCGATGCTCTACGGTGTACTCTGTGTCGCCGTTGGCGTTGATGTGCTTTTGCTTGATCGTCATATGTCAGTCCTCCTTGTGTTACTTCGTCAGTTCCCGCAGCAACTCGTCATACGCATCTCTGGCGTGCTCGTATGCCGTTCTGGCGGCGTTCCGCTTGTGCTCTGCTTCTTCCACACGTCTGGCGGTGGGCCACATGTCCTTGATAAGGCAGATGCCGCCGATGGTCCATAGGTCGGCGATGTCCTTCTTGCTCCGGACTGCCGGGTGGTAGCAGTAGATGTAGTGGATCTCGGAAAACTCCGCCTCTGTGTACGGGCGGCTGGTCAGGCGGTCAAATTCGGATTGCAGCGTTTAGGTTTCCTCCTTGTCTGACATATCAGCAATTGCAACCAGACTTGCTGCCATTGCCTGTAATGTAAGTTTCTTACTGGTCTTGCTGTTGTCCTCGACTACTTCAGCAACGTCCTTTGCAGCTTTAACATAGTTGCTGACCAGATCTTTTAAGGACACATTTTTTGCCTTAATCTGTACTTCTCTTGTGTGTGCAGCGGCGTTAATGTCGATGATGATCTCAATGTGTTTCTTCTTTTCTTCCATGATGATACTTCCTTTCAGGTTTTTGATATGTATACTTCTGCCAGCTGGTGCAAACCATATTCCGGCTGCGTTCCAAGCACCGGCAGAAGTACCGGCAATTCCGGCAGCACGCCGGCTCTTTCTGTTGCATGGGGCTTGTCCTTTCTGCCGCTTTTGCGGCGGGTGATTATTCGGTTTCGGTTTCTGCGGCATCTTCGCCGGATTTCCACGGGTGCTCCCGTGCCCAGTCCAGGGCATCAATGACCTGTTTCCGTTCCTCCGGGTGGTTGTGGATGTACTCTGCAACAACTCTCGCAATACGCTTAGACCACACGTTGTCCCAAAGGTCCAGCTTTTCCTGTTTGGTCAGGCTGTCCCACGGGACGATCTCGCCGGTTTCTTCTCGAATCAGTTTGCTTGTACTCATGCTGCACGCTCCTTTCTGTACAGTTTATGCGAGTGCCGGCTTGTCTGTTGTCACGCTCCGACCATCAGCAGCCGGAACGTTTCTCTGCCCTTTGGTGTGACGAGATCCTGCGTGCCTTTCCACTGGGTTTTCTCGTTCATGCACTCTTTCCGCTCGAACAAGCCGTCTGAGAGTGGCTTTGCATAGGCAGTCAGCTTGCCTTTCTTGTCGCGGTACATGTACTTCTTTTCCAGCAGGAACGCCACGAACTGGTTCTGCTTTACGCCCAGTTCTCCGGCGGTTTCCCGAATGCCGGTCAGCAGATTCCGGTCAACCAGTTCGTCGAAGTACTCCGCTTTCGGCTTCATGATCTGGTTTTCCACCGTCAGTGTGGAAACCGTGATCTGCATCTCTTTCAGCTTGGCGTTCGACAGCTGCAAGGCTCTTGCCATGATCGCATCAGGGCTGTTCCACTGTTCCTCCACGGCAATGAAGTACTGCCGCATCTGCTTGCCCTTGTCTGTCCGCTGGAGCATACAGAGTTCCTTTGCCATGGGGATTGTCAGCTGGTGGTCAATCTTGTTCTGCCCGCCGTGCTGATTTTCGCTTTCCAAATTTGGAAAGCAAGTTGCAAAGTCAACGTTCTCGGAAAAGCCGTACTCGCACATACGCTTTACCCATGTTGTATAGGGCGTTTCCACGCCCAGTGCTTCGTGCAGTTCCCGTCCCGATACTGTCGGGCGGTCTGCGTTGTCGTAGTTGACTTTGATGAGTTCGGTCATGTTTTATCTTCCTTTCTGTTCACTCTCTGCTGTGCTCCTGCACATCGTTCTTGTTCTGCACCCGAAACTGCTGCCCCTCGACTTCCTCTCTGGCAAGCTTATAGCCGTCGAGAACGCCGGACAGATAACTGAACCGTTCCAGCGGTGCCACCACGTCCAGTGCCGCGTGGATCAGCTGCTGTGCTACTCTGGTTGCTGTCATAAGTATCACCTCACTTTTTGAAACTGTGGAGCGTTCGGGAGTTGCACCCGAATCGTACTCGTCGCTCCGTCTGCGGCGGGTGTACCAGTCCGCCGCATGGAAATGAAAGGAGGTATTCGCCACAATGGCGATTGAAGATTGAAGATGTTGGCAAGCGGTTTTGCGTCATGCTCGGGACGTGGAAACGCGGCTTCATTACAATTTAATTACATTTTTGTCGAATCCTGTCGAATACTTGCATTTTACAAATGAATATGGTATAATAAAAATATCAATTTTTTAGGAGGATGTACCACTATGAAATGTCCGTCATGTGGCAGTGAAAACGCTGCCGGAACAAAATTCTGTAGCCTGTGCGGCACAAAGCTTCCGTTGGACGGTGCTGAACAGCCGACCACCGCACAGTCTGCACAGCAGCCAGTTCCGCCGACCCCGCAGCAGCCCAACAACACATATCAGAATGCTGCACCGCAGTACCAACAGTACCAGCAGTATCCGCAGCCGCCGAAGAAAGAACCGCTTAGCAAGCAAACTTGGTTTGTTGTGCTGATGCTCATTCTGGTGTGGCCCGTTGGTCTGATACTGATGTGGTGCAATAAGAAAGAATGGAAGCTGCCTGTAAAAATCATCATCACTGCCTTTTTTGCCCTGATGCTTATCATCGGTGCCGCATCTGGCAGCGGCAGCAGTTCTTCTGACGATTCCAGTTCTTCCCCTGCTGTGACTACGACAGCAACCACAACGGAAGAAACCGAAAAAGCAACAGAGGCAGTCACAGCAGAACCGACAGAGGCACCGACCGAAGCACCGACAACTCCCGTTCCCACAGAAGATCCCAATGTCACAATCGGCATGAAAAATGCACTGAAAACGGCACAAAGCTATTTGAACATTTCTGCATTTTCTTATACCGGATTGATCGACCAGCTGGAATACGAAAAATATTCTGTAGAAGAAGCAACCTACGCTGCTGACAACTGCGGAGCCGACTGGAATGAACAGGCGGCAAAATGTGCACAGAACTATATCGACCTTACTTCTTTCTCCCGTGACGGGCTAATCGACCAGCTTATCTATGAGGGCTTCACACAGGAGCAGGCTGAATACGGTGCACAGGCAGTAGGGTATTAAACCGCTGAACGCATAAGCATAAACATCAACTTTTAGGAGGGATTTACATGAAGTTCAAGCTCTTAGCACTTGCACTCGCCGCCGCATCTGTGCTCTGCTTTGCTGGCTGCGGCTCATCTACAAATGAAAGTTCTGATTCTTCTGCACAGGCAGAGGAATCCAGCATTGCAGAATCCAGTGCGGAGGAATCCAGCACCGAAGAAGCTTCTGCTGCGGAAACGATTCCGGCAGGAGATTTTACAGTATCCGGAAATGGAACCGTGTACTTGTCTACTGCCGGCGGCACTACGGAAGATGGAAACGTTCCAGTTGTCAGTGCGTCCAGCGATACACAGATCAAACAGATCGGTATCAATGCCCACGGTTACGACGGCACCATGATGGCTTACATCTACATCGACGGCAGCTTCGCAGACAAGCAGCAGCTGTCTGATTCTCAGGCTACTCTGGACTTGTCCGGTGAAAGTCTTACAGAAGGCGTTCACAAGGTTGAGGTTGTCCAGTACACCGGAGATACAGTATCCGCTGACAATGTAGCGACCTATCAGACCATGCAGTACGAAATCAAGTATTAAGCAGATTTCTCTCTGCTTTCCCAAAAGCCTGCCGCTTTGCGGTGGGCTTTTTTGCTGCCATGCCCGCAATGACCTCAAATGATTCTTCGTGACGGAAGATATAGCAAAACCTCGAAGTCTGTGGCAGGCAGTGCACTTTCTCAATTTGCCGTTTTTGTTTCGCACGGAGCTTTTGTTGTCGCTCGAAATGCGTTTCTGCCGGTTTTTTCAAACACTACAGCCTTGCACTGCTTAATTGCTTCCCGCTGATTGTTTGCCATAACAGACATGTGGTTCAGTTCCTCTTTGCCGTTCCGCTTTATCACATAAAATACCTGATAACTTTTTTTCATGTCATTCACCTCCTCAGTACCGTTTTTCCCTAGGCGGGAAACAGGATTTTCAGCGTTTAGGACTTTACGTCCTGCTGACAATATGATTATAGCACAGTATGTCCTAATTGCCAACGGATTTTCAAGAAAAAAGTATACAAATAGTCCTTGCTATTTTTGTTCAAGGTGTACAATACGCCCTATCCGGAAGAAAATATGCAAAAATCGTATTGACATTTAGGACGAAATGTACTATACTGTAGACAAGGAGGTGATACAATGAACACTGATAATTTGAAAGCAGCCAGAAAAAAATCCGGTAAAACACAAAAGGAAGTTGCCGAAGGAATCGGAATCGGGCAGGGCACATATAAAAACTATGAAACTGGTGCACGAGAGCCTAATGGCGAAACGCTGGTAGCGATTGCAAATTACTTCGGCGTCACCACCGACTATCTTTTAGGCAGACCAGATGCCAAAGAGCCAGCCGATCCGATCGACAAGCTGATGACGGTGGACGAAATGGAAAAGGACCTGCTCCGAGAGTGGCTAAGTCTGGACGAAGCTTCCCGAAAGTCGTTCCTGGACGTACTGCGGAAGATCGTTGCCGCCGACCAGAAACGGCAGACTGCCGCATCAAAGCGTGCTGCCTATCTGCTCCGCCGCCTGAGCCGCCACAAAGTTTCTGCCGGTCTGGGTTACAACCTGGACGACGACGACAACTGGCAGGAGGCAGAGGTTGTGGAAACCGCCGCCGTGCATCAGGCGGACTTTGCCGTGGAAGTAGACGGTGACAGCATGGAGCCGGACTATCTCAGCGGTGATATTCTGCTGGTACAGTCTACCCCGACGATTGAAGTGGGCGAAGTTGGCGTGTTTACGCTGAACGGTGACGGCTACGTCAAGGAACTGGGCGAGAGCGAACTGCTCTCCCGCAATCCGGAGTATGATCCCATACCGATCCACGAAAGCGACAGCCTGCAATGCTGGGGACGTGTCATCGGGAAGACGGAATTGGTGTGATGCACAGTGCATACATAGAAACCGCCCTGCCGCCACCACGGCAGGGCATCACTATAGAAAGGAGTGCCCCATGAAAATCGCAGCGGCATACATTCGTGTATCCACCGACGACCAGATCGAATACTCCCCCGACAGCCAGCGGAAAGCCATTCTGGACTACGCCAAACGCAACGACTACATCGTACCGCAGGAGTACATCTTCGTAGACGAGGGCATCAGCGGCAGAAGCACCAAGCGTCCGGCGTTTCAGCAGATGATCGGCACGGCAAAGCAGAAAAGCCACCCGTTTGATGCGATCCTGGTGTGGAAATTCTCCCGTTTCGCACGAAACCGGGAGGACAGCGTGGTCTACAAGTCCATGCTCCGGAAACAGTGCGGTGTGGAAGTGGTGTCTATCTCCGAGCAGATCGGAGAAGATAAAACGTCTATCCTGATCGAAGCCCTGCTGGAAGCTATGGACGAATACTACAGTATCAACCTGTCGGAAGAAGTCGTCCGCGGCATGTCGGAAAAGGCACGGCGTGGCGGCACACTTGGGCGTGCTCCGTTTGGATATACAGCGAAAGATGGTGAACTGCTGCCCAACGACGATGCAAAGACAGTGCAGTGGATCTTCAACGCCTTTTTAAGCGGCACAGGAATGCGGACTATCGCTACACAACTGAACAACAACGGCATACGCACCGCATACGGAAAGCCTTGGGAGAACCGTACAGTGGAATATGTGCTGCGGAATATCACCTATGCAGGACACCAGCACTGGACTCCCGGGGGGACAAAAGACATGAAACACGCCGAAAAAATCAAAGGGAATACCATTGTCAAAAACAACGCCCACACCGCAATTGTGTCCGAAGAACAATTCGCCGCGGTACAAGAGAAGATCGCGGAAAACAAACGTAAGTACAAGAAGCATGAACAGCCGGAAGTTGGTATCCCGTTTCTGGGAAAGGGGCTGCTGCGATGCAGCGACTGCGGCGGGGCACTGTGTATGCTTGGCCGTGGCAACGGGATCCAGTGCCACAACTACGCACACGGGAAGTGCAATGTATCCCACTATATCAAGCTGGAGTATATTGACAAGATGATCGTTGATAAGATCAAAAGCGATGTGGAGGCACAGAATTTCCGCACCATACTGATTCCGGAAAACGCTGCGGAAGGTCAGGAGATGCAGGACAACCAAAAGGCTCTGGAACGTGCCAGAAAGAAACTCGCCCGTGTCAGGGAGGCGTATGAAAACGGCATTGACACGATAGAGGAGTACAAGCAGAACAAAGCCAGAATCCAAAAGGAAATCGAAGAACTGGAAGCGAAGCCTGCTCCGCCGAAAGAAACCCAAGAATCTGCGGCAGAAAAATTGCGACAGCGTATCCTGTCAAACGTTACACTTCTGGAATCCGATGCACCGGCAGGGCTGAAAAACGACATGCTCCACACGTTTGTCAGCAGGATCGTATTTGACCGCAAAAACACACGTGTGGAAGTGGAATATCACGGGTGATTTTTTTATGCAGTCCGGTTATCAGCTTTTGCAGCTTGGCGGCCCAGACGGAGAGTTGGCTGCTTCGCTACGGTATATGCACCAGCGATACACGGCAAAACCAGACAAAGTAAAAGGGGTTTTGACAGATATTGCCACAGAAGAACTAGCCCATGTCGAGATGATTTCCGCGATCCTGTACCAGCTGACTGACGGGCTGACACCGGAACAGATCAAGGAAGCCGGATTCGACGCGTACTTCGTAGACCACACCCTCGGACTGTACCCCCAAAGTGCCGCCGGCGTACCGTTCACGGCTGCCTATTTCCAGTCCAAGGGGGATCCGATCACCGACCTGACCGAGGATATGGCGGCAGAGCAAAAGGCACGGAGCACCTACGACAACATTCTCCGGCTGTGCGATGACCCCGATGTCCGCGACCCAATCAAGTTCCTGCGGCAGCGGGAAATCGTGCACTTCCAGCGTTTCGGCGAAGCCCTGCGGCAGGTGCAGGACGACCTGAATTCCAAGAATTTCTACTGCTGCAACCCGTCTTTCGACAGCAGCTGCGGCAAAACCGCCTGCCGGAGAAAAATGCGGTAACACACTTCCCATAAGGCAATGCCGCACAAAGATTGTGCGGTATTGCCATAACTTTCAGATGCTGCTCTGTTTCCGGAGCAGCATTTTTTCTGTTTCCCTGAAAAGTTCACATACCACTCCTTGACTTTTCCCATATTTATGGTATACTAGCATACGGACAGTGTGATTTTCGCCTGTCCATAGAAGAAGGGAGAAGTGGGTATGATACAACTCATTGCAACAGATATGGACGGAACGCTGCTGGACGAGGAGAAGCAGCTTCCGGCACAGCTGCCTGCACTGCTGGAGGAATTATATCGCCGCGATATTACATTTGCCGTGGCAAGCGGCAGGTCGCACATGATGCTGACCAACCTGTTCGGAGAACTTGCCGAAGAAATCATTTTCATCTGTGACAACGGGGCATGCGTCATGTATCCCCATGAAGCACCGTTGCTGCACAGTCTGCCAAAAGATGTCATTCATCGGATTCTGGACGCGTGCCGTAGCCTGTCTGCCGGTGTGCCGGTGCTGTGCGGATTCCATCACATTTACTATCCGGAAAACGACAACGCTGCCATGCAGCATGAAATTCAGCGGTATTACCGCAATCCGCAGGTGGTTCCCTATGACGACCTGTACGCTGTTGACGAACCGATCCTGAAAGTTGCCCTGTGCGACACCAACGGACCGGCAAAGGAAGCCTACCCTGTGATGCACGAAGCACTGGGCGATGCCTATGAACTGCTGATCTCCGGCGACTGCTGGATGGATATTATGTGCAAGGGTGTGACCAAGGGTGCCGCCTTGCAGGGATTGCAGGAGCGTATGGGCATCACACCGGCGGAAACCATGGCATTCGGTGACTATGACAACGACATTTCCATGCTACAGCATGCGGAATTCAGCTACGCTATGGAAAACGCCTCGGAGCGTGTCCGCCAGCAGGCAAAGCACATTGCTCCGGCAAACACCAAAAACGGTGTGGTGCGGGTGCTCTGCGAAACACTGGGGATCCATATGGAATCGCTGTGAGAGTGCGGCTGCCCATAAACCAAAAATGAAATTCTTAGGGCAATACCGCACGCAATCTGCTTGCAGTGTTTCCCTTATAACAGAGGGACGGTGCCGGCATCGTCCCTCTGCGTTTCTTTCGCTGCAAAATTTTTGGCAATACCGCACAAAGAGCGTCTGGCGACTTTGCACGCCATCTGCTTGCAAATTTCCCTTCAGAGCCTGTTTCGTATCTTCCCGCACGCATCTGTCGCACAATCTTTGTGCGGTATTGCCTTTTCATTTCACCTGTTTTTTACCGGCACTTTGCAAAAAAAGCTTTACAAAACCACAAAAATATGCTATACTGTCCTTAACGTTCTGATGATATGGAACGTGAAGGAAACACTACATGTCAGACCGCAATCCGGCATGCGGTTTTACGTTTCCTGAAAGCACTTTTTGCATTTGTCGTCACTGACAGAAAGGAGTTTTGGAATGGAAGCATCTATGCCATTTCTGCTGTGGGGCGGCTTGTTTGTGCTGACGGTTCTGGCGGAATTCGCCACCCAGCAGCTGGTGAGCATCTGGTTTGCTGCCGGTGCACTGGCGGGCTTTCTCGCAGCCTGTTTCGGGGCTTCGCCGGTGGTGCAGATCGTCTTGTTCGTGGTGATCTCTGTGGTACTTCTGATCTTCACCCGTCCTATCGTCCGCCGAATTTTCTCGTTCGGCATCAAGGACACCAACAATCAGGAGATCGGCAGGATCGCCGTCGTCATTCAGACGGTAGACCCCATACACAACACCGGACGCGTCCGGCTGGACGGAGTAGACTGGATCGCAGTTTCTCAGGACGGCACAGTCATTCCGGAAAACACCAGCGTCCGCATCGAAGCGATCAGCGGCACCAAGCTGCTGGTCAGCCGGCTGCCGCAGACAGAAGAACAAACTGTAAACAATTAAAGGAGAACACACATGGGACTGATTATTTTACTTCTGGTTATTTTCATCATTGTGATTTTTGTCACACGAATTCGCATTGTACCGCAGGCAAATGTCTACGTCGTAGAACGTCTGGGTGCATTCTATAAGGCGTGGGGCACCGGTATCCACTTTCTGGTACCGTTCATCGACCGCGTGGCAAAGCGGGTTTCCATTAAGGAACAGGTCGTAGACTTCAAGCCGCAGGCAGTGATCACCAAGGACAACGTTACCATGCAGATCGACACGGTCGTATTCTTCCAGATCACCAACTCGGTACAGTTTGCCTACGGTGTGGAACACCCTATCGCAGCAATCGAAAATCTGACTGCAACGACCCTGCGTAACATCATCGGCGAACTGGAACTGGACGCAACGCTGACTTCCCGCGACCTCATCAACACCCGCATCACCGAAACACTGGACCTTGCCACAGACCGCTGGGGCATCAAGGTCATTCGCGTGGAACTGAAAAATATCCTGCCCCCTGCTGAAATCCGTGACGCCATGGAAAAGCAGATGAAGGCAGAGCGTGAAAAGCGTGAAAAGATTCTCCGTGCACAGGGTGAACGGGAATATCAGGTCACTGTTGCACAGGGTGAAAAGGACGCAAAGATCCTCCGTGCAGAAGCAGAAAAGCAGACTGCGATCCTGAAGGCAGAAGCGGACAAGGAAGCCGTGATCCTGCGAGGCGAAGCGATCAAGGAACAGAAAATGCGTATCGCTGTCGGTGAAGCACAGGCAATTGAACTGGTGCAGAAGGCACTGGCAGACAGCTTGGTCAAGCTGAACGCAGCAAATCCCAGCGAAGCTGTTCTGAAGCTGAAATCGCTGGAAGCATTCGAAAAGGCAGCAGACGGCAAGGCAACCAAGATCATTATCCCCAGCGAGATTCAGGGGCTGGCTGGTCTGGCTGCCGGTCTGAAAGGTGTCCTCTCTGACAGCCCTGTAACCGCAACGGCTCCTGCACCGGCTCCGGCTGGAAAAACGGCTCCGGCAGCAGAGGCTCCGGCGGAAAACCAGTAAGCTTTCTGAGGCAGTACGGTACAAAGGCAGTACCGCACAAAGTTTGTGCAGATTGCCTTGATTTTCCATGAAAATATTGTGACTAAAAAGGACGGCTTCGTGCCGTCTTTTTTTGTGGAAAAAAACGATTTTCCGCGAATGCGAATTCTTGGGGCTGTTTCCCTTGCAATCCTGTCGCAAATTGTTGTATAATAGGAGTTACGAGAGAAACGCGGAACAAAAGCATGCCCGCCATGCGGCGTTTCTCCAAAGTAAACGATACTGAATCATATCCGATATTCTGACAGAAACAGAGGTTATACACATATGGTTTTTTCCCGATTGTTTTTCATTTACCTATTCTTTCCCATTTGTTTTCTCTGCTATTTTGCGACAAAGAAAACCTCTTACCGCAACGCAGTGCTGATCGTCTTTTCCCTGTTGTTCTACGCCTGCGGGGACATTTCCTTTTTGTGGCTGGTCGTCGCCAGTGCACTAGTCAACTTCGTGCTGGGGCGTGGCATCGACAAATTCCGCGACAAGGCTCCCGCAAAGGCGTTCCTGGCTCTGGGACTGGTGCTGAATCTGGGTACATTGGTGGGATTTAAGTACACCGGCTTTTTCATTGAAAACCTGAACAACTGGTTCTCCCTTTCCATTCCCGTCCCCGACCTGCCGCTGCCGCTGGGCATCAGCTTTTTCACGTTCCGCACGGTTTCCTATCTCATCGACTGTGCGTGGGGCAAAGTCAAGGCGGAACGAAATTTCTTCACGTTCCTGCTGTACGTTTCCTTTTTCCCGATCACCATTTCCGGACCGATCGCACGGTACGAAACCATGCAGGCAGACTTGCACCAGCGGCGGGTGTCTGCCGACGACCTTAGCATTGGCTTCGGACGCATTGCCGTTGGTCTGGGCAAAAAGGTCATACTGGCAGACCGGCTCTCCGGCATCGTAGACCAGTTCCTGGGGAACGACTTCACCACCCAGACCACACTGGGTGTCTGGTACGGTGTAATTCTCTACGCCCTGCAAATGTACTTCGATTTCTCCGGCTATTCCGATATGGCAATTGGCATTGCCCGCATCTTCGGCTTTCATCTGGACGAAAACTTCCGCCACCCGTTCCTCTGCAAGGACATCACTGAGTTCTGGCAGCGTTGGCACATTTCGCTGGGAACGTTCTTCCGCGACTACCTGCTGTACGTACCGCTGTTCGGCAAACGCCGGAAAATCGGCGGGCTGCTGCTGGTCTGGTTCTGCACCGGTCTGTGGCACGGTGCCAGCTGGAACTATATCATCTGGGGCATTTACTACGGACTGTTCCTCATGCTGGAAATGGGCATCGGCAAAAAGGGCATGAAAAAGATTCCGGCAGTGCTCCGGCATCTGTGCAACAAGATCGTCATCATTGTCGGGTTCGGCATCTTCTACTGCACCGGCGGTATCGACCAGCTGGGGGATATGCTGCTGGCAATGGCAGGACAGAACGGCACCGGCTGGCTGGACACCATGCTGGTCACTTCCGTGCAGAACAACCTGTTCCTGCTGATCGCTGCCCTGCTGTGCTGCTTCCCGCTGCTGGAACTGCCGAAAAAGATCATGGCAAAAAATCCGGCTGCCAATGTTGCCCTGTCCGTCACCGGCACAGTGCTTGCCGCCGGCCTGCTGGTCATCAGCAGCATTCTCATGGTAGATGCCACCAACACCCCGTTCCTGTACACCAAGTTCTGATCCAAGGAGGGAGAACACCATGGACGAAAACAACAAGCCGCAAAGTGACTTCGATCTGGACGCGGCACTGGCAGAAAAATTTCAGCAGGTACAGCAGGACGCAAACCGTCTGCGTGCCATGAATGACAATACCGATACACCGGCTTCTTCGCCTGTTCCGGAACCGACTGAGGTGCCGCAGGAACAGCCGGAACCGGAAACCGGATCCCCTGCTCCGGAGCCGGAATCACCGGAAGAACCGGCAGAGGAATTGCCACAGTTCGACATCGGGGAAACACCCGAAAAACCGGCTGCTACCACCGAGGAGGACAAAGCCGCAGCCAAAGAGCGAAAAGCCCGCTACAAGCTGAAACGGCAGCTCCTAATCACCAACCGCATCGGTGCCGTTGTGCGGATCTTCGCCATAGGAACGATCATCTTCGGCGGCTCGATCTTCCTGCTGGTGGGCACACGCCCCACGGAATCCGCCGAGGAAAACCGAAAGCTTGCCACGCCGCCCGGCTTCTCCCTCGAAGCACTGGGCAGCGGCGACTATGTGAAAGACCTGATGCACTATTACGAGGACACCGTCCCCGGACGCAGCAGCTTCAAGCACATGATCAGCAAACTGGAAAGCTATCAGGGCTTACAGGGCGAGGACAAGGTACAGTTCTACGGCAACATTGCCCCCGTCAAAAAAGAGGAAACCGCCGATGCGGACAGCAGGACAACGACGACTGCACCGGTTGCCAGCGGAAACCGTTCCACAGAAACCACCACGGCAACTACCGTTGTCACCGAGCCGGAACCGGATCCTGTGGAGATCGGCGATGGCATTGTGCTGGTGGACAAGCGGGCGATCAGCATTTACGGCGGCAGCTTCTCCCGCGGGGAAAAGTATGCGGCAACGCTGAACGAATACAAGAAACAGCTGGGCAGCAAGGTCAATGTCTATTCGCTGGTGGCTCCTACGGCAGTATCGTTCTACCTGCCGGATTCCTACGCGGGCTATACCGGCAGCGAATCCGACAACATCGACCACATTGACGAAAACCTGAAAGATGTCAAGGCAGTCGATGCCTATGCAGCACTGGCGACACACACGGACGAGGACATCTATGCCCGCACCGACCACCACTGGCTGCCGCTGGGGGCATACTACGCCGCAGAAGCCTTTGCCAAGACGGCAAACGTCAGCTTCGCTCCCCTGTCCGGCTACACCAAGACCACCCTGTCCGGCTATCTGGGCAGCATGTACACGTTCACCAAGAGTGCCGTCCTACAGGAGAATCCGGAGGACTTCACCTATTATACGCCCCACAACCAGTACACCACCCAGTATTATGACACCAACTTCACCAACGAACGGGACGGCAAGCTGCTGATCTCGCTGGACAACGTGGAGCCGGTCAGCTGGTATCTGGTGTTCATGGGCGGCGACGAAAAGATCACCCACGTGAAAACCGATGTCACCAACAAGCGGACACTGGTGATCGTCAAGGACAGCTACGGCAACGCCCTTGTCCCTTATCTCACGCAGTCCTTCTCGGACATCTACGTGATCGATATGCGTTACTTCGACCTGAACGCCGTTTCCTTTATGCAGCAGGTCGGTGCAACAGATGTGCTGTTCGCCATGAACACGTTCAGTGCCACCGGCGGCAACAGCGAATGTCTGGAAACAATTCGGACACAATAAGAGGTTTCACAAATGAAAGAACTGGAATATCCCTTTGACAGCAGCTTTCTGCTGCAAAAACGACGCAAACTAAAAAAAGCCCTTCTGGCAGACGGCTCTGCCCGCATGGAAAAACGCATTGCCGTGCTGGGCGGTTCCACCACCAACGACATTGTTTCCATGCTGGAACTGTTCCTGCTGAACTGCGGCATTCAGCCGGTGTTCTACCAGTCGGAATACGCACAGTACTGGCAGGATGCCATGTTCGATGCTCCGGAACTGGCAGCATTTCAGCCGGATCTGATCTTTATCCATACCACAAGCCGCAACATCACCGAAGCCCCGCTTCCCCTGTCCGCTTCAGAACAGGAAGTACAGGACGCACTGGAACGGCAGTACACCCACTTCACCCAGATGTGGGAACACCTCGCGGCAACATACCACTGCCCCATTTTGCAGAACAACTTTGAACTGCCGGCAACGCGGCTCATGGGCAACCGCGACGGGTGGGACTGCCACGGCATGGTGTGGTTCATCTCGGAACTGAACCGGAAATTCGGGCAGTATGCCGCCGCACACAACGACTTCTACATTCACGATATACACTATCTGGCGGCAAGCTATGGGCTGGACGCATGGCACGACAATTCCTACTGGTACCTCTACAAATACGCCATGACGCTGGACGCGATTCCGGAATTTGCCTACAGCCTGACACGAATCATTCGCTCCATTTACGGCAAGAACAAAAAGGTGCTGGCTCTGGACCTGGACAACACCCTCTGGGGCGGTGTCATCGGCGACGACGGACAAGAGGGCATCTCTATCGGGCAGGAAACCGCCGAAGCGGAGGCATACACCGAGGTACAGGAATACTGCAAGGCACAGAAACAGCTGGGCGTACTCCTCACGATCTGCTCCAAAAACGAACCGGAAAACGCCAGACTGGGACTTTCGCACCCCGATTCTGTCCTGCACGAGGACGACTTCGTGGCAATCAAAGCCAACTGGGAGCCGAAAGACCGGAATCTGGTACAGACTGCGGCGGAACTCTCCCTGCTGCCGGAAAGCTTCGTCTTTGTGGACGACAACCCCGCAGAACGGGAAATCGTTTCCGCCCAGATCGCCGGCATTGCCGTGCCGGAATTTCAGGATCCTGCGGACTGCATTCGGGTGCTGGATCACGCGGGCTACTTTGAAACCACCACGTTTTCCGCAGCAGATGCCAGCCGCAGCGAAATGTACCGTGCCAATGCCCAGCGTGCCCAGATGCAGCAGACCTATGCCAACTACACAGACTATCTGCTGGGGCTGGATATGCACGCAGACATTCGGGATTTTGATGCGGTAGCACTCCCCCGCATTGTCCAGCTGACCAACAAGAGCAACCAGTTCAACCTGACCACACGGCGGTATACCCAGAGCGAAATGGAACAGGTGGCTGCCGATCACAAGCACATTCGCCTGTACGGACGGCTGCGGGACAAGTTCGGCGACAACGGCATTGTTTCCGTCGTTATTGGAGAGATCTCCGGCGACACCCTGCACATCGAACTGTGGCTGATGAGCTGCCGTGTACTGAAACGGGATATGGAACTGGCAATGCTGGACACCCTTGTGGCAGAGTGCCGGAAGCAGGGCATCACCGCCATCTGCGGCTATTACTACAAGACCGCCAAAAACGCCATGGTCAAAGACCTGTTCGGGACATTCGGCTTTACGAAAACCGAACAGTTCGAGAACGGCGACAGCACATGGCGTATGGAAATCGCCGGCTATGAAAACCAGAATCATGTGATTCAAGTCAACGAAAAGGAGCATCAGCAAGCATGACACACGAAGCGATTATGGAGAAACTGAACGAAATCTTTCAGGACATTTTTGACGATGACACACTGGTCATCACAGAGAACACTACTGCCAACGACATTGAGGACTGGGACAGTCTGGAACACATCAACCTCGTCAGTGCTGTGGAAAAGGCATTCGGCATGAAATTCAGGATGCAGGAAGTTTCCGGCATGAAAAATGTAGGCGAAATGGCAGACATTATTGCTGCCCGTGCCGAAGAACCGAAGCCGAAAAAGCGGGGATTGTTCCGGCGGTAAGCGTTTTTTGCTGCTTGAAAAACAAAAATTGGAAACAAAATAAAACAAAACGCCTGAAATGTGCAGAAATAGCTGGACATTTCAGGCGTTTTGCTGTATAATGATGATAGATTTGTATACCATTCGAATCCACTCGAATCCACTCGGAGGAATCCAGATGCCAAAAGAACAGTTTTTATCTTATCAAAAAGAAAATCATCACCCGTCACAGCCGCCGGTACTGGACGCTGTCGGGTCGGTTCTGAATGCCCTGTGTGTCACCAAAGGATACACTTGGAAAGAGGCGTACTGCAAGCTGATCGCCGTCGCGGGAAAAATCGGGCAGATGCCCCAATATCCCAAAACCATTCGGGAACTGCTGCATGAAGAAGGGTTCTTTTTGCAGGCAAAAACCAATGTCAACAAGTGTATACGGGAGATCATTGCCGATTGCAACCACAGCTTTCATGACGGCGAAGTGGTCATACTGAATTTGTCCGTCGGACACACGAACACGGATGACGGGGAATATTGTCCCCTCGTGCCCCATGATCTGGGCGGACAGACAAAGTATGCCCTGCACTTCCTACAGGACAACAGAGATCGGATCGCCCGTGAAGTGTGGGTTGCTTGGAAAGACGGACAGGATCACAGCCCCCTGCCGCAGCAGCAGAGCCGTACACAGAGAAAAGAGCTGCAATTTCACACCGAAGAAAATGAATCGTTGGTAGTCCTGAACGAAAATCCCAACGACAACTACATTGGAGATTGTGCCGTCAGAGCCTTTGCAGCAGTTCTGGAGATCCCGTGGGCAGAAGCCATAAAAAGGCTTGCCGAAGCTCAAAACTACGCGGCGACCATTCTCAATGGGAAAAAAAACATCGATGCCCTTTTGAAAAAAGAGGGGTTTGAGAGATTCGATGCCATGAAGCGAAACGGAAAGATCCTGACCGGCAAGGAGTTTTGCAACCTGATTCACGACATGTTTCCGGCGGGAACAAGAATATACGCGTATTCGGGAAGAAGCCATGTAGTTGCCATTCTGGTGTTTGACGGGGAATACAAAATCGTGGACACGTGGGACAGCACCAACCGAAAAATCATAGAATACTGGGCAAAATATCCCCAAAAGCCCAAAAGACCGAGAAAAACAGAAGCACCGACAGAAAAACTCACAGCACTCTCTGTCGGCATGACCATTCAGCACAAAACCTTCGGGAACGGCAAAGTGACTGCCCTTTCTGATACCATTGCCACCATTCAGTTTGCCGGCGGTGTCGAGAAAAAGTTTGCAGTCGCTTGGGTGCTGGGGAATTGCAAAGGAAACACTGCCTGAACTTCCACCGAAAAAGAAAAAGCTGGTATCCTGTACAAGGGAATACCAGCTTTTTGTATTCAGTATCGCCTTTACTTCGACGCCATTTCGCCCAACGTCCGAATCATTTCCAGATCGTCCTGTGTCACACGCATGTTGGTGCAGAGTTCTCTGCCCTCGGCGGTAGTCAGACTGATCTCGATCACGCTGCCCTCGTTGATCGCCTTGGAAGCAGCGGAGAAAAACAGAGGCACTTTCGGGTGGTTCTGCCGAAATTTCGTCAGCATGGTTTTCAGTTGCAAAATCATTTTGGGATTCATCATAAGTCAGTTACTCCTTTTCTGGTATGCAGCGGACAGTGCTCCGATACGTGGGGAAACGGCACCGTGCGGAACTGCATTCGCAGTCCGTCCAGCACCAGCAGCTTTCCCGTCAGAAGCGACGGAATTCCCAGCAGATACCGAATTGCCTCCGCAGCCTGTATGGTGCCGATGATGCCGGCAGTGACACCAATTACCGGAATGGGTGCCGGTGCATTGTCCTCCGGAACCTCTCCGAAAATGCAGCGGTAACACGGCCCCTTTTCCGGCACATATGTCATCACCTGTCCGGAAAAGCCTGTGATGCCGCCGTGCACAAAGGGCTTTTCTGCGGAAACACAGACATCGTTGATCAGAAATTTGTTCTCCAGCTGGTCGGTCGCATCAATGACAATGTCATAATCCGGCAGCACCTGCCGCAGGTGTGCCTCGTCCATAAACTGAGAGTACGTCTGCACATGCACCTGTGCGTTCAGTCCGTGGAGAGATTTCGCGGCGGAAACGGCTTTGTTCTGCCCCAGACGGGATTCCTTGTGTAGGATTTGCCGCTGGAGATTGGACAGCTCCACGGTATCGCCGTCCGCAATGCCAATGGTTCCCACACCGGCTGCGGCAAGATAATACACCGCCGGACTGCCCAGTCCGCCTGCTCCGATCACCAGCACACGGCTGCGTTTCAGAGTTTCCTGACCAGCTTCGCCCAGTTCCGGCATCATGATCTGGCGGGCATAACGTTCCTGTTCCTGTGATGTCAGCATGATGCTCCTTTCTCTGTTGCCTAAAGGCAATACCGCACAAAGAGCATCTAGCGACTTTGCACGCCATCTGCTTGCAAATTTCTCGTCATATTTCACCAAAATGCTCGTGAATACATCCAGTATTCACTCCGCTTTTTGTTTCATCTGACGAAAAATTTGACGACGCATCTGTCGCACAATCTTTGTGCGGTATTGCCTTAAAAGTGTGCCTGCAAGCCCGTCAGGTCTTTGATGACTTCTCCGGCAAGGATCAGCCCCGCCACCGACGGCACAAAGGCACAGCTTCCCGGAACCGGTTTGCCTTTCTCTGTCCATTCCGTCCGCTGCAACGCTGCCGGCAGTTCCTTGGAATAGACCACTTTCAGCTTGGGAATCCCCCGCTTTTTCAGTTCCCGCCGCATCACTCTCGCCAGCGGACAGACAGAAGTCTGCATAATGTCTGCCACTTCAAACGCCGTGGGATCCAGCTTATTGCCGGCACCCATGGCACTGATAATGGGCGTTCCGGCGGCATATGCCTGCTCCACCAGTCCCAGCTTTCCGGAAACCGTATCGATCGCGTCCACCACATAGTCATACTGGGTGAAGTCAAAATCCCCTGCGGTTTCCGGCAGGTAGAATTTCTGATGCTTGGTCACGCGGCATTCCGGATACAGCAGCCGGATCCGTTCTTCAGCAGCGTCCACCTTTGCCATGCCAATGGTGGCACGGGTGGCAATGATCTGCCGGTTCAGATTCGATGTGCAAACGGTATCGTTGTCGATCAAGTCCAACGCCCCGACACCGCTTCGTGCCAGAGCCTCCACGGTATAGCCGCCAACGCCGCCAATGCCGAATACGGCTACCCGTGCCTGTGCCAGCCGTTCCATAGCGGCTGTGCCGAAAAGTAATTCTGTTCTGGAAAATGCATTCATATATGTCTATCCTGATACTTGGTCAAAACTTGGCGAACTTCTTCTTTATGTGCCAAAAACGTTCCCACAATTTTCGGATCAAAGTGTGTCCCGCTGGATTCCTCCAGAATCCGGAACGCCTTTTCCACCGGAAACGCTTCCTTATAAACACGCTTGCTGGTCAGGGCATCAAACACATCGACCACCGCCATGATTCTGGCACAGAGAGGGATCTCCTCGCCGGAAAGATGATACGGATAGCCGCTGCCGTCCCATTTCTCGTGGTGGTACAATGCCATTTCCTGTGCCACTTTCAGGTACGAGTCACTTTCAATATCGGTCAGCGTTTTCTCAATGATCTCCCCGCCGGAAAGAGTATGGGTCTTAATGACTTCAAATTCATCTTCTGTCAGTCTGCCCGGTTTATTCAGTACCACGTCCGAAATCTTGATCTTTCCGATGTCGTGCAGCGGTGCCGCCTTGCACATGCGGTCCTGCATCTCCGGTGTCAGTATTTTTGCATACTCCGGCATTTCCGCCAGATATTTCACCAAAATACGCAGATATTCGCTGGTTCGCTTGACATGCTGACCAGTGAAATCATCTCGGGATTCCACCATATCGGCGAAGCTGACGATGATCTTGTTCTGGATCTCCTGGAGCCGCCGGTTAGAGTTCCGCAGAGATTCCTGCTGCACAAACATCCCCGCACAGCTGTCCAGTGTCAGCACGAACTGATGCATTCTCTGCACCACGTAATCAAATGAATTGGCAAACACCACCAGATAGCCATACACCATCTGCTGATTGTGCACGGCATAAATGACCACAGGGTCTGTTCTTTCGGTAATGTAGTTCCAGTCCGGCACCAGCTGCCGCTGCGGAATCTCCTTGACTTCGGTGTTTTCCTCCCCGTAAAAAAAACGGAGTGATGTCACTTCTTCTGTAAACGGTTCAGTTTCATAAGTATGCCCGTTCTGATTCCCGTGGAAAAAATCTGCATTCACACAGAGATAAGTATCCGAACGAATATAGTACCGGAGAATCTCATTGACTTTTTCCACATCCTGTTCAAATGTCAGCTTTGTCAGCATATTGGTCATGGAACGGTCGTACTGGGCACTGTTGTTCATGCGGGAATAGATCGAATTCACGGCAAGACCGACTGCCTTCATGGAGATTTTCCGGCAGCCGCAGGATTCGGAAACGTCCAGCGTGTACGGAAAAACATATTCCCGCTTCATTTCTTCTCCTGCATTGGCACGTTCTATCAGCTTGGAGAGAAAACTGCCGAATCGGTTCAGGTTTCTGCGACAGGTCGTCAGCCGCGGGAAATTATACTGTTCCTGCACAATGCCGTCGAATCCGGTCACAATCACATCTTCCGGCACACGAATGCCCCGTTCCTCCAGAATTTCACACACGGTGATCGCCATGGAGTCGTTGATGCAGACGATCGCCTGCGGCAGACCCTCCGGATCAGCAAGAAAGCGTTCCATGACTTCCTGTGTGGGAATGCTGTAGAAATTCCCATAGCCGAACCACTTTTCGTCAAACGGAACGCCGTGCTCTTTCAGCACGTCCCGAAAAATCATTTCCCGTATTTCCGAAGCGGGATTGCCCTTAAAGCCGGCAATGCAGGCGAACTTGGTGACGTGGTGCTGTTCGATCAGGTGCTTCACCAGATACCGGAATGCATCAGCTTCATCAAACGAAATGCGGATCCCGCCGGAATAGCGTTCTGTCGGTTCTATCAGAAATACCGGTTTCCGGTGTTTCTGTGCCGCCGTCAGAATGTCCTCCACGATCGCACGGCATTTCAGACACTGGGTATAGATCAAAACCACATCGATCACCGAAAAATCCATCAGCTGAAAGATGCTGGCTTCCCCGCGGTCAAATGCCGTATCCCGAAACAGATCTGTTGTCGTATTGAACAGCAGGCACCGCCAGTTCTTTTCCAAAAGCGACTGATACAGCGGGGCTATCATGCTCTGTGTATTTTCGTTTTGTATTTCTGACACACAAAGTGCAGCCACCTTGTATCCATTGATCATATCCTTTTCCTCCGCCGAAAATTCCTCGGACAGCTCAGCCTACAGAACCTGTGAACTGTCCCTGTTTTCATTTTTCCCCATTGCAAAAACAACCCCGCAAAAAAGCGACAGAAAAGCCTTGTGCGGTGTTGCCTAAAATATCTCTTTTTATTGTAGCATATTCCAATTCTGCTGTCAATCTGTATTTCCGGAATGTCCGGTGTGTCTGTTTATTTTTTTACAAACACGCAAAAAAAGCACCGCATTTTGCAGTGCTTTCATTCCGTGCAGTGCAGTTCTCACAACAGCAGTTTTCCCAGTGTTTCCACGCTGTCGGTCACCCAGTCTGCACCATATTGTTCCAGTTCACCGGCTTCCGCGTAGCCGTACCGCACCCCGATGCAGGGCACGCGGCATTCCTTTGCTCCGAGGACATCGTGCTTCCGGTCGCCGATCATCACCGTCTGCGGCGGCTCCTGCTCCGGCAGTCCCAGCCGACGCAGTGCCAGACGAATCATGTCCGCCTTGGTTTCGCCCGCCCGATGAATGTCACAGCCGGCCACAGCCGTAAAGTACTTAAACAGGTCAAAATGCTCCAGGATCCGGAGCGTATAGACCTCCGGCTTGGAAGTCGCCACTGCCAGCACATAGCCGTGTTCCCGCAGCTGTTCCAGCAGCTCCGGAATCCCGTCATACACCGCATTTTCCAGCAGCCCTACAGTGGAGAACCGTTTCCGGTACTGCTCCACCGCAAAGGCAGCACGTGCCGGCGGCATGCCGCAGAACTCCTGAAAGGAATCCAGCAGCGGCGGTCCGATAAACGGCCGCAGCTTTTCCGCATCCGGCTCCGGTGTACCGCATTGTTCCAGTGCGTACTGCACACAGCGGAGAATCCCCTCTGCGGAGTCGGTCAGTGTGCCGTCCAGATCAAACAGCAGATACCGGAGGTCTTTCGGTAACGCTTTCATGCTCAGCCTCCCAGTGCGATCATGCGGTCAATGCAGCAGCGTGCCTTGGCAATGGTCTTGCTGTTCAGCTGGATCTCCGTGCCCTCGCCGTCTTTCAGAATGTGGTAAATGTCCATCAGCGTGGTGGACTTCATATTCTCACAGATCAGCTTCTTTGCCAGCGGATAGAACCGCTTTTCCGGACAAGCATTTTGCAGCGTTTCTGCAATGCTGATCTCTGTGCCGATAATGAATTCCTTTGCGTCCGACTGCATGGCATAATTCACGATGCCGGAAGTCGAACCGATATAGTCCGCCTGCTCACAGACTACCGGACGGCACTCCGGATGCACCAGCATCAACGCATGGGGGTGTGCTTCCTTTGCCCGACGCACGTCCTTTGCCGTCAGTGCCGCATGGATCGGGCAGCCGCCCTGCAACAGCTTGATCTTCTTTTCCGGCAGCTGCTGCTGGACAAAGGAACCCAGATTGCAGTCCGGAATAAAGAGAATCTTGTCATTGCTCAGCTGCGAAACGATCTTGACCGCAGAAGAAGAAGTCACACAGACATCGCAAATGGTTTTCAGTTCCGCGGTGGTGTTGATGTATGCCACAACGGTATAGTCCGGATACTGCATCTTCACCGCACGGATCATCTCTTTATCCATCTGTTCTGCCATAGGACAGCCTGCCGTGGGGTTGGACAGGTATACGTTTTTTTCAGGAGAAAGGATCTTCACAGTTTCCGCCATGAACCGCACGCCGCACATGAGCACGTTCTTCTGCGGTGTATCCTTTGCCTTCACGCTCAGAGCATAGGAATCTCCGGTAAAGTCAGCAATTTCCAGAATATCACTGGTCTGATAGCTGTGTGCCAGAATACAAAAGTCGCGTTCTTTTTTCAGCCGCAGGATCTCCTCTTGAATCTCACGTATTTTCATAATCTCAATTCCTTTCGGGACAGTGTACTTCACGCCACAATTTCTCATCTTCGCTAAAAAATATGTGATTTATACTTGCATTTGCAAAAATAGATAAACTTATTCTAGTATAGCATAACAAATGGAGTTTGTCAAGATTTTCACAGGATATTTACATAGGAAAATGCTATGTTTTGTTTTTGTAAAGGACGTACTTTATGCAGGGCTGCCATAGAAGGACGAAGGCATATTTCAGCCCTTCAAACAGAATCCACATTTTTCACTTCGGAAATTTGTGCAAAAAAGGCACTTCACAAAATGCAAAAAGTATGTTATAATGATATTATGCATTCCTTGTGCATTTCCAACAGATTCCGAAAGCGATTTCATGCTTCATTTTAACAATTTTACTATTTACAGAAAGAAGGCTCTGCCCATGCAAAAAGAGGCACGCATCATTGGTATATGTCTTTCCCGCGTACAGGAAGAATACAGACTGCAATGTATCAAAGCATTCAATCAACATGCTTCTGCAAAAGGATACCGCCTTTTTATATTCAATACAAAATCCGACTTTTTTCTGCCGCCGACCCCGACAGACTTCGGCGAGATGACTGTATATCAGCTGATCCCCTATGATCTGCTGGACGCAATGATCCTCTTTCCGGATACCATTTACAGAGATTCCATTCTGAACGACATTCTGGAGAACTGCCGCAGCCGGCAGATCCCAGTACTGACGATCGATAAGGCTCTGGAGGGCTGCATCAATTTCCGGTTCGACTATGCCAACTCGTTTGAAAAACTCTGCCGCCATGTGGTGGAAGTCCACCACGCCAGAACGCTGTTCATGCTTGCCGGATTTGCAGAAAATAATTTTTCCAATGAACGGATCGCCGCATTTCAGAAAGTCCTGCAAGAATACGGGCTGTCGCAGGAGAACTGCCGTATTGCATACGGGGATTTCTGGGAAAAGCCTGCAATAGAAGCCATGGAAAAGTGGTTTGTAGAAGATAAACTGCCGATCCCTGATGCAATTATCTGTGCCAACGACACCATGGCGATTACAGCCAGTCAGTTTCTGCAAAACCTCGGCTATCGAATACCAGAGGACTGCATCATCACCGGATTTGACGGTATCTCACAGGCAAGCTATCACGTGCCGCACCTCACCACCTGCACGCAGGACTATGACACTATGGGACGGCTGGTCATCGAAGCAGTAGAAAAGCTGTGGCTGGGACAGCCTGTAGAACCTTCCACCGTTGTGGATTTTTACGTGCGGTTCTCCCAGTCCTGCGGCTGTGAGGCAGTCGGCTCGGTCAATGTCAATACCATTTTGCAGAACGTGCTGGATCAGCTGAAGCTTTCCAACGAACGGCAGGAGCTGACATGTCAGGTACAGTCCGCTGTCACCAGCATGGCCTCACTGTCGGAACTGCCGGAGATCATTCTGGATAAATTCATCTTCCACACCATAGTCTTTGCCCTGAATGACGACCTGTTCTGTGCTCCGGAATTCGGCGAGGGAAAACAGAAAAAACAGGCATTCAGTGAAAATGTCAACGTCCTCTGCCAGCGGTACTTCTGGAATCCCGAGGAGCCCTGTGTGACCTCCCGAAACACACTGATCCCAGATCTGAACAGGCTGCTGGAACGGGAAGATCCTGTGATCTTCAGTGCCCTGCATTTTCTGGATCTCACTATGGGCTACTGTGCATTCCAGACGGACATCTCCTATGATTCCTACGAAAAGATCAACAGCTTCATGAATGCCATGGGTTCTGCACTGGGGATCTTCCATTCCCAGATGCACACCAAATCCATCAATATGCAGCTGAAAAGCGTCAACAGCGAACTGGAAAAGCTGTATGTGCACGACCATATGACCGGACTTCTGAACCGCCGCGGTTTCTACCGCCAGTTCCGGCAACAGCTGACGGAGAGCAAGGGAAAGGACATGAGCGTGATCATCATTTCTGCCGATCTGGACGGACTGAAGCACATCAACGATACCTACGGACACACCGAGGGCGACAACGCCATCAGCACAGTGGGCAAAGCATTGATGACCAGTGCCATTCAGGGAGAAGTCTGCTCTCGTTTTGGCGGGGACGAATTCACCGTTGCCGGTGTCATTGCAGACATGGACGACAACTATTTCGAAAGCTTCCGTGAGAGATTCCGTGAGTATCTGCGGCAGTATAATCAGATCTCCCGCAAACACTATCTGGTGGAATCCAGTATCGGCTTCTGCTTTCAGAAACTGGAAGACGAGATTGATCTGGATCAGATGATCAAAATTGCCGACGACCGCATGTATGAGGACAAAGTGCAGCGACGAAAAGCCCGCCGCTGATCCGACAAAAAGGTGGTGACATTTTATGCATGAAAAAGAAATCGTTTCTTCTGCCCTGCTCTACCGCGATCAGGCAGATCTCAAAAATTTTCTGAAGGAACAATGCCGCACAGCTCCGCCGGATTGTTCATGGCTGGTTCTGATACATACCTGTTGTCACAGTCCCGCCAGTGCCGTCGCGATCGCACAGCACGTGAAAGAAGTTCTTCCCGATGCCGCAGTTCTCGGCACCAGTGCAGCCGCCGTCATTCATCACGGCAGCATCTATACGGACCAGTGCCTGCTGCACATCACCCGATTCCGCCGGACACGTCCGGAAATTTTCCGGCTTTCCCTGGACGGCAAAACACCGGAGGAGCTGGCGGAAGAAGCCGCAGAGAACTTCCCCGCAGACAGCCGTGCCCTGTTTGCATTTTTCACAGATCAGTACATGCACATGCAGCCGTTCCTGCAACATCTGGAACAGCTGCGGCAGCACATTCCCGCTGCCGGCGGCATGATCAGTGCCAACACATTCGGTGCGTTTTCCTTTGATGAAAGCGGGGTTTATCCTCACAACGCCGTGTTTGCCGTTCTGTGCGGCACCACGCTACGCACATGGAGCGGTGTAGTTCAGGGGCAGGAAGCATTCGGCGAAACATATACCATTACCAAAACCGAGCAGGACAGTATTCTGGAAGTAGATCACCAGCCGGCATCTCAATGGTTTCAGCAGAAGCTGGAGGAGATCTGCCACACTAAGCCCTGTCCGATCTGTTCGGAACTGCTGATGCGGTTTCCGCTGGCATTACAGCAGGTGGGTACACAAAGCCAGTTTTTGAGCTATAGTGAACCGCAAAACCGCATACAGACCTATTCCAACTGGCTGCCGGCAGGCACACGCTTCCGTATGGCATATCTCAGCCCTCTGACTGCTGTGGCAGAGCTGCGGGAGTGCTGTGCAGAACTGAACACCACGCCCTGTCAGACGATCCTTGCCTATCCGGGAACGCTGCACTACTCTGCCATGACAAACTGCACTGCATGGGAACTGCGGGCACTTCGCAGCAGCCGCATTTGCGGAGCATTTCTGCACGGAGAGATCGCCGCGGCAGAAGAACACAATCAAGTCTATGTGGGAGCTGATACGCTGTTCGGTATGACAGAATCGGAACACGACTATCTGCCCATTGACCAGACCCTGCTGGACGATTTACAGGGACTGGATGCCGACTGGCACAACATCGATCAATATCTGGAACATGCACAGCAGCAAACAACGATTTCCTCTGCTTCCCGACAGATCATGCAGCAGGAGATCCTGCTTCGCAGCAATACATTTTTAGATAAGGAAACGGAGCTGGAAAATCTCGTGAAATTCAAGTTCGACGACAAAAAACATCGATACAACAAGATCTGCATGATCTCCATTGAAAAGGGGATCCTGATCTCCGGTCGCCGTGGTTCCAAGGTATGGAACCAGCTGATGCGGGAAAATATTCAGCAGGTGATCCGTACGCTGCATGACACGGAGCTTTTCTTTTACTGCAACGATAAATGGTCGTTTTTCTTCACCGCCGAGCCGGAATATCCGGACGATAAATTTCTGGAACAGGCAGAAATGGCGTTCCATGAATGCGGCTATTACTTCTGCAAGGAATTGAACATCACAGCAGTCAACGCCTTTTATGTCGTCATCGGCGAAACCGATCTGCTGGAAAAGATACAGCTTTGCATGTCTGCCACGGCAGACCACAATGCCCGCTTTTATCTGTACAACAAGGATAATGCCGAAACCATGAAGCAAATGGACGAAAAGCTGCGTATGACCAACATCATCAGCGATGCCATTTTGTATGACCGCATTGTCCCCTACTTCCAGCCCATTCGTGACAACCGCACACAGGAGATCACCAAGTATGAAGCCCTGATGCGGCTGTCCGACAAGGATCATAACATCTATGCTCCGGGGCAGTTTCTGGAAATCGCCAAGGACTATCACCTGTACCTACAGCTTTCCCAGCTGATGATCAGAAAGGTACTGGAACTGTTCCGCGACCGCACAGAAAGTGTGTTCCTGAACCTGTCCGCCTATGACATCAGTTCCGAAGCCAGCCGTTCCATGCTGTATGAACTGTTGAGCAATTTGCCGCAGGAGGCATGCGGACGCATTACCTTTGAAATTCTGGAATCGGAGAAAATCCGCGATTTCAACGAAATGGTGAACTTCCTGAACGAGATCCGCAAGTTCGGCGTGAAAATTGCCATTGACGATTTCGGAGCAGGCTTCTCCAACTTCACGGCGATTCTCCGCGTCAATCCGGACTTTATCAAGATCGACGGCGACCTCATTATCAACTGCGATAAGGATCCGATGAAGCAGCTTTGTTTGCAGGCAATCTCTGACATTGCCAAGGGCATTGATGCGGAACTGATCGCAGAGCACGTGGAAAACAGCGGCGAACAGCAGACGGTAGAATCTACCAATATCCAGTATACACAGGGGTACTATTTCTCCAAGCCTTTGCCTTATCAGAATCTGGAACAGAAGAAAAAGGACTGATTTTCGTGTAATCTTCGGGTGATACTGAAATCTTACAGTACAAGTAAAATGCGAACTCTTTTCTTTTTTTGCTTCTTTTATTCTTTTCAGTAAAGAAGTGGCGGGTCGCCACTGACCTTACGCCCCAATTTCAACTGTGAAAAGGGTAGTGTTACGGCGGCAGCAGCCGCCTGTATGCCCCGCCGGGGAATTTTTGTT
>OHAU01000195.1_pt1 | contig 89218 bp, 99 predicted proteins | sample 1577181 | NCBI WGS metagenome assembly OHAU01 (sample SAMEA3541472, study PRJEB24748) | human gut metagenome | biome: human gut; feature: human-associated habitat; material: faeces | place: China | collected 2012
GAGAAAACGGGCTGTAAAAGAAAGAACAGCCAGCCCGAAAGAATTTACGGACTGGTTGTATCAGCAGAGTAGTATTATTGTAGAATTGGCCGAGAAATCCTCTTGAAATCCCTTGCTTTATTTCGCTCAAACGAATATAATTATATCAGTTTTCAAAATCCAAAATACAGGTTCGAGGTGCCGCAAGTGAATGGGTATATAACAGTTCAGGAAGCTGCTGAAAAATGGGGCGTAACGCCGCGTCAAGTTCAAATTCTTTGTAAAGAGAACAGAATTGTTGGCGCTATGCGTATGAGCCGCATTTGGATTATTCCTGAGAATGCTCAAAAACCGACCAATACCAAACGAACTTCAAATAAGACGGGAGGAAAAAAGTTTGCTGCAACGCACTCTGTATAAAAAACAAAATATCGACTTGTCCTCCGCGCCTTGGACAATGCATGAATTCTTTGCCGGAAGCGGTTTAGTCGCCTACGGCTTAAAAGGTATGTTTGCACCAATTTGGGCTAACGATATTAGCGAACAGAAAGCGGCTGTATATGAAGCTAATTTTGGTTGCGAACATTTTGAACTTGGCGACATAAAAGATGTGAATGGTAGGGATTTGCCTTTTGCTCATTTATCTTGGGCCAGTTTTCCATGCCAGGATTTGTCTTTGGCTGGTTCTTTAGGCGGTATTCACGCATCCAGAAGCGGATTGGTGTGGGAATGGCTACGTGTGTTGGATGAGATGGAAGAAAAGCCACGAATATTGACTTTAGAGAATGTAACCGGCTTGCTTTCCACAAATGGCGGCGATAATTATCGGGTTCTCCATATGGCACTTGTGGAGCGTGGTTACGACTGTGGAGCTATCGTTTTAAACGCTTCCCATTTTGTTCCGCAGTCAAGACCGAGGGTTTTTGTTATTGCTGTGCAACATGGATATGCAATCCCGGCGTATCTGACCGGAGATGCCCCTTGCTGGCTGCATAATAAAGCTGCCTCTGATTTGGGTCGGTCTTTACCCGGATGGATTTGGTGGCAAGCGGAGAAACCTCCGCGCCGCCACAGCACATTAAAAGATATTATTGAAGAAGAAACAAAATTTGATAAAGATACTGTCCTGCCGCTTGTTCCAGAACGGCACCAGATCAAGCTAAATGAGCATGACACGGTTTATGCTACGGGCTATCGCCGAACACGTCATGGAGAGCAGCAGCTAGAATTGCGCTTCGATGGTATTGCCGGTTGTTTACGAACGCCAGAAGGCGGAAGTAGCAAACAGTATTTAGTTGTGAAAAAAAATGATGAGATTCATGCTCGCCTATTGACTGTTCGTGAAGCCGCTCGATTGATGGGAGCGCCGGATAGTTTTATTCTCCCCGGTAGCTACAACGATGGTTATAAAGCGATGGGAGATGCTGTCGCAATGCCGGTAGCTCAATTCATAGGAGAAAATTTCCTAACAAAACTTGCGGAGGCCGTATACGATGATTAGTACAGAAGAAAGATTAAAAGCATTTCAAGAGGAAAATAATATCTATACGAAAGGGCCGCTGTCGCTAGTAGTTCAATTTACTCGACTTGTTCAGAACAAGGATTTTCCCTTAAATCCAGACGATTTTCAAACAAGCAGTAAAGGACAGGTTGCTGGACTTGGCGGCGGTAATCTCAAAAAAATATTAAAAGAGCATGGCATTACACAACAATTATCCGCAGAAGGCGGGCGCACCAGTCGCGGAAGTATGGGGTTAATGATAAAGTACGTTGATTTTCTCAACGCATGGAACGAAGAAGAAACTGTTGATTTTTCAATCGTGGAAGAATTTTGGGCGGAACAAGTTAGAGAATATTTCAGAAATCAGCCGTTTGTTTTGACCGCCGATACTTCCAAAACTATTGGAGCAAACTTAGACGAACTATTTGAACAGGCTAAGAAACGTCAGAAACAAAATCCGGGAACGCAGTATTTGGGAACGGTTTTGCAGCACTTAGTAGCCGCGAAATTATGTCTTATTATGCCTGAAAATGCATTTGAGATTCATGGCGCTTCTGTTGCGGACGCGCCAACTGAACGAAGCGGCGATTTTGTTATAAACAACACGATTATCCATTGTACAACAATGCCCGGCGCTTTGCTGATTGAAAAATGCAAGGCGAACTTGCGCGGCGGATGCCATCCTGTCATCATTACAATTTTTGAGCGTGTACATACAGCATTAAATCTTGCGGAAGATGCGGGCCTTGCCGGGCGCGTTGAGGTTTGGGATATTCAGCAATTCCTTTCGTCCAATGTATATGAACATAGCCTTTTTGATGAAAGCAAGAGAAATTCTACGCTTTCAGATATTATTGGTCGTTATAACGAAATTGTTCTTGAGGCTGAAACTGATCCGAGCCTTCGCATTGAGTTTGAGGCGAGATGATTTATCATGGCGGATATTTTTAATAATGAAAAACGCTCTGAAATCATGCGAAAAGTTAAATCAAAAAAGAACAAATCAACAGAACTGCGATTGATAGACATATTTAAACAGAATGGTATTACTGGATGGAAGCGCAATTATCCGGTCAAAGGACATCCCGATTTTGTGTTTCTAAAAGAAAAAGTTGCAGTATTCGTAGACGGTTGCTTTTGGCATGGTCATGATTGCCGAAATACACGCCCGGCAGAAAATAAGGAATACTGGCAAAAGAAATGCGAGCGTAATATGAAGCACGATAAAGATGTGACTGCCATGTTTGAGGCACGCGGATGGAAAGTTCTGCGTATTTGGGAATGCGAATTAAAAAAGAGAAACGAAACTATATTAGTCGAAAAAATTCAGTCAATATTGAGTCGTTCTTCTGAAAGGACACAACGATGACAATTAAAGCTGTTGATTTATTTTGCGGCGTAGGCGGGCTTACCTATGGTTTGCAAAAAGCGGGAATTCCAGTTGTAGCAGGAATTGATATTGATGATTCTTGCGAATACGCTTATACTCACAACAACAACTGCACATTTATTCATAAAAGCGTTGAAGATGTCACAGGAAAAGAAATACGCGCCCTTTTGCGAGGCGCTGACGTTAAAATACTCGTCGGATGTGCGCCATGTCAACCTTTTTCAAGCCATCAAAAAGATAAGCAAAACCGTTCTAAACATAAAGACTGGAAATTACTATACCAATTTGGGCGGTTGGTGGAAGAAACTCGTCCCCACATAGTATCAATGGAGAATGTGCCAGAATTAGAAAAAGAAAAAGTTTTTAAAGATTTTGTTTCCACGTTAGAAGGCTTGAATTATATTGTAAATTATCAAGTTGTAAATGTCGCAAATTATGGCGTACCGCAACGGAGAAAAAGGTTGATTTTGCTTGCGTCGCGTCGCAAAGAAATAAAACTTATTGATGCAACACATCAAAAACATCTGACAGTTAGAGACGCTATTGGTAGCTTACCGAGAATTTCCGCTGGAGAGGCAAATGAAAACGATAGGCTTCATATTTCGCCAGCACTCTCTCCTATCAATTTGGAACGAATACAACATTCCGTTCCCGGCGGTACATGGCGTGATTGGCCTGAACGTTTAGTATTAAACTGCCATAAAAAAGAAGGCGGAAAAACTTATGCATCAGTATATGGTAGAATGAAGTGGGATGATTTGTCTCCTACTATCACCACACAATTTATCGGTTATGGAACCGGACGTTTTGGACATCCAGAACAGGACAGGGCGATTACTTTACGGGAAGGCGCTATTTTACAGTCTTTTCCTCCTGATTATCAATTTTCGCCTAGCAATGTTGAAGTTCCGATAAGGAAAATAGCACGCCATATAGGAAATGCTGTTCCGCCTCGTTTGGGCGAAGTGATTGGAGAAAGTATAATTAGAAGTTTACCTAAAAAGAGACAAAAGAAAGCGACGATTGCAAATGAAAGAGAAAGAATACAAACTTAATATTGATCCCCGTATTTTGGAATTATTAGGTCCAAGCCTGTATACAAACATTTATTATGTGCTAGCTGAATTAATTGCTAATGCTTACGATGCAGATGCCCACAATGTATATATCATTGCTAACAAGGATGATATTACCGTTGAAGATGACGGCAAAGGAATGTCATATGCTGACGGCGATATCCAGAAATACCTTAATGTTGCCGCGGTTTCTAGAAATACCGATGCCGAATCTCTAACCCCTATGAAACGGAAGAAAATGGGGCGTAAAGGCGTAGGAAAACTAGCTGCCCTATCGGTTTCTGAGAACGTTCTTATAAAGATGATTTCAAATGGAGAAAAATCAGGGTTTGTATTATCTCGCCATATAAACGACAATAATTTACTTGTGCCGCTCACTGACGAGCAAATTTCTTTCGAAAGAGTATCTGGCAACGGTACTTCTGTCGTTATGCAGAATCCGCAGTACAAACTTCATAGTACATTAAAGGCAATTAAACGCAATTTACTTAAGATATTCCCGTTAGTAAATGAGAAGTTTAAAATTCACCTAATTCGGGGAACGGAAGCGGAAACCATTGAGAACTTTGATAAGGAAATGATTTCAGAACTCTCTACTCTAATTACTTTAGGGGATGAATTTACATATCTTAATGATTTTTTCCAGACGCCATATGGAAATGAAATAGCAGAACTCCGCAAAAATAAACCTTTAGCAACAATGCCCATTAGTATGGATGACAAATCTGGTGTTGAACATACATATAACGTAGAAATCAAAGGATGGATAGGAACTTATACATCAACTCGCGGCAGAAAAGTAGAGTTAACGGATTTTCCTGATAATTTTATTTCTCTGTATGCCAACCAAAAAATGGGCGAATTTAATATACTTCCTGTTGTTGGACAAAATAAATTGAATGAAGTCTATGTCGTAGGTCAACTTCATGTTGATATTTTTGAACTGACGGAGTTACCCGATATGGCTCTAAGCAATCGTCAAGGATATAAAACGGATGATCCTCGCTATCAGGCGGTACTAGATTATGTTAGAAAAACTTTATTGCCTGATATCTTGAAAATGCGAGATTTGTTTGTGTCTTTGGGCAAAAAGAAAAAAGAAGAAAAAAAGCTAGAACAGCAACGTCAAAACGAAGCTTCATTTAAAAAGTCGGTAGATACTTTCAGAAAAAACACCGCTAAGAAAGCAGCTCAAAAAATTTCTTCTCGTTTAGGTATTAGTACAGAGCAAGCTGATGAAGTAGAGGCAATACTTTCTGATGAAATAAACACCAACAGTCCGGATATGGGGATTAAAAGCATTATTGATTCTCAAAAGAAGAAATTGCTAATTAGTCAGACATATCGAGACAAGGATTTGGCGGATATTATTTACAATATGTTGGTATTTAACAACGTACCGCCCGAAGATATAATTTATACAAACTGTGATGATGAAGTATCACGCATCCCAGAAGGCGACGTAGGAAAAAGTGGGATATACGACTATTTGCGAGATTTCTTTGTTGATAGTTATTCTACGCAAAAGATTTATGTTATTTTCGTTACAAGTCATAATACGAAAAGTTCATGGGGTGCATTGATGGAAGTTGGCGCAGCATGGATAACTCAAGTTGAGCATAAAATATTTAACATTTACGATTTTCGCCCCGAACATCCTTTAGACGATGAACAGCAATGGCATTCAAGTTCTAGAGATGATGACGGTAATCTTTATATGTCAAAATTGAGCGTAGACATTTTTGCTCAAAAAATCGAATATATATGCGATAAATTGGGCTATAAAAAAAGAACCCGTCAGGAAAACAAGGATCATTTGTCAACATTGGTAAAGGTTACACCTCGTTAAATATGAAAGCACGCCCCAATTTTACTAATCAGTAATTTGGGCGTGCTTTTAATATTATATAAGCGTGGCGTTGTTATGTCTGATGCGGTATCTTTAACTATGGGAAACTCCTTTCTCCCATTTCGAAATCGTCTGCCGTACCACATGCAGCTGCTCCGCCAGCGTTTCCTGGGAATATCCTTTTTTCTTTCGCAGTATTTTGATGTTATCACTCAGCATAACTGTGTCCTCCGCGTATTTGATGGGCCTATCATACGACAAAAACTGGCGTTGCGGCAAGCAACAAAAAATAACACGGCAAATTAGGTTGTATTTATCCTAAGATTTATATATACTATAGAAAAAAGTCTTAAGGAGGTACCCAAAATGACTATCGACACAAAAACTTTAATTTCCATTTCCGAAGCAAACCAGAATTTTTCCAAAGTCGCCCGCCTGGTAGACGAATACGGTTCTGCTGTGATTCTGAAAAATAACATTCCAAGATATCTTGTCATCGACTTCAGCAAAGCCGAGCAGGAAACCACTGCATCCGAAGAGGATGTGTTAAACATCTCAAAACGCCTGATGGAACAAAACAAAGAAGCATACGAGGTACTTGCTAAATGAAAAGACTGAGTAAAAAGCAAATTCTCATGCTGCATACTCAGTTGATTCAGCAAACTGGCGGAAGCGACGGAGTCAGAGATTACAATCTGCTGGACTCCGCTCTCGAAACGCCTTTCCAGTCCTTCGGCGGAGAAGACTTGTACCCCACCCTGCAGGCAAAAGCCGCAAGACTGGGCTATGGCCTGATCAAAAATCATTGTATGATTCTTTCCCCAGCAGATACTGATAAATATCCCTCTTCGTCACCCCGCGATCCTTCGCCACGAGTTTCATCGCTTCTTTTCTTGCAATCCCCTGATCTTCATACCGTTTCATATGATCTTCAATCGAAATCTCCTCAAACGCTGCCTTCGCCTCGTCCTCGATTTCTTTCTGGCTTCGGCCTTCAATCACAAGCACGCATTCCCCTTTCGGATCTTCCTGTTCGTAGCGAGTGATGGCATCTTCAATCGTGGTCTGCCATGCCGTCTCGTGTTTCTTGGTCAGTTCCCGGCAGAGTGTCAGCCGCCGGTTGCCAAGCGTCTCCAGCAGCTCCCGCAGCGTTTTCAGCAGATGATGCGGCGCCTCGTATACGATCATCGTCCGCGTCTCGTTTTTCAGCCGTTCCAGCGCCAGTTTATGTTCTTTTTTATCCGGCGGAAGAAATGCTTCGAAGACAAATCTTCTCGTCGAAAGTCCCGACAGTGTCAGTGCCGTCACACACGCGCATGCGCCCGGCAGGCTTGTCACTTCGATGCCTGCCTCGTACGCCATCTTCACCAGCTCCTCACCCGGATCAGAAATTCCCGGTGTTCCGGCATCCGTGATCAGCGCGATATTTGTTCCCGCCAGCAGCTTCTGCACCAGCTCGCGGCCCTTGTCGTATTTGTTGTATTCATGGTAACTCGTCATCGGCGTATGAATCTCAAAATGGTTCAGCAGCTTAATGCTGTTTCTCGTATCCTCCGCCGCGATCAGATCGACCTCCTGCAGAATGCGGATTGCACGGAAGGTCATGTCCTCCAGATTTCCAATTGGTGTTGCACACAAATATAATTTTCCTGCCATGTTCTTATCTCCCGTCTCCATATAATTCCCGGATGTCCTTTGTATACACGCCCGGCGTCTCATACACAATCAGCGGTTTCTCCACGGTAATTCTCGGATTCCCGCCTTTCATCGCCTCGATCAGCACCATGTTCGGCTCCTTGTCCACAAACGGATAAACGAGCTGCATCCTTTTTGGTTCCAGATGATATTTTTTCAGCGTCGAAAAAATCTCCGCCAGCCGGAACGGCCGGTGCACCAGATAGAACCGTCCTTTCGTCTTTAAAACCGCCGATGCCTCTTTCGCAATATCATCAAACGAGCACAGCACCTCATGCCGCGCAATCGTCTTCGCCTCAAGCGCATTCGTCAGCCCGTGCTGCCCCGTCATGTACGGCGGATTGCACGTTACCACATCAAACACTTCTTTTCCAAACTGCTGCGATGCCGTCTTCACATCTCCCTGGAAAATCTCAACATCATTTTCCAGATGATTGTACCGCACACTCCGCTGTGCCATCTCGGCACTGTACTCCTGAATTTCCAGCCCGGAAAAATGCTCTCCGTTTGTCTTCGCCTTCAGCAGAATCGGCACAATTCCCGATCCCGTGCAGAAATCCATCGCCCGCTCCCCGCGCTTCACCTTCGCGTAGGATGCCAGCAGCACCGCGTCAATGCCATAGCAGAAAAGGGATGGATTTTGTATCATCCAGTAACCGTTCTGCAGATCATCGAGCCGCTCACCCGGCTTCAAAAATTCTTCTTTTCTATCCAATGAAAATCCCTCCTCCTGCTGACTGCCCAGCGCCGCATCACACAAAAAGAAGCGTCAGTTTTACCCGGCGCTTACTTTTTCAAAATGCATTCCAAATCAATCTTATTCCGGCTGTTTTGCCTCTTCCGAAGAAGCCTGCTCCCCGGAGCTGTTTCTGTCTTTTTTCTTCTCTTTGCCTTTTTCCTTCTTATGCTTCGGCTTGAACTTGAGCTCTTCCACCGGGCACTCCCGCATTTCCTTCTCATCGTTCACATCCACCAGCACTTTTACGAGCTGACGAAGCACATTCACACCGGAAACCTCACCTTTCATGCCGTCCGGCAGCGTTACGATATCGCCGACACCCGGCAGCTTGCGGTTCAGGTATTCATAGGTTTCCTGCTCGTTTTTCAGGCAACACATCAGTCGTCCGCAGACACCCGAAATCTTCGTCGGGTTCAGGGACAGGTTCTGCTCTTTTGCCATCTTGATCGAAACCGGTGCAAACTCGGACAGATACGTATGGCAGCAAAGCGGTCTGCCGCAGATGCCGATTCCGCCGAGGATCTTTGTCTCATCGCGGACACCGATCTGGCGAAGCTCGATTCTCGTCTTAAAGACAGCCGCCAGATCCTTTACCAGCTCACGGAAATCAATTCTTCCGTCGGCGGTAAAGTAAAACAGCATCTTGTTATTGTCAAACGTATACTCTGCATCGATCAGCTTCATCTCCAGGTTGTGCGCCCGGATCTTCTTCTGGCAGATTTCAAACGCTTCTTTTTCTTTCTTGCGGTTGCTCTCCTCCCGCGCATCATCCTTCGGCGTTGCAATGCGGATGACTTCTTTCAACGGCTGGATCACCTTGGAATCGTCAACTTCTTTTGGCCCCAGCACAACGAAACCATACTCTACGCCGCGCGCCGTCTCAACGATAACGTGGTCGCCCACGCAGATGTCCAGCTCTCTCGGCGAGAAATAATATACTTTTCCTACGTTTCGAAAACGTACTCCTATAATTGTTATCATGCTATCAGTTTTCCTTCATTGTCAGGAACATAAGCTCCATGGTTAAATCAAAATTAACATTCGCGTTCAGGCGGGCTCTCGCCTTCTGAATCGCCTCTATAATCTTCTCCAGGCCTTCGTATGAGCTCTTATTTGCTCTCTCACGGATTCCATTCAGCTCCTGCTTGAACACAAGGGAATCGACCTCTTTTGTCGCCTTAAAGAGCAGAACATCGCGGAACCATAAAGAAAAGATATCGAAGTAATCATCAATATTGTCTTTTTCGGCCGTCAGTTTTTTGATCGTCTCCACGATTTCATACAGCGGCATACTGTCGGCGTACTTTGCCATGCGGAGTGCACTTTCCAGCGTCTCCTCGTATTCCGGAGAACGGGCAATCCGCTCTGCTTTTCCGATATTTCCCTGCGCCAGGGACGCATCAACCTCTGCCTGGTAATCCGGCACATGCATTTCGTTCATCAGATAATCTTTCACAAGCTGGTCTCCCACTGGTTTTAAATTTAACTGCACGCAGCGTGACGAAATCGTCGGAAGCAGCGCATCCGGGTTGTCTGCCAGAAGCATGACAACTGCGTAGGCCGGCGGCTCCTCGATCGTCTTCAGCAGCGCGTTCTGCGCCTGAAGTGTCAGCTTCTGCGCCTCGTCGATGATATAAATCTTGTACGGACTGCTGTACGGCTTGATCATCACATCGTTAATGAGCTGCTCGCGGATTTCATCGATGCTGATGGTGTTCGGCTTTTCATGCTTCACATAAATGATATCCGGATGATTCTGGCTCTGTGCCTTTTTACAGGACGGGCATTCCATACAGGGCTCGACCCCGTGCTTCTCGCACTGAAGCGTCATCGCAAACAGTGAAGCCATCATTTTCTTTCCCGATCCACTCTCTCCGCCAAAAAGATAAGCATGAGATACTTTATTCATCGAAATGGCATTCTGTAAATGCGTTATGATTTCCTGATGTCCTACAACCTTCTGAAAACCCTGCATAAAATCACCCCCTGGAGTTCTTTTGTATTTCTTACTAATACTGCATTAAGTATATCACAACTTTTTCTGTTGTTCCACAAAATTCTGAATTTCGGAAAAACAGTCTTCCGGCGTAGAATTATTGAAAAATCTGCGGACAATTCCAGCTTCCGCAATTTTCTCCTCCGTAAAATCCTCACAGTCCGCCAGGAATCTCCGGCACATCTCCGCGTATTTCGGCTCTGTCTGTTTTCTTTCCCGTTCCAGTGCCCGCGAAAGCCGCAGCCCATCGTCCACCTCGACATACAGCGGAACCATCGCCTGCTCCCCGAAGTATGCCTTTAATTTCAGATACGATTCCAGTGTCCCGATTCCGAGATAATCATGCTTCACAAGATCAATCTGCCCGTCATCCGCCGTAAAATAATACCACGGCCCCTGCACCGTCGAATACATGCGCTCCTCGATAATCTTTCCGGCCTCCCGCAGTTCCGAAAGCCGTTTTTCATCCACAAAGAAATACTCTCTTCCGTCCTGCTCCCCGCTCCGGATCGGCCGTGTTGTATACAGGACAAACGGTTTTAAATCCAGCGCCGTCTCCTGGATCAGATGCTCATAAATATGATCTTTCCCTGACGCACTTTTTCCCATCAGATAGTAAATTTTTCCCATTTTATCTCTCCCCGAAACACAGATTCTTTATGCCTTAAACCGATATCCAACGCCCCAGATCGTCTCGATATACTGCGGCTTTGCCGTATTAAACTCAATCTTTTCACGGATCTTCTTGATATGCACCGTAACCGTCGCAATATCTCCGATCGACTCCATATCCCAGATCTCCCGGAACAGCTCCTCTTTTGTAAAGACGCGGTTCGGATTCTCCGCAAGGAAGGTCAGCAAATCGAATTCTTTTGTCGTAAACTGCTTCTCCTCGCCATTCACCCACACGCGGCGTGCCGTCTTGTCAATCTTGATGCCGCGGATCTCCACGATATCATTTTCCTTCTTGCCGCTTCCGACCAGACGTTCGTACCGTGCCAGATGTGCTTTCACGCGCGCAACCAGCTCACTTGGGGAAAACGGCTTTGTCATATAGTCATCCGCACCAAGGCCCAGTCCGCGGATTTTATCAATATCATCCTTCTTTGCAGAAACCATGATAATCGGAATATCCTTCTTTTCACGCACTTCGCGGCAGATCTCAAAGCCATCCACCTCCGGCAGCATCAGATCCAGGATCAGCAGATCAAAATCCTCCTTGATCGCCCGTACAAGACCGGTGTCTCCCTGGTTTTCAATCTCCACCTCAAAGCCCGAAAGCTCCAGATAATCTTTCTCCAGATCTGCAATGGATTCCTCATCCTCAACAATCAGTATTTTACTCATGAAACAGGTACCTCCTGATATTTTCTTAATACAAAGTACATCGTGGTGCCCACCCCTTCTTTGCTGGTGGCCCACACTTTTCCGCCGTGGTCTTCGAGAATTTTCTTCACAATCGAAAGGCCAATTCCGCTGCCGCCCCTCGTGCTGTTGCGGGACGCATCGGTGCGATAAAAGCGATCGAAAATCTTCGTCAGATCCTTCGTCGCAATTCCCTTTCCGTTATCCTCAATCTCCACCTGCACAAAATCTCCGACATCGCGCAGACGGATGTTGATGACCTTATGGCTCTTGTCCATATATTTGATGGAATTGCTTACAATATTATTGATGACACGCTTGATCTGCTCCGCATCCGCAATGACGACCGGGTCGTCCTCGAGGTAATTAAAGTATGTCAGATCCACATGCTGCGCGTCAAGTTCCAGATTCAGCTCCTCCACGCAGTCATCAAAGTAATCTGCGATGTGGATTTTTGAAAACGTATACGGAATACGGTTCGTGTCAATCTTGGAATAAAACGTCAGCTCATTAATCAGACGATCCATCTCATTTGCCTTATTGTAAATCGTGCGGATGTAACGGTCCATCTTCTCCGGCGTATTCGCCACACCGTCCATGATGCCCTCCACATATCCTTTGACCGCGGTAATCGGCGTTTTCAGGTCATGCGAAATGTTGCTGATCAGCTCTTTATTCTCTTTGTCGAACTCAACCTTTTCCTCCGCCGTCTCTTTCAGCCGGATGCGCATCTCCTCGAAGTCCTCGCAGAGATCATTGATCTCTGCCACACCACACGGCTCCACGGTAAAGTCAAGATTTCCGTCTTTGATGTTCTGCGTCGCCTTCTTCAGCTGTCCGAGCGGGCCGATCACACCGCGGTAAATCCAAAGGCTCAGGCCAAGGCTGGTGAACACCAGAATCAGAACCGTCACAACAGCAAGTTCTCTTGCCATACCCGTAATCTGCGGCGCAATCTGATCTGTCTTGGTTACGATAAACGCACTGCATTCTTTTCCGTCCACGTTCTCATAGTCCACCTGTTTGACCATCCACTGTTTTTCATTTCGGAAATAAACACCGCCTTGGGAATTGGCGCCTGGATCGCCGTATTTCGGCAGCTCATTTTCCAGTTCCTCCGACGACAGCTCTGCCGATCCGTTGTAAATGATGGTTCCGTTTTCACACACCGCAATAAACGACTGTTTTTTCTTCAGTCTCGCATTCAGAATGGCGAGATAATCCGTTTCTTCCAGCATCGAGGTATCCGATTTTGCGGTCTTCTCCACCTCGTCGTACTCTTCTGCTGTCATCGCATTCAAAAGCAGCGTATTGTTCGAAATGGTTCGATACGTTGCGTTTGCGAGACCATATTTTTCACCAATGCTCTTCGTCTTATACCCTACAAAAAAGTAAAACGTTAAGGCGCACATCACAATCGGAACCAGTATGATGATGAAAAAAGAAATGATGACTCTCGTCCGTAATTTCATGCTTTTTTTCTTTTTTTCCATATAAAATTCACCTGTTTTCCAACACATATTTCGTATTTTCCGCGCCCGCAGGACAGAAAAAAATCCTCAGTACGCAGTCTAAATTTATTATAGCACAACGCCTGAGGATTTTTCATTAACTTAGATGAATCTTTCTAAACTTTCTATAAACACAAGGTTCGTACGAACAACCGTGTTTTAAAGGTATTTTTTCAGGTCTTCTACCTTGTCCAGTTTCTCCCACGGCAGATCCAGATCGTTTCTTCCGAAGTGTCCGTAAGCGGAAGTCTGTTTGTAGATCGGACGGCGCAGATCCAGCATTTTGATGATTCCAGCCGGGCGAAGATCAAAGTTCTCGCGAACGATATCGGTCAGTTTGTTGTCGGACAGTTTTCCTGTGCCGTAGCTGTCGATCATGATAGAGGTCGGATGAGCGACACCGATTGCGTAGGAAAGCTGAACCTCGCATTTATCAGCAAGACCTGCTGCTACGATGTTCTTTGCTACGTAACGTGCTGCATAAGCTGCAGAACGGTCTACTTTTGTGCAGTCTTTTCCAGAGAAAGCTCCGCCGCCGTGACGAGCGTATCCGCCGTAGGTGTCTACGATGATCTTACGGCCGGTCAGACCGGAATCTCCGTGAGGTCCGCCGATTACGAAACGGCCGGTAGGGTTGATGAAGAACTTGGTGTGCTCATCTACCATGTCTGCCGGAATGATTTCGTCGAATACGTATTTTTTGATATCCTCATGAATCTGCTCCTGGGATACTTCCGGATCATGCTGAGTGGAAAGAACAACCGCATCAAGACGGAACGGTTTGCCGTTCTCATCGTACTCTACGGTTACCTGTGTTTTTCCATCCGGACGCAGGTATGTTAAAGTACCGTCTTTGCGGACTTTGGTCAGCTGGCGAGCCAGTTTGTGTGCCATGTAGATCGGGTATGGCATGTACTCTTCGGTCTCGTTGGTTGCGAATCCGAACATCATTCCCTGATCTCCTGCTCCAATGGCATCGATCTCCTCATCGCTCATATTGTTCTCTTTTGCTTCGAGCGCTTTGTCTACACCCATAGCGATATCGGTGGACTGTTTGTCAATTGCAGTTACAACAGCGCAGGTATCTGCGTCAAATCCGTATTTTGCACGGTCGTAGCCGATTTCGCGAACGGTATCACGTACAACCTGCTGGAAATCAATGTGTGCGTTGGATGTAATCTCACCCATTACCATAACGTATCCTGTTGTAGTACAGGTTTCGCAAGCTACGCGGCTCATCGGATCCTGCTCAAGCAGCGCATCCAGAATCGCATCAGAAATGGCATCACAGATTTTGTCCGGATGTCCTTCGGTTACAGACTCAGAAGTAAACAGTCTTTTTTCCATTCTTTTTCTCCTTTTTTTCTTCTCTTCTCTTTTGCTTTTCGTTCGTGGGCTTTGGCTTTCCCTGAACATTTTTTCGTAAAAAAAGATCCGCAATTTTTAGCGGACCTGAATAGTAATGTTCAAATCCCCTTATTGTTCGAAAATTTCGCTCAGGCTGGCACCTTCCCGTACAGACCATTCTGTCTGGGGGTTGCCGTGGTTTCACAGATCCTATGTATCTCCACCACTCTGAATAAGAGAAAAGCAACTGAATTTTTGATTTTGTTTTTTGCTACTCTGATACACTATCGCAAAATACGCCATTCGTCAAGAGGAAATAAAAGGATTTGAGACATTTTCTTACTGTTGTCCCAAACATCCTTTCTTTTTTTCTGATTTTTCGGCTGTATCTTCTGTTATTTGTGAACAGATAAGAAAACTCTCCAAAACAGAGAGTTTTCTTATCTGCTGTATCGTTTTTTCTACTCTTCTGCTTTCATCTCGCGGACAACCTTCCGCAGCTTCAGAATCATGGACGGAGCAACAGAAAGCTCATCCACTCCCATTCGTACAAACTGCTCCGTCAATGTCAGGTCTGCACCGAGCTCCCCGCAGATTCCTGCCCATTTTCCGCATTTGTGTGCATTTTCCACCACCATGCGAATCATCCGAAGAACTGCTTCATGGTGTGGGTTGTAAAAATCATCCAGCTGCTCATTCTGACGGTCAATCGCCAGGGTATACTGCGTCAGGTCATTCGTTCCGATGCTGAAGAAATCCACCATTTCCGCCAGACGGTCGCTGATCATCACGGCAGCCGGTGTCTCGATCATAATGCCCTGCTCCGGAATTTTATACTGCACTTCCTGTTTTTTCAGCTCTTCCTCTACTTCTGCAACAATTGCGTAGATTTTTTCTACCTCTTCTGTTGATGTGATCATCGGATACATGACAGAAAGGTTTCCGTAAACGGCTGCGCGGAACAATGCGCGAAGCTGCGCTTTAAAAATTTCCGGCTGTTTCAGACAAATCCGGATTGCACGGTACCCAAGCGCCGGATTTTCTTCTTTTCCAAGATTAAAGTATTCTACCTGCTTATCTGCCCCGATATCCAGCGTACGGATAATCACTTTTTTGCCTGCCATGGTCTGCACGGCCTGTTTATATGCCTGAAACTGTTCTTCCTCCGTTGGGAAATCATTTCTTCCAAGATAGAGAAATTCACTTCGGAAAAGTCCGATTCCGCCGGCATCATTTTCCATCACATAGCCAAGGTCACCAACACTGCCGATATTTGCATAGATGTTGATCTTACGGCCATCCGGTGTAATATTTTCTTTTCCTTTCAACTCCTCAAGAAGCTTCTGTTTCTCTGCTTCTTCCTGCATTCTTTTTTCGGTTTCCTTCTGCACATCCTCCTCCGGCTCAAAGATAACCTGACCTGAAAAACCGTCTACAACGGCCGTCATGCCTGTTTTCAGACCGTTTAAATCCATCGGGACACCGATTAACGCCGGAATATTCATCATTCGCGCAAGAATCGCAGTATGAGAATTGGTAGATCCATGTACAGTCACAAACGCAAGTATTTTTTCTTTGTCCATCTGTACAGTTTCACTCGGACTTAAATCGTCTGCCACTATAACAGATGGTTCCATAGAGCTCAGGTCGTTATCTCCCTCTCCGCTTAAATTGCGGACCAGACGTTCGGAAATATCTTTTACATCTGCGGAACGAGCTTTCATATATTCATCATCCATAGCTGCAAACATCTCTGCAAAATTATCGCCAGTTGCTGCCGCTGCATATTCTGCATTTACCAGTTCTGTCCGGATCATGTTCTCCATTGATTCCAGATAGTCCTCATCCTCCAGCATCATCTGATGGACTTCAAAGATCGCCGCACTTGCCTCTCCAACTTCCCGGACTGCCTTGTCATACAGTCTGCCAAGCTGTTTTTTCGAAACCTCCACGGCTTCTTTCACACGTTTTACTTCTGCTTCCGGATCTTCAATCCGGGCTCTTTTAACCTGGTAATCATTTTTCTTTAGAACCGCAACCGGTCCCATAACAATTCCTTTATATACGGATTTCCCCTGAAAATACTGCATTTTTTATCCTCCGAGCGTACTTTTTACAGATTTGCTTCGAAAAACGCTTTCAGCGTCTCAATCGCTGCATCTTCGTCCTCTCCGTTTGCTGCAACGGTTACGGTATCTCCCTGCTTTACACCAAGTGACATCAGCATCATCAGCTGAGTCAGTTTTTTCGTTTTTCCATCTTTTGTGATGGTGCATTCCGATGCAAAATTTTTTGCCTCCTTTACCAGCATTCCTGCCGGTCTTGCGTGGATTCCCAGTTCATCTTTAATGGTATATTCAAATGTTTTCATGCTTTTATTCTCCTTCTTCTCTGTCCATAATCCGTTCTATGTGCATAGCGAGATATCCAATTTCGATCTCCTCCATCGGAAGTTTCAGCCTCTTTTCCATCTCCTCACAGATTCGTTTCGCCGCCTGAAAGGCTTTCGGAAACTTTACGGACATGTAGTCATTCATATTTACTTTCAGTTTTTCCCCACTGACCGCTCTTGCAACCATATAGCGGATATGGTTCATCATACGGTTATACGACAACGACATCACATCGATGGTATGCCCGGTGATATGCTCCACCAAAGAAATGCTCTCCCGGACTGCTCTTGCTACTTCCATGGCCTGTGAAACATTTTCCTCCACAATTGCCGAATGAACATGAAGTGCAAGATAGCCGATTTCATGTTCATCCATTTCGATCTGAAGCCGTTCTTTTAAAAGCTCCCTGATACAGGAAGCAACTTTATACTCTTTGTAAAACATCACACGGATATCGTCGGTGAGCGGATTGCTGATCTGCTCACCGTTCTGAATCCGCCGGACAGCAAAATCCAGATGATCTGCCATTGGAAAGACGATGGAACGGTCAATTTTTCCAAATTCCTTTTCTGCCTCGTCAAGCACGGCACTCGCCAGCTCCAGGCTGAGCGGAGAAACGCCCTGTACAATGGTTCTGGCATTTCCTCGCTCCGTCATCTCTGTCAGGGAATAAATGCGGGCATCGTCTCCCGGCTGTACACGCTGTCCCGTTTTTTTCCCAAATGCAATTCCTTTCCCCATGACCAGATATTCCCGGTTATTTTCTTCTTCCACACCAATAAATGAATTGTGGTTCAGTGTTTTTGCTATCCTGTACATTCTTCTCACCCGTTTTTAAGGCACAGCTTACGCGAGAATCTCAATCGCAAATAAAGGATCTCCTGCTTTTACCGGTCCGTCTGCCAAAAGACGGATTCTCTGGTTCTCCTCCAGCTCTGTGCAAAGAACCGGTGACGTAACCGACGGCGCATGTGTTTTCAGATATTCCAGATCCAGTTTCAGCATCGGATCACCTTTTTTCACGGTCTGACCGCTTTCTACCAGTGCCTCAAATCCCTCTCCGTTCAGTTTTACTGTATCAATTCCGACATGAATCAGAAGGCTGACCCCGGAATCGGTTACAAATCCAATCGCATGTTTTGTGTCAAAAACAAACGCGACTTCTCCGTCCTCCGGAGCACGCACATAAGGATCTTCCGGTGTCACAACAGCGCCGTCTCCCATCATCTTTTCTGCAAACGCTTCATCCGGCGCAGTAGAAAGGTCGGCTGCCAGTCCGCTTATCGGGCTGCAGACAGTAATCGTATCCACAACCTTCTGTTCTTTTGTTTCCTGCGTCGGTTCCGCCTCTTTTGGGGTTGGTGTATTTTCTGCTTCCGCATAAGTATTCGGAGCTTTTTCCAGATAATCCTCTAAATTTGATTTTATCACAGTTACATTCGGTCCGTAAATAACCTGTACACCATTTCCTTTATGCACAACGCCAGATGCCCCTGTCGCCTTTAAAATACCATCGCTGACTCTCGCTGCATCATGAACAGTACAGCGCAGTCTTGTCGCACAGCAGTCCACATCCGAAATATTTTTCTTTCCGCCAAGACCTTTTGTGATTGCTTCACTCATGGCATCCTCCGATGCTACCCCATCGTTCTGCGCCTCTTTTCTTGCATTTACATCTGCTTTCGTATAAAGCTTGGTTTCCACATCATCATCCTCACGACCCGGTGTCTTAAAATCAAACTTTTTAATCATGAATTTGAAGATAAAATAATACAGGAAGAAATAAAGAATGCCGACCGGAATCACCCTCATCCAGCTTGTCTTTTCATTTCCCTGCAGAATACCGAACAGGAAGAAGTCCAGAAGTCCGCCGGAAAAGGTAAGACCTACTGCGATATTCAGGATGTGTGCGATCATATAAGCTGTTCCCGCAAGAATAACCTGCACGACAAACAACGCCGGTGCAACAAACAGGAAAGAGAATTCCAGCGGTTCTGTGATACCGGTTGCCATACACGCAAGTGCTGCGGAAAGAAGCAGACCGCCTGCTGCTTTTTTCTTCTCTGGTTTCGCACAATGGTACATGGCAAGTGCCGCTCCCGGAAGTCCGAAAATCATAAAAATAAATTCTCCGGAGAAATATCTCGTTGCATCTGCACTGAAATGTGCGACATTCGCAGAATCCGCAAGCTGTGCGAAGAAAATATTCTGTCCGCCCTGCACCATCTGTCCTGCCACTTCCATGGTACCTCCGACTGCTGTCTGCCAGAACGGCATATAGAATACGTGATGCAGACCAAATGGAATCAGTGCTCGCTTAATCAGACCGAAAATCAGCGTTCCGACATAACCGGAGCCGGTTACCAGGCCACCCAGCGCATAAATGCCGTTCTGTACAACCGGCCATACAAAATACATTAAAATTCCCACAAACATATAGACGATCGTAGAAATAATTGGTACAAAACGAGTACCTCCAAAGAAAGAAAGTGCGTTCGGAAGCTGGATCCGGTAAAATCGATTATGAAGTGCTGCAACTCCAAGACCGACAATAATACCGCCAAACACACCCATCTGCAGCGACTGAATACCGCAGACAGAAGTGATGGTTCCTTCCAGAACGGATTCTGCAATTTCTCCGTTTTCCAGAATCTGACCCGTAATAGTCAGCATTGCGTTAATCGCTGTATTCATAACGAAATATGCAATAACGGCTGACAGGGCAGAAACCTCTTTTTCCTTCTTTGCCATACCAATTGCAACACCTACTGCAAAAATCAGAGGCAGGTTATCAAACACCGCACTTCCTACTTTGTTCATGATCACCAGCAGCGCATGAAGAATTGTGCCGTTGCCGAGCAAACTTGTCAGCCCGTACGTTTCAATTGTGGTTGCATTGGTAAATGAGCTTCCGATTCCCAGTAAAAGTCCGGCTACCGGAAGAATTGCGATCGGGAGCATAAAGCTTCTTCCCACTCGCTGCAGAACACTAAAAATTTTGTCCTTCATTTTTTTACTCCTTGTGTAGTTTATACTTTTTACAAGAAAAGTTTCTGCGGTTTTGCATCTTTTTAGCCGGTCTGTACTCTTTTTTCTAAAACAGAGCACAAAAAAGAGACACTAACCCACATAAACAATTCCTGTTATGTATAGTTAATGCCTCCAAAAATCGAGTTACACACTACAACTGTAGTTGAATATAGCACAGATAAATCTCTTTTGTCAAGTCAGTTCTTATGATTTCAGCTTTTTTCTTTTTATCCATTTTTCACATTCTTATGCATCTATTTTGTGCACAATAGCTAATCAACATCTTTTTTTGAAATGTCATAAATTCAAGATCTTCCTGTTTCCATAGTTGTGCAGGCACATGCAATACTTCTTTTTGAGCAAACAACGGTATACTTGTTCCTTCCTTCTGGAAAACCCGAAGAGATGTACCACCATCAGCAAAAGCTTTGTTTTCTATATGAACAAATGTCATTCCCTCATATACTTCTTTACTTTCAATATCCTGCCACCGGCCTTCCGGAAGATACAGTCCATATTCATCTCTGTCAAATCCGGGTGAAATAAGCAATGCATCACCAAGCATATAAGACAGATTCTGTGTCTTTGCGATTGGATCTTTCGGATATTCCATCACAAGCGGACGAATCATTGGAATACCAGACTGATGACTCTGGCAGGCGGTGTGATAAAGATATGGCACAAGTCGATGTCTGAAGTTAATCCATTTTTTTACTTCTTTTAATGCCATATCTCCATACTGCCATGGTTCCCGCGGTGTTTTACCGTGCGCTCTGGATAATGGCATCCACAATCCCATCTGCACAGAGGAAAGGTAATCTTCTATATTCGGACGTTCCTCATTTCCGATATAACCTGTGTTATAAAATCCGCCAAGATCATAACCCCAGAAAGATACACCAGACATAGCCATCCCAAGTCCGGCCTGAAGGATTGCACTGTGACTTGCTTTATCACTGGAAGAATCTCCTGCCCATGCTGCCGGGATCGTATGAGAACCCACATACCCACTGCGTCCCCAAAGCATTGGCAATTCCCCACGTTCGTCGCAAATTTCTTTCATCCATGTGTAAATATTTTTTGCATACAGATACGTCAGAAGATTATGTCCTTCTCGCCCGCTCATGCCATTGTAAAATACAACATCTTCAGGTACTGCTTCAGAGAAATCTGTTTTTATCACTGATACACCCATTCTGACGATTTTTTTCACACGTTCCTCATACCATGCCAGAAATTCCGGATTTGTGAAATCAAAGCAAGCACACAAAAACTCTGAATCTGCAGTCGCTTTAAACATTGCAGGATGCCCTTCTTTATTTTTTATAAAAAATCCACGTTCTGCCAGTTCCTTAAATGCCGGCGAATCTTCCTGCAAGTACGGATAATTCCAAAGACTTAAATGTATGTTCTTTTTATTTAATTCTTTAATCATTTCTTCCGGTTCAGGGAAACGTTCTGTATCCCATTCCCATACACCAGACATATCCTGCCTCTGCCAGCCATCGATATGAATTACATCGATACCTATTCCAAATTTTTCAGCATCAGCAACAACATCCTCGACTTCTTTACGGCTCATATAAGAGCATTTTGACATCCAGAAACCAAAAGCCCACTGTGGAATCATAGGTATCTGCCCTGTAATCTGCAAATACTGCTGCAACAGCTTCTTATAGTCTTTGCTTTCTTCTGCCAGGAAAATATAATCCAGAATAGGATCGTCACTGCCCATCTGATAACTGATCCATGATGAAGCACCCATATCAAATGATGAACGCGTAAATGTATTTAACAATACGGAATATCCCCGGCTGCTTGTAAAATACGGATGACTTTTATATGAATCCTCCGTATTAGTAGACAATGCATCTTTTTGCCAACACTCTATTCTTTGTCCACGTTTATTAAAATGTGTAAACTTCTCTCCAAATCCCCAAAATTGCTCATCGGAGAATAATACAAACTGCTCAAATGAGGCTATACTTTTTCCAGATGCATCTACTCTAAATCCTGTTGGAAGCTGTTTCCACCGGTTATCGACATTAGTGTCAAAAGCCTGTTCTTTCGTCAATAATTTTCCATTCTGATAGATGGACATTTCCCAGTAGTTTTTTGAAAAATGAAGACTTAACTGATTTGTTTCATATATATACAGATCTTCATTTTCTGTAAATTCTGCATTTTTTGTTTCAAACTCCGATTCAGGTACATCTTCGACTACCGTCTGTCTATGGCTTTTTGCAGTCATCTCCGGCACCATCACAAATCTGAATACCGATGGTGTCAAAAATGTAATACGAACTGTGGCTATACGGTCTTTCCATGTACGTACCAAAAAATGTATTCCATCTTCTTTGGCACACACTGATTCAATTTTTGTGAGAAAATCATACTCATCTGAAAAAATTGTTCTTCGCTCCCCACATTGTGGATTATATTGTGTTTCTGCTTTATTAGACATATATTGTCCCTCTCTGGTTTTTATTATTTTTAGTCAAAATGTATAATCGGTAACGTTTTCGTATTCAACATATCATAAATTTGTATATTTTTAAATATCTTTTTTTACCAATACTGACCGCCTCAGCTTTGAAAATAATAGTAGTAAAATTTAAGCCAATTTCTTCGCAATAAGGTAAAATAAAAGAACGGTACCTTTTATTGCACCGTCCTTTTTGTCAACATTTGTTTTATACTGTTTTTACGCTCTTAACCGGAATTTCTGGATGTCCTTTGCATTATTCACACGCTCAATTTCAGCGCCGAGTCCACGGAGCTTTCCGTCGAAGTCCTCGTATCCGCGCAGAATGTATACAATATCATCCACCACGGTAACACCCTCTGCTGCAAGACCTGCAATAACAAGTGCTGCTCCGGCGCGAAGATCCGGTGCGGAAACCTCTGCTCCGGTAAATTTCTCTACGCCGTCGATGATCGCCGTGTTGCCTTCTACTTTAATACAGGCGCCCATACGTGCCAGCTCATCCGCATATTTAAAACGATTTTCAAAAATACTCTCTGTTACAATACTCGTACCGTTTGCCAGTGCCAGTGTAACCGCAATCTGCGGCTGCATATCGGTCGGGTAACCCGGATACGGCTGTGTCTTTACGTGTGTTCTGCCCAGACGTTTGCTTGCGCTCACACGGATGGAATCGTCAAACTCTTCTACGTCGCAGCCAATCTCCTCGAGCTTTGCGGTTGTTGCTTCCAGATGCTTTGGAATCACGTTTTTAATCAGCACATCGCCCTTTGTAGCTGCTGCTGCAAACATATACGTACCTGCCTCGATCATATCCGGTACGACCGCATAGCTGGTTCCGTGCAGGGTATCGACACCCTTGATCCGGATCACATCGGTTCCTGCTCCTTTGATGTTTGCTCCCATGCTGTTCAGGAAGTTCGCCACATCGACAACGTGCGGCTCTTTCGCTGCATTCTCAATCGTTGTATTTCCTCTTGCCATCGAAGCTGCCATCATGATGTTGATGGTGGCTCCAACGGAAACCATATCCAGGAAAATGTGGCTTCCATGCAGATCTGCCGCACTTGCCACGATTGCGCCATGACGGATGCTTACCTCAGCACCGAGTGCGCGGAATCCCTTTAAATGCTGGTCGATCGGACGGCTTCCAATGTTACATCCGCCCGGAAGCGGAACTTCCGCTCTTTTGTATTTTCCAAGCAGCGCGCCTAAAAGATAATAAGACGCACGGATTTTTTTGATATATTCATAATCAACGCTCAGATCTCCGATGGTTGCTGCATTGATCCGCACGGTATGGCGATCGATGCGGTCCACGGTGGCTCCGATCTCTGCGATTGCTTCCAGAAGTACATTAATATCGCTGACATCCGGCAGGTTTTCGATCAGAACCGTCTCATCGGTCATCGTTGCTGCCGTAAGAATTGCAAGCGCCGCGTTTTTTGCTCCCCCAATTTCCACTTCGCCCACAAGAGGATTTCCACCTCTGATGACATACTGTTCCATATATTCACCTCAAATTTTCTTTCTCATAACTTAACGAGTGTGTTTTATCCGAAATAACGATTCAAAGTCTGTTCTGCTGTTTTTTTTACACACTCCGGACTCACTGAAACGCACTGCTCCCCGCAGTGATTTTTCAGTCTCCCCTTATCTTAACTCAAATCTAATATTTTGTAAATCAATTTTAATATATTCCGTACTATTTCCGTTTTTTTCCACCGTTTCCGGTCAGGAATATTCAGAGAAACGTTATATGTAATTTCTAACTTTCAGAACATTTTCCTTATTATTACGTAATATTATGTTTTTGAAAATTCTCCGAATATTCCACCCGCTCCTTCTTACATGCCAATCTGCTCGCGAAGTGCCAGAATCGTGCCCTGGATATCCTTTCCGCTCTCATCGACCGTAATCTCGGCATACTGTTCATACAGTTTACTTCTCTCATCGTAAAGATCTTTGAGCGTCTGACCCTCTTTCAGCACAACGCCGCGTCCCTTCAGGTTTCCAAGACGCTTTGCCAGATCCTCATACGACAGCTTCAGGTAAACGATTATTCCAATCTCTTTAAAATGCTCCATCGCCTCTTTTCCGTAAATGGCGCTGCCGCCCGGTGCAATGACGCTTTCATCGGCTTCCAGAGTCGCATTGACCTCATTCTCAATCGCAAGAAAGCCTTCATTTCCCTCATCTGCAATAATCTCGCGCAGAAGACGTTTCTCCCGATGCTGAATCACAAGATCCGTATCAATAAACTCATACCCCAAAGCCTTTGCAAGGATAACTCCAACGCTGCTTTTGCCGGCTCCCGGCATTCCTATTAATATAATATTCCGTTTCTTCAAGTTTTATTCCTCCTGCTGTCCTGTATGTACTCTCGGAATCTTTTTGTTTCCTCTATCTCTGCAGATTTGTTCCGCCCTGCTTCATGATCTGCTCAATCTCTTTTTCGCTGACCACGTTGGCATCGTGCTGAATCATCAGCTTTAAGACGCTTGCAGAAATCGCAAAATCGATGGTTCTCTGCGGCGCAAAATCATGCGCCATCGCGTGAATCAGTCCTGCACCAAACGCATCACCGGCTCCGACTGCCTCAAAGCTGTGTACTTTGTGAACCGGGCTCTCATAGAATTTTCCGTCTTTCAGGTAAATTCCCATCCAGTCGCCGTCCTCCACGGTGTAGAGATTGCGCAGCACGCTCGCAACTGCTTTACAGTTCGGGAACTGTTTCTGAATTTCCAGCATGCCCTCTTTGTAAGACTCGATCTGTTCAATGCCGCGCGACATATCTCCATCATACGCCGGAATGCCAAGCGATGATTCAAAATCCTCATCGTTTGCAATGCAGACATCCACATACGCCATCAGACGGCGCATAACGCGCTGTGCGTCCTTTGCTGACCACATTTTTCCGCGGTAGTTGAGATCACATACCACCTGAATTTTTTTCTCTTTGCAGAGCATAAGAGCGATCTCCAGCGTCTTTTCGATCTCGCAGCTGATGGCCGGCGTGATACCGGAGAAATAAAAGAGATCCACGCCCTCGAGCAGTTTTTCCCAGTCAAACTCCTCCGCTTCTGCCATCGCGATCGCGCTGTAGGCGCGGTCATAAACCACGCTCGTCGGTCGGATGTTGGTTCCCTTTTCAAAATAGTAAATACCGACGCGGCCGCCGCCCCGCAGAACACGGGTCGTATCCACACCGAACCGGCGGATTTCATTGATGGCCGCCTGTCCGACCTGGTGCTCCGGCACTTTTGTCACGTAGGAAACATCGTTCCCGAGTGTTGCCAGAGAAACCGCGACGTTCGCCTCCGCGCCGCCGTAACTGGCTTCAAAGGTATCTGCCTGCAGTATTTTCAGATGCTCCGGTGTTTTTAAACGCAGCATCAGTTCTCCGAATGTAAGTATTTTCATGATAAAATCCCCTCCAGAAACATTTTGTTTTTCACCTCAATACCTTTTTATCTTACGCTGTTTTCTCCCCGGACGCAAGAAAAAAAGCGCAAAAAAGCGGCTTCCTGTTTCGATTCAGAAGCCGCTTTTTCTGCGTTTTCTCTTATTCTTTTACTGCTCCCAGTGTAATACCGGTTACGAAGTATTTCTGCAGGAACGGATATACAATCAGCATAGGAACAAGGGCGATAAATACCTTTGCTGCCTCCAGTGATTTGTTGGAGTTCTGTGCTAACTGCTGATACTGCTCTGCAGTCAGGGTTACGCCTACCGGGATCTGAACGGAGATCTGACGGATGTAGGTCTGTAACGGATAGTTCGTCTCTTTGTTCATTAATACCAGGCCCTGGAAATACTCGTTCCAGTAACCAACGGATGTAAACAGGACGATGGTTGCGATAACCGGTTTGGAACACGGAACTACAATCTGCCACAGGATACGCCACGGGCCGGCGCCGTCTACACGGGCTGCCTCCTCGAGGTCTCCCGGGATGCCGCGGAAGAAGTTCATCATCAGGAGTACGTTGAATACCGGAACAGAACCAGCCAGAACCAGTGCTGCCATCGTATCGATCATACCATAATTTTTAACGGTGATGAACCACGGAATGGTACCACCATTGAACAGCATACAGAATACCAGGATCCACATCAGGACGTTTCTCGGTTTGTACTCTGTTTTGCTCTTTGCCAGCGGATAGGACATCATAATCAGGACAACCATGGTCCATATGGTTCCAATCACAACTCGCTTGATGGAAATCCAGAAGGAATTCCAGAATGCGGAATCACCCATAATCAGGCTGTAGGATTTTACGTTTGATCCGATCGGGTAAATCGTTACAAGACCGCCCTCAGCGGCTGCTTTTGAAGAAATAGATACGCAGAACGTATACCATAACGGATAAAAACAGCTGAATGCCAGGAGAATCAGGATGATAGCATTTATGACTTTAAACGCTTTGCTGCCAAAACTCTTGCTTTCTATCATAATTTCTGCCCTCCTTAGAAAATCTTGTAATCAGCAAACTTGTAAGCACAAACATAAGAAGTAACAACCAGCACGAAGCTGACAACAGATTTAAAGAGACCTGCTGCAGTAGCCAGCGAGAACTGCATGTTTGTAATACCAATACGGTATACGTATGTATCGATGATATCACCAGTTTCAATAACCAGCTGGTTGTACATGTTGAATACCTGGTCGAAACCTGCATTCAGAACGTTGCCCATTGCCAGTGTGGTCAGAAGAACGATGGTCGGAACCAGTCCCGGGATGGTGATGTGCCATACACGTTTCCAGCGGCTTGCGCCGTCGATTGCGGCTGCCTCGTAAAGGCTCGGGCTGATGCCGGTCAGCGCTGCAAGATAAATAACTGCGTTGTAACCGAACTCTTTCCATACATCGGTTCCGATCAGTAACTGACGGAAGATGCCAGGCATGGTCATCGGAAGAACGGTATCCGTTGCACCCATTGCGCTGCGGACCGTGTTGAAAATTCCGTTTGCGCCAAGGATATTGGTGATGATGTTTGCAAGGATAACCCAGGATACGAAGTGCGGCAGATATACGATCGTCTGAACCGTCTTTTTGAACTTCATATTCTTTACCTCATTCAGCAGCAGTGCGAACACCAGCGGAATGATGATATTCAGGATAACCTTTGCGATTGCAATAATCAGAGTATTGACAAGTGCCCGTTTTGCATCCGGGATAACGGTCAGGTATTTAAACCATTTCAAACCTACCCACGGAGAGCCGAACCATCCTTTGCTCGGATTGTAATCCTGGAATGCCATTACAATACCAACCATCGGAACGATAGAAAACATAAACAGCCAGATATAACCCGGCAGAACCATTAACGTATAGTGAAAGGAATTTGACAGCCCGAGACGGCCTTTTTTCTTCTTCACGGCAAGCTCCTCCTTTGATGTCATTTTTTTTAAAGTAGTGGGGTACAGGTTTTCCTGTACCCCACCCTCCACATCATACATTTACATAAATTACTCAGCCAGGTAGTCTTTTACCAGCTCAAGGATCTGATCGCCGCCCTGTACATGCCAGTCGGTGCAGAACTGATCCCACTCGTCAAGGCTCTTCGCACCAGTGATGAACTGAAGGACACTCTTGTCTTCCAGGTCAGAGATCTGCGTCCAGTAGGTATCCATTCCGTCGATGGTGTAGTACAGTTCAGAATAGATCTTGTGATCCGGTTCAAGTGTTGCGTATGGACGATCACCAATCAGCAGTGCATAGAATCTGTTGAACTGTCCGTTGTTGGTATTGACATCCATATCGGTTACTGTCAGATCTCTGGATCCGTCATAGTCCTCAGAGATAACGTCTTTCAGAGTTGCGGCATCGTTTGCCAGGTTCTTGTACAGACCGTTGAATTTGCTTCCGCCCTGCTGATAATCATCTGCGCTTGCTTCGCCTTTGATGATTCCCATCAGTGCATCATACTCATACTCGCACTCGTCGGTAGCTGCCATACAGTTACGCAGCGGATACCAGCCGATTGCTACAGAAGTATCGAAGGTAGACTCATCACGAACGAGTACGTTGTTCATGATAACAATGGCTTTCTTCACATCATCCGATGCGTTTTTGTTTACCATAGTATAAGTGGTTCCAACGTCTTTCATATGAATATTCCACTCACCGTCTTTGGTGTACAGCGGATATGCCTGCCAGTTTGCATTGTTATCGTTACGGAAGGAATCCGGGTTTCCGTATCCAAGGCTCCACCATGGTCCCATGAAGATACCGCAGGTTCCGTTCTTAACATTGTTTGCATTGTCGCCGTTGGTTGTGGTTCCAACCTCCGGGTTGATGAGGCCTTTTTCATACCAGTCATGTAAGGTGGTAAGGGCTTCTTTCATTTCATCTGTTGTAGTTCCCCAGTACAGTTCGCCGGAATCATCTTTCAGAAAATACCCCGGTGTTGCATTGAATGCCTGATATACAGCATCGAAACCGTATCCGTTGTTGGAGGAGTTCAGGAAGTTGGAGTAGGTTCTTCCGCCGTTATCAATACCTGCGATTGCATAATCCGGGCTGAGACCTGCGTCTTTAAATTTCTGAGCTACTTCGCCGAGTTCATCTACGGTCTTCGGAACTTCCAGTCCTAACTGATCCAGCCAGTCCTGACGGATAAAGTACAGGTAAACACCATCGGTATCTACCGATATGTTTGGCAGTGCACAGAAGGTTCCGTCTACGGTTGCATTGTTGATCGCACGTCCTTCGGTAGTCTCGATGATTTCTTTTACCTGTTTGGATGCGTACTGGTTGAACTCCGGCCAGAGGTCTGCAAGAAGATCTGCTCTTGCGGCCTGTACCAGGTAGTTACGGGTCGGTGCGATGACTGCATCCGGAAGGGAAGCAGATGCGATTGCCAGAGAGACTTTCTGCTGGAAGTCAGATGCATTACCTGCAGTCCAGTCGCAGACAACTTTGATGTTGTAGTTATCCAGAAGGTATCTGGTGTACTGGTTGTTATCTACGGAATCGCCGTCCGGAAGTGTGGTATCCTTCGGGTCGATCTGATATCCATAATGTACTTCTACGACATGATCAAATTTTGCAAACGCACGATCGTCATTTTCACCCGGTACTGCATCGTCTGCTTCATCAGCTGCTGCAACCCAGTCACCAGAACCTGCTGCATCGCCGGAGCCGCTGTCCGATGAGGTATCCTTTGCTTCATCGCCGCCTGCCGTACTTGATGCTGTTGTGCCGCTGCTCTTGCTGTTTGCGTCAGAACTGTCTCCTCCAGTGCTGCCACATGCTACCAGGCTTACGATCATGGTGCTTGCCAGTAATGCAGAAATTACTTTCTTTTTCATTTGGTGTCCTCCTTGTGATTTACGTTCTTTTTGCGTGCTCCGTTGTTGCTTTTGTCCAGGCTTACGAAGAATCCATTGTTTTTAATCATACGTTTTGCCTAAAACTTTCACATTTTCGTCACACTTTTTATGCAATGATTACACCTCTCTTCCACCCGTTTTGACAAGCATTTTTTATGTATTTTTCACAATTTATTTCGTTTTTTTAATTCATATTGTCGATTTTGTACACTATTTTAAAATTTATAGTCAATCTTGACTTTTTCTTTTTCGTTATTCTTTTATCTATTGACGGATTTTTTGTGCTTTTTCCGTCATTTTGTATATTCCTCGTATTTTCAGACATTTTACCTGCAGAGCCTTCTACCGGCAGTTCCCTCCGAATGCCGGGCAGCACAATAAAAAAGAACCTCTTATCTCTCCCCGGGAATACTTCTTTCCGGAAACATAAGAGGTTCTTTTTCTTTTTTTTGTTCTTTATTCTGCTTTTTTCTTCTCTTTTGGAATAATGATATTCAGCACAATCGCCGTAACCGCCGCCGGAACGATACCGGAACCGCCGAAAATCAGCTGGATATAATAAGGAAGCTCTGAAATCGCTCCTGCAGTAGATCCAAGGCCATAGCCAAGACCCAGTGCAACGGAAACGATTGTAATCTCACGACTTGTGATCGGCTCTTTTGTGATGAGCTGGATACCGGAAACCAGAATCGATGCAAACATCATAACGGCCGCACCGCCCAGTACGGACTGCGGCATGATGGATACAAATGCTGCAATCTTCGGGCAGAGTCCGCAGAGAATCAGGAAAACTGCTCCGCAGGAAAGCGCCATACGGTTTACAATTTTTGTCATCGAAATAATGCCGACATTCTGTGCAAAAGAAGTATTCGGGAGAACGCCGAGTGCTGCTGCAAAGCTGGATCCGAGACCGTCGCAGATGATACCGCCGGAAAGCTCAGAATCGGTTGCCTCGCGGTCCATACCGCTCTCTACGCAGGCGCAGATATCGCCGACCGTCTCAACGGTTGTTACGATGAACATGATCGCTACCGGGAGAATTGCCTCCACACGGAAGACTGGTTTTACCTCAGCCAGTTTTCCAAAGCCTGCAATACCAGGGAGTGCGAACCAGGACGCATCTTTTACCTGCTGGAAATTGACAACCCAGGAATATGTATAGGAAACAGTGCTTCCATCCTCAAGAACCGCCGTTCCGGTATGCGGCAGAACCATGGTCATAATAATAGCTACCACGTAGCCGACTAAAATACCGATCAGAATTGAAGCCGTACTTAAGATTCCCTTCGGATTTGTAAAGTGCTTCAGTGCCAGCGTTACAATCAGAACGACCATGCCAAGGAACAGGTTCTGTATGGAACCGTAATCGTTCGTTCCGGAACCGCCGCAGAGATAATTGATTCCAACCGGAATCAGCGAAAGACCGATCGCCATAACGACGCAGCCGGTAACAACCGACGGGAAAAATTTACGAAGCGGCTTTAAACAGACGCCAAGCACGCCCTCAAACAGACCGCCGACAATTGTCGCACCAAGGATAGCGCCGTACGTCAGCGCGCCCTGTCCCAGCACGGCTGTCACGCTCTTGAATACGCCGAGGAATCCAGAAGATGTACCCATAACAATCGGCACTTTACCGCCGATCGGTCCAATCGAAAACATCTGTACCAGTGTTACAATACCGGCTACTGTCATTGCATTCTGCAAAAGAGCCGTACGAAGTGCACCGTAGCCCGCATCCGCCGTCAGACCGCACGCTCCCATGATGATCAGAAGCGGGGTGAGGTTTCCTACGAACATCGCCATTACATGCTGCAATCCAAGCGGAATCGCCTGCTTCAGCGGAATCCGTCCTTCAAAGGTGTACGGGGTTCCCATAGCTGAACTTTTTTCTTTTTTCATTGCTTTTCTCCTGCTTTTGTAGATTTGGGCTGCCTTGCCTTTCGGTATGGAATATGCCCTGCACAGCCGGAATTTTTCCGGCAAAGCGTCCTTGTTTTTTCTTATAGATACTTATAAGTTTTTCTTTTTAAACAAGTCTTCTTCATAAGCTGTGCTTTTATGTAAAAAGATTATCATGTTTCTTTTTTCCCGTCAACCCGCATCTTGTACAGAATTCCATAAAAAGGAGACACCGGTCTGTGTTCCTCATCTCACAGATCAATGCCTCCTTGTTTTCTTCCTTCAATTTAAGCGTTCTGGAAATCCTCAATCGCTTTTACGGTGCGGTTATATTCTTCCGTCACCTTCTGCATCAGATCATCCGTCTCGGTCTCCTGCAGCGGTCTTAACCGCTCGGTCAGCTCGGCGCTTGGCTCGTACAGATTTTTAAAACCAAGATTCTGGCACACGCCTTTTAATGTATGAGCTGCACGGAATGCAACCTCAATATTTCCGTCCGCCAGTGCCTGGCAAAGCTCCTGATAGCTCGGATCCTGCGGAAATTTTAAAATGATCCGCTGAATTAGAGATTCACTGCGAAGCCGCTGAACGGTTTCCTCGTAATCTGCTCCCATCTGCATGTAGCAATCTTTTAATGTCATCTTCTCTTCCTCTTCCCTGTATGCAAATTCATTACATATTAATGCAAACAAGTTCTTTATCAATACATAAATAATTATATTTCTCACGCAAGCTCTTGTCAACTTCTGCTTTTCATTATTTTTGCATTATTTTTGTTTACTATACGCTCTATTTCTGAACATAAAACATCTTTTTTCTTACGTTTTTCTTACGTTTTTATCTTACCTGTATATTGCATTCATGCATAATAATACAACTTACTCGCATATTCTGTCGTTTTATTCACACGGTACCGCGTGAAAGTCTATTTCTTCTGTCTAGTCTCGTTGCAAAATGTAATGTTTTTTGTACACTGTAATTTTCGTTATTTTTCTGTGTTTCTTCTATCTTTTATGCAAAAAGGGACCCCCGGTCTTAACCGGAGATCCCTTTGGATTTCTCAAAATCAGATTAGCAGATTCCCTGAGCCATCATAGCGTCAGCTACTTTCTCAAAGCCTGCGATGTTAGCGCCCATAACATAGTCGCCCTCATGGCCGTAACGTTTTGCAGCATCAACCATGTTGTGTGTGATGTTGATCATGATATTTTTCAGTTTTGCATCAACTTCATCGAAGGTCCAGGACAGACGCTCGGAGTTCTGGGACATCTCGAGTGCGGATGTTGCAACACCACCTGCATTTGCAGCTTTTCCAGGTGCGAAGATTACGCCGTGCTCCTGCAGATATTTGGTTGCTTCCAGAGTAGTAGGCATGTTAGCGCCCTCGCATACTGCAGTGCATCCGTTCTCAACAAGTGCTTTTGCATCCTCAAGCAGCAGCTCGTTCTGAGTTGCGCAAGGAAGAGCAAGGTCTGCTTTTACAACCCATACGCCGCGTCCTTCGTGGTACTCAGAGTTTGGACGATATTTCTTGTACTCGGTCAGACGGGCACGATTTACTTCTTTGATCTCTTTTAATGCAGCTACATCGATTCCGTCTGGATCGTAAACCCATCCGTTGGAGTCAGAGCAGGTGAGAACTTTCACACCAAGCTGAGTAGCTTTCTCGATTGCATAGATTGCAACGTTTCCGGAACCGGATACACAAGCGGTCTTGCCTGCGATGTCGATGCCGTTCAGTTTCAGCAGCTCCTGGGTCAGGTACAGCAGTCCGTATCCGGTAGCCTCTGTTCTTGCTAAAGATCCGCCGTAGCTTAAACCTTTACCAGTCAGAACGCCTTCGTATACGCCGCGGATTCTCTTGTACTGTCCGAACATGAAGCCGATCTCTCTTGCGCCTGTTCCGATGTCACCAGCCGGTACGTCGGTGTCTGCGCCGATATATTTGCAAAGCTCTGTCATAAAGCTCTGGCAGAATGCCATGATCTCTCTGTCAGATTTTCCTTTCGGATCGAAGTCAGAACCACCTTTACCTCCGCCGATCGGAAGGCTGGTCAGTGAGTTTTTGAATACCTGCTCGAATCCCAGGAATTTGATAATACCAATATTTACAGAAGGATGCAGACGGATTCCTCCTTTGTAAGGTCCGATTGCACTGTTAAACTGTACACGATATCCGGTGTTTACATGAGCCTGTCCTTTATCGTCTACCCACGGCACACGGAATTTGATCTGACGCTCTGGCTCTACCATTCTCTCCAGAAGAGCGACTTTTCTGTATTTTTCCTCGTTTGCTTCAATAACAGGGCGAAGAGATTCCAGAACCTCTTTGACTGCCTGATGGAATTCCGGCTCAGCTGGGTTTTTTGCAACTACGGACTCAATAACCTCATCTACGTATGACATGTTAGTTTCCTCCTTGAAATTTCTCCCTTAATGTAGTGCAGAAAGATTTCTTTAAAAGATCCATCTGCGGTTCTCATCAGCCTTAAAGCGTGGAGAAAATCATTTCCGCACTCTCTCGCGTCTCCGGTGGATTCTCCCGTCCTCCGGATCACTTAATTTTATAAGGTCAACGATTGGTTGATATTATAGCATAAAATATCCGGTTTTTGCAATATTTCACGCAAAAAATTCCTAATAAATCATGATTTTGTAGCGTTTTCTAATATTTACCCAGTATTTTTGTCGATTTTGTATATTTTTACCGAAAGTACTATAAAATTTCGCGTGCTGATTCTTTAGAAAATAAAGATTAGCTGCGGTTTTTTGTTTTTATATTAGGTGTTTTCGATTTTTTCTTCACGCTCCAGCCAAAGGTTCCCTGCTTTTTCCCGATTCCAAAGTACTCTCCGTGGGAATACACAATCGGTTTCGCGCGGTTCAGATCGAAGCGGCCGCGCTCATCCATGTATGCCTCATCCGCATGGACAGCCACAACTTTTGCAAGAAACATGTGATGCGAGCCCAGTTCGAGCACCTGCTCCACTTTACACTCGATATTAACCGGCGACTCCCCGATCATCGGTGCGGAAATCTCCTCCGCCTCGACTTTCGTCAGTTTCATCTCTTTGAACTTATCCACATCTCTTCCCGAGCGCACGCCGCAGTAGTCGGTCGCATAGCAGAGGTCCTCCGTCGTCAGGTTGATGACGAACGCACCGCTCTCTTTGATCATCTGATAGCTGTAGCGTTCCGGCCGCACCGAGATCGATACCATCGGAGGATTCGTACACACCGTGCCGGCCCAGGCAACGGTGATGATGTTGTCCTCCCCGTTCTTTCCGCGCACCGACACCATGACCGCCGGCAGCGGATACAGCATATTTCCCGCTTTCCATGTCTGTTTTCCCATTCTTATTTCTTTCCTTTCCTCTTTTTCACTCTTTTATGACCGAAAAAAGCGTGCCCCGGATCTGTTTTCAGGCCCGGAACCACGCTTTTTTATTTTTTCTGTTTTTACTGATTCTGCAGCGCCATCATAAATGCCGGAATCAGCTGTTTCTTTCTCGATACAACACCCTTCAGCTCGCAGCTGACCTCGTTGACCGGAAGATCTTCAAAAGCTTTTTCGATGACTTCCTTTGCCCCGCTTCCATAATACAGAAGCTCTGTAGATTCTTCTATAATATTGGTCAGCATAAAGAATACCATCTCGATGCCGTGTTTTCCGCACTCGCTTTCCATCTGCGGCAGAAGCTGTTCCTTGATGGATTCCAGTTCGCCCGCATCGAGGGATGTAATCTGGCCGACACCAAACGTAACATCGCCCATGATGAATTTTTTGAAATCCTGGTAGAAAATTTCTTCCGGTGATTTATCTTTCAGGTTGCTTCCTGCACGGAACATTTCGGATGCAAACTCCGGAATGCTGATGCCTGCAATGTCCGCCAGTGCCTCTGCTGCCGCTTTGTCAAGAAACGTACACGTCGGCGACCGGAACATCAGCGTATCGGAAATGATGGCTGCGCAGAGCAGTCCTGCGATGTTCGGCGCGATCTCCAGCTCTTTTTCCTTATAAATTTCATACATAATCGTTCCCGTGCAGCCCACCGGCTCATTGCGGAACATAACCGGCGCCATCGTCTCAAGTGATCCCAGACGATGATGGTCGATGATCTCGAGAATCTCCGCCTCTTTGACGTTATCGACCGCCTGTGATTCCTCATTGTGATCGACGAGAATCAGTTTCTTTCCTGCATTTCCGATCAGGTTCCGACGGGAAATCGTTCCCACATATTTTCCTTTCTTGTTCAGAATCGGGAAATCGCGGTGTCTCTGATTTTTCATAACTTCTTTGATATCATCGAGGAAATCTTCGGTGTTGAACGTGATCAGATTGCTTCTGCGCATCAGATATTTGACCGGAATACTCTGGTTAATCAGACGCGCAATCGTATACGTGTCATGCGGACTGCTGATGATCACACAGCATTTTTCCTCTGCAAATTTCTGAATCGTTTTCGTCACCTTTGCGCCAAGTCCGACGATAATGCAGCTTGCATCCATCTCGATTGCACAGAGCTGGTCCTCCGCACGGTTTCCGAGAATGACAAGGTCATCTTTTTCGATGTAGTTCTCCATCGTATCCGGATGGAATGCGCCGACAACGACTTTTCCGCGGATAAAATAACCATGTTCATTTCCGACAATAACCGAACCATCCAACGTATCCGCGATACTGCGGTATTGCGTCCTTGCCAGTGACATGACATGGCTGTCATAAGAATCCATATAGGATTCTGCGATATCACTGACCGTAATCACGCCCTGCAGATCATTGTCCGGCGAAGTAATCGGCAGTGTGACCACGTTGTTGTTTTTCATCATGGAATACGCTTTCTTCACGGAAATCGTACCCGGCACGCTCGGCACCTCGTGGATTTCAATTTCCTTTACCTGCGTTCCCGCATTCGGCAGATACCCCGGTGCGCGCACGCCAAAGCGCTTCAGTACATACTCGGTCTCCTCATTGATCTGACCGGCACGCCGCGCCATGTAGGTTTTGGTTTTATCTGTCCTGTTCTTGATATCCGCATAGGCAATCGCCGAACAAATGGAATCCGTATCCGGATTTTTATGTCCAATTACATAAACTCTTGAATTTGATTTCATAATAGTACTCCTCCCTTCTGTATGTTTGTGGTATACAGTAAGTTCGTCCCGGTAGTTTTACTTCTTTTTTTGTAACGACTACAGTTACTGCTCACTTCGTGACCAGTAACCGCCGCCCTGCACATGCAAATTCGCTCCGCGAAGTTCCGGGCGGCCACCTGAATCACTTTCTCCTGCAGCCGCGCAGCAAGTGCGCGTCTCAGTAATTTTGGTAACGACTACACACATATTACCATCCTTTTTTCATCTGGTCAAAGAAAATCTTTTATGTTAAGATAAACACAGATAGAAAAACGTGCAAAATTGAACCTGATTTTTTCATAAATCCACAATTTTCCTCTCGTTTTCCTGTTATTCTTACGAAAAAGGGGTGTTTCATTATGTCAGAAGAACAATTAACCATGGATGACTTCTCCGCAGAGCTGGAAGCTTCCTTCAAAAAAATTGAGGAAGGCGACATGCTCACCGGAACCGTCATCTCCGTAGATGAAAAAGAGGTGATTCTCGATCTGAAATACTACGCAGAGGGCGTCATCCGCGCCGAGGACTTCAGCAACGAGCCTGGCTTCTCCTTAAAAGACGCTGTTCAGGTCGGTGACGAAATCACCGCAACCGTGATCCGCAAAGACGACGGCCACGGCAACATTCTTCTCTCCCGCGCAGAGGCAAACGATATCCTCGCATGGGAAAAACTCGCACAGTACAAAGAAGAGAAAACCGTACTGGATGTAAAAGTCAAAGGAATCGTAAACGCCGGTGTTATCGCTTACGTCGAAGGAATCCGCGGCTTCATCCCGGCTTCCAAACTCTCCCTGAACTACGTGGAAGATCTGAATGAATACTTAAACAAAGACATTCAGGTACAGGTTTTTGACCTCGACAAAGAAAAAGACCGCCTGATCCTCTCCGCCCGCGAGCTTCTCCGTGAAAAAGCAGATGAGGACCGCAAAGAGAAAATTTCCAACGTAGAAGTCGGCCTTGTTACCGAAGGAACCGTGGAAAGCCTGCAGCCATACGGCGCATTCATCAACCTCGGAAACGGCCTCTCAGGCCTCGTCCACATCTCCCAGATTTGCGCCAAACGCATCAAACATCCGTCCGCAGTTCTGGCAGTCGGCGATAAAGTCAAAGTAAAAGTCATTGCCATCAAAGACGGCAAACTCAGTCTCTCCATGAAGGCACTCGACGACGTTGCCGCCGAAGAAATTCAGGAAGAAACCATCGAACTCCCGGAGACAGAGGAAGTGACAACGACATTGGAATCGCTGTTTAAAAATATTAAGCTGAACTAAAGCTGCATCAAAAAAACAGACTTTCCATTCTCACGCATTCCTGCGTGTATCTGGAAAGTCTGCTTTCTATTATAAGAATTCTATTAGCCCTTTACAGCTCCAATCACAATACCTTTCACAAAGTATTTCTGGAAGAATGGATACACAACCAGAATTGGAAGTGCTCCCATAACTGCAACGGCCATTTTGATACCAGTTGCCGGAAGTGTAATGCTTTGTGTCAATGCTCCTCCTGAAGCACCGCTCATCAGATACTGCACATCCAGAAGCATCTTATTCAGCAGAACCTGAATACTGTACAGTTTATCGTTGTTGATATAGTACAGACCATTCAACCAGTCATTCCAGTATCCGAGGCCGACCAGAAGTGCCAGTGTAGCAATAATCGGCGTAGACATCGGAAGAACAATTTTTGCCAGAATTCTCCACTCACCTGCTCCGTCAATTCTTGCAGCCTCGATGACCGCATCAGGAATATTGGTGGTGAAATACGTTCTCATCATGATGACATAGAAAGCTCCCATCAGAAGATTTGGAACAATCAGTGCCCAGATGGTATTTTTAATATGAAAGATTCCAGTCCACATCATATAGGACGGTACCAAGCCACCGTTGAACAACATCGTAAAGAAAATCACAAAGGAGAAAAATGCTTTTCCCGGAAGCTCTTTTCTTGACAGTGGATAGGCAAACAGTGTTGTCAGAGTCAGGTTTGCCACGGTTCCGACTACCGTTACCAGTGCGGAAATGATATAACCTCTTACAATACTGCCTGAATCTACCAGCAGTGTTTTGTATGCATCAAAACTGATTTCACGCGGCCAGAAAGAATATCCATATTTTAATAGAATGTTCTCTTTGGTGATTGATGACATAATCAGCAGAATAAACGGGACGATACACATAGCGGACAGTAAGATCATAATCACATTAGCTGCAATCTGAAAGCTTTTATTTCTTTCAACCATTTTTCATACTCTCCCTTCGCTTAGAATAATGCACTGTTTTCGTCCAGTCTTCGAACAATCAGGTTTGCAATCAGTACCAGTGCAAATCCTACCAGTGACTGATAAAGACCTGCTGCAGATGCCATACCGATGTTGTTCAGCTCCATCAATCCACGATATACGTAAGTATCGATGGTGTTTGTCACGTCGATCAGCGGTCCGCTGTTCATTGGTACCTGATAGAACAGTCCGAAATCGGAATAGAAAATACGTCCTACGCTCATCAGGGTCAGTGTGATAATGGTTGTTTTCAGTCCCGGCAGTGTGATATGCAGAATTCTCTGCCAGCGGTTCGCACCGTCGATAGATGCAGACTCGTAAAGACTGGCATCCAATCCTACTACCGTTGCATAATAGATAATGCAGTTATATCCCAGGTTTTTCCATACATTGACAAAGATCAAAATGAATGGCCAGTACTTCGGATCAGAATACCATCCGATGCCCTGTTTTCCCATTGGTTTCAGAATACTGTTATTAATGAATCCGGCATCTGTGCTGAGGAATCCATATACCAGGTAGCTGACAACGACGATAGAAATCAGGAACGGTACCAGAATTAACGTCTGGTATATTTTCTTTCCCATCGTGGAACGGATTTCATTCAGCAGAATTGCCACTGCAATTGCAAGTACGGTTCCGACTACGATAAAGATTACGTTGTATCCCAGTGTGTTTCTTGTAATTGTCCAAGCATCTTTTGTCTTAAATAAAAACTCAAAGTTTTTAAGACCTGTAAACGGGCTTTTCAGGATTCCCAGACTGTAATTATATTTCTTGAATGCAATGATAATTCCAGCCATAGGCATATAGTTATTGATAAATAAGTATACAAGCCCCGGAAGCAGCATCAGATACATGGGAATAAATCTGCGGATTTTACCCCAATTTCTTTTCATCTTCCCAGCCTCCATTATTTGTTGGCTTCCAGCCAATCATCTAACTGTCTCTGTTTCTCAGCGATGATGGTATCTGCTCCTGCTGCTTTCAACTCATCCAGGAATTTCGGAATGGTAGTTTCTGGATCCAGGGAACCGCACTCCAGTGCAGGACCATATTTGGCAGTTACGTTTGCGCATGCAGTTACTTCGTTCTGTACATCTGTGTTGTCCCATGCAAAACCTTTGGCCGGAGAAACAACCGCATTGTTGTTGAACTCCTGGGTCTGATCCCAGATGTCCGGATCATTTCCTTCCCATACATAGGAAATTGCCTCATTCGGCCAAGCCCATGGAAGACTGGTATAACCTGTGTTACTTGCTGTTACACCGTCTGGGTAGTTGATGACACCGTTGTCTTTGTCTGTAAACTCATAATGAGTTCCTTCCAGACCATTGATAAGAATATTTGCCAAATCCGGGTTTGTGTAGATTTCGTTTAATACCTGTACAGCTCTTTCCGGTTTATCACTGTTATGCGGAACATACCATACAATGTCAACACGTGTTGTGGTAGTATATGGTTCTACCAGATCCAAAACAACGATTTCTTTTCCGGACTCTTTTTCGATCTCCTGCTCGATACCTGGTTTTGTATTTGTAAAACGTCCAAAACCTTTACCAGAACCAATCAGACTATTTGCCATTTCAGTAGAAGTGGAAGCATCCGGCATGATCAGACCTTTCTGCGCCCAGTCATAGCGAAGTTTCATTTCGTTCATATATTTATCTGTTGCGTAGTAATTAATAACTTCTGTGCTGTCAGAAGATACACTTTCTAAAGATCCGATGTCTCCACCAAGGTCATCTGAATTTGCCATAAGGCTCATGGAACCCACATGAGAAACAATGGGATATACATCTGGATACATTTCTTTTACTTTTTCAAGGAGCGGCTCCAACTCCTCTTCTGTTTTAATAGAACTATAGTCAATTCCGGTTGCATCTGCCATCTCTTTATTCATAGCAAATCCCCATCCCGTTGCTTTCTCTTTATTGGACGGAACACCATAAATATTGCCGTTAAAGGTTACACATTTCCAGTCGGATTCGCTGATCTCAGATTTCATATCGCTGCCATAGCTGTCCAGATAATCCGTAATTGGAAGGATCTGTCCGCTGCTGATTGCAGATGTTACATTTCCACAATACTCATACATCAGATCCAATTTTTCAGAAGATGCCAATGTCAGGTTTACCTGCTGATCATAGCTTCCAAAACCAACTCTTGTTACTTCAATTTTTGTATTGAATTTTTCCTCTGTGATTTTGCTTGCTGCTTCAGAAATTTTTGCGCAGTCATCTGTACTTGCATCACCAGGTGCCAGAATTTTTACTGTATAGCTGTCATTATTGCTACTTTCTGCGCTCTTAGAAGATGAACCCTGTGCAGAGCTTGCATCGCTTCCGCAACCTGCCAGCATACTTCCCGCCATAACAGAAACAAGTAAAAATGTCATTGCTTTTTTCTTATTCATTACATTTCTCTCCTTTGTTCTTTTCTTTGTTTTACGAATAGCTATATCCTATCAAAGAAGTATCTCTTTCTCTATAAAATCTGTGACTTTCTCTTTATATATTGTGACATACCACTGTAACTTTCGTTATTTTAACGAATCTGTATACTTATTTCTTGAAAACACACGACATCTATATTAGAATAAATGGCATGTTCCAACAATTGGAACGCTCACACGATTTTTCTTATATTGTTATATTCTTGGAGGCTCTTATGTTATCTCGTAAAAATTTTTACATCTCATCAAAAATTTTTTTCACCCTTATAAGCCTTATCATGCTTATTCCGCTTACATTTCTGACGATATTTTTTGATTTCTACTCGCTTCGCCTGCTGAACCGCGAAATCGCTTCTGCAAACCGAAATGCTCTGTTTCTCTATCAGGAACAGTTAGAAGCAGATCTTTCCCAGATAGAAACCTCAATGGCACAGGACTGGGCTCAGAACTGGAATTATCAGAAACTAAAATATAAACTTGATCCGCTCGATGTTCATTTAAATACACTCTCCATTGTGAATAAAGCACGGGAACAGCTTGCTCTGACAGAATGTCTCGGTGCTGTCTATATTTATTCTGCTCCCAATGATGTCTGCCGCTGTGCCTATCAGGACTGCTATTCCTATGAAGAATTAATAACAATGCAGAATTATGTAAAATCCCTTGATTTTGAATCAACTTCCAAATCCTGGTTTTACGATAAAGTCGGTGATAAATACTTTTTGGTTCGCCTTCTCGGTTTTTCCAATGCCTACAGTGTTTCTCTAGTAGATTTTGACCTGGTCATGGCTCCATCTCGCCTCGCCACACAAACGCATAAAACTAGTTCACTCGTCTATCTTTCCAATGACGGAACCGTATTAAATCCTTCTAAAACCATTACAGAAAATAAACTGACCTTTTCGCCTGAAGACAATAACCACGTCAAAAAAGGACAAAAAGAAAACTTTTTTGTTGTACAGGATCGCTTAAAATATGCTGATATTACCATGCTTTACCTTTCCTCTTACCAGGGAAGCCAGTTTTATTTAAATGCGACACAGATGTTTGCCATCATTGCCTCTGTGCTGGCACTGCTTTTGATTCCGTTCATGTGTTTTTTGGCCATCAAAATTTACTTTTCTCCATTAAGAGATGCAATCACTACCATGGAGAATATTCGAAACGGTAAATTGAACTCAAAACTGCAGGAAACACAGTTTATCCGTGAATTTTCCGTCTTTAATTCCACTTTTAACCGAATGATGGATGAAATTCACAATCTGAAAATCCGCACTTATGAAAATAAGCTGACCATTCAAAAATCTCAGCTGCAATATTTTCAAATTCAGTTGAAGCCTCATTTTTATCTGAACTGCCTGAAAACTCTTTACGGTATGATTCAACAGAATAAAGGAAACGATGCACAGCAAATGATTTTATATGTTTCCCAGTATATCCGCTATACCTTCCGCGACAACAGCAGTCTTGTGCCACTGCAGACGGAACTGAATCAGGTACAGAATTATTATAAACTTCAGAAGCTAAACACAAGAGATTCTTCTGAGCTGACCATTTCTGCCGATCCCGCTGTTTCAAAGTTTCCGGTTCCCATGCTCTGCATTCAGACATTCGTCGAAAATTCTTTTAAGCATGGGCGAATCTCCAGCCAGCCGCTCAATGTACACATTTCCGTACAGCTGACAGAGACTGAAGAAGGAAATTATTTAAATATCAGTATTCAGGATAACGGAACCGGATTTCCGGACGAATTTCTGCAGTCCTTTCTGCAACATACAGAAGATGCAGTAACCGGACAGCACATCGGTATACACAATCTCCGTCAACGACTTACCTTACTTTACGGTGACCAGGCCGGTCTGATCTGTATGAACAATTCCTCCGGCGCCATGACAGAAATTATCCTGCCCATCCAGGAAGAACCAAATACCAGTTCAGAAACTAAAAGTAGCTTACTCTCAAACGAAAATTTGTTTTCATTATCCTAGAAAGAGGAGGAATCCCGAATGAATGTATTGATTATTGATGACCAACCCGATGTTGTCGCCGGTATTCATTCCGGCATCAACTGGGATGCGCTTTCCATCCGACAGGTTTTCTGTGCTAACGACATTATCCGTGCGCGTGAAATTCTTTCAAACAATTCCGTGGATATCATGCTCTGCGATATCGAAATGCCGCTCGGCAGCGGTCTTGAACTTTATGAATGGGTTGCGGAGCATTTTCCAGAAATCAAATGTATTTTTCTCACCTCACATGAAGATTTTTCCTATGCACAAAAAGCACTGCAACTCGGCGGATTCGATTATCTGATTCAGCCCGCTCCCTACAGTGCAATTGAGGTTTCCATTCAGAAAGCAGTCCTGCAAATTCAAAAGGAAAGAAAGGAAAAATTTTACAGTGAATATGGAAACTATTTCAGCAAACGCGAAATGGATCTTCTTGATGTGCTTTTAAATGAATTTTTGCAGAAACAGCCTGCAGAACCGCAGAATATTCTGAGTTTTCTGGACACGATCTCCATAAAACTCGATCCCGGCCGTTCCTGTGTTCTGACTTTGATTGATATTCTCGAACAGGACACGCCACATCCAGTTCGTGACCTTTCTCTCCTCCGCTCTATCCTGCAGAATGTCGTTTCCGAGCTGTTTAAGCCGTTCACTAAAAAACTGCTTTTCTGCCATGTCCACGAACAGGTTTTTGCCCTTATTTTATACGAAACCGATAATTTTACAAAAGATCAGGTGCAAATTTATTTGCATACTTTTGTGGACGCCGCTTCACAGTATCTCCACTTTAAAATAGCATGCTACTGTGCTCATTCTGCAAATTTTCTTCTGCTACCAGATAAAATACAGCAGCTTTTGGAACAGCGCAGTGAAAATGTGGCAAACTATAGCGGTATTTTTTATCAGAAATCCAGCATTTCCCAGGTTCCCTACACCCCTCCGGATTTTGTCCACTGGAATGTCATGCTCTCCTCTGGTTATTACGATGCCGTCCGTGCAGACATGTATGATTATCTGCTCCGCCAAAAAGAATCCGGTCATGTAAACCAGAAAATGCTCAGTCTCTTTTTACAGGATTTTCTTCAGCTCTTCTATCAGATTCTGAACCATCACCACATCGGTGCACACGGTGTTTTTGAAAAAGAATACGATATTCACGCCCTGAACAACTCCTGTCATTCCATAGAAGAGATGCATAAACTGCTTGATTTTTCCGTTGATTATCTAAAAAGCCTTCAAATTAGCGCAGAACCAGGTGTTTCACAGATCGACCAGGTGGTAAATTTTATTCAGAAAAATATTCACCAGAATGTTACCCGCACCGAAATCGCACATCAGGTATACATGAACCCGGAATACCTCTCCCGGCTTTTCAAAAAGGTAAAAGGAATTTCACTTTCTGACTATATCGTGCAGGAAAAACTGAAAATTGCGATTTCCCTGCTTGAGGGAACCAATCTCCCGGTCAGTGTAATTGCAACGAATATCGGCTACACGAATTTTTCTTATTTTACACAGGTATTCAAAAAAGTCTACGGAATTTCTCCGAGTGAATACCGTCAAAAGAAAAAATAATGCAAAAATAGTACTGCGGAGCGTAAAGTTTTCCCAAATAAATGTTAATACCCGGGTATAACGAAAATACGTTCCGCAGTATTTTATTTTTGCATTACTGTTTTATCTTCAAACAAGTTTTTATACCGGCATCGCCGACACAAAATAATACATCACAATAAAATGACAGAAGCTGCCACCCATCACAAACAGATGGAAAATTTCATGTGTTCCGAACTTTTTATGCTTCGCATTAAACATCGGCATTTTTAAGGAGTAAATCACCCCGCCGACCGTATAAATGATGCCGCCCGCCAGCAACCATCCAAATGCCGGCCGTGAAAGAGCCAGAAACAGCGGATGAAATGCCAGTACACACAGCCATCCCATTGCGATATACAACACTGAGGAAAACCACTTCGGACAATTGATCCAGAATGCCTTGACGAGAATTCCGCCAATTGCTGCTGCCCACACCAATGCACAAAGTACAATTCCCGTCCGTCCATGCAGTGCAATCAGGCAGATCGGTGTGTAGCTTCCCGCAATCAGCACTGAAATCATCATATGATCAAACTTTTTCAGTCGACGGTTTACCTTCCCATTTACATCAAACGTGTGATACACGGTGCTCGCCAGATACAGCAAAATCATACTCAGCATAAACACCGCCATCGCAACCACATGCAGATGATCCGGCTCCCGCGCCGCCTTCAAAAGCAATGGCAGCGTTCCCACCACCGCCAGGATCAGCGCAATCCCATGTGTAATCGCACTGCCAGGATCCTTGATTCCATTTTTTCTGATATACTTCATTCTACTCACTCCTTTCCTGTCAGAAACGCTGTGTATTTCAATTACTACTTCATGTAGTTTTCATTACTACTTGTTATCGTTTCTTTTATTATAGCAGGATAAAATTATTTTTCAAGTCAAAATATCTATTTTCTTTTGAAAATGTTTGACCTGCTTTGACACAAAAAAACAGACTGCTCGCTTACGCATACCGTTGTGCCTGTTTGAGCCGTCTGTTTTTGTATTTTTATTGCTTCTTCGCTTGAATCAGCTTCCATTTTTCTACCCGCGAAAGCTGCTTAATTTCCCATTCTCTCCGCATAGCCTCCTGTTTTGTTAAAAAGGTTTCAAAATACACCAGTTTTACCGGTTTGCGGCTCTTTGTATATTTCGCTCCTTTTCCAGCATTGTGTGCCTTTACTCTGCGTTCCAAATTATTGGTCCAGCCTGTATAAAAAGATCCATCGCTGCATTCCAGAATATATGTAAAATTCCCCTGTTCCATTTCAAATTCCGTTCCTTCTGTTCATCTGTATTCTATGTAACTTTAACACTCGGTTCTTTTAGGCGCAATCAAAAAAATAAGAAAGAGTCCTGCTTCGCAGGAAAATTCAACGAAGTTTCCTGTAAGCAAAAAACCGTCCGGATTTCTCCGAACGGTTTTCTCATTTTTATTTTTACTGCATTGCCAGCTCATCTACCGCCAGTTTCAATGCGCCCATGATACCCTGGTTGTCGTTCAGGCTTGGAAGTACAATGTAGCTGTCGAGATCCTCAAGTTCTTTTGTTACAAGATATCCGTTCAGCTGTTTCTTTACTTCTTCTCTTACGAGCGGCATCATATGCTCCTGATGCATAACGCCTCCGCCCAAAACGATTCTCTGCGGGGAGAGCAGCATGATGCAGTCTACAAGTGCCTGTCCGATATAGTAAGCCTCAAGCTCCCATACCTCTTTTTTGTCTGCCAGCTCAATACCTTTTTTGCCCCAGCGTGCTTCAATGGCAGGACCTGCAGCAAGGCCTTCCAGGCAGTTGCTGTGATACGGGCATTTTCCGCCGTAAGTATCTTTCGGATGTCTGGTCAGCAGAACGTGTCCGCCTTCCGGATGAAGCATGCCGTGCAACAGCTTGCCATTGGAAATAATTCCCATTCCAACGCCCGTTCCGATGGTGATGTAAATGCTGTTGTCCAGACCTTTTGTGATTCCCCAGGTAGCCTCACCCAGTGCAGAACCGTTTACATCGGTATCAAATCCAACCGGGATGTCCAGTGCATCTGCGAAAGCGCCTACGATGTTGTAGTTCTTCCATGCTAATTTGGGAGTTGTGGTAATGTAACCATATGTTTCGGATTTTCTGTTCAGGTCGATCGGTCCAAAGCAACCGATTCCCAGTGCCTGAATGTCCTTCTCTTTGAAATACTCAATCATTTTCGGAACGGTAATTTCCGGTGTCTCGGTCGGGATAGAAATTCTCTCATAAATTTCTCCATTTGCGTTTCCAATTGCGCAGACCATCTTTGTTCCGCCTGCTTCTAATGCTCCAAGTCTCATTGTGTTTTTCTCCTCTCTTATGCTTCTGGATTTGAGCAGATTACAGAAAGTTTTCCTTCAAATCTGCATCCATTAAAATTAGCCGGTATAATAAAGTGAGTACCTTTCTTAACCGGAATACCGTTTACAGTACCATCTCCGGCGATTACACTTACATTAGTATAATATTTTTTCGCATCCAAGGTGAATACACCGTCGATGTCGTATTTATCTACAGAGTAGAACTTGCATGTTACAAAATGGGTATGTACCGCGCCCGGGATTTCCTCTGTAAAGGTATCGATATCTGCCGTTTTAAACGGAGCCTCGATAACATCGATACTCTGCTCTACATGAAGTTGTCTCGGTTTGCCGTTCTGCAGTCTGTCATAATCGTATACACGATAGGTGATATCGCTGCTCTGCTGTGTCTCCAGAATCAGTGTGCCGCCTTTGATGGCATGTACGCATCCCGGATTGATCTGGAAGAAATCTCCCTTATGTACCGGCACTTTGCGGATGAAATCGCTCCACTCATGATTGCGGATCATTTTCTCCACTTCTGCCTTGTCTTTTGCATTGTGTCCGATAACAATTTCTGTACCCGGTTCGCAGTCCAGCACGTACCAGCACTCGGTCTTTCCAAGAGATCCATTCTCATGCTCTCCTGCATAAGCATCATCTGGATGAACCTGGATGCTCAGATCATTTTTTGCATCAATGATCTTGATCAGCAGCGGAACCTGGCTTCCCGGGTAATTTCCGAAAATTTCCGGCTCCTTGTTCCAGAGCTCACCTAATGTTTTTCCATCAAATCTTCCGCCTGCCACATGGCTCATTCCGTTGGCATGTCCGCTGATCGCCCAGCACTCGCCGGTTGTATCGCTCGGAATTTCGTAATCAAATACGTCTCTTAACTTTGTTCCACCCCAGATTGCTTCTTTGAACACCGGGTCCATAAATAAAAGCTCCATATTTTTCTAATCCTCCTTGTTTTCAGGATCTGTCCACTACGTCTATTTTAACCGATAACAGCCAAAAACGAAACCCCTAAAATGACAAACTTTCACATTTTCTGTAACCGGTTACTTTCCTTTTATTCCGCCCTTTTTCTATATCAAAACAATCCTGTTTGTTATATGTAAAGCTGACTGTTTTCAGCCAGCCTTTTTTATAAAAAGCAATCGAAAAACGGTATTTTACCATCCGCGGTCTGCGCCGCCTTTTTTGTATTCAAAACCTGTAAAAAAGATTCGATTGCGAATCCTACACTTTATAATACTTTCCCGCATCCCATTTCGTGCAGGTCCTCTTTTTTATTCCGAAATTGCCGGGAGATATACCATAGGATCAATGGCTTTTCCATCTTTTTTCATCTCAAAGAAAAGATTGCTTCCCTCTTTTACATAATATTTCGTCGGTGCTGCAACTGCTCCGATCCGTGCTGCTTTCTGAACTTTCTGGCCTGCCTCGAGGGAAACGTCTGTGAGCTGTCCGTAGATGGCTTCGTATCCATTTCCAAGATTCATGGTGACGGTGAGGCCGGTTCTTGCATCATTTTCCACACTCACAACTTCTCCGTCCGCTGCCGCCAGAACCGGAGTTCCTTCTGCCGCCGAGAAAACAACGCCTGGATTGCACTGGTAAAGATCCAGTGTCGGGAAATAAACGGTATTTTCCATGTTATACGGAATCAGAACTGTTCCAGTAACCGGCAGTTCCATGATTGTCGCTTCGCTGAACATCAGATCCTGTGCAGCCCCTGCTGTCTCAACTGCCGTTTCCTGATTTTCTGCAGAATCCACAGTTCCGGATGCTGCACTCGTTTCTTCATTCGCCGCTGTTTCTCCTGATCCTGTTTCTCCGTTCTGATCCGCCGCTGTTCCGTTTACCGCCTGCGCGTCCTGTCTTTCTGTATTCCCATCTGATTCTTCCGGTGTATTCTGAGCCGTCTCTGCATCTGCTTCTGGATTTCCCGCCGCCTCTTCTTCACACGCCGCTTCCATTTCCGGCACCTGTTCCAGACTGTTTTCCACATCATCTGCCTGATCCTGTACGGCACGCGTTCCGTCTGCATCTCCCGCCGTCTCCTCCGTCTGCTGTTCTGTAGTTCCGGTGCTTTCGTCCTCTGTAAGCTGTGCCGTCTCTCCCTGTTTCGCCTGATCTGCCTTACCGTTTCTCGCATCCTGCTGCCAGGTCAGCACTCCGCCTGCAATCATCATTGCCAGTGCCGCTGTGATCACGCCGATTCTCAACTTGTCTCTTTTCATGTTCTTACCACCTCTGCTGATATCTTTTTAAGCATTTCAGAGGCGTTTTTCGATTTCTCGCTCTCCTCCTGCTTTTCTACAGTAAGCAGTATTTCCCATCCGGCGCGATCTATACACAAAAACTGGATTTTTCCTTTCCGTTATCCACAATTTTTCCCCTGCGCTTCTTTCTTTTGTGGAAAACATAATTCTTTTCTGCGCATTCCGTGCAAAACATCCCCAATGTTATCCACACCTTATTTTCTCGACTTGCTTCACGTAAAAAAAGAGCCGGAACCGGGAATTTTCTCCCGTTTCCAGCTCTCGCTTTCACCTGTATTTACTGTAATCTTCCATACACCGTACTCGCATCCGCGATGCTGTCCACCGCAGATCCCGAATCCGTCATGGCCTCTGCCGTAACAAGTATGTACTCTTCGCCTCCATATTCTGCAAAGCTGACCAGGCACTGACCCGCCTCATCGGTAAATCCGGTCTTTCCGCCTTCAATGACTGCCCCGTTCTCCAGTGTCGTACTCATCTCATAGCTGGTAAACCGGTGGAGCATCGTGTCATACAGCGTAATTCCCTCCGGGTGTGATGCGGTAGCCTCCGTTGTGTAAACCTCCCTCGTCACGATCTCGCGAAACGTATCACTCTTCAGACACTCACTCATCAGCACCGCAATATCACGGCAGGTAGAATAATGGTTGTCGTTATGTAGTCCCGTGCAGTTCTCAAAATGCGTATTGGTAAGTCCCAGTTCTTCTGCTTTCTGGTTCATCATGGCCACAAAACCTTCTTCCGATCCGCCGACTGCTCTCGCCAATGTCTCACAGGCATCTGCGCCGGATGGAAGCAGCACACCATAGAGAAGATCACGAACCGTCGGCTGTTCGTACGGATTAAATCCCGCTACCGACGCATCCTGTGCCGTCAGTTCCTCGAAGATGTCCTCCGGAACCGTAATCGTCTCGTTCAGATCCGGAAGATTTTCAATGGTAAGCAGCGCTGTCATAATCTTTGTCATCGACGCCGGATAAATTCTCTCATCTCCGCCCAGATTCATCATCTCAGCCAGATCGCTTTCCCGCACCAGCAGGGCATGCTGACTGTTCAGACCATCTGACGAAATCTGCTGTACCGGCTCAGGCGTCGGTGTAATCTCCTCCTCCGGGCTGGAATCCGATATCGGCTCTGAACTGTCCCCAACAAGAGAGGATGACGAAACCGAAGAGGATGCACTTGCGTTTCCATCCGTCTGTTTTTTCTCGTTCTTCTGCATCTGATATCCAAGCACGCCAATCAATCCGATAATGATAACAAGCAGAACACTTAAAATCACTTTCTGCTGAAACTGGCGTCTTCGTCTTTTGTTTTTCTTTTTTTGTGCCATAAACAGATTCCTCCGTTCTTTTTTATTCTTTCAAAGCATAGTACATTTCCTGCTCTTTTGCAAGATTTTCGCCGTAACCTTAAGATAAACATAATCAAAATTGGTCCGGTGGACCAATTTTGGATATGCAGAACAAAAAAAGAACCCTCGAAAGGGTTCCACATAGTGAAGCATCGGGGATTCGAACCCCGGACAACTTGATTAAAAGTCAAGTTTCCTTACCGCCTAAAATGCCCATAAATACGCCATTTTTGCGAAAGCCCATGACACAAAAATGACACATTCAGATCTTAGCACATTGTGTCTATCCTGTCAAATAAAAAACCGCGTCAATTTTTGACACGGTTTTTCTTTCATTTTTTTGTTTCTTTCAAACGCTCATCATATTCTGTTGGTAACACACGCCATCCTTTATAAGTTAAACATGGACGATTTTCTCCTTTGATTTTTCCCAGCATTGACCTTTTGGCTCTGTTCAGCCCAGCAATCACATTAAAAAATTCTTTCGAATCGGGTTCTACTCCAAATTTATCACAATTTTCTCTGAGCCAAAAAGATAAAGAATGGATATAAAAATGTTCTCCTTCTGGACTTACTAAATGCCAGTCTATTGCCGCCCTATTCGTTTCAAACCTTCCAGATTTTGGACTTTTCTTTGCTGCTTCCGTTGCTTTTCTTTGTATTTCCGCGCTTTGAGGATTTTTCCGCCTTGCTTCTGACATTTTCCGTTTAGCATCCTCAGAGCGTTTCGCTCCTTTGTGTACCTGGCTTAAATGTATCAGCCTGCACTCCCTTGAGCATGTCACAACATTACGAGATGGTTTGCAATAAAATTCCTTTCCACAAATAATACATTTTTTAACATTTTTGGTCATTTTAATCTTACACTTCTTTCAAAGGTGTCAAAAGTCAATATTTGTATTTAAATCAGTATCAATCAATTCGTTTATATACTGATTGACACTTTTTCCTTTTTGTGCTGCCTTCCTTTTAATAATTTCTTTATTTCCTGCCGGAATCAGCAAATTTATGCGATCATATTTTTTTCTGATAAATTCATTCACATATTCAGTCTGATTAAATTCTTTATTCATGTTTTCTCCTTTCAAAATTTTATTGTTTTTCTCTTTCATCAAACATATCTCTGCCAGTTATCATCTTTGTTTTTTCTTTGGATTTTACAAATTGTATCATAACCATACCATTTTCCATTAAACCAACACTGTCCAAAATCACCCCAATTAAAATAAATGCTTACATAAAGATCATTTATTTTATCTTCGTTCGAAAAATCATTTTCGGAAAGAAATTCTTTTCTTATTCTTACCATATCATCAGAACCATCAACAGTCAAAAATCTAATCTCCCAAAAATCTTTTAACTCCAAAATAATGTATCCATCTCGACAATCAACATCCAGTTTTCCTTCAAAACTTCTGTAAACTTCTTTGGACATGCTTTTTCCTCCCATTAGTGCATCAGCGAATCCGCAAGTGCTGTTGCATCTCTACAAATTCTTCCGTTATTGTTCTCGTACACAGGCAGATCATCGACAAAAATCCTCAAAATATTTTTTCTTTTGTTGTATCTTCCAATTTTCTTTTTTCCGGTGTATCTCGTCCACCCATCAAGATCCTCGTAATAATCTGTCATATCATATTTTACATCATTAAAATTGACATCTTTGCCAAACATTTTTTTGTATCCTTCGTTGGCCATTGAAAGAAATTTATTTGCAAGTTCGACTGTAAACACTTTTCCATATCCTTTTTTTACAGCTACTGCCCAACTTGCTTTACATTCTCTTCCGCTTTCATCCCATTCATTAAAGTATGCAGTGAAATATTCATTTTCATTTAAATTCTTTGCTTCCGAACTATTCATTATTACCACTTTTTCTTCCATTTTTGCTACCACCTTTCTGATTTGTTTATTTCCTTTCTGTGATTATATATTAGCACATTATACGTATAATGTCAATACATTTTACGTAATATATTTATTTTAATTTTACCTTAAAAAATGGCAATAAAAAAAGGCGTAGGGAAAATCCCCACGCCTCTTGATATCTTTTATATTTTTTTACTGCCGATTGCACCATTCCTGCAGAGCGCGTACCATCGCTGACGGGTAGCTGATCACGCCGTCTACCGGTGTGCCGAGTTTTTTCTGGAGCGCTCGGATGGTCTGCGGTCCGAGGTATCCGTCTGCGGTCACTCCTGCCCATCTCTGCATGGCTTTGATCAGATCGGAGCCGCCGGACAGCTTGCCAGACCATTCAGCCGCCGCGATGCCAGCACAGTATTTTTTGTTGCTCGTCGGCTGATCGCTGATCACGCCGTCTACTCCAATCTTAAAAATCTCCTGCAAGCGTTTGGTCAGCTCATGACCCCACACACCATCGACTGTGATCGCTTTTGAGGTTGATTCTTTGGCCGCGCCGCCATACGTGCAGAATTTTGAATGGCAGTTGATCCAGCCCGCACCGGAGAGCAGTCGTCCCCAGCTTGTATTCTGAATTTCTGTTACCGTATAGCTACCATGATCCGTGATCATGCCGACGATGCGGCTGTCTGCGTTTGGCTGCTCTCTAATATTAAGGTCGGTATTAACCTTGTAGATACCCGGCTCATATTTTCCACTTTCTGGCTGTTCGGCCGATGCCGCACCACTGATCAGGCTCTTAAACCGCTCCCAATCCCCTCTCTCGATGATCTGGCTCGGGCAGTGCTTGCTGCAGATATCATAGTGGCGGTATACGCGACTTGCCGGAATACCAGTCTCCCGCATGATCTCTTTGACGACCGCTACCGTGTTCTGAAACGCTTTTTCGTAATTATATCCCGCCTGCACGCACATCTCAACGCCGATGCTGCTACGGTTGCCGTAGCGTCCAAACAGGTTATTACCGCCGTAATTAACCCCGACGTGCCAACACCCACGGCTGTGCGGTGCCGCCTGATAGGCGGTGTCACCATCATCCACGTAATAATGTGCGGACATATTCTGAAAATTGCCGTTATACTGCGCTCGTGCGTGTGCCAGCGCGTCTGCTCCGGCGGCGAAGTTATCCGTGTTGTGGACTACGATACATTTAGGATCGTTCTCACTGTAAGTGTTCGTGTTACTGATTAATGATCTGTCAATTCTCATTTGTCGATGCTCCTTTTCCCGAAATTTCGTTTCTTAGGAACATTGTACTCTTTTTCTCACGGCTCTTTGTAGGCTTGTTAGACTACGTATCGGTGATGGCTGTATCTTACGTTTTCCTGCGTTACTTTTGCGTAGATCATCGTGGTACTGATCCGCGTATGACCGAGGAGTTTCTGCAGATCTGTCACGTCCATGCCGTGGTCTATCGCATTTGTAGCTGTGGTGTGCCGGATCAGATGAGGAAATAGCGGTCTCACGATGCCGGATCGCACGCCGATGTTGTGGATGACCTGCTCTATAGCTTGCTTTTGCAGAGCATGGTAAGGCTTACGTATTGTACAGAAAACGGCATCTGTATCGTCTTTTCTGGTAGCCCAATACTTCTGCAGAGTGTATTCTGCGCGGGCGTTAAGATAAGAAACTCGGTGTTTGAGGCCTTTTCCGAACAATCTGACTTCTTTCGTGGAGAAATCAATATCTTCTTTTTTGAGGATCGCCATTTCCGAAACACGGCATCCGGTACTGTAGAAAAACTCGATCATTGCTCTTTCTCGAAGATCAACGCACGCATCCCGTACCATTTCCATCTCGATGCCATCAAGTGGCTCTCGCGGCTTCTCCTCGTACTTAATGGCGTGGATTTTCGCACATGGGTTCTCCGGAATGTAATATTCCCGACAACACCAGTCAAGAAACGTATTGATAACGATGCGCTTAGTGTCAATGGTATGATCCGAGTTCTTCCCAACCAGCCCGTACAAATATAAGCGGATATCGTTTGCCGTGATTTTCTCAACTGGCTTGCCGACGGCGTACAAAAACTGTTCCAGATAACATTTGTAAGTTATAAGCGACTGTGGACTCATGCCCTCAATCTTTTTCGATACCATGTAGACCTTATAGCACGCTGGTAAGAGATCATCCGGAACCGCTACATCCCTGCACTTCTTTTCAATGTTGTAATCGTCCGAAAAGATCTCCAATTCGTTAAGCACAACTTTCATCTGCTCCGGTGTGAGCTTGCCGTTCAACTTTGTAATAAACTCGGTCGCAAAATCTGCCATAAAAAAAACCTCCTTTTGTGGTTCACAAAGGGAGGGTATTGTGATATAATAATACACGTACCCTTTGTGGTGCAGTTTGGAACCGGGTGTGTCTTTGGTCGGATAGCCCGGTTCCTTTTTTAGTTGTGCTTACATTATACCACGTTGTTTGAAAATAGGAAGTCTTTTTTCAAAAAAGCAAGATTTAAGCAAGATTTTTAATAAATTAAATCCGCAGTCTATAGAATTATTTCAACAAAGTAATAATCCATTCACTTTGTAAAAGGACTCCAATTTGGAGTTTCCGTTAAAAGTAATTTTACCTAAATCTGAATTAATAACAATACTTGACGTATCGGTGTTTGATGCAGCGAAAGAAAGTAGTTTCATAGACCATCTTGTTCCATAATTGATAACAATCGAAAAAAACACACCATTTCCAATATTACCGGAAATCAATAATAAACCAATAGCCGTGTCCGATATATTATATTTGATCGTTGCTGTTTTGTCATTTATTGTCATATTGACGTCTATTAGTTTGATTCTTGTCTTACTATTTAATTCGTTAATGGCTCCAGGGATTGTCTTATTAGTCGTATCAAGCTGAGAGATACCCTCAGACACGATTTTCTTAGCAATCCATTTCCACAGATTGCCGAAAGTAAACTTTTTATTCACTTTGGCTGGGGTGTCGTAGATGAGAGCAAGGTCGGTGTCTACCGGTTCTGTTTTTTCGGTGTAATCTGTGAATTTTGCCATATTAGTTTTCCTCCTTATTGAGCTGATTATTTTCAATATATTCATCAATTGCGGCGATATGCTTTTTCAATTCCGGGTTAACCGCGACAAAATTGCCGCGGTTATTCTGACTGATAAGGTCGCCGGAATCGTCCACCTCTGAATAGGTGTAAGCGATCCGGATGCCCTCTCCGGTTACTAATTTCGTAAAACTTGTTAAGACTTTCATTGTTTCTCCTTTCATGCTATAATTTTCGATTCTACATAATCAATATACGTCTGATAGCCGATTTCGCTGTAGTCCAATTCCGGCTCTTTTTCATATGGAGTTTCGTTCTTTTCCAGTCTTTCTAGCGTGTAATCTGCCTGTTTAGCTTTCAGTTCCCATGAAAAGCTAAGATTTGGTGTTCCTTTGACCAAAAAGTAGTCTGCCGTTTTTTCCTCGATCCACAGGTCGCCGCATCCCTCTTTCTGCAAGAACACGTTATACTTGTCATTTCTCAGCACTGTTTCGCCGAAAATATCGTCAATCTGAACGTAGCACAGGCCGTTTTCGTCCGTTTCCGCTTTTCCGATGTCTCCGAAGAACGGGCTTGGCATCTCATAGCAATACTGGAGACGCTGACCGTAGTTTTCGGTATCTACAATTCTATTTTTGGTTCCAGAAGTGTAGATTCCCTCTGAGGTTACATGTGAACCTTTTCCAAGTCCATTTCCTATTGCATAAAAGCCGCCGTTTGCATCCTCTTTTCCGGCTTTCATGTATACACCATAATTCGAGAGCGAATCAGTGACAGAGGAATATCCTGAAAGATCGTCCGTGTAACACATTCCGAAGTGTCCGCTTGTCCACGTGCTGCCAATTCCAGCTCCCGTTGATCGATCAAGCAATTGAACGCCAGGGAATACGTACGGATTCATTTCAAAAATATATTCTTTCCGAGTAACGCCAAGTCCCCAGTTAGCCGTACTGTCAACTTTTACGCCGCCTGTGGAGATTTTGACAGCTTCATTTCCGTTGACCGTGCCTTGTATATAGTCATTTTGTGACTCAAGGTGGATCTGCGTACCATATATGGAACCTTTCTGCAAATTAAAACCGTCTTTGTTCCAGCTTCCGATCTTATTTCCACTGGAATCATACACTTCCGCTTGACCGTTGCCGTTGTTGACTCCGCCAAGTTTTAAGGTTCCTCCTTGTGCGTACGAGAAATTGAGGTACAGTTTTCCATCTTTCAAGAAAAGGCCCTGTGCAGCGCCGTTATTGGTGAGTCGGTTAAAAATTTCAAGCTGTGTTAAGGCCTTGTCCAGTGCATCTACCGCGGAGTTGTCCGTATACTTATTTCTCTTCTGCCAATCTCCGGCAACATACGAGCCGGACTCTCTGGCGGTTACGCAGGTCATGATATCGGCACTCGTCGAGTCAAACCAGAGGTCACCTACAGAGTATGGAGGTTTTGGCTGACTTACGAAAATCTGAGCCTTTCCGTCGATGGCATCGTAGACACCGCTCGGCGGCTCTGCTTTCATCTGTTCCCACGCGGTGCCGCTGTAGATATAGGACTTCTGCTCGGTCGTGTTGTACCACAAATCACCCTTATGCTGCTTTTTCAGTGCGTCCGTTGTCCACGACTTAGCTGGGTCTGTGCTCTGCCGCCACGTTTCCGCTTTTCCGTCTATCTGATTCTTAACATCAGCAAGAGTGTTTGCGTACTCTCCCTTGATCCAGTTGTTAAGAGAGGAGTCATCCGTGTATTTATTCCGCTTCTGCCAATCGGATGCCACGTATGAGCCAGACTCACGAGCCACAACGCAGGTCAGAATGTCGGATGTCGCCGAGCTGAACCAGAGGTCGCCGATCGAGTACGGAGGTTTTGGCTGGCTTACGAAAATCTGAGCCTTTCCATCAATGATGTCGAAAACATCGTTCGGGATGCTCATTTCATGCCAAATTCCGGCTTGATAGATGTATTCCTTATTGGTCGATGGGTTTTTCCAGAGATCGCCATCGTGAACCATCTTTTCACTTTCAATCACGGTCATGATTGCCGCGCCGGTGCTGTCCGTAACGGTCGCTCCGGTGTGATCCAGCAACGCTTCTTCGGTCGTTCCCGTCCACTGCAAGGATGGGTCGGTTGTCTGATACCATGTTTCTGCTTTTTTGTCGATCGAATTGGAGATTTTCTCCATTTCTTCGTCATATGCAGTGATGAAATCGCCCAGTTCCTTGCTGACTGCTTTTACGGCGGAGTCATCCGTATACTTATTTCTCTTCTGCCAGTCTCCGGCAACATAAGAGCCGGACTCTCTGGCTGTTACGCAGGTCATGATGTCCGCGGTCGATGAGTCAAACCAGAGGTCGCCGATCGAGTACGGAGGTTTTGGCTGGCTTACGAAAATCTGAGCCTTTCCATCAATGGCATCGTAGACACCGCTCGGCGGCTCTGCTTTCATCTGTTCCCACGCGGTGCCGCTGTAGATATAGGACTTCTGCTCGGTCGTGTTGTACCACAAATCACCCTTATGCTGCTTTTTCAGTGCGTCCGTTGTCCACGACTTAGCTGGGTCTGTGCTCTGCCGCCACGTTTCCGCTTTTCCGTCTATCTGATTCTTAACATCAGCAAGAGTGTTTGCGTACTCTCCCTTGATCCAGTTGTTAAGAGAGGAGTCATCAGTATATTTATTTCTTTTTTCCCAGTCTGTAGCATTAAAATTTCCGCTCTCTCTCGCAGTCGTACAGGTCATAATATCTGCACTGGAAGAATCGAACCATAAGTCACCCACATCATACGGCGTAGTTGGCTGCTTAACGAAAATCTGAGCCTTGCCATCAATCGCGTCAAATACGGCTTGCGGCGGCGTTGATGTCATTTCCTGCCATGCTGAGCCATTATAGATATAAGTTTTCTGGTTCTCTGTGTTGTTCCACAAGTCGCCCTTATGCTGGGCTTTCAGCTCATCCGTTGTCCAATTGGCCGCCGGATCAGTGCTCTGCCGCCACGTTTCCGCCTTACCGTCAATCTGAGTAGACAAGTTGGCAATAGTCTCTTTGTAGTCGCCGGAAAGGAAGTTTTCAAGCGCGGTATCGTCTGTATAAGTATCTTTTTTCGCCCAGTCGGACGCATTATACTTTCCAGATGTGCGCTTAACTACGCAGACAAGGATATTTGTTCCGGTGAACCATGTATCGCCTACGTCATAAGGGGGAATCGGTTCGCCAACAAAAATCTGCGCCTTGCCGTCGATTTTGTCAAAAACATCGTCTGGAACGCTCATTTCATGCCAGCTTCCGTCCTTATAGATGTATTCGACATTGTTAGTCGTGTTATGCCACAAGTCGCCGTTATGAGCCGCTTTTTCGCGTTCCCATACGGTCAGAATGTTTGCGCCGGTGCTGTCTGTGATATTTGCGCCGGTATGGTCCTGCAATGGTTCAGATGTGCTATTATCTGTCCACTGTAAGGCCGGATCTGTTGCCTGGAACCACGTTTCGGCTTTCTTGTCGATCGATTTGGAGATTTCGACAAGTGCTTCGGCATAATCGGTGTAGATGAAATTGTTAAGTTCAGAATCGTCTGTATACTTAACCGCCTTGATCCAGTCAGAAGAATCATAGGCACCAGACTGTCGTGAGCGCTGACATCTCATAAGGTCGGAAGTATCATTTCCCACCCACAGGTCACCTACATCGTACGGAGGATACGGCGTAGCTGTAAAAACGCGGCGTTTTGAATCTGCGGTGTCTTTCGCTTCTGCGGCTTTCTGCATAGCAAGCGTGATATCGGTATCCTGTACGAGCTGCCAGTTCCACGCCGATCCGTCTTTCTGGAAGCGGTACGCATAGCCTTTCGACTTCCAATAGAATAAGTCTCCCTCATGAGCAGTCTTCTTCTCCTCGGTATCCCATTCTTTCGCCGGAACGTTGTTGAGCGTAGGCTCGTAATCGTAATAGAACGTTTCGATCTGACCGTCAATCTGCTTTTGCAGGCTGGAAATCATAGGGTTGTATATATTGCTCGTAAAGTCGTTCAGAGAAGATTCCGCTTTTTTTTCGGCAATATCTGCCACCGTTTCGCCCTGAATGGAAAGAGAAACCACGCTAAGCCGGACTTCTCCCGTTTCAGCATCCATGTAGACGGTCTGTTTTCCGTTTCTGTCCTGGATGATAAGGGTGCCGCCAACTCCCCAATCGAAATTAATACCAATAGTAGTCATGATCTTAGCTATCATGACTCCATCTACAGTAAATCCACCGTTCCAAGTCTTTCCGCCGTCGGTCGATGCTGTGATTGTATCAGCCGTTATTTTGAAAACACTTTTGGATTCCGCAAGTGTAGGCTTATCGTGCAGATAGTAGATACTGCTGCCATCCGGCTGCACTTCGCTCGAAATATAGGTTCCAGGTGCGTTGGAAACCTGTTTTTCGAGAGCGTCCATCTGTTTTTCAAATTCTTTTTTAATAACCTGCTGCTGCTTTTTGAGATTCTGGTATACTTTCGAGCCAGATGTCGCCTTTTGCGACTTTACGGTTTCTGGGCTGTCTGTATCGCAAGAAATAGACGTACTGCCAAGGTACGTGTAAGTAATATTGCTCAGAACGGAAAAGAAAAGATTTCCTTTCATATCCTGCACGAAACACGGGTCCATAAACTCAGCAAGCGGGTTTGAAATGTGATCTCCGCTGAATGTGTAAAATTCCAGCCCGACAATAACATTTCCGATTAGCTGCAGTGCCTGTGCTTCTTTGCCGGAAATCAATGGATTTTCGATCAAGAAGCAGTAATCTTCCGAACCTACAATATAAGATTGCTTTTCATCTCCATCGTCGTTCTCCGCCTTAACTCCGGTTATCCGAATCATATCTGTCGAAATGCTCGGATTCTTCTGAAATCCAGAAAAATTCTGTGCTTTCGTGTAATCATACGTGCCATCTGACTTTTTAAGGCCGGAAAAATCATAGCTCTTAATAATAACAGCACCGTTGGAATCGCACATGGCATTTCCGCCAGCAATCATAGCGATATATCCGAGCATCTCCCTGCATGTAACATTTTCAGAAATTGCATCTACCACGAAATCACCATTTGTGAATTTCGCGCTTCCAGCAACAAGATTACACTGAATGCAGACATCCCGATAGATATTAAATATAGTCGCCGGAAACGTCGTATTTGCAACGTAACTATCGGATGTTTTCGCCATGTAATCTGCAGCAACAAGCGTAATTGTGGATCCCGGCGTGGTCGGCTCAACTACAGAAAAGATTCCCTCTTTGATTTTTTCTACGCTTCCATCATCCAGCGTCATTCCCGTAAAAAGCGTGATTTCTGCGCCGTAAAAGTCAATGGCATCAAATCTTCCGTCGTAGTTATCCAAATTAAGCTCTATTGTTCTTGAAAGCGCCACACCGAGGGGGAATGAACTTCCCCCATTGGTGGTGATGCTGTTACCGTCAATTCGAAAATCTTTGGACGGATCCAGAGTCAATTTTGTGCCGTTCCGTAAAACCACGTTCGCGTACGCATAACATGCAAAACCGTTTTCTACTTTTTTCCTAAATTCTGTGCTTACATTTTTCATGATGGGTCAATCCTCGTTACCTGGAAACTAAGACTTGTGCATTTTTCCTCGCCCTCTTTGAGGGAATATATCGCTGTGTCAACGTTTGCAACATAAAATGCATGTGTCTCCCATTTTGCGGTTTTGATATTGAAATAATGGAAATTGAACTGAGACTTGAAAACAGTCTTTGAAAGGATTTCCGCTGCTGCTTCAAGGGTAATATCGGTCCATTTAAGGTTATACGCTTCAACAGTGAATAACCTTGTGTTGACCATTTTGCCGTTCATAAGCCGCCCGGAATCGTCCGAAGATGTTGCTGCAAAAGCAATTGTGTAACCATCTTCGTCAACATCTGGCGGCGTGTAGCCATCAAACTGCAAATGATTTTGTGCCATGTATGCCCTCCTTAAGTCGTAGACAGCTCGAATGGGTTATTTCCACCCTGTATCTGCTGCAGCTTTGCTTCGCTGATTGTTTCCTTGAACAGGACTTTTCTGTCCAACTGTGCAACGAAAGTATAGCTTCCATTGCCTTTTCCAGACTCTTCCCGGACAATCTTACGGATAAGCCCCTCTGGTGCTTCGATATTGTTTCCGCTTTTCTGATCTCCGAGCATTGCCAGAAACTCCTGGTTTGGTGGGATGACCGCACCGGATGCCAGATGTGGGATTCTTCCGATAGTTGGAATATTTACATGCGGAATTCTATTCACGCCGCGGATCAGATTATTGATTGCTCCGATTGCCTGATTAACCATGCTGATGATCCCATTAATCGGAGCACGCACAACATCACCAATTCCGCTCATGATACTCGAAAAGATATTTTTGACGCTCTGCCAAGCATTCCGCCAGTCACCAGTAAACGCGTATTTAATAAAATTCATAATCCCAATAAATACGTTTTTCATAGTTTTGAATATTGACTTAATCAAATCGCAAAGCACCTGCGGAGCAATGCCAGCTACGCCAAAATATTTTACCCAGTCAACAGAGAATAATTTTTTCACCAGTGACATAAATGGAGTTAAAATATAGTCTCCAATCCATTCAATTACAGCGCCGCATGTATCCGCAAATCCCTGTGCTATTTGTCCTGCACCGGAAAAAGCTTTTTTCCAGTCGCCCGTAAACACACCAACAAGGAAATCGATCAAACCGCCGAGCATATCCAGAATTCCGTTCGCCATTTCTACCGCAGCGCCCAATAAATCAATAGCCGCGTCGCCTAGCCATTGTACAACAGGAGCCAATAACGGAATTACATTTTGAAGAATCCAATTAATAAGGGGAACAAGAACGTTATTCCAAATTTGCTGTAGCGCATCAATGATTTTTGCGCACACATCAAGGAATTTATCGACAAAATCTGTAAGAGGTCCATTAATCAAATCTTCGAGCCGCGTTCCCCATTCATCGATGATAGGCACTACATAACTATTGTAAAGATCAAGCAATGTTGCCAAAATAGACGCACAGCCTGATTCGATATCATCAATAAATGGCTTAACGATCTCATCATAAAATGCAATGATTTTGTCGGATGTATCGTTTAAAAAGTCCTCGATAACCTGCGCGAGTTGCTGAATAGGTGCGATTGTTTCGTTAATCGCTTCAACTAATTTATCTTTGTTATCGATCCATGGCTGCCAGGCAAGATACATTTTATCGCGCTCGTATCGTGCAAAAATTTCTACAGCCAAGCCGCCTAAAGATGCAAAAATTCCGATAAGATTTCCTGTCAAATCCTGCGCTGTTTGTGTGCCAAACGTTTTTGCAAATACTTCGGCTATCGTTTTTGCGATAAGTCCGAATTCATCTGCAATTTCTGCTCCGACGTTGAAAACGTCAACCAAAAATTTCTTGATTCTATCTTTATTTCTGCTCAGATAGCTTTCAAAACCGCCTACAAGATTAACAGCCAGTGTAAGGCCTACGCTTGCTATTGATCCGGCCACGACCCCGAGATTATAGATTACAGATTCTGCAAAGCGTTTCGCAGCTCCTACTACTTCCGGGTCCGTGAAGATCTCAGCAAGATTCCTTTTGATGGATGCCAGATCCTTTTTCAGTTCTGCAAGCTGCGGTTTGTAATCTCCAAGGCCATCCCAGAAGCCGGACATAAACAGGTCTTTAATCTTTTTCAGTAAATCAAAAACTTTCTGCAGATTATCCAGAAAAGCGTTAGGGATCTGCTCTTCCGTGAACATCGGTGCACTGCCTGTTCCTCCTCCACCGCCGCCAGCTCCCGGGGATTTGCCGCCACCGCCGCTGCCGGAACCGCTGTCGCTTTTCGAATCCATCTTGTTCAGATCATCGAGAGGGGAAAGGTATTTTTCCGTTGCTTCTGCGGCCGCATCTGCCGCATCTGCCGCGTCGTTGGTTGCGTCCGCTACATCTTCCGCACTCGATGCCGTATCGCTTAGAGATGCCGCGTAATCCTTCTGAACAGCTAATGCTCGAGTATATGTTTTCTTACCAGACAGCATCGAAAAGAACATGCTTACGTAAGTTGCCGCGGTGCTAAGCATGTCGATGAATTTTGACAGAATCGGTGCAATCGCTGTAAGAATCGGCGCAAATGCTGTCGCAAGACTGTTTTTGAGCCGTTCCAAGCTGCCCCACAACATAGAGATAGCCGAGTTGGTTGAGCCGGATTCCTGCGCCAAATTTGACATTCCAGCCACAACCGCGCTTCTCAGCTTATTGAAAAGAACGAATAATGAGCGGATGCCTAGACCGTATTTTAGCAACGTCATAATTCCGTTTTTGGCATTTCCTGCAGCACTTCCGGTCTCTTTCAGAGAATTTGCGGCTTTCTTTCCACTGTCAGCAATTTTTTCGTTGGATTTTGCCAACTTTGACGCGTTGTCTGCTGTGTTTTTAGTCGCTGAATTATTCGCCGAGTTTGAATAGCTGTCAATGCTGTCTTTTACGTCATCATACGAGGTTTTTAACCGGTCATTGATACTTGCCAGCTTTTCTTCTTCCTGCGCCAACTTCTCCATTGCTGCAGCTGCTTCTTTTGTTGGCTCGGTTTTAATTACATCAGTACCAAATTTTTCTTTTTCGCGCATTTTCGCTTCTACTGCACTATATTTTTCGTACAGCAGATCGAGATTTTCTAAGGTGCTTTTAATTTCTTCATCATTAATTCCACCAGTATTTGACGCGCGCAATTCGTCCCATTTTGCTTTTGCCACATCAATTGCTTGACTTAATGACTCAAGCTCAGATTCAAGTTCTTTGTATTTGTAGGTCGGAGGTTCACCGCCTAACGCAGAAGAAAACGCTTCTCCGTTTTGTTCCAACTCTTGTAATTCTTTGTTTGCGTCATCAATTGTTTTCGCGAGCTGGTCAATATCGTACTGATAGCTTTTATACTTTTTGCTGTCCTCGCTGCCGCCCAGCGCCACGAATTTTTCCTGCGCATAGACCAGCTTGTCCATCTGCGTCTTAGCAGACTCTATCTGTGCCTGGATCTCTTTGTATTCGTCTGTCGGTATCTGCTGTTTTCCGAGTTCAGCAACCTTTTCTTTAAGTTGTTCGACTCTTTTTTCCTGCTCTCTGTACTGATCGTTCAACTTTGAAAATGCATTCGCCTGCTTGTTAAGTGATGCTTTGGCCTTGTCTCCAAGACCATTAATAGACGAGATACACTGCCGCACATTCGCTTCCAGCTCCTTACTGCCAGCTTTTGCGCCGTTTGTGTCAATCTCCGTATCAATGATGATATAGCCGTCAGCCTGTCCCGCCATGCGTATTCCTTCCTACCGTGTAACTTTTAACGGTTTATGCCGGTGCTCCGTATGCTCCGGCAGTTATTTTGATATTCCGAAAAGCTCTCTAAGAGCTGCTTTTTCTTCTTCGCTTCTCTGGCCGCTTGCCGATTTGAGATCGATGATAGCCTTGTTATCTCTGTAATATTCCTGTTCCCACTTGTCCAGTTTCTTTCCTTTGGCTTTTTTATCTCGGATACTTACCACGGTCGCAAACGTGCCTTCGCCGATCTCCACGTAGAATGCAAAAAAAGTCCACCAGTGCAGATACTTCTGACCGCGCACATCTTTTCCGGCAACCTTATTGATAGACGGAATAATAATGGTTGCATCCTGTATCCAGTCCATTAATTTTGGCCTTTTTCGCTTTGTGTCCTCTGAAAACCCGCAGTCAATAAATTCACATGCTTTTTCTGATGCTTCTTCCCATTCGTCGGGTGGCATATCGTCAAAATCAATATAGAGGATGGCTAACATGCTTATGACCTGTTCCGCCCTCTTTTCGTCCTCGGTCATATCTGGTTCGAAAATCTCGGGATCGTTCATACATTGCAAAATATCCAATACCACTCGGTAATCTGAGCGTATTGGATATTCTTTGCCTGCAACGTTGAGCGATGTCGGAAGGCTCCACGCGTCCATTATTTACGATATTTTGCAACGTACTTATTCATACGTGTTCGAACTTTCTTCGCCCTGTGTTCGGTCTCAGTTTCGATCACGCGGCCGATAGCGTCAACAACTTCTTCGAAAAACAGTTTTCCAGAAGCAAGCGGAGAGAACGGGCCTAAGATGCTGAAAAATGATTCTTTCGAATCCGATCCGATCAGATAGGAAATCTCATCAGCAACCATGTTTTCAACCTTTTTGATGTCCGCCTGTTCGTTTTCAGGAGCTGAAAAGCTGTTCAGATGCTCTACAACCTCATCATATCGTGAGATAAGATTGGTGTCGGACGGTCGAAAATCAAATTTCCCGTATACATGGCCCTGCTTATTTTTGATATAATAAGTTTTTAAGCCATCATCAATAATGATATCGTTACTCTGCGGTTTTATGAGTTTGTTGCTCATTGGAAAGCTCCTTTCTATTCGTGTGTGATCTTACGCCAGGGATGTGCTTTTATCGGAAGCTGGCGCTGCGCCCTCATTAAATTCCGGAGTTCCGGTTTTAAGAGAAGCTGCGCTTACGTATCCTTTTGTGAATTTGCCATCCTCAGAAACAGCGAACGGGATATTGAGACCTGCAGTATCGCCGCCGTAAGACTGCGGTTTTACGATGACCTCACGCACGTACGCAAGATGATTGGTCGCCGCTGTGTCCTCCACGATGACCTCCAGCATAAGGGTTTTACAGGCATCGCCTTTTTTACGTTCAAGGGCGATATCTCGCAGTACCGGATACAGTTTGTTATCCGGATCAGCATAGAACGGGTCAGCGTCCATAGACGGCTCATATCCGTTGTCTCTCGTTTTGGTCTGTCCGAGAATGTTTTTGGTTGTTTCTGTGTCCGGATTAAGCTCTACGGACATATCCTCGATATCGTCACCTACCAGCACCCAGCTTGCGGATGCCACGACTCTCTTGAAAGTCGAATCAAGGTAAGTGGCCATTGCTTCACGCTCAAGTTTAGACATGTTTTTTCCTTTCTACCGCGTAACTTTTCGCGGTCAGCGGCTGCCGAATCGGTGCCGGTATGATTATTTTTTGAATTTTTTCCGATATTTTAAGGACATACTGATAACCCAGTCTTCCACTTTGTTCTCTGCCACCGTATCAAGATAAGATGGCGTAAGACGGGTTATAGATTCAATAACTCTTCCTTCCGTAAGTGTAGGGTAAGAATTCAGATGATGTTCTTTCCCATCCACCTGTACGGGCTGTTTTTCCAACCACTTCCCGAGAGTGTCCAAAAATTCCTTGATTTCCGTCTTGACTCCCGGCGTTGTAGGTGCGGAACGGTACACCACAAAAAACGGGTAATTACAGAGCTGATCTACCATCCCAGTGACCGATTTTTTTTCCGATGCGACAACCGCCCCGCTCACCGGATAGAATGCAATCCCTTCATCCTCTTTGAGCGACGAAAACTTGATCTTTTCGGTCGGTTGAAGTCCGGGAAAAGTGTTCAGAACTGTTTCCAGCGCTTTCGTTACGATGTCGTATCCGTCTACATCGTATGTAACAGTTTTTTTAACCTCCTCCGGCACGTTTCTTCACTCCCTTCACCCATTCTTTGCCGTGTGCCGCTTTTGCGGCATCAAACCAGTGATCCGTAGCAGACGGATGCGCGGTTCTATCGAATTTTAGTGGTGTATCAGTAACAACTTTTTTTGCGCCGGGTCTCGCCCACGCTGAACGCGTCTCCGGATCAACCATAAGTTTTCCCTCGTAAAGGAACCGTCCATACGGCGGAGCGCCTGCACACACCTTTCCAGTGCCTTGTATGGATGCGCTGCGCGCTCTGGTGGTGTCTACCATGATTCCGTCTCGAAATGGCATGTACGGGATCATATCATTCATAACCTGTCCATCAAGCCAGAACTGTGCTTCCTGGAACTGCTTGTCAAACCTCGTAAGGTCTACCTGTACCTTAACATGTCCATTCACGACCGAAAAACTGGGGAAATGTTTCGTATTGCTCATTATTTTCCCCCTATTTCAAAATGAGGAATAAGCCTGTACGGACCGCCTACATTGCTGATGGAAAACACATTATCGTATTTTTTGTTCATGTAGTCATAGAAGCCGCGGTCTACTCTGCTTGTGTATTCCGCGTCTTTCACCACGCCGTACATCTGCCGTTCAACAATTGTGGAAATCGGCATTTTCTCGTGATCCTGCACGTATGCTCCGTTATTGTCGATAAGATAAGCCTGTTCTTTCTTGACGCAGTAATTGCCGAGCACGAAAAAATCTTCGTTAGCAAAAGTGATTGTTCCCGGGAGTTCTTCATTCGTCTGAGCTTTCCAGGCTTTCGGTGATAACCACTTCTTTCCCTGCACCATAATTGTGCCGTTATATGGCGTGTACGCCACGTGCAGGCTGGCCGTATCGGCGCTGTCAATGCCGGTTCGGACAATATTTGCGACCTTATCCGTGATAAGATCCACATGCTGTAGCACGGTCGGATACCAGAATACATTCCCGGTTTGATCTTCGTACCGGTTGAAAAGAGTTATGGTTTCGTTATACATGTTTCCACCTACTTCTTATTCTTCACGAGAGCCGTTTCATATTGACCGCTAAAACGTGATTTTCCATTTGAGTACCAAGTATAAGCCTAAGAGCATTTTCTACGGGTTTCCAGCCTTTAGTGGGGTATTGAAGCGTTTTACCGTCTTACCGTTTACAGTTTTCATCATTCCACTGTTGCTACCTCTTCCGCCCATAGTTACCTCACTCCTGCATACAGGACCGGAACGCCGTCATCCGTCATAACGCCCTGTAGATTTTCGAGAATAATCTGTGTAACGAGCACGTTTTCTACCTTTTTGTCCATCGCTGCTTGTCCGTAGACGTTGGAATTTGTACCGCTGGTTCCGGTCACGTAGGAAATGCTTTCACTACCGGAAGAAATCGAAGAAACGGCCTTATTGATGACCGTTCCATCTTCTCTCTTTACGGTTCCTACTGTTTCCATCGCGGCTTTTTTTACGATGTCGATCTGAAAAAGCGCATCCGCCAGTGTACAGACCGCTTTCTTAATCTTTTTCTGTGCCCGTTCGTTTTCCGGCAGCCCGTCGGCAAGCCGGTCGAATGTAAAAATGTCAATTCGCTCACTTGCCCGATCGGCGTACCGCGGAAAATCGGATTCTGGCACGGTATCGCCGAAATATGAAGTTGTATAAAATTCATAGTCTGCATATGCCACGCCAGATACCTCCGTCAACCGTTGGACTTAATCAGTCCCATACGGATGTTTTTGTGATTGAATGCAAGTGACCAGTTCGCTTTTGCTCCGAGTTCCGCAGTGGTCGGGGATTCTTTTGCGATTTTATTTGCATTGATTGAGAATCCGTTCGGATGCAGTACGTAGCCCTGTTTTGTGTAGAGCTTGCGAATACCGGCTTTGGTTTCCGGATCGTAGTCTGCATAGTACGGGTCCTCGTAGTTAGTCTTATCACAAGTGAGCACCGTTCCAGATCCGATCATATAGCTCTTATAGATCGGAACGTCTGTAGATGTGTCTACAGTGAAACGATCAGATACAACCGGAATGAATCCGCCGATCGTCGGCAACTCAACATCTCGCTCGATAGCATTTGTGATTGTATACTTATTGTAATCAACCAGCCCCATAGCCTTGTATCGAGCATAGATGTAAGAGTTAAGGACCAGCAGACCCATATTCTCGTCTGCGTCTCCAACTGCTTTCTGCTGCGCGAAAATCAGTGTTGTATCATTGATTTTGTTTGTATCTGTTACGGTTGTAACACCAGAAGATGCCGTCGCAGAAAGATCCGTAACATGATCTTTCATACCGTCCAGCGCAAGAACCGCATCAACAATGGCCATGAGATCGCGGGTTCTTACCTGCCGATAGAATCCGGCTACAGAGTTTGCAACATGTGTCATCGGGTCAGCACCGGTCAGCTCCTTTGTGAAATCCTGGGCTTTCCATGCTTTCATACGCTGGGTCAGCATACAAGTCTGTTTTTTTCCACTGATATCAGTCGGGGCGTTGTCGGTTTCACCATCATTGTTGAGCGCGTGAGATTCATCCTCATCAATCGGAACATAGAACGGAAGTGTTGCAACGTTTCCTTTTGTTCCGATCAGATCCATGATCGTCTGATCCTGTACAAGGATTCCAGACGCTAAGATTCGGTCATTCCAGGTCGGCTGCTCGCTCATGTAGTCGGAGAACACCTCCGGATCAAACGAAAAGCCGCCAAAAGTACCAGTTCTTGGCATTATATTTCCTTTCTACCGCGTAACTTTTTGCGGTCAAGCGTTATCGCGCGATAACGGTGTTATTTCGAGAGTGCTTCGTACAGTTCGGGATCTTCTTCTCTTAATTTAAGTCTCTCATCAAGATTCATTTTGCGGAAAGTTTCTTTCGTAAGCTCGCCGCCCTTGCCGCCAGTTGTAGGCTGTGTGAATTTGGCTGCATTGTTCTTTGCCTTTTCGGCTCCGGCATCTGCGAAAATCCCTGCTTTCTGTTTTCCGTCCTTGTCGGTAATCATCTCTGTAAAGATATCCGAAATGGACTTTCCTTTTGCAGAATCAGCATCCAGTGCTTTTGCAAGCGCTGCTCGGTAGTAGTCGGCAGTAATATCGTTCAAAAACTCGTATTTCTTCGCTCCCTTTTCGTCTGTAGCCGTCAAGAAATCATTTACCTGTTTTTCGACTTCTGCCTTTCTGGCATCTGCTGCCCGTCCAGCTTTCTCTTCGTTGAGCTGTGTGGTGAGGGTTGTAACTTTCGTCTGTAATTCTTCGACGTTCACGTCTTTGAATCCCTCCAGCTCTTTCTGCACATCATCCAGCGAGTTCTTGTACTCATCACGCTTTGTAACTACCTTGTCATAATCTGATTTGGTCCGATAGTTTTCTTCCATCTTCTTTTTCAGATCCGCTTTTTTGTCTTCCGGAATCTCGATTTCGAGTTCTGAAAGAATTGCTTCGTAATTCTGCATTTTCTATCCTCCTAAACGTTGTTTTTAACTGCCCGTCGGCAGTAATGGATTTAGGCAGATCAACCTCTGCCGGGGTAATGGGAAAATAGGATTCGAACCTATCAAGCAGTCCAAAGATCCAGCATCTTATGGCAGAATCAAGGGGGATGATGCCAGTTTTCCATTACTGTTTCCCAATTATGTAATTCATAAAATAATAAGAAACACGCCGCGTTTTCAGAAAGGCTTGAGGAACGGAAAACGCGGCATATTTCAGACACGTTCCGAGCCTTGTGCAGGCTCTTAACAGGATCCCCTAGAACGTCGAAAGGAGGTGAATTGAACATCAAAATGACTTACAAGCCCATCCCAACTTCTTTTCACGCTCCTATCATACGATATTCAATGTTTTTCGTTGTACCCATCTTGTCATCACGAATCAGCAAGCTTTCGTATCTGCTGCATGATAGCCTGTCTTTCGTCGCGAAAATCCGCATCAAGAATCATCGCCTGCAACATATCGAACACCTCAACCATCAGGCGGCCGACTGAATCCATCAGCTTATCTTTGTGCGCCGCGTCTCCGTGTTCCTGGTACGCCATTTTTGCCGCAATGTACTCGTCATACAGCGCGTCAATATTCTTATCGTATTTTCCATTGCTGTACTTCTTAATCAGCGTTTCTGACGCGTCCATCATGGCCGCAGGAATGCTCTCACACTCCATTTTTCGCATATTGCATAACGTGGTCGTGATTTTGAACATTGCGTCAAGGTTATCTGTCGTGAGTTTCTGCATCGCAGATTCTTTTTCTCTTTCCAACTGCTTTTCCAGCACTTCTTTCACGTTTCCCATCATTCAACCTCGATTCCTTTCATGCGTTTTTTGTATTTTTCGTTCAATTCTTTCTGCGACTCAGTGATATGGACCATATCATAGCCGGTCGAGATCAGATCAAGAATAATTTTGTCAACCTCTTTCAGTTCATCGCCCACATCATCTATCAGCGAAGTTACAAGCATGAAATCTTCCACATTTCCTTTTTCAAGTAGCGTTGCGGCATAGCTCTGATATGCCGCTTTTGTCTCCTCTTCCCATTCACGATAGGCGGAAAATCCATCCTCTACGGCTTTCTGCTTAGTGCCTTTTCCGACGGAAATGCTTTTTGCGTCATACCATCCGTCCGGAATCATTTTAACCTCGCCAGAAAACGCATCTGGAATAATTTTCCCGTGCCGTTCGATGTAATACCGGCACACCTTACGGCGCTCAAGGCTTTCTGCGATGTGCTGGTACTCATGTATCCGTTTGTAGCCTTTCAGCCCGAGAAAATCGAAATAATCTGCCATCTGGCCGTGCATCATGATAGCTGCCACGAAGCGGCTGTTGATTTCCGAAAAAATAGCATCCGCATCTGTTACGTCTGTTTTGCTTCGGAAAGTAATCATGATTCGTCACCCCCTACGCAACTTTTTTGATGATGAGGTTCGCGTCTTTTACCAGGACTTCGGTTATAGAAATATTTCCGACTGATACAGTAAGGCTTGTTCCTGCCGGTACAGGGATCAGCGTGTCCGCGCTCACATTCTGATAAGTGTTCGCCGTAACTACGGTATAGTCCATCTCTGTTCCTCCAACCGCTTCTCCGTTCAGTTTCAGCGTAAGCACGGTCGCGCCTGCTGCAGCCGCTGTTACGTTTCCATTGAACTGTAATTCCACTGCGATAGGAAGGTTCGTGCGGTTCGTGATTGTGAAAATTCCGCTTCCCTCGATGTGGTTCAGCCATCCGCTGGAGCATCCACAACGACGGGATTTTACGCGGGTATTTGTGAATACAATATTCTGTCCTGCTGCTACTGTCTGTTCTGCTTTGGCAATTACATTTAACATAATTTCTCTCCTTTTCTTAACAAAACAGGGGTAAGCTCCACGCCTACCCCTGCAATTTTGCACAACTACTATTTCGTAGATTTGGAATCTTCCAACATGCTGATTATTTTATTTTGATTTTCGATGATCCGGTCAAGGTACTTTCTGTCCTGTTCCTGCAGGTGTTTTGCGATATCCGCATTGCTCGCCTGCGATAGGTCGCTCTGATAATTCATCGCCTGCAGGAATACACCGAACAGGTTCAGAAGATCGAGCGCGGACAGCTCGCTTGTGCTCATCACAGCACGTTACCGCCATTTCCGCAACATCCGCCGTATCCGGTCATGTTGTACGCGAAATACGGGGAACATGTAAGATAAGCCGGTGTAGGTGTCGGGCGTACCGCATCAATGATTGTACGGGTCTGCGAAACCTGTGAAATCTGATTGTACGCGTTCTGCAGATCGCGGTCACGGTCTGACAGCTTATCCCTGAGTGCCTGGATGGTGTTTTCCTGCATCATCTGTCTGGTTGCGTTTCCGTCGGCCAGAATGCTCTCTTTGATGTCACAGCAACACTGTGCCATCTGAGCCTGCATATTCTGTGCCATGAGTGCCGCATCATATCGGCTCTGCAGGATCTCTTTCTGTGTTTCACAGCAACAATTCTGCTGTGCCGCCTGCACCTGCTGTAAGCCGAGCTGATTGGTATACCGGTTTTCCAGTACGTCTCTCTGCGTCTGGCAAGCTGTGTTGGAAACGTTCTGATTGGTATTGAAAATGTCACGTTTGACAAATTCATCAGAAATGAAATTGTCCTGCACGCCAGTCTCAACGCCGCCACGGTTCCATCCGCCCATCATCGGGAACAGAAATGCCAGCAGAATAATCCAGATCCACCAGCAGCCACCGCCCCAGTCATCGTCATTGTTTCTCGTTACGGCTGCTACATCAGCCGCGCTAAGTCCCATTGTTCCATCTGTCATGGTTCTTTCTCCTTATCCTTCTATTTATTAAGGCTGTGCACCGCCCTAATATCTTATTTCATCAGCCCAGAGAACTGCCCCGGGTCCATCCCGTTCTGTCTGCACATGTCCTCGAATACCTGCTTTGGGTTCTTACCTTTGCACATATCCATAGCTTTCTTGACGTTCGGGTTAGTCTGCGCCATCTGTTCTACTGCGGCCTGCGGATTGCCCGCCTGTTTGAGCTTATTGACCATCTGCATAGCCTGCATCATCGCACCCATCGGGTTGTTGCCGCCGCCCATATTGCCTATCATGCTCATTAATGGATTCATACGGATTCCTCCTTATTCTCCGGCTTTTCGCCTAATCGCGTCAGCAGAGCGTCAAATTCCTGCCGCGTAACGTATTCTTGTCTTTCTTCTTTCGGCTGGCTCTGTGCCGGGTTTAGGGCTTCTGGCGAGATCTCGGCGAACTGAAACACCTTGAAAGTCGCGCTTCCCATGCCGTCCACAGACTTAACGTAAAACACAGGGCTGTTGTTGTCCATCATCCAGGCAGTGTGTCCAGGCTGGACAATCTGATTTCTTGCGCCCTCGATACCTGCAACCTGTATCCAATTTACGTTGCTGGTCGGCGCCTGCTGCTGTTGCTGACTTTGTGGTGCATACATGCTCATCTGCTGGTTTCTCGCCTGTTCCAACTGATTAATTCTTTGCTGTAACATCGCCTGTTCATTTGCAAATGCCTGTGGGTCAATTGTTGTATACGGATACATATTCATTCCTCCGTTCTCTTTCTACTCATATTTTAGGCGCAAAAAAAGGACTCTGACAGTTCGTCAAAGTCCCATGAAATGCTTAAAAAAGTATCAATCAGCATACTTTAATGATTTTGGTGTTTACGTTTCTGCTGATCCGTTTGGCAGTAGAAACAGAAATGTTCATTAGTTCCGCACACTTTTCGAGCGGAATATTCCTACTCCGATAATCAAAAAGTGTACGTTCGTCCCGCGTAAAATTACAATACGCGCGAAAATATTCCAGCTCCGGTACTGTGAATTCATACACTTTCAAGATAAGCCCTCTTAATTTTTCTTGTCGGTCATCGCATTTACAAGTTCTTCCCTCGTTTTTTTTAAGCCCTCGATGTTGTTCCCTGTAATCTTATTTTCGATCAGATTGAACATGCTCCTCATTATCAGATTCATATCATCTCGTTGGGTGCGGATAGAGGTATAATCTTTCTCAAGTTTTGACTTGATATCCTTGATATCCTCCTCTATTGTCTGCATCCTCTTTTCCAGATCCCTCTCGGGCTTTTTGAATTTCTTCCATGCTCCGGTCAGAACCACAATCGCGCCACCTACTGTAGTTATCCAGCCGCAGAGAATCATGATTTGATTAATCGTCTCAATCATCTGCTTTTTCCTTTTTGCGTTTTTGATATCGCCGTGCATCCGCTGCGGCTCTTGCTGCCTGTTTTCGGTCCCAATGGGCTATTTTCAATCGCTCATCATAAGGGCGCAGGTTGTTGTCTTCGCAAAACTTGCGATATACTTTATTTTGCTTACTAAGCAAATTAGCTTTTTGCTCTGTTTTACTTTGCAATTTGCTTTTCGTCTCATCGTCGCTTGCGTTGTCTATAGCAAATTGCAAAGTTTGAATTTGCCTTTTGCTGTTTCGTATTCTCCGCTCCAACAATCGTTGCCGCTTCTGTGCTTCTTCCACCTTACGATTATCTGCGTATGAGATGTTCTTAGCGTCAAACGGGTTGTTCTTTCCGTCTCCCGATCCGAAGCTATGTCGGCAATTCCAGCCGCCCAGCCCCTCGCCGGTACCGTATCCAGTCACCTCGTAGAAATTCGGGTATCTCCTGTCTTTTCCGGTACGGGAATAGAAGCGGCCCTGCCACCACAGATGATTCCCTGGGTTCTGCCCGCCGTCTCCCGTTCGTGCGCCTACATGAGCAGAAACAAGAATTATATCCCAATCCATCTCTTCCATCCGCGTCTCTGATACGTCGCACGCCGCCTGCGCTATGCCGGTGCGTACGATGGTCATGGTCGCAGATTCAAGGCTCTGCCGGTATCCTGTCGGGTACTTGACTGTCAGCCCCTCCTCGGACACTTTCTCGATCAGATCAGCCACCACAGCGCCGTAAGACTCTCCGCCGCTCAGAACCCTGTGATAGGCGCTGTCAAGCTCGTTGATAAAGAGTCTCTGCGCTTCTTCCGCGGTCGTCCGGGTGAAGTTCCGCCATGTGCCCGCGGTCGCCTTATAGTCTCTTTCCAGTACGCGCATCAGTGTGGGGGAAAGAAGAAGCGGCGTAGGTACCAGCCCAGCCGCCTTATATACCGCGTCGTCCCACTTGAGCGTCTGTATTCCCGCGTCAACGCAGGCCGATTTGATCTCTGATAGCTGCTGATTGGTCGCCTTTGCTATCTCTTTCTGGATATCTTCCAGCAGATAGCCAGCTTCCTGCAGTGCTTCGATTCTCCACTTGTCCGCCGCCGTCAGCATGTAGTTTTCGCCGCGTTCCATGCGGTTTAAAATCGCCTTGACGATCTTCCGCATGATCCTGTTGTGCAAATCCTCTGTGATGGCTTCTGCGCCCTCTGCCGCGTGCTGCAGATACTCCGGGGTAAGCATGTCTTATTCCTCTTTCTGTGCCTGTTTGATGATCTGGTTTGCTCCGGTGCTTGCTAAGCCGCTGACAATGCCGACGGCTACCGCATTAAGCACGTCATGCGCCGGAAAGTCCGGGATTGTGTACATACCAACAACGCCAAGCACCGCTCCCGCCAATCCTACTGCGCACGGAATCCACTTGTTACTAATATCCGTTGCTTTCATCACCATGCCCACCAGATAGCAGACTACTGTGATGCAGACTACTGTTGCTACTCCACTCATATCCATGTTATCATTCCTCCTTATATTTGCTGTCAAAAAGCTCTTCCTCTTTCGGAGTGGCTTCTTCGACCATTGCCTTTGCGTCTTCCTCTGAGAATCCCTCAAACTTGACGAAATACATCCACGCAGGTACCTTTCCGGCTTGTACATAGCCCCACCAGCGTGCGCGGTCCTCCTCGCGGTTATACGTGATGTCACCAAAGTCATAGGTTACTTCGTATTCCCCTGCCGGACTCTCCCCGTACAGATCCGCATAGACGCTCAGCGCGTAATAGACGGCATCCATGCACTTCTCGAGCTGATCCCGAACATCTTTGATGTACTGGATCGTCCGCCGATCATCGGACTCAACTTGTGTTGCCGTTACCATGCCTGTTTTTTGGTCGAATACAAAATAGCCGTTTGAGAAGCCCGCCTTATAGCCGATCTGAGATAATAACGCATTTATACCATTAACTCTCACCTCGGTGTTGAGTGTCGGGTTGATCTCTTGATAGAATGTATCAGCTCCTTCGCCGTACACGTTGCGAACATACTTTGGCAGGTGCGTTGTTGCGGCTGCTCCCGGGGTCATCTTATTGACCGGAGTGCCAGCCGGAGACAATAACCGATCATCTGCCAGAACGATTCGTTCACTGTCGTGGATTTCTCCGGTCATGCGGGAATACGCAATATCAAGATCTTTCAGTTCTTCCAGAGCTTCGGCATATACCGGCAGGCCGAGTGGCGTAGACTTATCTACGTTGTTCGCTTGAGGTGTCACGAATACGCCAAACATCGGGCCATCCAGGCTTTCTCCGTTCGCTTTCAGAATCGGCGGGGAGTCTGCCATAAGCTCAGACCATTTCGTATCTTTCAGCGCCACCGGATCGCCGATTGAATCGGGAGATTTCGACCGATACGCCCGATTGGAAATATAGTAAGGGCGTACTGTTTCCTCGCCCTGCTTTTCTTCTGCAAATCGGTGATATTCCAGCCGCGTGTAGTACCATTTTCCTCGCGTGTACGTATCTTTGAAGATCATTCCGGTGATATTCTGGTTGTCATAATCGGTTATAAGCACTTCATCCGGTGTGAATACATCCAGCGTCTTCCCGTTCGGCTTGATGACTACCGTTCCATACGCACAGCCATATTCCACCCATTTTCGGATACTGAAAAACACTGCATCCGTCTGTTGCTGCAGCCACTCCGCCCTTGCTGATCCCTCGATTGTGATTTTAATTGCTAGTGTCGCAAGCCGCGCTGTTTCGGAGCTTAACGATTTTGCAAAATTAATTGTTCGGATGCCGTTTTTTACATCTTTCCACGGCGGTTCTCCGGAATAAACAGCAGCGCATTTTTTAATGACCGTATCCATTACCGGGGATTCGATCACATCAACATCAAACGCCTGCTCCGCTTCGCTTCGAAAAAACATGCTTAGCCACCTCTTAATAGTTGTTATCAGTCCCATTCCTAGCCCTCTGTCACTTTTCTGCCGCACATCGGGCAGTAATTGACGTTATGCGGCGTTCCCTCGATGCTCCCCGCCGCTCTTATCTCGACCATCGTCTTACGGATCAGCTTGCACTGATAGATGTACCGTGCACGCTGATCGAATCTTTCTAAGGTTTTCCAGTTTTTCAGCTCATCGCAAAATTCGCACATTATGCAATATACCCCCTGCGATTAAATAACGGTTCATACGCATAACGTAAAGCCGAGATAGCATGGTCGTTACCGTCTGGATATCCGCTGATAACGTTCCCGTCCTTATCCCGGTCGTATTCGTATTCCGTGATTTCTTTGTAAGCGTGCGGTGTCCGCTTCGGATCAATCACAAGAGTTCGTGCCTGCAGGAATTTGAATCCGTATTCAATGCTTCCCGGTCCTTTGATTGCTCCCCTGGCCGGGAGTCCGGCATCCCTATAGTCGTTTACGGACTTAGGCTCCGCGGAATCGCAGATAATCGTATAGTCATCATACCCTTTTTCTTTGATCCATTTTGCTGTTTTCTCATTGCTCCACTTATTCACGTATAGTTCGTCAATGAGATAGATTTTCTCCCGCGCCGAATCGTAGTAAGTCCGCAGGTAGCAATACTGATCCGGGTACCATCCGAAGTCAACGCCTGGATAGATACGGTCCATGTGGCTAATCTCTTCGTCTGTGATGTCTCGGATCTCCAGATATTCAAATACGTTTCCGCCGTCTCCGTTCGGGATGCCGAGATACTCATGCTCGTACGCTTCCGGATTGACTTCTTTTAGATGTTCCGCGTCCTCGATGAACTTCTTTCCGAGCCATTCTGGCGGCGCGTCTGTATAGCACGAGTGGTGTATCACTCTTTTCGGATTCGGCACGAGCTTGATTCGGTTGACCCAGTTACTTTTGCTTTTGGGAGGGTTGTAGGATGAGAAATCATAGGAGATGTCACCGCCTCGCAAAACTGACTGATTCACGGAACGCTCCTGTGCGTCGCCTTTCATCTGGTCTTTCTCCTCTTTCCAGAGGATTCCAATATAACCAAATTCGGGCTTAATGGATTTCAGTTTTGTTTCGTCATCCAGCCCGCGAAAGTATATCGTCTGTCCGGTCTTGACATATTTTATTTCTAGCGGCGATACTTTAAACTCGAACTCTTCCATCAGCCCAAGTTCATTTATCGCCCATTTCATGTTGGCATACACGGAATCTTTCAGTGTTCCAGCCACCTGTCTCGTGATGCAGGCGTGCATCTGAGGGTTATTCTTGAGAATTTCAACGATTTTGAACGCCACATAGGACGATTTCAGACCGCCGCGCCCGCCCTCGAATACATATTCAATATTCGGCTCGATCTTACGGTTGATGTCAACGAATGCTTTTCCAATCACCCTTGCTGGCAGTTCATAGGCTACTGTATCTGCTTTCTTATCCGCTACAAGCTGCTCCCACTTCTCCACAGCCATCATGTTTCCCTCGATGGCCTTACTGTACACCGACGCTACGATCCGCGCGTTGTTGTTCGCGTTTTCATCGTCAATTCCAAGCTTTGCTAGAGACTTTTTTGCCTGCGCAGGTGCCGGGTTCTCGGCTATCATCTTAGCCAGTTCGGAAAGGGTCTTTTTCTGCCTGCGCACCTGTCCAGACTTGATACCGCCTTTTCTGGCGTTCTCTCTTACCTCGCTCTTACTTCTCCGGTTTGTCGGTATTAAGTTTTGTTCGTTCGCCATTCCATCATCTCTGTTCCCTTTCCTGCAGCTTTATTTCTTTACCCAACTCTTTGTTTTACCGTCCCACCGAAAGCCTTTTTCTTTTAACATGCTTCGTATGTTGTAAGTTTGTCCCGAAACGCTGTTTACTTTGTCCCATCTGATACCATAGCTTTCAATTCCCCTGGAATCATCGTAGCTCACAATACCATGTTGGATTTTATACGTCACGTCTTTGGTGTTCGCTTTCGGGTTGCTGTTGTCGAACGTTCCATAGGCTTTTACAATCTCTATTCCGCCTTTTTCATTCTTTTGTTCTACCGCTTCATACACATCATCTCTATAGTGTGGACCATAGATAGAATTCCGGCGGTAGAATGTCGTGATCGTCTGCTCTTTCGCTTTCGGGTCCAACGCGGATTGGCTTTTCTTGCCTATGCCGCTTGCCCCCCCTCGTCCGCCCAACTAGATTCCCTCCTTCTTGTATCTCTCCTGGAATGCCGCGACCTTTTCCACGTCCCCTTCCAGTTCTTCCGGAACTTTCCCGAAGAAGATCACATGCTCCGGTGATAATCGTTTCATCATTTCTTCATATCCCCGCAGGAATGCCGCTTTTTTCGCCTTGCTGTTCTGCGTTCCCACACTGGATACTGCCACCACGCTTCCCACCGGCTCTCCATCAAAGCACCACTCGAACGAGCTTTCATCGCTCCATGCGATCGTAGGTATTACACGCAGTCCATTCATCTGCATATATGCCGCGCACCAGTGTTTTCTGTAATGGTTGTAAATCTGCATGGCTTTCGGAAAGTCCGTGTACATGCTGAAATCCGGTGAAAGCACGTAGTCATAGTCTCTCAGTACATCAATATACCTGTCCGGGTTGTTCCATACCCGTTCGAACTGGTAGTCATCCAGGAAGAAATGAACGCCTTTCCCGGCTCTTTTCGTTGTGTTGGCCGCGTAGTTGAATCCGATCCACTCACACGGCTTGTACTGCTCCGGCATAATCTCTGGAATCCCGTATTCTCCCACGCCGGAGAAGATCATTTTCTCGAGATTGTCGTAAGTCTTGTTTGTAGGCATAAAAATCACCCCCATACTAATACACTTCTATTCTTAGTGTACTGGTATGGGGGCTTTTCGTTGTACCCTTTTATTATATTTTTTCAATAAATTCTAAAAACTATGTCTGCTCCGGCTACTCCATCATAGTCCATTTTCATTTTTTCCGCCTCTTCATAGCTCGTCGCGGTACCGATCAGCTCCAGTGTTTCTCTATCTACGACACCAATTTCCATCTTTGAGAAATCCCATACATCTCCGCCGGAAATCCACTCTCCGTCTTCGTCATATTCATTTTCTCTTATCATGTATTCCGTCACGGAAAACATGCCTCCGGACTCGCTGATTTCTGTCTTGTATTTTTTCAGCTCCTCCTCTGCTTCTTCCAGCTTTTTAAATTCTGCAATTTTTTCCGGTTCCACATCATCCATCGTGCATCCGGTTGTAATCTCTTTCCTGTGCTTCCAATTAAATTCTGCACTGTTTTTCATTATTTCATATTTTTTCATGTTATTTTTTTCTCCTTCACTATCTTCTTGCACTACTCTTTCCAGTAACATCAAAACATATTCCGGCGGGTTTCTTTTCCCTGACTCCCACCCCTCAAGAGTCCTTTTTGGAATATTGTATTTTTTCGAAAATGCATCCTGTGTCAGTCCAGAGTATTTTCTGATTTCTTTTATTTTCATTTTTCCTTCCCCTTTATTTAGTTAAGCTTTTCGGAATCCAGCAAGTCCATCCTTTATAGGATCCTACAACACCGCCTGTAGCGATTCTAACTTGAATTGCTTTTTCTGTTTCTGTAATAATCTCTTCAACCTCTGCAAAAACATAACCATTTTCTCTTTTTATGGTTTCGTCTTCGTTTCTTTCAAAATCAAAGAATGTATTATATTTTTCTGCCTTATCCTGTTCTTTGTTGAAAAACCATTCTTTTACTGAAATATATTTCGTTTTTGCCTCCTTCCACGCTTTCTTTAAACCGGAGGAAATCGTCATTGACGCTTTCTTCACCAGCTCCCATGCTCTTTTCATTATCTTCGATAAATCGTATGTCTTCATCTCGATTTCCTCCTTGTTTTCTTTTGATGGTTTTATTATACCACTCATTGACGTATACGTCAATAGGCGGAAAACTTATTTTTAAAAAAAGAAAAAGCGGGGTTTATTCCCGCTCTTTTCTTTATTCTTCTGGATATATTTCTATTTTCTCTTCTCCTTCCAGTCTTCACTCTAACTCCTTCCCGTGCAGAAGCAGCAATCGATACAGTTCCTCGATTGTCTTCCTTCTGTATCCCTGGAAATCTTTCCGCTGCATTGGGATGTACTGCACCTGGCTGATCCGGTCATACCCAATTCCGAGCGTCAGATTCGCGAACAGGGCACTCGATATCTCCGGGCAAGTCTTCTGTGCGGCCTGCAAGATAAGATTCTGGTCGTAGTCGTGCGCGTTTTTGCAATATGATACGATCTTATCCCCAAGTTCTTTCGAAATCCCGTAATCTTTCAAAAATGTGTTCCGAATGCTCATGGTGCAGCTCCTTTCTGTGTTACGCTTCTTTTACCTCATCTCTTAACTGGCAGAATTTGTAAGTGACGCAATACTCTCCCACACTGAATACCGCAATATGTGTAAAGATATCAACCAAAGTTGCATCGCTCCACTGATACGAATTTACGTTGCCATCCGCAATTGACGGGCGGCGGATCTTATACCTGTTCCCTATCACAAGCTCTTCTTTCGTCATTCTGTCTTCACTCCTCCGGCATATCCATATACCAAGCTTTTTCGATTTCATCCGCTAAATACACAGCAACTCCTGCGTTGCATAACGCACTCTGCGTTGCGATCATGTCCAAAACTTCCATTGCTCTTTCTTCTGTTTTGTAAGTTCCAAGCTGTTCGAATTGGTCTGCGCAGATTTTAAAACAACCTCCAACCGTCTCAGCCACATAAAGCACTCTGCAAGTATCAATATTGAAGATTGCTTTCTTGTCCTGTCTTCTAATCAGCATCTTCTTCCTCCTCTTCTGCTGGCATTTGATACACATATTCCTGTGCAAGCGCTTGATACACGGTTACACGGAGTCCGCCGATGCCTCTACCCGCGTAAATGATTTCATCTGCTTTGCAGCATCCAATTTGCTCAGCAATTTCATCAAGAACCTTTTCTGCTTTCTTTTTTGTTTTATAGACTCCTACTACACCTGCTCTTGTCTCGATACCATACCGGCCGTCCGGTCCGCAGAACATACGGAAATGATTTCCGTATGTATCTACCACAAGATCTTTGTTTTGACTCTTAATTATCATTCCTTCTCCTTTTTCCTCACGCAAATCTCAACTGTTCCTGGCTGTCATCGATATTCAGATTCGGCACCCGTTCCCCTACTTTCAGATATGGGCAGTTGGCTTCTACCAGTTTCTGCGCCATAATCGGCACTACACTGTTCCCGATCCGCGCCACCTGCTTTGCAACCGGATAGCTTTTCCAGTTGTAATCCCGGTTGATAATATAATCTTTTGGGAATCCCTGCATCAGCTTCAGTTCTTCCGGCTTCAGCATTCGCAGGAAAATGTCATAGATGATATATTTTTCACCTTTGATGTTCAAAACCACATTTACCAATCCGAACCGGTCTTTTGTGGTGATCGTCCCGAGCGGATGGTCGAGCATTTGCCCGCATCCTGCCCCGTAATATTTGATCAGAAACGCAGATACCAGTCCAAAATGCCCTGGCGAAGTCGTTATGGTATGCAGTGGCTCATCACATCCCTGCCCGATGCCAGATTTATAATACTTTGTGACAAACGCGGTCACCAACCCGTACCGGTTTGAGGTGTCGATCGTCTTGATCGGCTCCGTTAAAAGTTGCCCTCTCGAGTCCCCGTCCCGCGTCTCTCCGTGATATTGGATGATAAAGGCTAATGCGTCTTGACTTTTTACGATATACGGTTCCGGTGCATCGATGATATATTTTTTTATCCCGTTGGCTATTCGTTTTTGCGTAGCCTCTGCCAGCGGCTTTTTCCGGTCAAATATCGACGTTCCGAGATCAGACCAATCAATATAGTCTCCGCATTCTTTCCACCGCTTTAAACCGGTGTTCCCCCTGCTGTGCGTTGGTTCTGGCCAGCGGATCTCTTTTCCGTCCCGCCGGAACACCGCATACCATCGTTTCCTGGTGGTCGGTGCCCCATAATCGGCAGCTACCAGCTCTCTGCAGTCGAATATGTATCCAAGGCTTTTCATCGACCGGATAAATTTCTGATAATCTTCTCCCTTTCTTTCTGGGATCGGATAGCCTTTCGCGTCCAGCGGTCCCCACTGCTGTATCTCCTCCACATTCTCCATCAGGATCACATCCGGCAGAATCTCCTTTGCGTGCTTATACACCGCCCATGGAAGGATACGCAGACCGCGCTCCCGTGGTTTACCGCCCTTTGCTTTGCTATGGCTTGTGCAGTCCGGACTAGCCCACATCAACGCTACTTGCCGATCCTTGACGTATTTCCGCAAGTTGACCTTGAAGATATCCTCCGTCAGATGCAGTGTGTTCGGGTGGTTGGTTTTGTGCATCAGGATGGCGTCCGGGTCGTGGTTGATCGCTATATCTACCGGCCGCCCCAGTGCCATCTCGATGCCAACGGAGGCACCGCCCCCGCCCGCAAAACAGTCAACGATAAGATTCTTTTTCATAGAATTACCTCCAGAATATCTTCCAAAGGGACATAGTGTTTCATGTTATTCGCATAGTAGACAACAGCACATTTTACAGTTTCTTTCGCTCTTTTGGATACATAAAACGCTTCCGGAATAACTCCGACACCTATATCACATTCCTCTTGATAGACTGAATCGAGATAACCTTTTATAACAATATCCTTATACCCAACGATTACGCCGATGAAATTCTTGTCAACATGTTTGAAATAGTTTTTTTCGATATACTCAACGTCTTTTTCGACAGTTCCATCATTGCCCATGCTCACAAGATTATTGTCCATTGCATCAGCAGTTAAAGTTTTTCTGTCGAGTCGCAACCATTTTCCGTCGTTAAATTTTTTATAAAAGCCTTTGCATTTTACCTTGTCGAATAAATTCATATGTTTTTCATTCAGAAGCCCGGTATACCCTTGCCCCGGCCGGAGGCTGGCTCCTTTCTTTGCTTGTTATTTTTTATGCTTTTCCTTCCACTTTCTCCGATTACCAGCGCACAAAATACTACTATACATTTGGTAGCAGTGTTAAATCCTCTCTCTGTACTCTTGTGATGTATGAATATTGTCCGCAATGTGGGCATTTCTCCGTTTTAATTGTCAGCCCTTTTCCGCGCACAACCTCCGTAATTGTAACTGTCGCCCCTTTCCCTATCGCTACGCCTGCCACATTTCTTATATCGCGTTCCAGCGTTGCTTTTCTTCCTTTCAGCATTTCTCCAGTAAATTTTCTCGGTATCATTTTTCTTTGTCCGTCCTTTCATGTTTTTTCTTCCATGCTTCCAAGTATTCCATCTGCTCCTCATCCTCTTTCGGATCTTTTTTCCGTTCCGGCGGGTCAAGCATTAGTTTTGCTGACGCGAGAATCACCGCGCAGAACAGAACAATTCCGATGATCTCCATTCTCTTTTCCTTCCTTTCCGAGAATCTGTTTTCTCGTTTTATCCCATTCTTTCAGAAGAGCATCCGGGAAATTGTTTTTATCGTATTTCGTTTCTTTCATTCTTCCGCCCCTCCAAAGCCAAACTCTTTTGCGAGATCCATATCCTCAAATTCCAGCGTCGCGCCGGTCTTTTCGTGCAACTCCTCGTACATCTTAGCCAGACCTACACTGTTCATCTTCCGTACTGCCGCAGTGTAGTTGTCCATGTACCGGTCAAGCGCCTTTTTGTACCCCCATGTCTCATAGATCGCCAGTGCCGAGCACACGACGTTCGCCGCGCTGATGCAGTCCTCTGCTTTCAGCAGCTTTTCCTGTGCTTCTTTCTGGTAGGCTTCGGACAGGTTTCTCTGCATCCTGTCCACCCATTTCCGCAGGATCTCAAGCTTTACGCCTGTGATCCCGCTCACTTCTGCGGCCGTCATCGTCTCAGGGCTTAACTTAGTTGACGGCTTTTTCTTAAGCTTGTTGCTCATAGACACCTCCCCTATTTTTTTAGTGTTTCATCATCTGGTAGAAGCAAAACGCTACTGTAGCGCAGATAATTGCTGTTTTGATTACAGATACCATCCTTAACCTCCTATCAATGACTGCTCCAGCGCCGCGAAATCATACTCCCGCTGCTGAAAATTGTTAAATTTGTTCTCTTTCTGCTGTTCTCTTTTCCCCGGTTCATAATTTTCGTCGAGATAGTCCACGTAACCAGAATTGAAAAAGGTACTGCCGTACTGCGGTTTTCTCCAGTCCTCCTTTTCCAGTTCCGTCTTATACCTCTGAATTGCTCTCTCAAGCTCTTCATGCCCGATTTTAAGCAGTTTTTTCTTTGCTGTATCACTTACCTGCCCCTTGCCTTTTTTGTTCGGATACAGGCTCCACAACCGCTCGAAAAGAATCTTTGCTTCTTTGGTTTCCTCCGCCTTTTTCGCCAACTTCGGCTCTTCTGGTTCTTCGTGTTCCTCTTGCTTCTCCTCTACCGGCGGTGGTGTTTCCTGCTCCACAGCTTCTATTTTCGCCTGTTCCCTGTACCGCGCCTGCCGCTTCCGGTTGCTCGCCCGGATCTGTTCCAACGCGGCTACGTTCTGATGTTCTTCCCATCCAGGGATCAGAAGCGTGTTTTCCTCGTTTCGGCTTATCATTCCCATACTTTCCAGCGCTTTCATGGCTACCAGAATCGTGCTTTCTGGGAATCCAAGCTCATTTGCGAGCATCGCCGGAGTGTACGGGATGTTTTCGGTAAGGAAAATATAGCCGTTGGAATTGCACCGCCCTGCCAGCGTCAGCAGCATGACCCAGATAAGAACGATGTTGTTTCCCTCCGGCAGGCCGCGCAGATACTTGATCTTTCGATTATCGAACATGTCTATTGACATCTTAACCCACTTAACCTCGCCCATCGTCCGCACCTTCTTTCAGACTCATTCCCGCTTCGTATTCGCGGAATATTGTCATCCAGTCGTCGAGTTCCATCGTGACTAGGATCTTATGATTGTTTCTTTTGTGGAATACTGCGGGCAAAACGTCTTTTCCACTTTCTTTCGCGTCGTGTTTCGCCTGATCCATCCAATCATAGAGCTGCATTCGCTCTTGATGTTTCGCTTCCACGTGGATTCCCGGGAGGCCTACAACATCGGATGCGTCACCGGTATTTCCGCAGTATTGCGCGGTCCGGCGGGACTCCGTGTAGCCATACTCCCGGAACTTTCTGGAAAGCTCCAACTCGAAGCGTTTCCCTTTCTGTTTGCTGTTGATCGGCATTTCTGCCCCTTTCCGGCGGCTCCAGCCAGCCGCCTTTTTGTGACGTATAAAATTTTGAACCATACTGAGATACTCTGTTGACAGTTCCATGCTGGACTTTATGATTTCCCTTCCGGGCTATCATCCACAATGATTCCGTAGACGTGATACATTTTCTCGAAGCTCGGCATTCCTCGTTGATGTGCGATCCTGTGGTGCGTCCTGCACAGGCAGATTTTCCGGTATCCCGAATCATCCACCCGCTGCCGGTCATTTCCCATACCGATTGTATCAACATGGTGGATTTCGCCATCTTTCCCACATACCGCGCATTTTCTGTGCTTGATGCACGCGTACAGGTACTTCCCGACATCATCCGCGCGCTCTATTCCGCTGTCTGAGAGCGGTATTCCCTCTCTAAGCACGAAATCCATCAGAAACGTGATGAAATCCCGCGCCGTCCCCATCGAACAGTCTGAAAGGGAGAAATACGGCTCTCCGGTCTCGATCATGTAATTGCATTTCATAATCTCTTTCATCTCCTCCGGGAGATAGCCCAACTCAATAGCTATATCCCGGATGGTTGCGTATGCTTTCTTCCGCTGCAGATTAGAGATATGCCGCCCATCGTCGAAACGCATTTCTGTGTTCGTGATGGTTTTGTTCTCAATTTCTTCTTTCAGTCTGCTTTTCGGCAGCCGCACTACAAGCCACGTATCACCGTCTTTTTCTACGGATTTTACGATTTCAGCCAGAGCGTGCATCACTCGCCCCCGAGCTGTTTTTTGAACATGTTAAGAATCTTTCCGGCCTGCATCGCCGTCGGGCGGCCGTTCTTAACTTTTTGTCTTTTATACAGCTCTTCAAGATTGACATTGTGTTTGACCGCCAGATCCCGGATGGTCTTTTCCTGCGCATCCGTGCAAGGCTCCCCGCTGTCAATCGCCCGGTTGGAATCCGGATCAATACTGTCATCGAGCAGGAACATGCCCGAGAGCGCATATTTCCGCGCGTAGGACGATGCAGAACCGGTGGTCTGGCTCTCGTCCATCTTCGCTTTCGGGACAGCAGGTTCCCGTGCAAATGCGCTTGTACTACGGCTTTCTCCGCTTTCCAGGTCATATACCGTCACCGTTGCGCGAATATACACATTCGCTCCTACCGCTACCACTTCGTCGGTGATCTGCACTGATAATAACAGCTCTTTTTCCATCGGTTTCAACGCTCTCATGATGTCCTCAGCGCTTCTGTATTTGAAATTTCCGAATTCATTAACGTGATTCTTCGGGACCTTGATCCGCGTCTGAATCTGCATGATTTTCTCATCTACTTTCGCCATACGTAGCTTCCTTTCTGTGCTCATGAATCCATCTATCCATGCAGTTTTCTGTGTGGATGCACTCGCCATTGACCTCTACATAGTCCTCACCGTAATACCCCGGCTTCGCAGGCTCAATGACCTCTCCGCAAAAATCACAGATCAGAACTCTTCTTCCGTTTTCGTCGCTGTCCCACATGGCTGCACCTCCACTTCTCTCAGTCCAAGAATCGCCGCGATTGTCTCAACCTGCGGGAATTTTTCAGATTCCAGATACCGGCGTACTGCTTCGATATAGCATCTTGCGCCGTCCTCTACACTTTTTTCTGTGCTTACGTCCATTCCTGCATATTCATAATGTTTCATTCTTCTACCCCCGAAAATTCTCCGTTATTCAGCGTGTAATAAGTGTCCTCTTTGATTTTTTCGCCGTCTACACGCTCTGTTTTTACGCAGATCGGCACATAGCGTCCTTTTTCTTCATCTTTCACCCATTCTGCAAGCGTGATCCAGCTCCCCTTTTTGCCTTTTGCTTTTGATTTTCTGCCCGCGCACATAATCACAGCGTCTTCTCCGGTGCTGTTGATCTGCGCGGAGTCACCGGACGAGCCGATCTGCGCGGAG